>Ga0126378_10001320_pt1 | contig 18452 bp, 11 predicted proteins | sample PanSoiMetPlot_23_FD_92587 | JGI IMG/M metagenome (GOLD analysis project Ga0126378, IMG submission 92587) | Tropical forest soil microbial communities from Panama - MetaG Plot_23 | ecosystem: Environmental > Terrestrial > Soil > Tropical forest > Bulk soil | place: Panama | collected 2016-02-17
AGGTCTTCAGCACCTGGGTCATAAATACCATGTTTGCACAAGCGAGCACCGGCGCACTGTCCCCCGAGGATGCGCTCAAAGAAGCTGAGGGCAAGTGCAAGAGAATTTGGGCAAAATGGCAGGAGCGCAAGCTGATCTAACAACCCCCGCCGACGACCTGTGAAAGCTAATTCCGTGTCGTTGATTGCGAGACATGCACCCCCACAAAGCGCCGGGTGGTTACTCGTATCGCAGCTTCTAGCAGCACGCGTTGCTCGCTATCATCCGCTGCGGGAAAGCGCTGCGTGGCTAAGCCGACATTTACCTTGGCATTGCTCTGGGACTCCAACTCATCGCCGAGTGCTGTCAAAGAGTTGATCGAGAACCTGGACCACCACTTTCCACCCACGGGTGTCTCCAATATCGGGCTCACGCTTTCAGATGCGATCGTGTGTCTTCACTTTGCCGCAGACTTCTCTCTTTACTCTAAAAAAACCTTGGCCGAGGTTGGGTCCGAAGTGGAAAAGTCTGGCGGGAAATTCATTGAGTTGGCGCGACTTCCCGAGAGCAAGCTCGAGTCGTTCAAGGCGCAATTCATGATACCAACACCGGGGGGCCGTTCGATTTTCAAGCAGCTGAGGCCTTGCGCTCGAGCCCTCCAAGAGCACCTCGCAAACTTGTCGAAAGGCAACGGGACACTGCCTCTGGCTCCGAGACCACGAGCAGCCGTTAACCACGCCTCCATCCGCCCCAAGCGCCAAGCGACCCGGTACCGCTGTAGCCTGGAGGTGGAAATCCAGACGGGGCACGGTTTCATTCGCGAGCAGGCAATGAACATCTCAATCGGGGGCGTCTTCGTCCGGACCAATGAGCGACCGGAGCTCGAGTCAAAGGTCGGTCTGAAGGTGCGGCTTCCTAACGGTCAGCCGCTACAAACGACGGCGCGCGTCGTACATATTCTGGAACGATCGGATTCCGGCGGCGTGGGCCTCGAGTTCAACCGGAACGATCGGGTCTTCATGCGCTTGCTGGAGCGCTACTTCTCTTCGGTCGGGGGAAACAGCTGAACTCGACCTACGCCGTCTAGGGACTGCCAGACAGCTCGGGCCAGAGCCTCTCCGCGCCCCGCGGTCCTTGAGCTTTTACCCGCCTGGGGCAGGAATTCCCGGCGTGCTGAACGTAATCGAGACCGCCTCGATTCCCGGATTGATACGCCCGAGCATGGCGTTGGAAATGTGGTTGAAGCCGACCCCGATTCGAAAGCCCCGCGGGAATCGATAGCTCAGCTCGATCTGCGAGCGGAACTCGAGTGGCGAGCCGAGGTCCTTTCCACCCCCCGCGTGATACAGGCCAGGCGCAAAGCTGGGCGTAATCACCACGCAGCTCCAGAGGTAAAAATCGATCAGGACGCCGGCGAACACGTGCAATGTGCCGTTCGAATTCGCCATCCCTCCGCCGAAGGGCTTGAAAATCCAGAGCTGTAAGTTGGACCGGTATTCGACTCTGCCTTCGGTGGCGAATTCGCTCGGGCGGCGAATGCCGGTGTGAGCCAGCGAAACGGCGATCAGAGGTGCATCGTCCATCGCCGTGGTGACCACGAGCGGAGCGCCCACGGAATTCGACGAGGCCAAAACCAAACCGGCTATCACGCTGCCGCAACGCACGAGGGTTTCGCAATTAACGGGCGTGCCTCCGAAAAACCACAAGCGATGCGGCGAAAAGGAGCCCCAAGTCATGCGGGAGCACAGGGTTTGCTCAAGCGTTGCCCGGCGAACAGCTCGTTCGGTCCGACGTAGCAGAATCCCCGCGAACGGAACGACCAATCATGAAACAGTCGCGCCGGGACAGCTGGCGGCGACTTTCTCGGTCCGAGACTTCGCGGTCGCGACCGACCCGGCTACGACAGGATTCCCGGGAACGAACCGCAGGTCGGGGCGTCGCCGAAGCCGGGAACAGATTCGCCCATCGCGTTGAGGATGGTGCACCCGATTCGATTGAACACCTGATCGCCGATGTTGATCACTCGCCCGCCCTGTCGGATCGCCCCCGCGGCCTTGCCGATCAGCACGACCGGCACGTTTCTCTGGTTGTGGTCGCCGCGGCCAAGTTCGTTCGACCATACGATCAGCGTGTTGTCGAGCACCGTCCCATCGCCCTCGGGAACCGCCTCGAGAGCCTGAGCCATTCGGGCAACCTGGGAGGCGTAGTAGTGGTTCATCCGCACCACCCGATCCGTGTTTATCGGTGTGCTTCCTTGATCCGAAGTGTCGAGGTGCGCGACGTCGTCGTGGCAGTTCATGTCAATACCTTCCCAGGCGAACCGCCACTTTCCGCCGCCGTATCCGAGCTGCACCGTGACGATCGGCACCAGGCCGCAGCGCAGCGCGGTGGCTCCGAGGTCGATCATGTCCGCCACGAGCTCGGGAAGCGCCGACTCGTTGTTCACCAAAAGCTCCGGCGCTTCATGGGTAAAGTCCCTCGGCCGCGTCGGGCGATTGCACTGAACCTGCGACTGCTCGAGAGATCTGCTCAGGCGCAGCTCGACCTGGCGAATCGAGGTGAGGTGTAGATCGAGTTTCTGCCTCTCCTGTGCGCCGAGCACCGAGGACAGATCGCCCAGGTTCCCCGCCACGGCGTCGAGGACGCTCCTTCGCAGCAGCAGGCGCTGGCGGGCGGCCTCGTCGGTTTCAACCGTGGGTAGGATTTGCTGGAAGACGACGAACGGATCGATCAGCGGGAGCTTGTGCTCGCCGGCGCTGAAGTAGCAAAAGGACTTGCGATGATCGTACCCCGGCTTGGGGTGTGGCTCGACGGCCGAAGTCAGCACCGCCAGCGCGAGGGAATCAATTCCCCAGCTTCGCGCGAGGATTTGATCGACCGAAGGACCTCCGCCCCAAGGCTTTCCACCGATCGAAAGGAGCCGCTCGCCGGTGAACATCCGCGCGAAGCCCATGTCGTGCTCGTTGCCGTCCGTTCCATGCGCGTCGCGCGGGATGTAGACGCCCTTCACCAGATTCGTCTTCTGGGCAATGCGCGGATCGCCGAGCAGCGGCGATAGTATCGACGAGGTGAAGCCGGAGGTTGGCCAGAAGTTCGCCTGTTGGGTGCCGTTGTTCTGCATGAACAGCACCAGGCGCTTCAGCGGCGGCGTCCCCGGACCGGCAAAAACGCGGTTTGCCAGCGGCCAGAGGAACGTAGTCGCTCCGAACGCCTGAAGGAATCTGCGGCGGGCGATGGCTTGCGCGGGCATGTCAGTTCGCCTCCGGAATTCGCTGCAGGAACAGCGGGCTGTTGACGAATGACATGATCAGCTCGGATACAGGGCGATCGGATGAGAACTGATTCGAGATCTGCGAGAGAATCGCGCGGTCGTCCGATGTTTCGGCCTGTCCCATCGCGAACCGGAACATCTGCGTCACCGAGCAGTCCTGGAACTGCTTGCTGGTCACCAGCCGCTCCGACAGCTCAGAGGCGCCTTGGAAAACCCCATCGATGTCGTCGGTTCCAATCAGCTCGCCGCTGTCATCGATCGGCTTGCCGGCCTCGGTGGACCGGAATCTCCCCAACCCATCGAATTCCTCGAAGCCAAAGCCCACGGGATCGATCAAGCGGTGGCAAGTCGCGCAGAACGGGTCGGTCGAGTGAGCGGAGAACCTCTCGCGGGTGGTCTTCGTCGGGTCCGGTTGCTCCATCATCGCCCGCTGCAGCACGTCGGCCGGAGGCGGAGGCAATCGGGTGCACAGCAGCGCCTGCCGGAAGAAGACCCCGCGCTCCACGGGCGAGGAGTGCGACGTCGCCGAATGCACGGCGAGGTACCCCGCCCGCGTCAAGATCCCCTTCCTTTGGTCGGGATCGAGAACCACCGGGGCGAATCCAGGCGCGCCGCCCACGCCGTACAGGGCGCCGAGCGCCTCATCGGCAAACGAGGCGTTGGAGGTAAACAGCTCCCGGAGAGAGCCGGACTTGTTCCAAAGCACGTCGTCGTAGAAGCGGTCCAGCTCGCCCGTCATGCTCGCCGCGAGCGCCGGATTGAAGTCAGGATAGACGGCCGCGTCCTTGGTCAAAGTCGACAGTCGGTTGGTGGCCAGCCATTGGTGGAAAAACTGGCGGAGGTTCGCCTTTGCGCTGGACGTTTGCAGCAAGCGCTCGCCTTCGCGCCGGAGATCGTCGGCGGTGCGAAGCCGCCCCTCGCCCGCGGCCGCGAGCAACGCGTCGTCGGGCATCGTGCCGGTGAGGAAGAACGAGAGCTCGGAAGCGACCTCGTAGTCGGTCAGCGGCACCGGGTCGCCGACGTCCGCCGGACCCGCGCCGAGCTCCTCCCGATATAGAAATGCCGGGCTCTGAAGAATCGCCTCGAGCGCGGTCTGAATGCCAAGTGCGAATCCGCCAATGTCATACGCGGTCTGATAGACGCCTTTGAGGCGTTCGATTTCCGCCGACGTGGCCGGCCGCCGAAACGCGCGCTTTGAAAAAGTCTGCAAGAAGCGATTCGCGCACGGGTCCTCAGCCCCGCACGCCGGCATGCAACCGCCCAGGAGATCTGCCAGATGCCGCTCGACCGCGCGTTGCGCGAGCTGTTCCGCCGCGAGTTGGTAGCGCTCGGCTTGATCCGTCTGCACCGTCAGCAGGGACGAGCCGTTGTCATAACCGTTGGCGTAAGAGTCATCGAGAAACGCGCTCGCGGGCTGGCTGTTGTCCCACAGCAAATCGCGGACGACATTGTTGTACTCGCGATTGCTGAGCCGCCGGATCCGGCGGAAGATCCACGTCTCAGCCTGCTGTGCGGACGCGCCCCCGGGACCGCTCAAGGTCTCAGTCGAACGCCCGATGCAGCCGGCGCCGATTTCGACCGCTAGCGCGCTCAGCCCGAAACAAACAAAGGCGGATTTCATACGCCCCCTAGACCCCCTGATCCCGCGCTAACACGGGGATACCAACAAAGTTAAAGGAACCCCAATTGCGCGGCGGAGGCTATCTCGAATCAACGCCGAGCTCACCTTCTTTTGGCGCGGCATGCTTCGCGCTCTCCGGGGGCCTTGTCGTTGACTGACCGCGTTAACGCCGAAATGTCACATCGATGTTTCAGGAAGGATCGTTCCCGGCGCGGAAAGGTCGGTAATTCAATGGCCAGGGCCTCATTTCGGGGCTTTACCTGCGCGTCGATCGGCGTCATCTTGTCCTGCCCGGCGGGCCGCATCGCACCGGCAGCGCGGTCCCGCGAGGTTTCGGAGGTCGCGATGGACCGCCAGCTCAGCTTCGAACCGCTGACGCCGACCGCCTTTCTACGCCGGGCTGGCCGAGTCTTTTCGGATCGACTGGCGGTCGTCGACGGCGAACGGCGGTTTACCTATCGAGACTTGTGGTGGCGGGCGCAGCGCATGGCCGGAGCCTTGCGCGAGCTCGGCGTGGCACCCGGGGATCGGGTAGCCGTCCTCGCCAGCAACTCGCATTTGCTGCTCGAATCCCACTACGGCGTTCCGCTTTCGGGGGGAGTGCTCTTGACGCTCAACACCCGCCTGACTCCGGACGATTTGAGTTACATCGTCGGTCACGCCGGCGCCCGGGTGCTCCTGCACGACGAGGCCCTCGACGACTGCGCCCGCGCCGTGGCGGCGAAGATGCCGGGGCTGGAGCGCATCGACGTCAAAGCCTACGAAGAGCTTCTCCCGCGCGCCGCTCCAATCGCCGAGCCGGTGGCTGACGAACGAGGGTTGTTGTCGCTGAATTACACGAGCGGAACGACGGCGCGCCCCAAGGGCGTGATGTATCACCACCGGGGCGCCTATCTTCAGGCGCTGGCGATGGCGCTCCAGATGCGGCTCGACTCGGACAGTAAGTTCCTTTGGACCTTGCCCATGTTTCACTGCAATGGCTGGTGCTTCACCTGGGCTGTGACTGTGGCCGGCGGAACGCACCTCTGCTTGCGCGCGATCGATCCGGGGCAAATCTGGCAGCTGCTGCGAGACGGCGGCGTCACCCATCTGTGCGCGGCGCCGACCGTTCTCACCATGCTGCTGTGGCATCCATCGGCGAGCCGCGGCAAGGCGGTTCGGTTCGGCACCGGCGGCGCGGCCCCGACCCCCGCGATCCTGGCCAGGGCGGCCGAGCTGGGCATCGAAGTCACGCACCTGTACGGCCTGACCGAAACCTTCGGACCCGCCGTTCTCTGCGACTGGCGCAGCAATTGGAACGAATTGCCGATCTCCGAGCAGGCGAGGCTCAAGGCGAGACAGGGCGTGGGAAACGTGGTGAGCGAGACAGTGCGCGTCGTCTCGCCGGACGGCGCCGATGTCCCCGCGGATGGCACCACCCTGGGCGAGATTGCGATGCGGGGCAACAATCTGATGCTCGGATACTACCGCGACGAAGAGGCGACGCGCCGAGCCGCGCCGGACGGTTGGTTTCGCACCGGCGACCTCGGGGTGCTCCATCCGGACGGCTATTTCGAGCTCAAGGACCGCGCGAAGGACATCATCATCTCCGGCGGCGAGAACATCCCGTCGCTGGAGGTCGAGAGCGCCCTGGCGAGTCATCCTTCGGTGCTGGAAGTCGCGGTCGTCGGCGCGCCCGATCCAAAGTGGGGCGAGGTGCCCGTGGCATTCGTCGTCCTCAAGGCTGGCCAGGTCATTTCCGGGCGCGCTCTCATCGAGCATGCCCGGTCCCGGTTGGCGCACTTCAAAGCGCCGAAGGAAGTCATCTTCAGCGAGCTGCCGAAGACGGCGAGCGGCAAGATTCAGAAGTTCGTCCTCCGCGAGCGGGCACGGCTGCTTCGGGACGAGCCCCTCGACGAGCTCGGGACACGGAAAGGCGAGGCATGATCGACTTCGAGGTGGCGAGTCGTTGACGGCGTTGCGGGATCGGGTACGCGCGTTCGTCGAATCGGAGGTCATTCCCCGCGAGGACGAGGCGGCCAAATCGCCTGAGCTCGCGGGTCGAATCCGGCGGGATCTGCAAGGGAAGGCGAAGCGAGCCGGGCTCTTCCTGCCCACCGGCTCCAAAGAGCTGGGCGGGCTTGGGCTCACGCTCCCGCCGTTTTGCCCCGCTGACTTTACTTGTCTACAGGCCGGCGTTGGCCACGCACCAGTCGAGATCGACGCTGACCCCGTCCGCGTTGATTTGGTCTCTCAGCGTCACCGGAACGCTGACGACATACACATCCCGATCCGACATGGTGATGACGCAGGTGCCGGTGTCCTGGCACGCCTGCTGCCACCCGCCTCCCCCGGCCCCACAATTGTCGCCCGCGCAAACCCACCAGTCCACCTGTGAGTTGTCCGTTCGGCGGGCGACGGCGGGCTGTCCACAGAGGAACGCTTTGCACGTCTGAGAGAGACCGTCTCTGGTGCACGGCAGCCGCGAGTCGTAACCAAATGCCGTGGCGTTGGAAGGCAGGAGTGTCCAGCTGTCGTCGTACGCGAGCAAGATTGCGCTGTGAGGTCCCATCTTCGTCGAGCCTTCGCAGAGATCCCAAGACGGGCAGCGCTGCGTTTCATTGCTTCCGCGCGCCACCGCGATCTTATACGGCGACGTCGGCAACCGGATCGGACGCAGCGTCGAGGTCTGGCCGTTGTACGGAGGAATGGCCCAGTCCACGATCCTTGCGTAGACGGAGGATTGAAGCTGCGGCAAGTTCCAGTCGGTCTGCCAGGAGCACACGCCCTGTTGTGCCATTAGGACGTACTGCGTGGAGACCATCAGATCGACGACCCCGTAGAAGTCTCCGTTCCCGGGTGAGGGACCGCTGCCGATGATGCCGTTGCTGAGCGTGTCCATGTACTGAAAATAGTCGAAGCACTTGCTGTTATCGCCGGTACCGCAGCTTCTCGTCTCAACCTCGCCTTGGTTCAATTCGGACGGGTGCAGCCGCGCTTGGGCGCGGGAGTCGATCCTCGAATAGCCGGGGTGGGCCGCCGCATAGTCTTGAATGTTCGTCGTGTTGAACGGCGAGATGTGGACGCCGTTGCGGTTCGTTTCCGTCTTCACGTTGACCGCCGCGATGTAGTCGAGGGCTTTCGACGCTCCGTCCGCGTGATAGTCATTGGGGTTGAGGTTCCACGCGTAGTCCTGAGCAAAACCGGTCTGCTCCGTCGGAGGGATGCGCTTGGAGATCGCGCCGAGGCCTTGCGGAAATTCCCAGTGGTGGTCCCAAACGTTGGGACCCCATCTCGATTTGTTGACAAGGTAGGTGCGAGGCGAGTTGTTCTTCATCGCAATGCCCACCAGGCCTTCGGCTAGGTTGCCGCCGCCGCAGAACCACTTCGACACGCCGTCGGCCGGATCGACAAACTTCAAACACATGTAGTCGAGGTCATTTTCGTAGGAGCGCAGCTCCGCGTTCCAGCTTGTCCATGCGACGGCGCTGATCGCCGGCCGCAGGAAAACCGGGCGTACGATGATGTTGCCGCAAGCGATGGAGAAGCCCACGTACACGCGGTGCGGCACCAGATGGCCCGCCCCGTCGTCGACCGGGATGATCAAATCGTCGCCGGGATTACCAGCCTGGTTCGCGTCGTAGTAAGGGCTGTCGGTATTCGGATAAACCACTTTCTCGAAAACGCTCATCAGCGCCGAGAACTTGGGCGTGACGTACTGGATCCACACGCCCTGCTGAAAGCTGTTGAGCGCGGTCACCGGGCACTGGGCATCGATCTCGGCGGGGGTGAGTTGGCTCAGGTCGTTGGTGGTCAGCGTGCTCACCGGTGCCACTGCGCTGCTGCCGATGGTGAAGCCATTGCCGAGCTGCGCGTTCATCGCATTCATTGCGTTCATCGCATTCATTGCGTTCATCGCGTTCATCGCGTTCATCGCGTTCATCGCATTCATCGCGTTCATTGCGTTCATCGCATTCATCGCGTTCATTGCGTTCATCGCGTTCATCGCGTTCATCGCGTTCATCGCGTTCATCGCATTCATTGCGTTCATTGCGTTCATTGCGTTCATCGCATTCATCGCATTCATCGCGCCCTGCCCCATCGAGCCGCCCTCTGGCCGAGCTGGCGGCGCATTTGGATCGAAGGCGCAGGCGGACAGAGTGAGCAGAGCGCTCGCGAGAGCAGCGTCCCCCCGCCGAGCGTTGATGAGAACTCCAGGTTTTTTCGACATTGCGCACTCCGGGGCAAACGGCTCGCTTGAAGTGCAATCGCAGCAAGACAGAGGCCACAATGTCTAAGCCGTTTTAGTTCAAGAAAGTTAGGTGTCTACAATTACTGAAAACACAAACAGGTCTATTTCGTGCGCGATTCGTGCAGATTCAGGTCTGCACTCGTGCGCGATTCGCGCAGGTTCACGTATCTGTTCGTGCGCGACTCGCGCAGGTTCACGTATCTGTTCGTGCGCGACTCGCGCAGCTTCACGTCGGCGGAACAGGGCCACGAAGGGTATCGATCGGCCTTCGGGTGCAAATAACCACCTGGCAGGTGGGTGGCTGCCCGCGACTCCGTCGTTTTGCCGCCTGCCTGCTTCGGGTTCGCGAAACGAGCGCTGCGCCTGTCCCGAGCATAGTCGAGGGGCTCGGGATGATGGATTTAGTCGCGCATCGCGGCGACGGGGCTGACGCGCGAAGCGCGGATGGCGGGGAAGAATCCGCCCAGCAATCCCATCAAAGACGCAAACGCGAGCGATGCGATCAAGATCGAAGGCTTGGGTGCAAAGTTAAAGACGACCTCGCAAACGGATAATCCGCTTAGCCGTTGGGCACGTTGTCGCTTCGGTACAGTTGAAAGAAATAGTGCGCGGGGATCGGGCTACTAGGCGGGGGAACCTCAGCTTGAAATGAAATGGCCCGCCCCATGCCGTTGGGGATGGGAACAACAACCGTGTCCCAGCCCGCTTCCACTGCATATGTATTATCAAAAATCACTGAACAGCCGCCTTGATTGCTGCAAAGAAAGCGAAACGTCACCACCTGCCCATGCGTAAAATACAAGCTGGTGGGTGGGTCATCGAAACGCGGCTTATCCACACGCAGCGTCGCCGGAGCGTTTGCGCTGCTGCCGTTGATCGTGGTGACATAGCGACCGAAGGACATGAAATCCACCGAAAGCAGCCCCTGGGTTCCGCCCGTTCCCAGCTGAACAGTGGAATATTTGATGTCGCCAGCGCTGCTGGTGTCTATCTGCCCCACCGCACTTTGGGGCGATAGCAGTGACCCCTGTCCGTTCAATCGCAACGTGTTCTGAGAGGTACGAACGTTTACTGACGTCAAGCTAGGTTGCAAATACAAGGAATAAATCCCGTTGGCGGTGCCGGAGACATTGGTGTCTAGGATCATGTTTCGTTGAATGTCGATATCCGCCGCCAAACCGGTGAGGCCAATCGCGTGGCGATAAATGATATCCGTGGGACCGGTGATTTGGCTGTTGTTGCCTGCATCGACGATCGTATTATCGGTGATACGAACCCGCCGCGCGACGTTGGAGGAGGAGCCAACCCGGATGCCGCTGACCGGTGAATTAGTTACGCTGTTGCCGCTGACCACGACATTCGAGAGGTTTCCAATGGTGTTGAGCAGAATGCCTCCATTGCTGGAAACGGACGTATACGGCGCGCTCTGGTTCTCCATCGCAATGACGTTGTTACTGATCACCAACCCGTCCACGTCGCCCGGAGTCGAGCCGTCATAGGCGATGCCGGTAAAAATCGTGGCAAGGCTCGGCTGTTGAACGAGCCGAGCATTGTTGCAGACATGGACAACGTTGCCGTTGATGGAGACGCTTTGAATCGTCTGCGCGGTTCGACCAACGATCGAGATTCCATTCTGGGCGCAGGTGACCGAATTGCTCGCCACGACGACGTCATTCGGGCTGAGCGGGGTCTGCACAACAGCCGAGCTCGGCATCACTTTCACTGCCGTCGCATAATAGTTCGCAGTGTTGTTCGAGATGGCGCTGCGGCCCCCATGCGTCTCGACTGCAGTGCCGGCGTTTTGCGTGAGGCCATCGGGCGAGGCTAAGAACGCGTTGCCAGTGACAACTTGCTGTGAACCCTCGAGGTAAACGGCGGTGTTGCTGTAAGCACTGCTGCCCGCTTTGTTAAAGTTGAAGTAGTTGTTTGTTATGGTGGCCTTCAAATCGCCGTTGTTTTCCAAGTGTATTGCCTGTGTCCCGGATATGGGATCGAAGGTCATTCCCGACACGGTGATTCCACTCGCGCCCGAGATGTTTACCGACAAGTTGATAACAAACAGTTGGTCTGGTGCTGGGGGGTTCGGGTTTCCGACTGGATTTTGATCAATCCGAAAATCCTTGATAACCACATTGGATAGGACGGGCACGCCAGATCTCCCTGCGAAAATGGTCTGGTAAGCGCCGCTGCCGCTCCTGACTTGAAGAACGGATTTAGGACCTGTGCCCCGGAAGGTAAGGTTGCTGCAGAGCTGAAAGGCACCGGCGCCCGGATTGATAACGCAGGTGCCGACTGGAATGATCACCTCTCCCCCACCGGAAGAAGCAGCGCAAACTGCAGCGAGCGCGGCGTTGATGCCGCAGGTATCGTCGGTGGTCGCAGAGCACGGCGCTGGTCGAGGATTCAGAGTCCCGTCGCAGCTCGCTCCATAATCAGTAACTCGGGCGCTCAGCCCATCGCCATAGGCGCCAATCGCGGGGACGAATGAGGCCAGCAGAACCGCTGAGATGTGTTTCATTGGATCGCTCCTTTTAGAGCCAAAGTCGCTTAGTCAGATGTTCCCTTTAAGTGCATCGCCAGCTGAGCGTTCCCTCCCTCACCCATTTGGCACGTCGCCAGTTCGAAACAGTTCAAAGAAGTAGCGTGAGGCTGAACCGGAGTCCCGCAGCTCGACTTGAAAGCTAATGGACCGTGCCATTCCCGTCGCAATCGGGTTGCTCCCCGTGCCCAAATCGCCAGCGGTGGCGTAAGCGTCGTCGAACTTGACGGAACAACCTCCGTCGCCTGGATTGGCGCACAGGAATCGAAACGTCACCACCTGTCCATTGGTAAATTGCTTGCCATTCGAAACAGCTGGTGGCGCCGACACCTTTATTGTCAAAGGCGACGAGCCGCCGCCGGCCGGGCTCGTGATTGTGGTGACGTATCGAGGAAAAGAGGTGAAATCGACGTTGAAGGACGGCGGCGCGAGCGGTGACCCGCCGACTACCGAAGAGACCTGCACCCCGCCCCCGGCAGTGCTGTCCATTTGACCGATCGAGCTCTGGGGTGACAGCAACTGGCCATTCGCGCTGTTGAGACGCACGGCGTTTCGAGCAGTTCGGACGTTTGTCGATAGCGAATATGGCTGCAGGTAGAGCGCAAATTTTCCGTAGGGAGCGCTCGACCCGGTGTCGTAAATCATGTTGTCCATGACTTCGACGTCGTTCACAAAATCGACCACGCCGATGGCGTGCCGCACGTAATCCTTGCCAGAGGGGCCACCGGGAATCGGGTTGTTGCCTGCATCGACGATGATGTTGTCGACAATGCGAAGATGTTGTACCGTATGACTCGGCAGATATGGCTGATAATCGTCCGGGCCGATCCGGATGCCGCTCAAGGGAGCATCCTTGATAACGTTGCCCTTTATGAGGACATTGCTGAGATTGCCTACCTGCCGGAGCAGAATGCCAGCGGTCAGCTCATATCCACTCGGGAAATCGTAGACGCGCGTGTCCTTCTGCATAATAATGACGTTGTCGCTGATAGTGAGCCCATCCAGGTCCCCCTGATAGCCTCGCGTACCTGGTGGTTGGTCCAAATCCGAGGACCAGGCAGTTGCAATGGCAGCTGTGCCTCCGGCGTATCGTTCGGCATTGCAGATGTGCAGGATATTTCCCGTAATTGATACGTTTCGCAGTGTCGTTCCCGTGGTGGGCCAAATCGATATCGCCCCCGACGCGCAGGTCGCCGTGTTGTTTGCGATGACGACGTCGCTTGGGTTGAGCTCGGCGACGCACGTGGCGGCAGAACAGGCATAATAACTAGGTACCAGAAGCACTGCGATCGCATAGTTATTTGTGCTGTTATCAGCGATGATGCTGCGGCCGCCGAGAGTTTCGATTGCAGTATGTGCTAGTTGATCCAGGTTGGGTGAAGTGAAGGTATTGTTTCGGATGACCTGTTGTGAACCTTCTATCGACATCGTCGAAACATCGTACCAACGTGAACCCGGCGGGCAGTTCTTGAAAAAGTAGAAATAGTTGTTGGTAATCGTTGCGTCTAGGTCGGGGGGGTTCGGCCCCCAATTGGCAACGAAAATCGTGTTGGGTGAATCAGTCGGGTCAAAGAACATGCCCGAGATGGTCAAGCCGTGCACAGGTCCACCGGGCGCGATGACGTACCGCCCGGCGCCGGACAGAGGATCGGGTCTGACACATGCCGGGCTCGGATTTTGGTCAATTCTAAAGTCTTTGATCACGACATTGGTCAGCAATGTCCGAGCTGAAAAGATTCGACCATAGCCAGCACTTGCGCTTGCATCCGATACCTTGAGAACGGATTTCGGACCGGCGCCGCGAATTGTCAGGTCGCTGTAGAGGTGAAGATAAGCAGTGGGGTCGACGTCGGGGGGTGGTTCTTGCCTGGGCGAGATAATGCAGGTCCCCGGGGGGATAATCACCTCACCGCCACCGGCGGCACCTACCGCATCGAGAGCGTGATTAATGGCACACATATCGTCAGGAGCCGGTGGGTCATCGCAAGGCGCCGGATATGTGTGGCCGCTTTGACCGTCGCAGACCGCACCGTAGGCCGGATCTGTGATAGTGACGGAGAGCCCATCTGCGTAGGCATTGAAAACGTAAGGAAAGGACGCCAGCAGCAGCAATGCGGTGCGTTTCATTTGTATGGGATCCCTTCCGCGCAGAATAGACACCGGGAGAAGCGGGTCGTCCTGAATGGGGCGGCGAGCTCCAACGGTCGAGGCAGCACGGAACCTGAACATGGTCGAGCGCGGGCGTCGCTTCCTTGCACTTTCCGTGAAGGATGTAAATAGACATTTGGCCTTGTGCGGCAGTCGAGATCTGAACACCACTGCACGACGCACAAAGGCAATCATTGGGCTGTGCCAAATTCGGCCCAGATGCCAAACCCTGCCCACTGCCACTTCGGAAACGGCGGTTGGCGAAAGACGAAGGCTCCGTCGCCGCACGTCCCGACTAACGGGTGGACCTCCTCGCGTCGATCGCTACTGAACGGCCGCTGCCATTCGCTACAGGTTGTTACAGGCCTGACTTGGGTCCACTGCGTCTGGTCTGGCGGTCTCAGGTGGTGGCTTGCGGCGGCACTGATGAGGCGCGGTAGCGCCGAGCCGGATTTGAGGGGTCTCAGTGCCCGGCGCTGCTCAAGGAGCTCGAAGCGCTCGGCAGCGAGGGATTGCTCAATACCGCCCCGGCCACCCGACCCAGTCCGGCGGCGCTGATTGGACAGGTCGCTGCCCCATCCCGGGGCTTCGAAGGTAGAATAGAACCTTCATTCTACCCCTGCAGCGCCGGGGCATGGCCTGTCCGCTTCTCTGAAATTTCCCTCGCCGTCGCAAACCGAGCGCCCTTTCTCCGAAGCTCTTCCACGGCGCGCTCGCCATCGCCTCGGTGGAGCTCTACCGGGCGCGTGGCGTCCAGTAGGACCGTGGTCGCGAATCCTTTTCGGAGCGCATCCAACGCTGTTTCCTTGACGCAGTAATCCAGAGCCAATCCGGCCACCATTAGCTCCCGCACTCCACGCGCCCGCAAGAGCTTCTCCAGCCTGGTCTCGCCGACTTTGCCGCTGACCGGATCTCGAAAAGAAAAGGCCGAGTACCCGTCCTCGCCTCCCACGCCCTTTCGAACCGTCTCGCCCGGCACCTGGAGCAATGAGTCATGGAACTCTGCGCCCCAGCTGTTCCGGACGCAGTGGACCGGCCATATGCCGCCGTCCCTCTTGAAGTGCGGCGTTGAAAGCGGGTGCCAGTCCTGTGTGTACACCACGATCGCGCCCGTGGAACGCGCCCATTCAATCGCCGCATTGACCACCGGAAATATTTCTTCGGCGCCGCGGACGTACAAAGAGCCCTCAGGATGGGCAAAGTCATTCTGGATGTCGGCAATGATAAGGGCGGTGGAAGATCCGTTCATGTGTGATCTCCTGACGGAAGCGGGCGGCCCGACAGCTCGGAGGCGAGCCTTTGACGCAACGCCGCGAGCTTGGGGCTGAGCTCCACATGGAAAGGTCGCGAGGGTGTATCCAGGGAGCGGATCTCCTCTGGCAGCTGAGCCAACTCGCTCCGGACGCGCTCGCGCACGCCCTCGAGCGTGACAGCGGGCGACAGCCGTCGACCCGCAGATAAGAACTGAACAAGTAGAGGCTTCCCCTCGAGCCGTTCTTCGTGACTGGCGAGGATGTCGCGCTCGGTTCGGCTTCCTCGGCTAACGCGAAAGACCTGCTTCTGCATCGGGAGGTTCTCCTTCTCGGGTGAGAGCTTCATCCTCCCCTGCCCTGCGTAGGCGACGAGCTTGTAAGCCATATCGAGGTTCGGCGCGTCGTGAGAGACGGCGAGCGATGCGCCCACGCCAAATCCAGCGATCGGTGCTTGCACTTCGGCGAATCGAAGAATCTCTTTTTCGTCGATTCCGCTGCTGGCGAATATCTCCACCCGGGTCAGCCCCGCGCTGTCCAAGAGCTGTCTTGCTTTGGCGGCGAGCACAACCAAGTCTCCCGAGTCCAGCCGCACTCCCTTCACCTTGAAGTCTTTGTCCAGCTCCTTTGCTAAACGGATCACGTTTCGCACGCCACCGAGCGTGTCATAGGTGTCCACCAGCAACGTTGCGGTTGGAAACGCTCGCACGAAAGCCCGGAATGCAGAGAGCTCATCGCCATGGGCTAACACGTAGCTGTGCGCCATGGTTCCCACCACCGGGATTCCGTAGCGCTGGCCGGCGAGGACGTTGGACGTGCTGTCAAACCCGGCAAGGTAGGCGGCGCGCGCTACTTTGAGTCCAGCGTCGATTCCATGGGTGCGGCGCAGACCGAAGTCCCACAGGCGGCGAGCCCCCGCTGCCAAGACCATCCGCGCGGCCTTCGACGCCGCGACCGTGGGAACATGCAGCTGGTTCATCACCAGCGTCTCTACGAGCTGCGCCTGCGGCAACGGGGCGACCACTTCCAGGAGCGGCTCGTCGGGAAAGACGCAAGTCCCTTCCGGAATGGCAAACACGTCCCCCTGGAACCGAAACGCGCGCAGCCAGTCGAGGAGCGAGTCGGAGAAGAGGTTGAGCGACGACAGGTAGGAAATCGACTCGCCGGGAAACGAGAGGTTTTGCAGCGCTTCGAGAGCATCTTCCAGCCCGCACGCGACGAGGAAGTTGCGCCCCTGCGGGAGCCGGCGCACGAACAGGCTGAAGACCGAAGGCTCGGTAAGCCCTTCCCGGAGGTAAGCGTCGACCATCGTCAGCTCGTACAGGTCGACCGAAGGTGCGAAGTCGCGCGGCAACGAGATCATGGTGCTCTGTTTGAGACAGTACTTGCCTTTTTCCTCCCCAATGATGCGACTCTGCGCCTAGCCTTCCAGGGCAACAATGCCGGCGCTCTTGCGCTGGGTCTATCCTTGCTTCAATTTGAAGGGCATGACTCGATCTGCACGCATCGGAAAGTTACCTGTCGTCCTTTCTCTGTTCGAAACCTTGCTTTTTGGAACGGGTGTCGCTTGGGCGGATAAGAGCGTCGAGCCTCTGGCCGTCGATATCAAGGAGTACGCGCTCCCGACCCCAAATGCGCTGCCGCATGACCCCGCGCTAGGCCCAGACAACTCGCTTTGGTTCACCGAACAGAGGGCGAACAAGATTGGAAGACTGGATCCGACGACGGGCCGCATTCGCGAGTTTCCCCTGCGGACTCCCGACTCCGGTCCCCATGGGCTGGTCGTAGACAAGCAAGGCAATGTCTGGTTCACGGCCAACAGCAGGGGTTACATCGGAAAGCTGAACCCGGAAAGCGGCGAGGTCACGGAGTATCCACTTAAAGATGAGCGCGCCAAGGACCCTCACACTCCGATATTCGATGCCAAAGGCACGCTGTGGTTTACCGTTCAAGAGGGAAATCTGATTGGGCGGCTGGACTCCAAAAGCGGTGAAGTGCGGCTGAAGGAAGTTCCCACGCCGAAGGCGCGCCCGTACGGAATCGTCGTCGGAAAAGACGGCGCTCCTTATTTCTGTGAATTCGGGACCAACAAACTCGGGCGCGTCGACCCCGTCACCCTCGAAATCCGAGAGTATGCGCTTCTTTCGGGTGCTCGCCCGCGCAGAATCGCGCTCGCGTTGGATGGAACCTTGTTCTACTCCGACTACGCGCGCGGAATGCTCGGGCACTTCTTCCCGCAGGATGGCCGAGTCGAGGAGTGGGCTTCTCCGGGCGGTCCGACCTCAAAGCCCTACGGGATTGCCGTCACTCCGGACGGCCAGGTCTGGTACAGCGAGTCGGGGGTGAGCCCCAACACGCTCGTCAGATTCAACCCGCTCACTCAGCGCTTTGCGGAAGCCAGCATCCCATCCGGTGGCGGCGTAGTGCGAAACATGGCTTCGACATCGCAAGGACGACTTTACCTCGCGTGCAGCGGCGTCAATGGCGTCGCCATCGCCACGCCCCGGCAGGAGCGCGGATGAATTATCCGTCGACGAGGCCGCCTTCTACATCCCCCAGTACATGCCTTCCGGCGGCGGCCGCGTCGGACCAGCTTCCTTGCCTGACTCGTGCGACTCCGGGGCGCTTTGCTTTATGCGCAGCTGCGCGCGGAAATAGACACTAGCTCGGGCACTTCGCCTTCGGATCCTGTGCGGGCAGAAGAGTGAATTCTTCGACCCGCCCCGACGAATCGATGCGAATGCGCGCCTCCAGCGGGTCGCTTCTGCAGCTGAGCTCGGTTCGTGCGAATGTCTCGCCGTCGCCGTCCATCCACCGTTTGAGCCGGCAGGCGCCGTAGCGAGCACTGGTTGCCGATAGCAGCTCCTTGGTTTTTTGTTTGTCCATCGATGGCGCGAGCAGCTCATCGACGGATGCCGGCGGCGCCGGCTGGATCGCATCGGTGAGTCGAGCCAAGATGCTGAGGAGCCGCTCGTTCGGCGGTAAGCGGCTGCGCAGCTGCACCCATTGAATCAGCGGAGGATTGTCAGGAGTGAGGGCAATCTCCCCAGCAATCTCGCCGCGTTCGCAAGTCAACCTCAGCTTGCCGCGCAGAGAGTTCTCCGGCTCGAGAGCGCCAACCGGTTTGCACTGGCCGTGGCGCGCTCGCAGCTCCTCGAGCGCCGATTTAATTTGGCTCGGTGGGTTGTATTGAAAAAAAGTTCGATCGAAGAGGCGCGAAGCGCGCTGGTCGTCCCAGTGCTCGAAAAGCTCCAGCACATTGCGTTCAGCAGCGCTGAGTGACTTGGACGCCGGGATTCGCCGTTTCTCCATCGCGCCATTCGCCTTGAGCGTTCGCGCTACGTCCGCCACCAACCCTCCCGGACCCGAGTAGGTCGCGTTGGCGAAAGCAAAAATGGCAACTCCCTGCTCAG
>Ga0126378_10001321_pt1 | contig 18451 bp, 16 predicted proteins | sample PanSoiMetPlot_23_FD_92587 | JGI IMG/M metagenome (GOLD analysis project Ga0126378, IMG submission 92587) | Tropical forest soil microbial communities from Panama - MetaG Plot_23 | ecosystem: Environmental > Terrestrial > Soil > Tropical forest > Bulk soil | place: Panama | collected 2016-02-17
CAGGACCTCAAGCTCAAGAAATTGCCGAGCGAGTACTGGCGCAACCAGTGCCGCGCGACCTTCCAGTACGACCGCGTCGGCACCAAGCTGATCGACGACATGGGCGTCGAGACCCTGATGTGGGGCTCGGACTTCCCGCACCCCGACGGCGTCTGGCCGGAATCGAAGAAGTACATCGAAGACCAGTTCAGCCATCTGCCGGCCGAGGTCACCTACAAGATGACCTGCGAGAACGCCGGCAAGTTCTACGGCCTGATGAACTAGCCGCCACGGCGGGGTGCGGCACTGCCGCCGCACCCCGCCATCGGGCCCGGATGCCTTTCGCGTACCCGGCCTTCCCGGGTCGCACCTGCCGACGCACCGTTTTGCAGCAGAAAAACAGGCGAGTGGGCATCTGGCGTCGCGATCGGGAGTTCCGCGGACTTTGTTCAACAAATGCAGGAACAATCCGGCGGCATTCCGCGCCGCGCTCGAGGCGTTCGCGACCGTCGTTTCAACTTGGTTGTTATCATAACAATGTTACATTGTCAATTCATGTTATAACAACGTTGGGTGCACGAAAAGCGAGACGGGTGGGGCTGGTCATGCTTTAGGCCAGGCTCTCGCTGGAAATCGCTAAATGCTAAGAGAAATTGCGATCTCGCTTTGACTGAGATGGCCGACGGGTGTCGATTTGGGAGCGGAGCGACGACGCTCGTATCGCGCATCTCCCAGCGGAAACGGAAAAATCGAGCAGGACCCTATTCGATACTCGGACCGAGCAGAGCGCGGTGCTGACCTCCGACCGAGTCGTGAAACGGCGGCGAACTTACTGTAACAGTCGTTCCGCAAGAAGGCGCCCGCTGCTTTCTGGTTGACCAGCGAGACGGGAGCCCTCTTCCCTCTCAGTGGCCTCAGAGGATTGCCCTCCCGGCGATGAGGCCCAGGATAAGAAAAATCACGCAGATCACGATAAAAACGAAGAACAAGATCTTCGCAATGCTGGCGGCGGCTGCAGCGATGCCCGTGAATCCGAAGAACGCTGCGATGATCGCGACGATGAAGAAAAACAAAGCCCATTTGAGCATGTGAAGCACCTTTGGTAAGTACGTCACGAGAGCTAATGTCCAATGGTGCGCGGATGTTCCGACCGCCTCGGAAAAGTCGCGCCGTTGGGCATCTGCAAATTTGGCCAATCCGCAAGCCGGGACAGGCCTTTGCCTCGCACGTTACGCCGCTTTATCCCGGCCGCGGAAGGAGAGTGAGATGGGTGGAAATACCCGAACGGACGGCGACCTGCCGACCTTCGTCACGCATTTGGAATGTAGTCTCACCGGAGAACGTTATCCGGCAGATACGTTGCTGAACCTGTCCAAAATCGGTCGTCCGCTCCTTGTCCGTTATGACCTCGACGGTGTCCGCCGCGCGCTGCCCCGCGAGGCGCTGGCCGCCCGGCCGCAGATCTTGTGGCGTTATCGCGAGTTGTTGCCAGTGCGTCGCGCGGAGGATGTGGTCTCGCTCGGCGAGGTAGTGACGCCGCTTATTGCTTTGACCCGCATTGCCGCCCACCTCGGTGCTCGCGGCGAGGTTCTGATCAAGGATGAAGGCCGTCTGCCAACCGGCTCGTTCAAGGCGCGCGGATTAGCGCTTGCCGTCTCAATGGCGAAGGAACTCGGGGTGACGGCGATGGCGATGCCGAGCAACGGTAACGCTGGGGCGGCGATGGCTGCTTATTGCTCACGCGTCGGAATCAAGTCTTACGTCTTTTGCCCCGAGGATACCCCGGCGGTGAATATCCGCGAGATCGCGATGCAAGGCGCCGAGGTGTTCCTGGTCAATGGCCTAATCGACGATTGCGGCAAAATGGTTGCCGAAGGCGAGAGAACCGTGGGCTGGTTCAACTGCTCGACCCTGAGGGAGCCGTATCGCATCGAGGGCAAGAAGACGATGGGCATCGAGCTCGCGGAGCAGCTCGGTTGGGAACTGCCCGATCTGATCTTCTACCCGACGGGGGGCGGCACCGGGATTATCGGCATGTGGAAAGCCTTTGCCGAACTCCGGGCAATCGGCTGGATCGGGGCAAAGCGGCCGCGCATGGTGGTAGTGCAGGCGGCGGGCTGCGCACCGATGGTCAAGGCCTGGCAAGATGGCGTAGAGCACGCCCCGCGCTGGGAGAACGCGCATACCTTTGCCGCCGGGATCCGCGTGCCGCAAGCGGTCGGCGACTTTCTAATTCAACGCGCGGTTCGCGAAAGCGGCGGCTTTGCGATAGCGGTCAGCGACGATGCCATTGCGCGGGCATGGCGAGAGGTCGCGACTGAGGAGGGTCTATTGCTCTGCCCCGAGGGAGCGGCAACCTATGCCGCTTATAAGCAGGCGCTCACCAATAAGCTGGTCGGCCCCGACGATCGCGTCGTCCTCTTCAACTGTGCCAGCGGGCTCAAGTACGCGATGCCCGAGGCTGGGAGGCTGTTAAAGATGGGTACTCGCATCGATAGCCGGCTTGTCACGTTCGCACTGTGAACACCAAGCGCGCTCCGAGGTATTCGACTTTCAACCCGCGAAAATCGGTATCAGCGCATCGTGAAACTTCTTATAGCCTGGTCGGGATGAGCCGTCAGGCAGTCTGAGAAGCCGGTACAAATCCAGCAGCGCTAGTTTTGGGATCCGATTTTTCCCAAGTCATCGACAACCTAGTCACCCCCTCGGGGTCTAAAGGTCCTTGAGCAGCGAGTTCTGAGGGCTCAACTGATTCGAAGATTATTTTATTGACAATTATTGCAAATGTGATAACAAAATCGCAATGAAGGAATTTTGCCCCAGCTTGGCACGCAACGCCGCGACCCCACTTCACCACATTGTCAAAATCAGAGTTATTGCATGACAATTTATCTACGCAACTTAGCGGTACCCAACAACGCTCCAGCGGGAACCGTAATCGGTACACTTAGCGCAGACGAGGGCAATACGGAAATACCGTGCACGTTCTCATTGCTCAATAATCCCAACAATTATTTTGCGATATCGGGAAACAATCTAGTTACGGCAAAAAACGGGGGGATGGCTGCAGGCCAATATGCTGTCCAGGTTGCCGCGACGCCGATATCCCTCTCCGTCTCCGCTGGCTTCACCATAACGGTGGCGGACACGTCGATGCCGCCACCAGCGCCGCCGGCTCCGCCGCCACCTGCCGCGTCACTCCCCAATGGCACCTATCTGATTACCAGCGGAGGTAACGCTGTCGATGGCGGCTTTGGTTATTGGGGAAATACCCCGGCCGTGCAGCTCTACCCGACCAATAGCGGGACGGGGCAACAATGGGTCTGGAACGGCTCGACATTCTCGAATGTGTCGGTGAGTAATCCAGGCCAGTATACGAATGTTTCCGGACCCCTGATGGCCGACGCCGGCGATGGCACGGTCACCGAGAACGCGACCGGCGATACTTGGACGGTGTCGGCATCCGGAAACGGCTACACCATACGAGACAAACGTACCGGCCACTATCTCTCGATCGTCTCCAATGCCCTGGCAATGTCGGCAACCCAGACTGTGTGGACGATAGCGGCGGTGTCGCCGCCCTCGCCAACAGCGATCACGCTTACCCCAGCCAGTGTAACCACGGCCGACAATGCGCCCGCCGGGACTCTGCTTGCGACCGCAACCGTCACCATGTCGGATGGCTCTCAATTCGCGGGAACATTGACAACCAGCAATACCGATTTCTTTGCGATCTCTGGGCCTAATATCGTTACTGCGAAGGCACTCACGCCGGCAGACGACGGAACGCACACAACTGTCATCACTGCGTCACAAGGTAGCAAATCGTTATCAATGAGTTTCTCGGTATAAACTTAATCTTCTTGGCAATACTGCTGGCGCCGTGTCGTGCACACGGCGCCAACTAATGCCAAAACCATACATTCGACATGTACGCCTCGACCGGATTTGCGCTTCATCGGTTTCGCTGGCGATCAGATATTCGGCTGTCTGTCGCTCGGCGCTACAACTGTTCCTGCCAACATCAGTTGGCCGAAGATTGGCGGTTACTTCGGGTTGGTTATCTGGCTGGAGGAGTGGCGTGGCAACCAGGATTCTAAAGACGCGAGCTTGAGGCCGTCATCCCTTGCCAAGGATCATTTGACGGATAACGCCAGAACGGCGGATTGCTCTGCGGCTGATAGCAATAGGTTATCGATTGATAGTCCGGGCGCAACGCGGCGAGGCGGCGCAACGTTGATCGGATATTGCTCACAGTGAAAGAATGAACGAGGTGCCAATGTCCACGCTCCTACTGGCGGTCGCGGCTTCCGGGGTCGGGCTTTTGCTTTGTCTTGCTTCGTGTGGCGGGCCACCCTGGACGCTCAGCCAATCGCCTAGCGAGATAAATTTACGATGGTACCCCGAGGGTACGTCCAGCGCCGTCGCGGATGCAGTTGCGCAAGCGCATTGCCGAACTTGGGGCAAGAGCGCTGAGCTCGTGTCGTACGATCAGGACGGCAGTGCACAGATCGGAAGATATCGTTGCCGCTGAACCCGCCAAAAGGAATGATACAGCGTTGCACGTTTTGGAGACAGAGCGATGGGTGTCGAACAACGGCTGAAGGAATTGGGGATCACATTGCCCGCGGTCGGTGGTCCGCTCGGGAATTACGTCCACGCCAAGCGCACCGGCGACCTTCTCTATCTATCGGGCAAGGGCCCGCCCGACGAGCCGGGCGGCAAGACGCCGAAAGGCGAGCTCGGCGCTGGCATGTCGGTCGAGGACGGGTATCGGCACGCGCGTCAGGTCGGCCTGGTGCTGATCGCCGCGATCCGCGACGCGCTCGGCGGCGATCTCGACCGGGTCGAGGATGTCGTCAAGGTGCTCGGCATGGTAAATGCCGCGCCTGACTTCGAGGATCACCCCAGGGTCATTAACGGCTGCTCGGACCTATTTGTGGAAGTGTTCGGCGAGCGCGGCCGGCACGCCCGCTCCGCCGTCGGCATGAGCTCGCTGCCGGGCGGGATCCCGGTCGAGATCGAAGCCATCGTCGCTGTCAGGTAAGCCGGTCGAGGGGTCCGCCGCGACGTCTTCGGTCTCCGCTGCGCGGGAAGAAAGCCGGCAGATAAGCCGGCTCATGGTGTTTTTTGCAGTCGTCTATATAGCCGAAGGCGTCGGGCAAACCGGCGGGCTGATTGCCCAGCCGCTCAATAACTCCCTGAAACAGACCTACGGCTGGTCTCCGCTCCAAGTCACCGCCTATCTTGCGATCTTCAACCTTCCTTGGGTTATCAAGCCGGTCTACGGGATCGTCTCGGATTTCCTGCCGCTGTTCGGTTATCGCCGGAAGGCATATCTGATTCTCGCCAATGCTGCGGCGGTAGGCGCGTATTGCTGGGTAACACAAATCACCGCGCCCGGCGAACTGGTCTTTGCGCTGCTGTTGACCGCCTATGGGATGGCGATATCGAGCACGGTGTGCGGCGCCGTGCTCGTCGAGAACGGCCAGAAATTCGCCGCCAGCGACGCCTTCGTCAATCAGCAGTGGCTGTGGTTCAACATAGCGGCAATGGCAAGCGGAGTTATTGCCGGCCAGCTGGTGGAAAACCTGCAGCCGAGGACAGCATTGCATAGCGCCGCGGCGATAATTGCAATCGGGCCGCTAGCTGTCGTCGCCGCTGGCTGGTTTCTGATCCGCGAGCCGGCGAGTCGTATCAATCTCCCCGAGATGAAAAAGACCTTTGCGAGCCTGTTGGCCGCCCTTTCGCTAAGGGACCTCTGGCTGATCGCGCTGTTTTTGTTCGTTTACTACCTAAACCCCGGGTTGGGTACGCCCTTGTACTATCACATGACGGATCAGCTGAAATTCTCGCAAGAGTACATCGGACTTCTCGGTTCGATCAATTCGACGGGATGGGTTGCCGGCGCGCTGTTATACCGCCGGTTTCTGAAACATGTCACCGCACGGGCGTTGCTGAATTTCAGCATTGCGCTCGGCACGATCGCGACGGCCGCATTCCTGCTGCTGTCGGGCGAAGCCTCGGCGGCGGCGATCTACTTCTTCAGCGGAATCGCGGGCATGGTCGCCTTTGTCGCGACGTTGAGTCTCGCTGCGGATTACTGCCCGCCACGATCGGAAGGCTTCGCTTTCGCCGCATTAATGTCGATCACCAACCTCTCGGGCGCGCTGTCGGAGAATCTCGGCTCGTTCTTTTACGAGCACATCTTCCACCGCCATCTCGATCCGCTGATCATAGTATCTGCCGCCTTTACCATAGTGGCCTTTGCGTTCATCCCGTTCCTCCGTCTGGGCGACAAGCGGCCCGGAGAGGCCGCCGACGGCGCAGCTCGCGACTGACCGTCACCCGGGGTGAGGGGCGACGATCACCGGCCTTTGAAGACGGGCTTGCGCTTTTCCATGAAGGCGGTACGGCCTTCGATGTAGTCCTCGCTGGCGAAGCACTCGTCGACGAGGCGCTTGCAGAGCACGAGGTCGCGGTCGCGCTCGTCCTTCATCGCCTCGCGGACGATCGTCTTGACCGAGCGAATGGTCAATGGCGCGTTGGCCGCGATCATCTGGCAATAGTCATGGACATAGCCTTCGAGCTGGTCGGCCGGCACGACCTGGTTGACGAGGCCCATGCGCAGCGCCTCCTCGGCGCTGAACTGCCGCGCCGTGTAGAAGATCTCGCGTGCGCAGGCGGGGCCGACCAGATCGATCAGACGGCGGATCCCGTCATAGCCATAGCCGAGACCCAGCTTGGCGGCCGGGATGCCGAAACGCGAGCCTTCGGCGGCGATCCGCACGTCGCACGCTAAAGCCGTGCCGACACCACCGCCGATGCAATAGCCTTGGATCATCGCAATCGTCGGCTTGGGTGTGTCCTGGAGGCGCTGCCGCGCGCCCTCTGAGATCTTGCTGTAAGCGGCGACAGCCTCCTCGGAGGCGCGCCTTTCCTTGAATTCGGAGATATCGGCGCCGGAGACGAAGGCGTGTCCGCCGCCGCCGCTGACGACAATGACTCGGATCGCGTCGTCACGCTCGAAATCATCCAGAATCCACGTCACCGCTTCCCACATCTCAAGCGAGACCGCGTTGTGACGCGCCGGATTGTTAAAGATGAGGCGGCCGATTGCACCGTCCTTTTCGGCGATCATCTTGCTGGTAATCGATTGATCGAGCATGGCTTACCTTCCATATCCCCAAACTTGGTTGTCATTGCTCGCAATACGTCGGCATCAGACGACTTCCCGGGCGCGCAGATCGGCAATCGCAGCCTCGTTGTAGCCGAGCTCGCGCAGCACCTCCTCCGTGTGCTGGCCGAGATCCGGCGTCGGCCGCAGTTTCTCCGGCTCGGGCGTGCGCATCATATTGATCGCCTGGCCGACCACCTTGATCGGGCCGAGCTTGGGATGGTCGATCGGGCGCGCCATTTCGAGATGTTGCACTTGCGGATCCGCGAAGCTTTGGTCGATCGTGTAGATCGGCCCGCACGGCACGCCGACCTCGTTCATCAGCTCGATCCAATAATTACTCGGGCGCCGTTTGGTAATCTCGGCGATCCTTTCGTTGAGCGCCGTGCGGTTTTTGGAACGCTGCGGCCCGGTCGCGTAATCCGGATCGTCGAGCAGCGACATTGCGTCGGCCGCCTCGCAGAAGCGGCGGAACATGTGGTCGCCGGAAGCAGCGATATTGATCTGCCCGTCCGAGGTTGGGAACAGCCCGGTCGGGATGCCGGTCGGGTGGTCATTGCCGGCTTGCTTGGCGACCTCGCCCGCGATCAGCCAGCGCGAGGCCTGGAAATCGAGCATGAAGATCTGCGCTTCCAGCAGCGAGGTGTGAACCCATTGCCCCTCGCCACTCGTCTCTCGCTCGATCAGTGCCATCAGAATCGCTTGAGCGAGTAAGAGGCCGGCGCATAGATCGTCGACCGGAATGCCGACCCGCACCGGCCCCTGGCCCGGCAAACCGGTAATCGACATCAGCCCGCCCATGCCCTGGGCAATCTGGTCCACTCCCGGCCGCTGAGAGTAAGGGCCGGTCTGGCCGAACCCGGAAATGCTGCCATAGACAATGCCCGGATTCACCTTTCGCACCGAGTCGTAATCGACGCCAAGACGGTGCTTTACCGTCGAGCGGAAATTCTCGACGACGACGTCGGCCTTCTGCGCTAGTTTAAAAAAAATCGCCTTCCCCTCCTCGGTCTTCAGGTGGAGCGTCAGGCTGCGTTTGTTGCGGTGCAGGTTCTGGAAATCGAAGCCCTCGCGCCGCGAGCCGGTGACATCGCCCTTCGAATCTCCCGGCGGCTCGATCTTGATCACCTTGGCGCCCCAATCGGCGAGCTGGCGAACCGCAGTCGGCCCGGCGCGGGCATGCGTCAGATCGAGGACGGTGAAACGGGCGAGAGGCAGCGATCCGATGCTCACTATGAGGTTCCTTTGGTCTTGGGTGGAAATCCGTTGCCGAACTTTCACTCGCCGCGCGCGGCCGGGTCAAGTTTCCAAGGAAGTTGCGCGGCGGCGACCGAGGGCGGGCGCTTAGTTCGGCGGCGTTTCGTCGGGTCGCGGCCCGAGATATCGGGCTCTCGGCCGGATCAGCATGCCGCTCTCGTATTGCTCGATCGCATGTGCGATCCAACCGACGGTGCGGCCGAGGATAAACAGGATCAGCCCACCGTTTTGTGGTAAGCCCAGCGCGGTAGCTGCTGCGGCCAGCGCAAAATCGACATTCGGGTGATGCCCGGTCAAGCGCCTCCCCGCAGCCGCAGCCGCTGCGATCAGGGTATGCGCCTCCGGCAGCGTTCCAGCGAGGGCGCCAAGGATCGCAGCGGCGCGCGGATCGCCGTCGGGATACAGAAAATGGCCGAACGCCGGTAGATCCTCGCCGCGCGCCAGGCGCCCTGCCATCACGGCCATCGGATCGCCATCTCGGAGGATTTCGGCAAAAAGCGCCTCCGCGCGGGCCGCAGCGCCGCCGTGCCGGCGGCCGGAAAGGGCACCAAGCGCCGCGGATACCACTGCGTAGGGGGTCGCGCCCGTCGAGGCGACGCAGCGCGCGACAAAAGTCGAGGCATTGAGCTCGTGATCGGCAATCAGCACGAGGCAGCGCCGCAGAATATCCGTCCCCGCCCGATTCAATTTCCATGCTAGAGCAAGCCGATGATGAACGAGCCCGGCCGAGGGCGAGGTCTGCGCGATAGCGCAGGTGAGCTCACGAAGAATGCGCCGGCCGGTGCGGATCACCCCGGTTCGCGCCAAATCGAGCGCCGCTAAGTCCTTGCCGGCCAGCGTGGCAAGCCGGATCTGGCACCTTTCGATCGGCCCGGCAGCCGAGATTTCATTGGATACCTCGTCCACCCCAACGGGATCGGAGTTGGCTTGCCAGAGCAGAGTGGCGACATCCTCGAGAGTGGCTGAGTCGGAGAGGCGGACCGCGTCCTTGCCGCGATAATAAAGGCGGCCGTTCTCGATCAGGCAGATCGATGAGCCGATCACCGGCATCAGCGCCTGGGATTCGGCGCGGCGCACGAGTTTCTCGCCCGGACGCATGTCCAATAGCGCTTCGACATCTTCCAAGCGATAGCGCCGCTCTCGGCTGCCCGGGAGCGTGACCGAGCGGAGCCGGCCCCGGCTCACATAGGCGTAAAGCGTATCGAGCTTAATCCCGAGCCGATCCGCAGCTTGACGAGCGGTCATAAGGTTGATCATAGAATCAAGCTTGACGTTAGATTGATCATATTGCCTAATAACTGTCTACCGAGAGGAGTCCATGACTGCAATGCTAAACATCCGCTCAGCCAAGACCGGGATCGGGGATAACGATGAGCGACCGGTGCTCCCTATATTGCAGCCGACGATCGGTCCGCCTATGGCCGATATTCGTAGCCTTTATCGGGACGCCGCTTGTTTCGCCTACGATCCGGCACTGGGCGAAATCGGGATCTGCCGCTCGCGCATCACCTACGTCGATGGCGATAACGGGATTTTGCTTTATCGCGGCTATCCGATCGCCGAGCTTGTCGAGGAATGCAGCTATCTCGAAATCTGCTGGCTGTTGCTCAACGGCGAACTGCCTGCTGCAGCGCAGATCGAGCAATTCACCCGCGACATTACGCATCACACGATGGTGAACGAGCAATTGCACGCGATCTATCGCGGGTTCCGCCGCGACTCGCATCCGATGGCGGTGATGTGCGGCGTCGTCGGCGCGCTGGCGGCGTTCTACCATGACGGGCTCGACATTTTCGATCCGCAGCACCGAACGACCGCGTCGCATCGGCTGATCGCAAAAATGCCGACAATCGCGGCGATGGCCTACAAATATTCGCTCGGCCAGCCCTTTGTATGCCCGCGCAACGACCTCGGCTACGCCGAGAATTTTCTCAACATGCTGTTCTCGGTGCCGTGCGAGCCCTATCGCGCACCGGCCGCCGCGGTGCGCGCGCTCGAGGCTCTGCTGATCATCCAGGCGGACCACGAGCAGAACGCATCCACCTCGGCGATGCGGCTCGTCGGATCGACGAGGGCCAACCCCTATGCCTGCGCCGCCGCAGCGATCGCCGCGTTGTGGGGACCGCTACACGGCGGCGCCAACGAGGCCGTGTTGCAGACCTTGGCGGAGATCGGCACCCTCGATCGCATTCCCGAGGTGTTGCGTCGTGCCAAGGACAAGAACGACCCGTTCCGGCTGATGGGTTTCGGGCATCGCGTCTACAAGAGCTATGACCCGCGCGCCAAGGTCTTGCGTCGGCACTGCTATGAGGTGCTCGAGGCGCTGGGGCAGCGTGACGACCCGCTCCTCGCGCTCGCAATGGAGCTCGAGCGCATCGCGCTCGAGGATGATTATTTCATTGAGCGCAAGCTCTATCCTAATGTCGATTTTTATTCCGGTATCATCTTCCGCGCCTTGGGCCTGCCGCCGGCGATGTTCACGCCGGTCTTTGCCGTAGCACGCGCCGTTGGCTGGATCGCCCACTGGAACGAGATGGCCGTCGATCCGGAGACGCGGATCTTTCGCCCCCGCCAGCTCTATATTGGACCCGCCGAACGGCCATTCGTCCCGACCGCCGCACGCCCGATGTGTCCGCCGCTCGTCGGCTGACCTGCATCCGGAAAAATTTGCATCGCGTGTGACCCAGCTCACACTGCCCTTCGTCGTCCGGCTACATCCTCGCTTACAGCGCCTCAGAGATGCCTCCAGCAGGAGTTGGGTGGAGACGATGACGAATTGGCAGCACGATGTAGCCCATTTATGGGGTCGACGACGACGTATGCGGCCGGTCGGGTCGTCGCGGCGGAAAGCTTTCGCCGCCGTGGCTTGGTTCTGTGATTGGGGCAATCGCGCCGCGTGGGGGGCTGCCGCTGCCAGCGTGCTCTTGTTCTTCTATGCCTTCGTTTACGCCTTTCCGAATGCCCGTCTCACCGCCCTTCAACAAGAGCGGGATGCAGTAGAGCATGAAAACCGCGCCTTCTGTGAAAAACACGGAATGGTGTTCGGCACCCGAGAACACACCCTGTGCGCAGAAGATCTGATGGATATCAGAGCGAATGAACGCCAACGCACCCTGGACTGGTTAGGAATTTTGTGACGCATTCAAAATAGTGGGCATGGTTTCGCTAATTGACCATCACGAGGACGCGCAAAGAAGCGATTAATGGTTGATGGTCGGGAGAGAAGCGGGGAGGAAGAAATGATGGGTCGGGCTCGGTACAGGAGACCATACAACGGTTTGAGGCAGAGATTAGAGCAAAATCGGATCAGGGATGGATGGTCTTTACAGAGCTGGATCACGCCACGGCAGTCAAGAACGGGCTGACGCTTCCCGCCCGTACGGTGATCGTCTTTGGCAATCCCCGAGCGGGCACCCCCAATATGCAGAAAGCGCCGACCCTCGCCATAGACGTGCCCCCGAAAGCTCTCGTTTGGCAAGATGACCAAGGAAAGGTCTGGCTCACCTTCAACTCCGGGGAATACCTACACGATTACGTCTATCCGCCGCATGGACTACCGTCCAATCCGGTGGCCGCTAAAGCCTTCGACGAATTCGTCGTGCACGCTGCCAAGCAAGCCACGGAATAACGAGGCTCTGTGCTGTCGCGCTCGGATACGAGATGTGGCCGAGGCTGTTATCGAGGGCAAGCTTTACCCTAATGCCACTTTTATTCCGGCATCAGCTTCTGTGCCTCGGGCCTGCCGCCGGCGATGTTCACGCCGGTCTTTGCGGAGGCACGCACCATTGGCTTGGTCGCCCACTGGAACGAGATGGTCGCCCATCCCGAGACGCGCATCTTTCACCCGGGCCAGCTCTATACCGAGCCCGCCGAATTGCCCGCTCGTTCCGAGCGCGCGGGGCGTAGCCGCTCGTCGGTTGAGTTCGAGTGACGCGGTATCGAGCAGTGTCCGGGCTGTCTCAGCTAAGGGGCATCCGGCTGGATCAGCTTGTCTGCGCAACCGCACGCTGCCGCTCGATTTGCATGCTGGCGAGGAACGGGACAAGCGGATGGACGCCCATTGCCGTGATGGCAGGCGTGTCGAGCGCGAGCAGCGCGGCGCGCTGCGGCGGCGTCAGCCGGAAGCGATCTGCGTAGGCCGCTGAATCGGCTAAATATTGGCGGCGCATTTCTTCGTCGTGAGCGAGCCCATGCAGCGCCGTTGTCAACTCAACCAACCCGGGCTTTATCGAGGGATAGTGCGGGTCGGGGTAAGGGAGTTCCGCGCCAAACCACCCAAGCGAGGCGTAATTATGGTGCCAGCTGGGCTCCATCCTGACGATATCAGGCTTGCGCTCTCCAAGCGCGCCGGCGGCCACAGCCCAACAGCGTAACTCGACATTGCCAGTCTGGTCGAGTGTGGCTTCGTCCCAGCCGATCAGCGACTTCAGATTTCCCGTGGCGAGGTTTTCGATCACTGCGTTGTCCCAGGCTAGTTCTGGACGAGAATAGCGCTCCGTCCCGGGAAAGTGCGACATCCCACCACTCGCCACGATTGCCGTCCTCAGTCCCATCGCGGTAATGATCCGTGCAAGCGCCTGACCAAAGGAGTAGCAGCGTTCCATTGTAGGCTGCGGCGGCAGATAGGCGTTGACGTAGATTGGCAGAACCGGATCCGCGACCTCGAGATGCGTCAAGGGTATACCTATCGCGTAGTCGATCTTGGCGGCGCTGGTGAAGGCTGGATCAAAGCCTTGCCGGTACATTTGTCGGACGAGTTCAAAACCGACCTCACTGGGCACTTTGCAATAAAAATCGCGCCCGGCAAAAGCACCTCGTGCTTCGCTGCCGACATGTATCGTGAAAGGCGGTGCCGCCAGGTGAAAGAACTGTTCCGCATGATCATTTGAAATGATTATCCACAGGTCCGGAGCCATTGCCTTGAGCCGGGCACCGATTTCGGCCGCTGTAACTCTCACTCGGCCGACCGTTTCGCGATCCTCCGTCTCGGGCATAGTGAAAAACTGCGGCGCATGGGGCAGCATCGCCCCACCTATGACTGTAGAATTCACAGCCTGTCCTCCGCGACTGCCATCGCGACACCCCACCTGCTCGTGCTACCGTTGAATGAAATCAAGCCGCCTTTCGAGGAAACGCTTCGATGCCGCATTCCTCCGACGAACCGTCAAGTGCCCCGCCAGCGGAGATAGTAGAAGGCCAGGGGTCGGACGCAAGCCCCCCGAACGCCTCGATCGAGAACGCATCGAATGGCAGCGTTCCTCGGAACACCGCCGCGCAGGACGCGGTGCCGCGCAGGCCGCGTCGCCGCCGGAGGCGACGGCGACCACAGCCTCGGCCGTCCACGGAGCCGGTGAGCGATGCCCTAACCAAGCAGACGGTATCAGCCCACGAGCTGTCCCCCGCCGATGGCCCGCCCGATAGCTCCCGCGGTATGGACGAGTCCAACAGACTTCCTCGCCGACGGCGTCGACGACGGCGCGGACCGACACGTGAGCCCGCGCCGCAGGGAGTGACATTGACGAGTGATGTGCAGATAGAAGAGGGCGTACGTGCTGCTGACGCGGAGCAGAGCACCCCGGGCGAGGATCCCGCCCAGAGCCTACCCGGACAAGCCACTCGGGTGCAGAACAATGCGCCTCGCCAGCGTCCGCGCCGCCGGTACCGTTACCGCCGGCCGCCGCGCGAAAGCAGCTGGCCGGATGGTAGTTTCGCCAGCCAAGGCTCGTCCGAGGCGGTCGACGGAAACGGGCCGTCACCGATCGAGAGGTCGCCGACCGACGGACCGCGTAACAGGCAGTCACATAGCGCGGGCCTACGGGACCTAGACCCGCAAAGCGAGCGCTTGCAAGAGCAGCGGCCGCGGAGCGAAGCCGGCGGTCGTGGCGGGCGAGCCTCGGATCGCCGAGCCGGCGGCGCCGGGCCTAGTCGTCAACCCCGCAGAGGCGCGAGGGACCGGCATCAGAGGAGAGGCCGCGAAGCACCACTAAAGAAACCCGAGCAGAGGCTCTACGCTCTTGAATCCGTGATCGATCGGGGTTTCGAGGATGTCGTTGACGATGCTGGCGAGAGTGCTCCCCGCCGTGTCCATTGGACGATTATCAAACGGACAGTCGCCGATCAGAAGAGTGGCAAACCGATGTCTGCGGTCTATGTTCTGCAGCGTGAGGGAGTGGACGCCGAATACCCCAATCTCGGTGCGGCGCGGGCTGCGGTGAACAAAACCATCGTCCATCCTGAAAAGCTGACAATGTCAAAGGCGGAGCACGCCGCTGCGAAGAAATGAGAGGCAGGCGCTGAGCTCGAACTCAGCCATTGATTCGGGAAGCTGGGGGGACCGCACCGTTTGAGGGCCGTTGGGGCAAGTGGGTCGTGGGATTCTCCAATGTAGGGAGCTTCTGAAGGTTTCGGTAAACCCATAAGAACATCGCTGCCCCCAACACTCCAGTGACAAGCTGAGCGGACACACCCGAGCCCAGAAACACTCTGCACGTCCAGACGAGTAACGGCAAACACATCGCCGCAACCGAAGCAGAGACCCAAAATGAGTGCGAGCGCTGTCCAATGTGGCCGCCATGGTACAACCGGTCGGCGATGGCGGTACTGGCTGCCCCGAGCGCGGCCATCAGAAACTGTACAAGAAAAACTTCCATCATGTGGATGCTCGAAGCGTGGTGTTGCGGGACACTGGCTGAATGTCTCGGGCAGAAAATGGAAAAGAGACAGAGTTTTATGGTAGTCGTTACAAATTCGTTGACCAAGAGTGCGGAGTACGAGACGCGTCGCTAAAATTTACAGATCGCTCGCAAGGAAGTGAAAATAGTAGTGTTTCTGACTGCGAATAGGCGGTTGGTCTGTTTCTTGCTCGGCGTCGATGAGCCACGCCATACATTCGTAACATACCCGCCCAAGGAGTCCCTCGATGCCGTCGGCGTCAAGAGTACTTTCAGAGGAGCCGCTGCCGCTCAGTACAGCGATGCTGTCAAATATCGTGCTGTCTTTGTTGATGTGGAATATAGCTCTGAGAGTCGTGAACCTGTTTTTGACGCATGAATAAGGACTATCGACTGGCGCGGGCCCGCTGGTGAATGTTACGGGTCCTGTCTCGCCCGTCGCATGGCGAGTAGAAGGGCCTGGTCGAGCTTTTTCGAGAAACGACCAGGCGCTAGGTCCGCCGCGCGTTCTCCGAGCCAGGCTTCTGGTGCCAAACAGACCCCACTGACCAATGGATCCAGGAGACTCAGAACAGCCTTTCCTATGAGCTCAGGTTCTCCACTGCGGTAGCCGGCATTGGTGAGGGCTGGCTGCCCGCTTCACGCTTCGCTTCGAGCCGCGGCACCGGGGCTCGCACAGAGCCCGCTCTCATGAAGTACGCGCTTTAGATAGACCGCTACGCCGACGAGGAACTCTTGGGGTGGCCGTCCCGCTCTGACCCATGCGTCCATGTTACCGCGGCCCAATTATAGGCGGCAATCGCATCCGGCCAATTACGGTAACGTTTATATAGCTGCGCCAGGTAAGCTCGTCCAATTGCGCGATTCTGCGCCAGATCGAACCGATCGCCCCCGCCGACATCCATCGCCGCTGCCTCGCTGACCTGCATTGGTCCCTGGGGCCCCGAAGGGTCAGCGCGCCACATGCCGATATCTGTGCCGTGGCTCGATTCGGCACTGTCGACCGCCGTCGCCACGCGGTCGAGCGGGGTGACGACTGACGCGCGGTTATCCTTCGTTGTGTTCTCGCTCGAGTTTTCTCGCTGCCTGTGGACAACAGCCGACGTTTCGCTCGCGTTTGTGCGGCCTCCTGCTATTGCGGCTACTGCGATTGTTTGGCTCGCCATTAAACCGACTATCAAGGATCGCGCGTATCCCATAAAGCAATTCCTTACTCATCGAAATATCGATTGTGCGTCATCGCCGCACCGTCATGCCGGTGCCTATTGCGCTGGAGCATCAATCAGCGCGGACCACTTGATATTACTCAGCGGGTTTAGTTAATAATTGCTAAACGAGACGTGGAGCTTTAATGCTAAATAAATATGGATCCGAACGCGCGAATATTTTAGAAGACCTCGAATAGACCGGCAGCCCCCATGCCGCCCCCGACGCACATCGTGACGACGACGTGACGAACGCCGCGGCGCTTGCCCTCGATCAGGGCATGGCCGACCATGCGTGCTCCCGACATCCCGTATGGATGGCCGATGGAAATCGCGCCGCCGTCGACGTTGTACCGCTCCGGATCGATCCCGAGCCGGTCTCGGCAGTAAAGGGCCTGCACGGCAAAAGCTTCGTTGAGCTCCCACAGCCCGATGTCGTCGACCGTCAGTCCGTGCTGTTGCAACAACTTCGGGACCGCGAAGACGGGGCCGATGCCCATCTCGTCGGGGGCGCAGCCGGCGACTGCGATGCCGCGATAGGCGCCGAGCGGTTGCAATCCGCGGCGCTCGGCCTCCTTCGCCTCCATCAGCAGTGAGGCCGCTGCGCCATCCGAGAGCTGAGAGGCATTGCCGGCGGTAATGAACCGCCCCTCTGTGACGCTCTGCCCGTTGCTGAAGACCGGTTTAAGGGCAGCCAAACCGGCGAGGGTCGTCGAGGGGCGGTTCCCCTCATCCTTATCGAGCGTCGTCGCGACCCTCGAAATCTCGCCGGTCTCGCGATTCTCGACCCGCATCATCGAAGGCAGCGGAACAATCTCCTGGTCGAAGCGGCGTGCCTGCTGGGCCGCGGCGGTGCGGCTCTGTGAAAGGAGCGCGTACTCGTCCTGCTGCTCGCGGGTCACCTGGTAGCGTTCGGCCACGATCTCGGCCGTCTCGATCATTGTCATATAAAGATCGGGCCGGTGCTCGACGAGCCACGGGTCCTGCGTTCGGTACTCGTTGCGCTTTTCGTTTTGAACGAGCGATATCGATTCAACCCCGCCGCCGATCGCGATCGACATTCCGTCATGCATAATCTCTTTGGCGGCGGTGGCGATCGCCATCAATCCCGAAGAGCACTGCCGGTCGATCGCCATTCCGGGAACGGAAATCGGCAGCCCGGCGCGTATCGCTGCCTGGCGCGCCACATTGTACCCGCTCGAGCCCTGCTGCAGCGCGGCACCCAGCACTACGTCCTCGACTTCGGCGGGATCGACGCCGGAGCGTCGCACCGCCTCGGCCACGACATGTCCGGCCAGCGCCTGCGCTTGGGTATCGTTAAATGCGCCGCGATAGGCCTTGCCGATCGGGGTGCGGGCAGTCGATACAATAACGGCTTCGCGCATCTCGTCCTCCCTGAACAGCTGCCGCCAGCTCGGGCTCGCCGCTCGCCGGAAATTATACAAGAACAAGTGGCGGACATCGCTGTTTTTGGATTGGCCGCGGATCGCGAACGTGCAGACCCTTCCCGTGGCCTCATGCGATCATGTAGCATCTGGCCTCGGAATTGCGCCAAGGAGATAGCCATGCCCGATGATTTTCCGCTGCCATCCGCGGATCCCGCGAGCCTGGGTTTCGCGGCGACACCGCTTCAGCATCTCGACCGGCTCATCCGGCAGCATATCGAGGAAGGCCGTTACCCTGGTGCGCAAATTGCGCTGGCGCGGCATGGCAAGCTGGCGCTGTTCCGCACATACGGCAACGCCAAGACCGAGCCCCGGAATGCACCGGCGAGCGACAATACCTTGTTTCTGCTTTTCAGTCAGACCAAGGTTGTGACCAGTTGCGCGGTCTGGACCTTGATCGAGGAAGGCAGGCTTTCCTTTATGGACCGGATCGCCGATCACCTTCCCGAGTTTGCCCAGCGCGGCAAGGGTGAGATTACCCTCCACCAAGTCATGACCCATCAGGGTGGTTTCCCGAGCGGGGACGTTACCAAAGCGTCCTGGTCCGACCATGCCCGGATGCGCGCCGAGGTCTGCGATTTCTCGCTCGACTGGACCCCTGGTACACGGCTGCAGTACCACCCACGCGCGGCGCACTTGACCCAAGCGATGGTCATCGAGGCGGTCACCGGCCAGGACTATCGCGATGTGATCCGGGACAAAGTGCTGGCCCCGCTC
>Ga0126378_10001322_pt1 | contig 18444 bp, 17 predicted proteins | sample PanSoiMetPlot_23_FD_92587 | JGI IMG/M metagenome (GOLD analysis project Ga0126378, IMG submission 92587) | Tropical forest soil microbial communities from Panama - MetaG Plot_23 | ecosystem: Environmental > Terrestrial > Soil > Tropical forest > Bulk soil | place: Panama | collected 2016-02-17
TATCGAAATGCCCGCATTGCCGCAGCGCAGCGGGACACCTCAGTGAGCGCGCTGGTGGTGGCGTTCCTGGAGCAGCTATCTGGACGGATGGATCGATTCACGAGGCTCGAAGAGCTACAGCGCGACGTGCAGGCAGAGATTGGCCAGTTCCGTGCTGCCGACCGGCTCGGCCGCGACGAGGTGCACGATCGTGCGATTCGTTGACACCAACGTTCTGCTCTACGCAATCTCACGCGACCCAGCAGAGCAGGAGAAGGCCGAGCGCGCCAACGCGATCCTGGCAGACCGCGACCTGGCCCTCTCGGTGCAGGTCTTGCAGGAGTTTTACGTGCAGGCGACGCGGATGAGCCGGCCCGATGCCGTCGCGCACGGGCAGGCAGTCCGGCTCATCGAGTCATTCCGGCGCTTCGAAGTCCAGGACCTCACGAGTGCGATCATGATGGCTGCCCTGGGCGCCTGCCGACGGTTCCAGCTGTCGTACTGGGACGCCGCGATCATCGAGACATGCCGCGCGATGGGCTGCGATCAGGTCCTGTCCGAGGACCTCGACGACGGCCAGGACTACGCCGGCGTACGCGTCACCAACCCGTTCCGCTAAGCGAGCTCAATGAACGGGGGGCGATGCCAAACGTCTCCCCTCCGGTAGAACAGCCGTTGCGGACGCGCGATGCGCAATGGTCAACTCGTCAGATGAGCACACAGCCGGCGTTCGCCTTCGGGATCTTTGACTCCTTTGATCTCGGTGAGTCCAGCCCGGGGCAGGTCATCGCGAGCCGCCTCGATTTCGCCGTCGCCGCTGAGGCGGCGGGCATCGGCCACTACCACGTCACGGAGCACCACGGAACGCCGCTGTCGGTGTGCCCGTCGCCGAACTTGTTCCTCGCCGCGCTGAGCCAGCGCACCACCACGATGCGGATGGGCGCCCTCGTGCACGTGCTGCCTGCCTACGAGCCGCTGCGGCTGGCGGAGGAGATCGCCATCCTTGACCAGCTGACAAACGGACGGCTGGATGTCGGGGTGGGCAGCGGCATCAGCCCCTACGAGCTTGCCTACTTCGGCATCGACGCCGCCGAGGCCCGCGACCGCTACACCGAGACGCTCGCAGCGGTGACCGGCGCGCTGGCAACTGGCCGGCTGACGCACCGCGGCGTGCTGTTGCGTGACTACGACGTCGAGCTGTCGGTCGGTGCCGTGCAGCGTCCCCACCCGCCGCTCTGGTACGCCTCGAGCAACACGCGCAGCGCGGAGTGGGCGGCCGCCAACGACGTGAACTTCGTCGGCAAATGGAGCGGCGGCTCCTTCGCTCCGGCCGTGCAGGCCTACTGGCAGACCTGGCAGGACAAGCAGGAAGGGCACCCAGGGAGCCAGCCGCCCCGGGTCGGTGCCGCCGCCCATGTCTACATCGGGGCAACCGACGCGGACGCCGCCGAACGGTTCCGGAAGGCTGGCGCCGTCCACTTCGAGCACCTGCTCAGCCTCTGGCACAAGAACGGCAACCACGCCTTCGACTTCATGGCCGACCTGGACGCCGGGATGGCTTCGGGGAACGCGCTCGTCGGCTCCGCGCAGACCGTCCGCGACCTGCTGACCGAGCAGGTCGCGCAGGCTCCGGTCAACTACTTCGAGGCGACGCTGGCGTTCGGCGACCTCACCCCGGAGGAGGCACACGCCAACCTGGCCGCCTTCGCGGAGACGGTCATGCCAGCAGTCCGGGAGGCAGCAGCAGCGCGCCGCGAGGCCGCGATCCCGGCCGGGTAGCGCGCGACAAGCCAGTCCGACTCGCCGATGCGGACCGGGACCAACGGCCCCGTTCCGTCAGGAAGAGCGGCCCTGCACCCGCCCGGGGAAATGCGCAACGCTGCAGGTAAGGCCTGGAGAAGGGGGCGCGAGATGAGCGGGCGGATCGTCGTCGGGGTGGACGGATCGTCGTCGTCGAAGGCGGCGCTGGCCTGGGCGGTCGACCAGGCCAGGCTCACGGGCGCGTCGGTGGAGGCGGTCATCGCCTGGCATTACCCGGTCGTAGTCGGAGGGATCCCCTTCGCGCCGATGGGGGTGGTCGACAGTCCGGACTACGCCGAGTTTGCCATGAAGGTCCTCAGCGACGCGATCGCCGCGACGGTAGACCCGGATGAACCGGTCAAGGTCAGCTTGGTCGTCCGCGCGGGCAACGCTGCTCAGGCGCTACTGGAGGCGGCAGGCGGCGCGGATCTGCTGGTTGTGGGAAGTCGGGGACACGGCGGCTTCACCGAGGCCCTGCTGGGCTCGGTCAGTCAGGCGTGCGTGCATCACGCGCGCTGCCCGGTTGTCATAATCCGCGCGGCGAAGAGCGGCTGAGGCCGTTTGCTGCGCCGCCGGGACTCACGGGGGAGGGGAGCCTGATGGGGACGACGGTAGCGGACGTGATGACCACCAGGGTCATCGCGGTCAGGAGGAACGCGGACTTCAAGCAGATCGCGCACGTGCTGCGGGACTCCCGGGTGAGCGCCTGCCCGGTCATCAATGACCTGGGCCAGGTTGTCGGCATTGTTTCCGAGGCCGACCTGCTGTACAAGACGGCCGATGCCGAGCTGCCGGCGGGCCTGATCAGGCTGCGCTGGAAGCTGGGCGAGGAATCCAAGATCACCGCCATCACTGCCGCGCAGCTCATGACCTCGCCCGCGGTGGTCATCGAGCCGGACGCGCCGGTCCAGTTCGCCGCCAGGGTCATGCGGGATCGCCGGGTGAAGCGGTTGCCGGTCGTCAACGCTGGCGGAGAGCTCATCGGCGTTGTCAGCCGGGCGGACGTGCTCGGCGTGTATGACCGGCCAGACGCCGACATCCTCGCCGAGGTCACGCGCGTGATCGAGGAGGAGTTCGGCCTCAGCATGGCCTACTTCCAGGCGACGGTGTCGTCGGGTGTGGTGACGCTGTCCGGCCTCGTCGCCCAGCAGGAGACCGCGCTCGAGCTGGCAGCGCGCATCCGGCATATCGAGGGTGTGGTGGCAGTGCGGGACCGGCTCACCTGCGGCACGCCGATCGACTGAGCCCGAAGGCACCGCCGCGCAGCCGGGAGGGACAGCAGCGATGACCACACGTTCCATCGCCGATCAGGGCGTCGGCGGGCAATGCGAGCGCGACCGGCAGCCCGGTCTTACGCCCGACGAAGTCGTTAGCGTGATCTCGCTGGCGGCGCGCGCGCCGTCACTGCACAACACCCAGCCGTGGAGGTTCCGCCAGCGACCGGAGTGCGTCGAGGTGTTCGCCGACCTGGACCGGAACCTGACCGAGATCGACCCGGCTGGCCGCGAGCTCATGATCAGCTGCGGTGCGGCGGTGTTCGGCTTGCGGCTCGGGCTGCGGCGGGTCGGTCGTCTGCCCTGTGTCGCCCTGCAGCCCGACCCGGCCCAGCCGTTGCTGCTCGCCCGGGTCTGGCCCGCCGGCCATGCGGCCCGGACCCCAGCGGAAGCTGACTTGATCGCGGCGGTGCCCCACCGGCACACGCACCGGGGCCCGTTCTCGCCTGGCGAGGTCCCGGCCCGGCTGCTCGAGTCGCTCGTGACCGACGCCGCGGCGGAGGGATGCGAGCTCGTGTTCATCACCGATTTGCAGGCTGTCGCTCGGCTAGGCCGTCTGGTCCGCCGGGCGGGCGCCGAGCAGCGCGCGAACCCGGAGATGTCCGCGGAGCAGGCGCGCTGGGTGCGGCCGCTGGGCAGCCAGGCGCGCGATGGCGTGCCTGCTACCGCCCGGCTAGCTGACGCGCGATCGCGCCCGCACCTGGCTGCGCCGCAAGTCACGGGCCGGCTGGCGCAGCGGGACTTCGGTCTGCCCGGCACGGAGCAGCCCGGCGGCGAGTCAGCGCTGACGACGGCGGTGCTGATGACGTCCGGCGACACTCCGGCCGACTGGCTTCGGGCGGGCCAGGCGCTGGACCGCTTGCTTCTCCGCGCCGCGGCCAGGTGGGTGTTCGCGAGCCTGCAGTCCCAGCCGATCGAGTCGCCGCGGCACCGGCGGGCGGTCCGCGTGCTGGCCGGCGGGAACGGGTTTCCGCAGCTGCTGCTGCAGTTCGGCCGAGCGAACACCGCCGCGGCGACACCACGCCGACCACTGGCCGAGATGCTGGTGACCGACTGACGCGGTCATCCGCTGCGCCCCCCGTCACGGTGCTGGTGCTGGCTCGCCGCCGGTGTGGTCGATGATGTCGACGACGCCATCAATGTCCCATGCCAGGTCGATAGCCTCGCCGACTCGAGCTCGCGGCGTGGCAGCGTCGAGCTGCCCGGTCAGCGTCAGGATGCCGCCACGGACAGAAGCGGTGATCGGCGGTTGGTCTTCAGGCATGATCTCGGCGAGAAGCTCGGTAGCTTGCCGCTCGATCTCCTCGTCAGGGACGAGGAAAACCTTGAGCAGATCCCGCCGGCTCACGACGCCCAGCAGCTGGCCATCCGCGCCTGCGACCGGCAGCCGCCTGACGCGGTGCAGGCTCATGACGTCGGAAGCGGCGCCGATGGAGGCATCCGGGTGGATCGTCACCGGCGGCGACGTCATCAGCTGCTCGGCAGTGAGTCTGGCGTAGCGATCCCGGTCGGTGCCGTATCGGAGCACTCCGGTCCACCGCCGCCGGGTGTCCACGTGCCGGTCCTGTGCGCGCAGCAGGTCACCTTCCGTCACCATCCCGGCCAGGCGCCCGCTGCGCATCAGCACGGGTACGCCGCTGATGCGGCGCTCGACCAGGACGCTGGCGATTTCCTTGAACGGCATCGCCAGGTCGATCGTGATCACGTTCGTCGCCATCACGTCCCGCACTCTGCAGTGCAGCTTGCCGTGATGCTCATGCACCGGCCGGCCGGAATCCGGCGGTCCCGGCCGCTGCTCCGCGGACTCGTCGCCGAGCTGGCGGTCGACCCGCGCAAGCGCGCGGCGGACCTCACCGCCGGCCGCCCGGCCGTGGAGCGAGTCGTAGTACGCCGCGCCAAGATGACGCAGCATTGCGTCCAGATGGATCTCCTGGCGGGTCATCGTCGTCGCCTCGCTCTCTCGCCTTCCCGCGACAACCCCTGTCCCTCACCATCCAGTCAACGAGGGCTGGCCGGGCCGCGGCTAGGGACCAAGGTCTCTTCTGCGTCCCGCGAATGGAACACGGTGCGTGCACTAGCGTCGGAACCATGGGACCGCACGATCGCATGGCCGCGCGCGCCGCCCGGTCACGACGTGGCGCTTCAAGCTGGCCAGAGGCTGACCAGCTGTTCCGGGCTGATGTTGCCGCCGCTGCAGACGATCGCGACGGTGCGACCGGCGAACCGGTCCGGTGCGTGCAAGACGGCGGCCAGAGACGCGGCGCCGGCCGGCTCGACGAGGTTGCGGGTCTTCTCGATCATCAGCCGCGTCGCCTCCACCAGCCGGCTCTCCGGGACCAGCATGAAGTCGTCGACCAGATCCCACAGGATGCGCTGGGTCAGCTCAAAGGCGGTGCGCGTCGCCAGGCCCTCAGCGATGGTGGCGGTGGTGTCCTCGACGAGGGCCCGGGCGCGCCACGAGCGGTGGGCTGCGGGTGCAGCCTCGGACTGCACGCCGACGACCTCGATCGACGGGCGCACCGCTCTGGCGACGATGCTTGCGCCCGCGAGCCCGCTGCCACCGCCGACCGGGACGACGATCACGTCGGTATCCGGCCGCTCTTCCAGGATCTCGAGCGTGTAGGTCGCCACGCCGGCGATCAGCGCGGGCTCGTTCGCCGAATGGATGTAGCGGTAGCCGCGCTCTGCGGCGAGCTTTTCGCAGTGCACGCGGGCCTCGTCGAAGTCGCTGCCGTGAAAGATCACCTCGGCGCCCAGCGCCCGCATGGACTCGACTTTCACCGGGTTAGCCTGCTCGGGCACGCAGATCACCGCGTGCACGCCGAACAGGTTCGAGGCGTAAGCGACCGACTGACCGTGGTTGCCGGTCGATGCCGAGATAACCCCACGGCGCCGGTCGTTCGCGCTGAGCTGACTGATCAGGTTGACCCCGCCGCGCACCTTGAACGCGCCGATCGGCTGGTGGTTCTCCTGCTTGACCCAGAGGCGCGCACCGGTCAGCGCGTCCAGAGCGGGGTACCGGTACAGCGGAGTCGGGCGGAGGTACGGTGCAATGCGCCGCCGCGCTGCCAGGACGTCGGACAGGTCTGGGACGCTCAGTTCGCTCACGGCATGTGTCTATCACCAGGAAGCTGCCGCGGAGGCAAGCTACCCCGTTCCCTGCCTGGTCGTTGATGGTAATGGCGAGCCTGGACCGTCCGTGGCGCCGGCCTGGCGCTGTGCAGTACGCCCTGCGCAGGCTTCCCGGTCTGCTGCGCCCGCCGGTGAGCGTGTATGAACCAGCCGCAGATTTGATGTCGGTCATGCGGGATCTGCCTGTCGTCGTTCGCAACGGCACGACGCTACGGGTGAATGTGTTCTTGCCGGCCGGCGGCGGGCGGTTCCCCGTGCTGATGTCGGCTCAGCCGTACGGCAAGGACGACCTGCCCCGGCGCCGTGGCCGCGGATACCGGGTGTCGATCCAGTACCGGATGCTTCGCCAGACACGCGTGGTGCGCTTCTCCTCGCTGACCGCCTGGGAGGCACCAGACCCTGCCTGGTGGACGACGCAGGGTTACGCGGTGATGAGCTGCGATCTGCGTGGGGCTGGCAGTTCGGAAGGCTCGGCCAGCCTGCTTTCTGACTCCGAGGGTGAGGATGTCTACGACCTGATCCAGTGGGCCGCCGCGCAGCCGTGGAGTACCGGCGCGGTCGGCATGATTGGGGTGTCGTACCTGGCGATCTCGCAGTGGAAGGCAGCTGCGCTGCGGCCGCCCGGTCTGAAGGCCATCTGCCCCTGGGAGGGTTTCACCGACGCGTACCGTGATCTGTTCCGGCCAGGCGGGATCCGTGAGACCGGGTTCACCCGGATGTGGAACGTCTCACTTCGGCGGACGCGGCAGCGCTACCGGCTGCGCGAGCAGGCGCGGAACCGCCCGCTGCGGGATGAGTTCTGGCAGTCCCTGGCGCCGAACCTGGAAGACATCGCCGTGCCAGCGCTGATCTGCGGCAGCTTCTCTGACAACAACCTGCACAGCCGCGGCTCCTTCCGCGCGTTCGAGCACATCTCGAGCTCGGAGAAGTTCCTCTACACCCACCGTGACGGGAAGTGGGCCACCTTCTACTCGGCCGGCCCCCGGGCCGCGCAACTGCAGTTCTTCGACCGGTACCTGCGCGGCGGCGAGGCTGGCGCACTGCCGCGGGTGCGTTTGGAAGTCCGCGAGAGCCGAGACGTCATTGCCAGCGTCCGGGACGAGGAAAGCTGGCCGCTCGAGCGCACGCAGTGGACGCCGCTGTATCTGTCCGGCGGCGGGCTTTCGGCCACGCCGCCTGCCGAGGCCGGCCAGATTGGCTTCGACATGCGATCTCGCGGCGCTCGCTGGGACTGGAAGGTGCCCGCGGACACCGAGCTGACTGGCCCGGTGGCGCTGCGGCTGTGGGTAGAAGCCCACGGCATCGACGACGTCGACTTGTTCGCCGGCCTGGAGAAGTGGCGCGGGCCCGGCTACGTCCCGTTCGAGGGCTCCTACGGGTTTGGCCGTGACCGCATGACCACTGGCTGGCTGAAAGTCTCGCTGCGCGCTCTCGATGAGCGGGCCTCCCGGCCGTTCGACCCGGTGCCTGCCTGCACCCGCCGGGAGCCGCTCTCGCGGGGCCAGGTCGTCCAGGCAGACATTGCGCTCGGGCCGTCGGCCACGCTGCTCCGAGCCGGGGAAACACTCCGGCTGGTGGTAGCCGGGCGCTGGCTGTGGCCGGTGAACCTGCTCACCGGGCAGTTCCCCGCCGCCTATCAGCGGGGCTCCCACGGCAGATGCACGGTGCACTGGGGCCCGGAGCGTGGCGCCCGCCTTCTGGTTCCCGTTATCCCGCGAGCCTGAGACCGGTGGCAGGAACTACGACGCGCGGGTCACCACGGCTCGGGCCTGCCGGGCGATCTCGATGTCTTCCCTGGCCGTGATCACCAGTACCCGGACCCGGTCCGGTCCGCTGATGTCGGCGTCCGAGCTGACGCCGTCCTGCGTCGGGTCGAGGCTGACGCCGAGGAACTTCAGGCCGTCCGCCGCGGCCGCGCGCACCCGCGAGCTGTGCTCGCCGACACCGCCGGTGAAGACGAGCACGTCCAGTCCGTTCATGGCCGCTGCCATCGCCGCGATCTCGCGCCGCAGCCGGTGCACGTAGACAGCCAGCGCGAGCCGGGCTGGCTCGCTGCCCGCATCGGCCGCGCGCAGGACCTCGCGCATATCGCCGGAGGGGATGCCGGTGAGCCCGGCGAGCCCGGCCGACCTCTCAAGCCCGGTGGCGAGCTCGTCGACGCCGAGCTTGCCGCGCTGCAGCAGCCAGGTGATCAGGCCCGGGTCGACGCTGCCGCTCCTGGTGGCCATGACCAGGCCCTCGAGTGGGGTGAAGCCCATCGTGGTGTCGACGCTATCTCCGCCGGCGACCGCGGCCAGGGATGCGCCCGCGCCGAGGTGGCAGGTAACGATGCGCAGCGCAGCCAGGTCGCGGCCGAGAAGGTCTGCGGCCCGGCGGGCCGCGTAAGCGTGGGAGAGCCCGTGAAAGCCATACCGGCGCAGCCCGAACTGCCGTATCCAGGTCTCGGGCAGCGCGTACTGGCTGGCGGCGGCTGGCATACCGGCGTGAAACGCGGTGTCGAAGCAGGCAACGTGCGGCACGCCGGGCAGCAATCGGCGCGCGGCCTCGATGCCCGCCACCGCTCCTGGCTGGTGCAGCGGGGCCAGGTCGGCGAGGCTGGCAATCGCGGCGACGACGTCGTCGTCGATCACCACGGCCTGCCTGAATCTGCTGCCGCCGTGCACGACGCGGTGGCCGACCACTTCCGGGTCGGCCACGCTGGCAAGGAAGTCCGCCAGCGCCGGATGGTTGGCGTCGCCATCCCACGGGTCCAGGTCGAAGGACCCATGAGTGGTGCCGGCCGGGCCGAGCACCCTGACCTTCAGCGTGCTCGACCCGGCGTTGACGACGACTGCCGCCCCGGTGCCGGTAACCTCAGCTCGCGACATCGCCTGGCTGCGGCGGCGGCGCTGCGGGCTGCGGCACCATGGCCGCGGGCTGACCCGGCTGCGGCCAGCGCCAGCTGCTGACCTCGGGCATGTCCTCCCCGTGCTGCCTGACCCAGGCGTGGTGCCTCGCCCTGGTGTCCACCATCTGCTGCCGCAACTGTGCGCCCCTGCCGACCAGGCCCGGCACTCTGTCGAGCACGTCCATGACGAGGTGGAACCGGTCCATGTCGTTCATAACCACCATGTCGAACGGGGTGGTCGTGGTGCCCTCCTCCTTGTACCCACGGACGTGGATGTCGTGATGCGCCGCTCGCCGGTAGGTGAGCCGGTGGATCAGTGAGGGGTAGCCGTGGTAGGCGAAGATGACCGGTCGGCCCGGCGGGAACAGCGCGTCGAACTCCGGGTCGCTCATCCCGTGCGGGTGCTCGGAGCTGTCCTGCAGTCGCATCAGGTCGACCACGTTGACGACCCGGACGCGCAGGTCGGGCAGCGCTCGCCGGAGGATGTCGGTGGCTGCGAGCACCTCAACCGTCGGCACGTCGCCCGCGCACGCGAGCACGACATCTGGCTCGAAACCGGCGTCGCTGCTGGCCCATTCCCAGATGCCGGCGCCGCGGGTGCAGTGCAGGATGGCCGACTCCATGTCGAGCCAGTCAGGAACGGGCTGCTTGCCTGCCACGATGACGTTGACGTAGTCCCGGCTGCGCAGGCAGTGATCCCCGACCGACAGCAGCGTGTTTGTATCCGGCGGCAGGTAGACGCGGATCACCTCGGCCTTCTTGTTCACCACGTGATCGATGAAGCCCGGGTCCTGGTGGCTGAACCCGTTGTGGTCCTGTCGCCATACGTGCGAGGTGAGCAGGTAATTCAGCGAGGCGATGGGCCGCCGCCAAGGCAGCTGCCTGGTCACCTTCAGCCACTTGGCGTGCTGGTTGAACATGGAGTCCACGATGTGGATGAACGCCTCGTAGCAGGAGAACAGGCCGTGCCGGCCCGTCAGCAGATAGCCCTCGAGCCAGCCCTGGCAGGTGGTCTCGGACAGGATCTCCATCACGCGTCCGTCGGCGGCCAGGTTGACGTCGACCGGCAGGATCGCCTCCTGCCAGGTCTTCCCGGTCGCCTCCAGCACGGCGGTCAGCCGGTTCGACTCGGTCTCATCGGGACCGAACAGGCGGAAGTTCTGGTGGTCGGAGTTCAGCCGCATCACGTCGCGGAGCATCGATCCGAGCACCTTGGTGGGCTCGGACATGCTCCCGCCCGGCGCTCCGACCGGCATGGCGTAGTCACGGAAGTCGGGCATGACCAGATCCCTGAGCAACACGCCGCCGTTTGCGTGCGGAGTCGCGCCGAGGCGGAGGTCACCCGGCGGCACAAAGGCGAGCAGGTCGGAGTGCGGGCTGCCCTCTGACCCGAACAGTTCCTCCGGCCGGTAGGAGCGCAGCCAGCTTTCGAGTTCCCGCAGGTGGCCGGGGTTGGTCCGCACTTCTGTCAGCGGCACCTGATGCGCCCGCCATGTTCCTTCGACGGGCACGCCGTCGACCTCTACCGGGCCAGTCCAGCCCTTGGGAGTCCGCATGACGATCATGGGCCAGCGCACGCTCGCGTGGCCGAGGCCCGCGCGCGCGTCCTGCTGGATGCTCCGGATCCGCGCGATGACGCTGTCGAGCGTCGCCGCCATCTCCTCGTGGGGAACGAAGTCGCGTGTGCCGGTCACGTAAGCGGGCTCGTAGCCGTACCCGCGGAGCAGGGCGTCCAGCTCATCCTCCGGCAACCGGGCGAGCACGGCCGGGTTGGCGATCTTGTAGCCGTTCAGGTGCAGGATGGGAAGCACGGCACCATCAGCCGCCGGATTCAGGAACCGGTGCGAGTGCCAGCTCGTCGCGAGGGGACCGGTCTCGGCCTCGCCATCCCCGATCACGCACGCCACGATGAGATCGGGGTTATCGAACGCGGCGCCGTGCGCGTGCGACAGGGAGTAGCCGAGTTCGCCGCCCTCGTGGATTGAACCGGGAGTCTCCGGCGCGACGTGGCTCGGCACTCCACCGGGGAAGGAGAACTGCTTGAACAGCTGCCGCATGCCCGTCGCGTCGCGGGCGATGCTCGGGTAGACCTCGCTGTAGCTGCCCTCCAGCCAGCTATTCGCAAGAGCCGCAGGACCGCCGTGACCTGGGCCGACCACGATCATCATCGGCGTGCCGTGCACGCCGATGGCGCGATTGAGGTGCGCCCAGACAAAGTTCAGCCCGGGCGTCGTGCCCCAGTGCCCGAGCAGCCGCGGCTTGATGTGCGTGACTCGCAACGGGTCGGTCAGCAAGGGATTGTCCATAAGGTAGATCTGGCCCGCCGACAGGTAGTTCGCCGCGCGCCAGTATCTGTCGAGTACCGCTGCCTGCTCGCTGGTCAGCCTGCCGCGCCCGGTGACGGCCGTCATGAGGCACCCCGGACAACCACGACGGGGCACGTGGCGTTCGTGACGCAGTGGATGCTGACCGAGCCGAGCAGCATGCCATGGAACGCGCCGTGGCCGCGGTTGCCCACGACGAGCAGGTCGGTGCCTTCTGACTCACTGACCAGGACCATTGCCGGGTGCCCGTACGCGACCTTGGAGTCCGCGTTGCCCGGTGTGCCCGTACCGAAAACTTCGGTCAGCGCCTTGTCCAGCGTTTCCTGCATTGTCACCCTGACCTGCTCGGTGATCACCTGCGGCTGCTGGCCGGCCGGGACCGGCCCGCCGGCGGGATAGTGCCAGGCGTGCACCGCGGTGATCTTTGCGCCGGTGGCGGCCGCGTACCTGGCCGCCCATCTCAGCGCCTCGACTGATTCCGGGGAGCCGTCCACGCCGACGATGACGTGCGGCGGCGACGTGCCGTCCGGAGCGGTCATGAACATACCTCGCATTCGCTGTCGTCCTGGCGGGCGCTAAGCGTCTCTATGGTGTCACTGGCTGTTTTCGCGCTCAGACTGGCCGTCGTGAGCGCGACGATGGCCGCCAGGATCACCTCCCGGCGGCCATCGGGCGCGGTACTCGCGCAGCTCCTACAGCCGGGCGCCGACCAGCGCAGCCAGGTCGGCCAGCCGGCATGTGTAACCCCACTCGTTGTCGTACCAGCCGAAGATCTTCACCAGGCGCCCCGCAGCCTGCGTGAGGGGTGCGTCGAAGATGCACGACGCCGGGTCGCCGACGATGTCACGGGACACCAGCGGGTCAGTGCTGTACCGGAGCACGCCAGCGAGGCCGTCGTCGGCCGCGTTCCGGAAGGCGTCGTTGACCTCCTTAGCGGTGACCTCCTGGCGGACGACGGCGGTCAGGTCAGTCAGCGAGCCGTCCGCCACGGGGACCCGCACGGCGACTCCGTCGAGGCGCCCGGCCAGTTCCGGAATGACGACGCCCGTAGTCCTGGCCGCGCCGGTGGACGTTGGCACGATGCTGACCGCCGCGCTCCGCGCGCGCCGCAGATCCTTGTGCGGCCCGTCGAGCAGCATCTGGTCACCGGTGTAGGCGTGCACGGTCGTCATCAGGCCCTGCTCGAGCCCGAAGGCATCATCAAGCACCTTCGCCATCGGCGCGACGCAGTTGGTGGTGCAGGAGGCGCACGAGATCACGTCGTGCTGATGCGGGTCGTAGCTGGAGTCATTGACCCCGATCACGATGGTCACGTCGGAGTTCTTGCCCGGCGCGGAGATGAGGACCTTGTGGGCACCGCCCTTGAGATGGAGCGCTGCGTCGTCGCGGGCGCGGAACTTGCCGGTGGACTCCACGACGATGTCCACGCCAAGGCCACCCCAGTCGATGGCGGCCGGGTCCGGAGTCGCTAGAACACGGATGGCCTTGCCGTTGACGGTGATCGCGTCGTCCGAATGCTCGATCGGCGCCATGAGCCGGCCATACGTGGAGTCGAACTCCAGCAGGTGCCCGAGCGTACGCGCGTCGGTGATGTCGTTGACAGCGACGACGTCCAGATCATCGTGATCAAGAGCGCGCCGGACGAACGTGCGGCCGACCCGGCCGAAGCCGTTGATGCCGATTCGGACAGTCATGCTGTTCCTTCCCCCTGGTAGTGGTGGCCTGGGCTCGGGCCGATGCGTCGCGCGGTCAGCCCGAGCCCACAGCGTTCGCGCGCATCGATCCGGTTACCTGCCCGCAGGCACGACGACGACCGGACACTTGGCGTGGTGCACGACCTGGTTGCTCACCGAGCCGAGGAACAGCGCGCCGAACCCGCCAACGCCGCGGCCTCCGACAACGACTAGGTCGGAGCTCTCCGACGCCTCGATCAGGGTCTGGGCAGGAAAGCCGCTGAGCGCGACCACGGAGACTGACTTGGGCTGCTGGCCGCCGAGCGCGGCGGCCGCCTTGTCGACGGCATCCTGAGCGGACGTCCTAACCTCCTCGACCCTCTCCGCGTCGGGGCCCACCGGGCTCGGTCTGCCGGTCCAGTAGCCCGCGGGGACCGAGTTGACCGCGATGACAGTCAGGTCCGTTTTGCGCAGACCAGCCTCCGCCATCGCCCAGTCCAGGGCATGACTGGCATGGTGCGAGCCGTCAATCCCAACGACGATGCCTGACATTCGAGCCTCTCTTTCCGGGCCGCCGGCAACCGGCCCGCTGGAGTTTCGCCGGTGCGCGAGCGCATGGTGCGAAGGGTTTCCCAGCGCGGTAGCGGCGCGGTGCGGAGCGATTGTCCGCAGCGTCGCGAGGCTGTGCCAGCTGGGGCGAACAGCACACCTGCGACGATCACTGCCACAGCGCCTGCCGTCAGTAATACCCAGGAGGACATGACAACCGACAGGACCAGCGGTGCCGGCATCTCACTCGCCTCTTCCCGTGGCGCTTCGCGCCCCGCTCTCTTGCTGGCTCGAGCGTTCGTCCCGGCTACCGCGGCGCACTAGGGTCGGAGGGCCGCGCGTGCATGCCGTTGGTCCCGACAGAGTCAGGTTGACACTGCTGCGAACGGAACTGTAGGCCGCTGGCTGGCCGTTATCATCAAAAGGGCCAAGCGTGGCATCGGCGGGGAGCGGCGATCGATGTCACGAACCTCGACACCACGGATCGCGGGGGCCGCGTGTCCGGGCTTAGTCGCCAGCGGTGCCGAGGGGCTCGCATTGCTGATCTCGAAGACCGGTGCCAGTCACGCGGTGCCGGCCTTCACTGACCTCTGATCTGTCCCTTCGACGTGGCACCCCCCGCTTTTCCAGCGCCAGCTTCCCCCAGCCGGCGCTGGTGATGTCCAGGAGGCAGTAATGCAGGCAACAGGACACGTTCGTCCTTATTCTAGGCTTTATCGGGACGTACCTGGCGAATGGTTCGCCAGGCGGTCCTTTCCGGCGCAATCGTTCGCCGATCTTCCAGCGCTTGCGACCCGCAAGCGACAGCTCGGGCTGACCGTGAGCCTCATCCTGCCGACTCTGAACGTCGCTGACACGCTGCCGCAGGTGCTGGCAGAGGTTGCTGCCGTCAGCGCCGGCAATATCGCACTGGTCGACCAGGTCATAGTCGTGGACGGCGCCTCCACCGATGCGACCGCCGAGATCGCGCTCTCGGCCGGAGCCGAGGTCTACCTGCAGGACGCCCTGCTTCCGGATTTCGGTCCCGCGCTCGGCAAGGGAGACGCGATGTGGCGGGCTCTGGCCAGGGCTGACGGCGACATCATCGTCTACGCAGATACCGACACTCGCAACTTCCACCGCGACTTCGTCGCGGCAACGCTCGGGCCGCTCATCGTCGAGCCGGAGATCCTGATGTCGAAGGCGGCGTTCCGGCGGCCGTTTACCGGCGACGCCATGGATGTCACCGCTGACGGTGGCGGCCGGGTGACCGAGCTGACCGCAAAGCCGCTGTTCAACGTTTTCTTCCCGCAGCTAGCCGGTTTTGCTCAGCCGCTGGCTGGGGAGTTCGCGGCCACGCGCGAGCTGCTGTTCTCGATCCCGTTCTTCACCGGGTACGGAGTCGAGACTGGCCTGTTGATCGACACCCTCCGGCTCGCCGGCCTGTATGCGATGGCGCAGGTCGATGTCGGCGAGCGGGTGAACAGGCACCAGAGCCTGGGCGATCTCGGCCGGATGAGTTACGCGGTGCTCCGGACGGTCCTGCGCCGGGTTGCTGATCAGGACGCGCGCTTGGGCGGCTCCGCCGGGCTCGACATGATTGCGGACGCCGTGTACTCGCACGCCGTCATGACCGCCGACGGCTTCCGGCTGACCGAGTACGCCGAGGAACTCGTGGAGCGGCCCCCGATGGGCGAGCTGCGGGCGGCAGCCTGAAAGCCCGTCAGGCTTTGGCCGTCTCAAGCTCGAGCTCGGCCGCTCTGGTGCCGCGTCCTCGGGCAGCGGCAGGCTCGGCCTGGGCCTCCTGCACCCCATGCACGTACCTGCCACCCCGAAGCAGCGACGCCGCCGCGGCGATGAGGCAGGCCACGATCGCGAAGTCGAACGCGATCGACAGGCCATGCTCGAAGGGCGCCGAGATCAATGACGGGAAGAACGTGTGCCCGGTCAGGTAGGCGGCGTGACTCGGCGGCAGCTTGCTGATCGCTGGCCCCAGCAGGGTCTGCACTGGGTTGTAGCCCAGTAGGGCGGCGAACATGATCGACACCGGCGGGAGCGCGGCGATCCGGGCGGCATCAGCCCGCGGCAGGCCCTGCGCCATGAGACCGTGGCTGAGCGCGGGCGGCAGCGCCGACGCGAGGCCGAGGATGATCAGCGTGAAAAAGATGCCGATGGAGAGCACCATGGCCGAGTTCTGGAAGGTGGCGCTCATGCCAGCCCCGACCCCGCGCCGCTCTGGCGGCAGGCTGTTCATGATCCCGGCCCTGTTCGGCGAGGCGAACAGCCCCATCCCGATGCCGTTCAGCAACAGGATCAGCGCGAACTGCCAGTAAGCGAAGTCGATGGGCAAGAGCTCGAGGAGGGCGAAGGACAGTGCCGCCAGCACCATGCCACCGGTTGCGAACGGCCTGGCCCCGAACCGGTCAGATAGCCAGCCTGATACCGGACCGGCAGCGAGGAACCCGACCGTCAGCGGCAGCATGGCGATCCCCGCCCACAGCGGTGTCTGGCTGAAGCCGTAGCCGTGGATCGGCAGGTAGATGCCCTGCAGCCAGATGATGAGGGTGAACATCAGCCCGCCGCGGCCGAGCCCGGACAGCAGACTGGCCATGTTGCCAGCGGTGAATGCGCGGATCCGGAAAAGCCGGAGATGGAACATCGGCTCGGCCACCCGGGTCTCGATGAAGCTGAAGGCCAGCAGGATGGCCATCCCGCCGAAGATCAGGCTGAGGACGAGCGGGCTGGTCCAGCCCATGGTGTGCCCGCCGTAGGGCTGAATGCCGTAGGTGATGCCGACGAGGACAGCGATCAGGCCGATCGCGAACGTCAGGTTGCCGGCCCAGTCGAGCCGAGCCGGCCTGCGGATGCCCCGCTCCTCTAGCTTCAGGTACGACCAGATGGTGCCGAGGACGCCGAACGGCACCGAGACGAGAAAGACCAGGTGCCACTCCACCGGGCCGAGCAGTCCGCCGAGGACAAGGCCGATGAACGATCCGGCGATGCCGGCGACCTGGTTGAGACCGAGGGCAAGACCTCGCTCGCCCGGCGGAAACGCGTCGGTGAGGATCGCGCTGGAGTTGGCCATGAGCATGGCGCCGCCGACGCCCTGCATGACCCGCATGCAGATCAGCCACCAGGCGGCGGCGGTGCCGTGCATCCACGTGATGGACAGCAGGATGGAGAACACCGCGAACATCGCGAAACCAAGGTTATACATCCGAACCCGGCCAAAGAGATCACCGAGTCGGCCGAAGCTGACCACGAGCACTGCAGTGACCACCAGGTAGCCCATCAGCATCCAGAGCAGCAGGCCCGTATTTCCCGGCTGGAGCGGGTTGACGCCGATCCCGCGGAAGATGTCGGGGAGGGCGATCAGCATCACGGAGCTGTTGATGGTGGCCATCAGCATGCCCAGCGTGGTGTTCGACAGGGCGATCCACTTGTAGTGCAGGCCGGCCTGTTCTGGTTGCCTGGCGGATGACGGCAGCAAGCCGAGCGACATGAATGAACCTCCACGACCGGGCGCGCCCGGTCGTGGGCCGGCCGGTAGCTCTCAGCGCCCCGTGACAGTGATCGTTACTTGCTTGCTGTTAACTAATGAAGTCGCCGCGATATTCCGGGCTGCCCAGCGGCGGCATGACACGGGCCCGCGACCATGCCGGTCGCGGGCCCATATCGACTGTTTCGGCAGGTCAGTAGCCCGTGTCGGCCGGGATGACTACCGTGCCGACGATCTTGTCGGCGATTGTCTGCCGCTTGGCGTCCCACAGTGGAAACAGGAAGCCGACGTAGCAGATAACCCCGTCGACGAAGTGGCAGATGTCGCGCACGAACGCCATCAGCGCGCCGATCGGCTGGCCGGTCTGCTCGCTGACCAGCTTCAGGTTCAGCGCCTTCTTGCCCAGCGACTGGCCGGTTGTGCCGGCCTTATAGAAGCGGTTGTAGATGATCCAGCCAATGGAGGCCAGCCAGAAGAGGACCGCCAAGATCGGGACCCGGATCGTGACGACGGCCAGGACAATGAGAACGAATTGCGGGATCCAGTCGATGAGATACGCGCCGACGCGCTGGCCCCAGTTGGCGTAGGGGATCACCGTGGGTACGGCGGCATACGGTTCAGCCATGGCTGACCTTCCTGTTCGGGCGGGGTAAGGGGTGAACTACACGAATCCGAACCGATGCAGCTGGAAGGCCCAGCTCATCGCCACCACGATGCACGCCGTGTAGCGCGTGCGCCGCCGGGCGTACGCGGACCACGGGCGGGGCGGCTTCGTCAGCCCGGCCGCCCTGGCGAGCAGCACCGGCGTGGTCGCGACCACGAGGGCCGCGACCAGGTAAGCGAGCGGGCTGGTGCTGGCCGCGGCTGCCCACTGGCCGTGGGTCAGCGCTACCGTCGCGGTGGTCAGGCCGCAGAACGGGCACGGCACGCCCGTCAGGGTACGGAGCGGGCACGGCAGGCCGACCGCGCCCGTGTGCGCCGTGATCACGGGGGACACGGCCCCGATGGCTCCGGCGCAGAGACCGGCCATCGTGATGTGCTCGGGGACCGAGTACACCCTCCGTATGACCACTGCGTCACCTTCAGCTCGACCGGCAGTTCGGATGCAGCGAAATCGTACGGGTACAGAACTCCCGGCGAGGGCTTTCCCACTGTTTTCAGGGCGCGGAAGCGCGAGTTTAACCGGAGGAGCGTTCCGCTATGTCGGGCGCGTTTACCGGATCAAAGAATTGCCGGTCAGAATCGACACCGACAATGGATCGGTCACCCCCGCCTTCCGGCACTCAGATGGGCTCGCCGGCAGCGTGTTGCCGGGCCTATGCCGAAGTCCGGTCACTTAGCGAAGAAA
>Ga0126378_10001325_pt1 | contig 18436 bp, 12 predicted proteins | sample PanSoiMetPlot_23_FD_92587 | JGI IMG/M metagenome (GOLD analysis project Ga0126378, IMG submission 92587) | Tropical forest soil microbial communities from Panama - MetaG Plot_23 | ecosystem: Environmental > Terrestrial > Soil > Tropical forest > Bulk soil | place: Panama | collected 2016-02-17
CCGAGGCCGAAGGTACCGTGATCGTCGCGCGCACGCCACGGCAGTCGCGAAGGGTGAGCGCGATTACGGCGAAGGGGAACGTGGCATCCGTCGAAATCTCGGCTCCTCAGGGTGTCGATTCCGCCTTGCTGGGCAAGTTGTTCGGAGTATTCGACGAACATTCGTGTCATGTGGACGTCATGGGTGCATCACTTGGCCGGGTATCGCTTTTGGTTAGCGCAACGCCAGCCCTGCCAGAAATTGCTGCGAAGCTCCGAGATCACGCAGATGTGCGATGGGAAAATCACCGAGCTCTCGTGTGTCTGGTAGGGGAAAACGTCCGCCGGGACGCCGAGATTGCAAGTCGCGTCTTTGCGACTGTTGCCGACTTGGACGTGACGGTTCTGTGCCAGGGAGCTTCGGACCGGACCATCTCGTTTTTGGTTGAGGAGTCAAAGGCACAGGAATCAGTCCAGCGATTGCACAGGGTTTTCTTCCCCGATGCAGAGTCTGTGCGGGACTGGGGAGGCATCTCTAGCGCCTTTTGCCAGGCAGGCTAGAGTGTTTAAGGAAAATATTGCTCCCCTTCTTCTGTGCACCCAGAGAGTGTCATGTTGAGCGGAGCCGGAGTTCAGCGAAGCGGAACTCCGGCGGAGTCGAAACATCCCTACCGTAGAGCAATTGCCGCGGGTAGGGATTCCTCGCTACGCTCGGAATGGCAATCGCAAGGGAACGCCTTGAACCGCACCAATCGGCACAGCCTTACTTAAATTCCGCACTCTGCGCTGTCTGCGATCGTGGATTCTGTAATCACCGGCGCCGGCTCGATCACATGCAGTCCGCACTCGGTCTTGGCGAAGCCGGGCCAACGGCCGGCGCGAGGGTCTTCGCCGGGACGAACGGCGCGCGTGCAATGCGTGCAGCCAATGCTTGGATAGTCCTGATTGTGCAATTCGTTATAGGGGACATCGTGGTCGTGGATGTAGCGCCAGACCTGCTTTGAAGTCCAATCGACGATCGGATTGATCTTCACCAGATTGAACTTTGTATCCCATTCGATCCTGCGCGCACCAGAACGGTCCGATGTCTGATCGCGGCGAATGCTGGTGATCCAAGCATCCAACTCTCCCAGCTTCCGGCGGAGTGGTTCGACCTTGCGCAGGTTGCAGCAGAGGTCGGGATCGCGGGTCCAGAGGGCGTCTCCGTGCGTGCGTTCCTGTTCCTCTGGCGAGAGAAGCGGATAGGCACGTTCGATCGTCACTCCGTAGCGTTCCTCAATCCGATCCATCAACTTATAGGTTTCGGGAAAGAGAAACTCCGTGTCGACAGTGAAAAGCCGGAAATCCGGGCAGATGCGCGAGGCCATGTCGATGATGACCATTCCCTCAGCGCCAAAGGCCGAGGAGATGGCGACCCTGTTTCCGAACTTCTCAAAGGCCCATGAGAGTGCGTGCTGGGGCGTCCAGTGTTCTGCTGCCCGTTGGAGCTCTTCGCTCGCCAATCCCTTTACATATTCAAAAGAAATGCGCTTATGATCTTTCACGCAACTGGCTCCTGCCCTATTGAAACTGCCTGTGGATTCAAATCCGTAAGTACTGCTGATGAAAGGTAGAGATCGTCAGAAGCTGGCGATGCTAACTCGGAAATCGCCGCATCCGACTTGCGGACAACTTCACCTACGACAAGAAGCGTTGGCGATGGAAGTTGTTGTGCCTCCGCTAATGCGCCAACTGTAGTGCGGAAGAACTTCTGTTGCCTTGTCGTGGCCCGCGAAATGATCGCGCAGGGTGTGTCGGATGCAAGGGCTGCGTTCTTCAAGTTTGCAGCGATGCCGGCGTGGTCGTGGCCCGGCATGTAGATGACGAGCGTTGCGCCGCTTCCGGCTAACTTGGCCCAATCTGCGGCCTCACTGGCCGAAGCCTGGTGCGCTGTGATGAACACAACTGCAGAGGACGTCCGGCGACGCGTAAGTGGGATTTCCGCGGCTGCCGCGGCACCCAAAGCCGAGGTCACACCAGGAACGATTTCGTAATCGACTCCAGCCTTACGCAGAGCATCAATCTCTTCTCCCGCACGGCCGAAAATCATCGGGTCGCCAGACTTCAAACGGACGACCTGCAGTCCGGAGTCGGCTAACGCGATCATCAAGAAATTGATCTCTTCCTGCTGAATCTTCTTCGTTCCGCAACGCTTGCCGACGTTATGAAGCTGCGCTGCCGGCGGAATGAGCCTCAAGATCTCGGGCGCCACAAGGTCGTCGTACAAGACAGCCTTTGCCGTTCGTAAAACGCGGAGCGCCTTGAGCGTAAGGAGTTCCGGATCTCCCGGCCCTGCACCCACCAGATAGACCTTCCCCTTCATGCGTGTTCCCCTTGTGCAGTAAGTTCGAGGCTTTCGGCCAACGCTGCTTCTACGGCTTCCCTGCTGGCTAGAGAATGCAGCAGATCCAGCTTGCGCTCGCGGTCGAGGTCGCTGGCAAGGATGAGTTTTCTCGTCGCTCCCAATTCTGCGACCCAGGATGTGTAGCCAGGTCCAAATTGCTTCTCAAGCTGTTGACGAATCTTCTGCGCCAATGACGGACTCTGTCCGCCCGTCGAAACTGCGATCTGCAAATCACCACGCCGAACGACTGCCGGATAGAAGAAGTCGCAGAGGTCTGGTACGTCGACCACGTTGCAGAGCACTCCCCGTTGCTGAGCATCGCGGTAGATCCATTCGTTGAGTGAACGCGACGACGTGGCGACCACGGCGAGAAACACTCCTTCCAAATCAGTGATGGCATATGGGCGCAGACTAAGTTCAATCTTTCCCAGACGCGCCCATTCGCGCACCTGAGCAGTGGTTTCGATCGCAACAACGTGAATGCGAGCACCGGTTTCGAGGAGACCCTCAATCTTCGGTTCGCCGGCCTTGCCCGCACCGATAACCAAGCATTGCCGGCCATCGAGCTTCATGAACATTGGGAATAGGCTAGTCACCGGCACCTCCTGCAAGTTGTGTCAGAGTTTGAGAATTGGGCAGATCGCGAGCGACGGCGGCTACGCTTTCTCCCGCGAGGAATTCACGGAGTTGATCGTTGTTGTGGCGCGCAAAGAAACTGCGCAGATTTTCCCCTGGTTCGCGATCCGCGAGATAACGAGAAAGCAGACGCTCGAGCGCATCGGGAACTTCAGTCGCCAAGCACCGGAACCCAATCGGGCGCGCCGTCGACTGATGCAGTCCTAGTGAACCGCCCACGCAGAAGTAGTAAGCATCGAGCAGGCGATCGTTCACTTTGATCTTCTTGCCCTCGATGCCTACGTCCGCGATCCAATGCTGGCCGCAACTGTTGGGGCAGCCGGTCACGTGCAACTTCAAATGCTGATCGAATCCCGGGAGGCGCTCTTCTAATTCCTCGACGAGCCACCTTGAGAAGCTCTTGGTTTCGGTGATCGCTAATTTGCAGAACTCCGTTCCGCTGCAGGCGACAGTTCCTCGGGAAAAAGGCGAACCATTCACCTGAAATCCGATCGCATTCAATCCGCTCGCCAGTTCGTCGGCATTGATCGTTGGGACATTCACGACGACCAGGTTCTGCATACCCGTAGCGCGCAATTCGCCACCCGCGTAATGCTCTGCGAGATTCGCGGTCGCCTGCATCTGGTCCGCGGTGATGCGTCCACGGAGCACCACGGCTCCTACATAGGACAGACCGGGCTGCTTTTGGGGATGAATGCCGACGTGATCGCGATAAACGTCGTTCGGCCGGTGCTCTTCCGCTGCTGGATCAAGTTGAAACCCGATCCGTTCGTTCAGTTCCGCAAGAAAACGTTCAGCAGTCCAGCCGTGGCGAAGGAAGAGGAACTTGAGGCGGGCGCGCTCACGATGCTCCCGGAGAACATCGGAGTCGCGGAAGATTTCAGCGATACCCTTTACGACCGGAAGAACCTGATCCCAACGGACGAACGCATTCAGGCGGGCTCCGAGATATGGTTCTGCCGATAATCCTCCGGCCACGCGGAGCGAGAACCCTACCTCTGGCCTGCCGTTGACTTTCCGCGTGACTGCGGTCAGGCCGATATCGTTGATCTCCGGATATGAGCACCATGAGTTGCATCCGGCGATCGAGATCTTGAACTTGCGCGGCAGGTTGTAGAAATCGGCATTTCCGGCAAGAAGCTTCGAGACTTGAAGGACCAGAGGAGAAGCGTCAACAACCTCGTCGGCGTCTACGCCGGCTACAGGGCATCCCGTCACGTTTCGGACGACATCGCCGCAGGCTCCGGTCGTGTTCAGGCCAACCTGCCAAAGACCATCGAGAACTTCTGGCAACGACTGAATCGTGACCCAATGTAGCTGAATGTTCTGGCGGACGGTGAGATCGGCAATGCCGTTGGCGTGGCGGCGGGTGAGATCAGCGATGGTGCGCAACTGAGTGGAAGTGAGGATTCCGTTCGGAATCCGGATACGAACCATGAATCGCTGTATCGCTCGGCCTTCTCCGCCCCGTCCACCGGTCACCCCGGCGCCGTCGCCCTGCGTGTAAACACCCCACCAGCGGAAGTACGTTCCGATCCACTCTGGGGGAATTGAGTCGAATCCCTCACGGGCGAACCGGCGGATCTCTTCCAATCCTTCCCATGGGTTCTTGGCGCGTTTGAGGCGCTCGGCCCGCTGAGCCTTCGTTTCTTTCGTCGCTGTAATTGCAGGTGTCATGATCTCTTCCGTGCAAAGAAAAACCCACCGCCAGGTTGCTCTGGCGGTGGGTCGATGAGTGCTTATTTAAGAAGAACTTCTTAGGTCAGCAGCCTCCCCGCGCCAGTGCACACGCATCCACAACAACAACAGATGCAACAACACACCGCGCGAAGATTGAGGCAATCCGACATTGAGGCCTTGATTCTAAGCGGCTCTCGCGAGCCCGTCAATATCCTGTAGTAACCCTTGGATTCAAAGTTTGAATGAAAAGAATCAGATTTTTTGCATTTGGCGCGACTCCGGCTTCAGCTCCTTAGATTCAACGACTTAGACTCACAACCGATGTTGAGCGATAATCCTTGGTTACCCTAATCAGCTTCGCCGTCGAGCTCTTGTTAGGAAAGGTGCGCCTTTAAATCATGAAGCATTTCGCCCGTGCGCTCTTCGTGGCCTTCTTCATTAATGCGGTCTCATTCAGCCAAGCCAAATCAAATGATCCTTATAAACCCACGCTAGACCGGCTGGAAGCTTTGACTCAGCAGGCCGAACCGGAGTGGCGCTTTCATTCAGAGATTCCTCATCCGGAGGATCCCAGCATCAACGATGCAGACTGGGGCAGATATGAAGTAAAGAACGCTGCGCCTGGGGAGGGCACGAACGAGGAAGAATATACCGGTACTCGAGTTTTCCGGCGATGGATTCAAATTCCCGAGAAGATCAACGGCTACGCAACGCAAGGATCGCGCGTTGAGCTGAACCTGAGATTTACCAGCCCAGATGCTTTGATGATCACCGTGTTTTCTAACGGTTCTGTTCTATACCGCGGCGATGATGACAATATCCTTCCCGTGCTCCTGACTGAGAGTGCGCAACCGGGTCAGAAGTTTTTGGTCGCGGCGCGCGTGGTGGCCAAAGACGCGAGCCGGGCGAACTTCGAGCGAGCTGAGATCATCGTTGAGCCGCCAGCATCTCGTCCCAATCCCGCACTGTTACGACTCGAGTTTCTGGCGGCGCGCCCGATTATTGCGGCTTATGAAGAGGGGAAGACAAAGCGGGAAGAGCAGCTCGATGCTGCGATCAGGGCTGTGGATTTCACCCCGCTGGAAAAGGCCGACCAGTCCGGCTTCGATGCCTCTCTGCGGGCGGCGCACCAAAAACTCGAGGCTCTGAAGCCGTGGATGCAGCAGTTCACGATTCGGCTGGTGGGTAATTCGCACATCGACATGGCATGGTTGTGGCCCTGGACTGAGACGGTCGAGGTAGTGCGCAATACCTTTCGAAGCGTCTTAGACCTAATGCGTGAATACCCCGATTTCAAGTTCACGATGTCATCGGCACGCACCTACGAATGGATGCAGGAGAAATATCCGGACCTGTTCAGCGAGATCGAGCAGCGGGTCAAGGAAGGCCGATGGGAGATCATCGGTGGAATGTGGGTGGAACCCGATCTGAATATGCCGGATGGGGAGTCGCTGGTGCGGCAGATTTTGGTAGGCAAGCGCTATTTTCAAAAGAATTTCGGCGTCGACGTAAAAATTGGATGGAACCCAGATTCCTTTGGCTACAACTGGCAACTGCCGCAGATCTATTCGAAATCGGGGATGGGATATTTCGTAACTCAGAAGCTGCTGTGGGCGCACGAATACACGACTTTTCCCTACAAGCTCTTTTGGTGGCAAGCACCTGATGGGAGTCGACTGCTGACTTACTTTCCGCACGATTATGCGGGAGGCATAGACGCGGAACCACTCGCGAAAGACCTCTCAATCTGGATGCCGTCGATCTATGGGAGCAAGCTGACGGACCATCCTGAGATGATGCACCTCTACGGTGTCGGGGACCACGGCGGCGGGCCGACGCGCGTCATGCTCGATCACGCCGACCAACTCAGAGCACCAAGCACCGTCTATCCGAACTTGAAGTTCAGCTTCGCCAGCGAATTCTTCAGCAATCTTGAAAAGAAATTGCCGTCGATGCAGGTACCAACATGGAACGGTGAGCTCTACTTCCAATATCACCGCGGAGTGTTCACCACGCAGGCCGAGACAAAACGAAGAATCCGCCGGTCGGAAGAAAATGTCTTAAATGCAGAAAAGTTTGCCTCTTTGGCTTCGTTGTATGGCAGACCTTATCCGCAGAACATGGAGGAGATCTGGAAAAATCTTCTTTTTGACCACTTCCACGACATTATGCCGGGCTCGGGGATTGCGGTGAATTATCTTGATGCAAAACGGAACCTGGAGGATGTGGACCGCGCCGCGAATGAGATTACACAAGGGTCACTGAACGAACTTGCGGCTCACATCGACACGCAGCGGGACGGCGCACCGATCATTCTTTTCAATTCCCTGTCATGGCCGCGGATTGGCGTGACGGAACTTGAGGCACAACTGCCTGCGGCCGCGAGCCAGGTTGAGGTTGTCGACTCTAATGGGAAGCCAGCCGAAACCCAATTACTTTCCATGGATGCAGGGACGCATCGAGCGCACTTTCTGCTCTTGGCAAGCACTCCGTCTCTCGGATATCAGACCTACTTCGTTCGAGCCGCGGCAAAGGCCACCCCAGTGCATTCCATGTTGAAGGCTTCGCTGGATACACTCGAAAACGAATTTGTCCGGGTAAACATTGATCCGCACACCGGATGCATGACCAGTTTGTTCGACAAGCGCAGCGGTACGGAGTCTCTGGCGCCTGCAGCAACCGATACAGGAGGACCAACGTCCGCAACCTGCGGCAATCTCCTGCAGACATTCGTCGATAAGCCGAAACAGTGGGATGCATGGAACATCGACGCCGACTTCGAGAAGCAGCATTGGGATCTCGATAAGGCAGATGAGGTAAAACTGGTGGAGAGCGGCCCACTACGGGCGGTGATCCGGATTAACAACCATTTTCAGAACTCGACATTCACTCGCGACATTACTCTCTACGCTGGCGCTCCACGTGTTGATGTCAAAATGCAAACCGAATGGCACGAAAAGCACATCCTGCTGAAGGTCGCCTTTCCGGTCAGCGCTCACAGCAACGAAGCAACCTACGAAATACCATTTGGATCGGTGGAACGTCCAACTACACGGAGTACTCCGGCGGAGCAGGCACAGTTTGAAGTGCCGGCTCAGCGTTGGGCTGACATTTCTGACGGGAAGCACGGACTCAGCCTGCTGAACGACAGTAAGTACGGATACGACGCGAAAGGAAATGTCTTGCGACTGTCACTCTTACGCTCTCCTGAATGGCCCGATCCACATGCAGACGAAGGCCACCACGAGTTTACGTACTCGCTCTATCCTCACGGTGGCGGATGGAAGGATGCGCTCACGATTCGACAGGGATACGAATTGAATTACAAACTGATCGCCCTCCCCTTTGGGAAGCATCAGGGCAGTCTTCCGGCCGAGCATTCGTTTGTGCAGGTCAAATCGGACAACGTTATCGTGAGCGCAATGAAGAAAGCAGAGGACGAAAAGGCGCTGATCCTGCGGTTCTACGAATGGGCGGGGAAAGAGGGGAACGTAACTTTTCATCTTCCTCCGGGGGCTGAGTCGGCACGTGAAACGAATCTGATGGAAAAGCCGATCGGAGACTTGCCGGTCACAGACTCGGAACTCACGGTTCCAATAAAGCCGTATGAGATTAAGACGGTAGAAATCAAGTTCGCTAAGATGCCAGCCCTCGCCGAGTCGGCCCAACAATGACAGAGAAAGAAAGAGGCCCATATCTCGGTGTCGACATCGGAGGAACCAAGGTTGCCGTTGGGGTTGTCGACGACTACGGCAAGATTCTTTCCCAGACGCGGACACCGATGGCCGCGAATGGAACAGCGGAAGCCGGTTTCGACGCGGTTGATAAGGCAATCCGGTCAGTAATCGCAACCGATGCGGGGAACGCAATACAGGGTATCGGAATCTGTGCGCCGGGGCCGCTCGATCCGCGCACCGGAGTGGTTCTGAATCCACCGAACGTTCCCTGCTGGCGGAACTTTCCGCTCGCGGAAAGAGTCAGGGCGCTCTATCGAATCCCGGTCAAGGTAGACAACGACGCCAATGCCGCAGCACTCGCCGAAACCCGGTGGGGCGCGGCGCGCGGTTTTCGCTACGTGTTTTACGCCACGATCGGTACCGGAATCGGAACTGGCATAGTCTTCGACGGCGCGATTTATCACGGCAAGACAGGCTCAGCTGGCGAGGGAGGTCACGTAAGCATCGACTATCGAGGGCCGGTCTGTGGCTGTGGTAAGCGCGGATGCATCGAGGTGCTAGCGAGTGGCACAGCGATTGGGGCACGGGCGCGGACCAAGCTCACTGCGGATCGGTCGCGCGATTCCGCAATGCTCGGCCTCGCTAGTGGCGACGTTGCGTCGGTCACGAGCCAAACTGTCGCGCGGGCATATGCTGTCGGGGATCCAATGGCACAAGAGGTCCTCACGGAGACGGTCGAACTTCTGACCCCATGGCTGGGAAGTATTGTGGATTTGCTCGATCCCGATGTGATCGTTATCGGTGGAGGCGTTGCGGCGATGCTGAAGCCGTTTTTTGAGCAGATTCAGCTTAAGCTACCGGAGTGGTGCGTCAATCCAAAAGCAAATGAGATCCCGTTGCGAATGGCGCATTACGGGGCCGACGCTGGTATCGCCGGAGGCGCGGCTCTTTGCGCAAGTTAAGTTCGGAGATTGATTCTGCCGTGAAGCGACCCGAGGACTATAAATGGAATCATTACGAAGGTTAATTTTCCGTGCTCTAGCTGCCATTGTTGTGGTTTCGGCACCTGTTCATGCGCAGGATCTCCCGAAGGCTCCTCAAGCGGAGGTTTTCACGCTCGTTCAGCAGCCCGGGTATTTCACTGAGCCGGCCATCGCCGTGAATCCGTCGAACCCGAAACAGGTGGTCGCGGTTTTTCAAGACAATGTTCATGCGTCTTACTCGGAAGATGCCGGTCATAACTGGCAGTCAGCAGAAGGCGTGGATCCGAAAAACTACAGGGTTTCGGGCGACGTTTCGACTGTTTTCGACAACCAGGGTCATGCCTTCGTCTGTTACATCGCATTCGACAAGCTTGGCACCTTTAACTATTGGGCGCATGGCGCAACGCGCAATGGCATTTTCGTAAGGCGCTCGCTTGACGGTGGGAAGACTTGGGAGGCAGAACACTATCCAGTTGCCGAGCAGCCCACAGCTGCAGGAATTCCCTTTGAGGATAAGCCATACATCGTAGCTGACAACAGCAAGAGTAAATTCGCGGGGAATCTCTACGTGGGGTGGACGCGCTGGCGGTTGACCGACTCGCAGATGCTACTTTCGCGCTCAACGGATGACGGCAAAACGTGGTCCCAGCCGATCGAGATCGACGCCCACCCTGGATTACCTCGCGATGACAACGGCGCCGCTGAAGGATTCGACGGCACGGTCGGCTCCGATGGCACGCTCTACGCTACTTGGAGCCAGGACAATGACATCATGTTTACCTCGTCGCGAGATGGCGGTAAGAGCTTTTCTCATGCCCGCTCGATCCTCCACACAGCTCCTATCATGTTCGCCATCAATACCCTCGATCGGGCCAACGGATTTCCGCAGATCGCCATCGATCCCAAGAGCGACCGTCTGTATGTGACTTGGAGCGATTATCGGAACGGCGATCTGGATGTTTTTCTTTCGAGTTCGAGCGATCGAGGCAAGCACTGGACCGCACCAGTTCGCGTGAACAACGATCCGGCTCACAATGCCGCTGAGCAGTTCTTTCAATGGCTTGCGGTGGATCCCACCGATAGTTCCGTCAACGTGGTTTTCTACGATCGAAGGCAGGACCCGCAGAACCGTAAGCAGAGCGTAGTGCTGGCGCGTTCCACCGATGGCGGATCGTCATTCAAGAATTACGCATGGACGGAGGACCCATTCGAAGCCGGAGGAGTGTTCTTTGGCGATTACAGCGGGCTCGCGGCATATGGGGGACGCGTGTACGGGGTCTGGACCGAGAAGCCTACGCCCCTGCCAGCGACAGAGGCTAAAGAGGAGACCAACGAAGGCAAACCACAGCGGATGGGCACCATTGTCAGAGTTGGAACGGCTGATTTCAATACACCCTCTCACTAACGCTGAGGAGGACCACCTGGCGGAGTCACTACTCGTGGTTTAGTGCTCAGTTGAATTTGATTGCTTTCTCTTCTCATAGGCTGCAACTTTCGGCAAGTCTAAGGCACCTAACCCTGCCAAAACACCACAGTTTGAGGGTACGTTCATGGCAACTTGCGAAATCTGCGGAAACCAATACGACAAGTGCTTTGACGTCATCATCGGCGGTAGGCGTCGCACCTTTGACAGTTTTGAGTGCGCCATCGCTGCTGTCGCGCCATCCTGCAGTCATTGCTCATGTCGCATTATCGGCCACGGAATCGAGGTCGGCGATCAGATCTTTTGCTGCGCACACTGTGCCAAGGCTGCGGGCAAGTCTAATGTGGCAGACCGCGCCGCCTAACGCTTTTTCCTTGTGACTTCAACCGCTTAGAGGAAGATATGAATCAGCGCACATCCAGAAGTCGAGTTCGCTATGCAGTGGTGGGCTTAGGTCATATCGCACAGGTCGCCGTGCTGCCCGCCTTTGAAAATGCACGCAATTCGGAGTTACTGGCACTGGTGTCCGACGATCCTGAGAAACTTGGGACACTGGGCAAGAAGTACAAGCTTGAACATCTGTATTCTTACAACGACTTCAGTCGTGCACTCTCTAACGTTGACGCGGTATTTATTACATTGCCAAATCACCTGCACCGCGAATATGCGGTGCGTGCTGCGGCTGCCGGAGTCCATGTGCTGTGCGAGAAACCGATGGCGCCGACAGCTGAAGACTGCCTGGCCATGATTAATGCGTCTGAGCAAAACTATACAAAGCTGATGATTGCTTATCGGCTTCACTTCGAGGCAGGTAATTTGGAGGCGATCAAAGTGGCAAACTCCGGCAGAATCGGAAATCCTCGCTTTTTCACCTCGGAATTCGCCCAGCAAGTTATTGAGAGCAATGTTCGCGTGAAAGAACCTGTCACCCATGGTGGCGGTCCTCTTTACGATATGGGCGTGTACTGTATCAATGCGGCACGGTATCTTTTCCGGTCGGAGCCAGTCGAAGTTACCGCATTAGCCGAGTCGAAAAAAGGTGATACCCGGTTTACTCAGACCGAAGAAATGGTTTCCGTAGCCATGCGCTTTCCCGGAGAACGCCTAGCGACTTTTACCTGCAGCTTCGGCGGCCACGACGCGAGTCGATATACGCTTATCGGCAGCAAGGGAGCACTTCGGGTCGACCCAGCTTATCAGTACGCAGAAGGGATCAAACTCGAGACAACAATCGCTGAAAAGAGGAAAACAAGAGTCTTCCGTAAGCGGGATCAGTTTGCCGCAGAGCTGACGTATTTCTCAGACTGCATCCTCAAAAATAGGGACCCGGAGCCGGACGGCTTCGAAGGACTCGCGGATGTTCGTATTATTGAAGCGATTTACGAATCGATCCGCACCAGAAGGACTGTGCCGGTTCGGGGCGTCCCGGTTCGCAAGGGACCTAGCGATCGTCAGGACATCCATCGTCCGGCGCACGGCAAACCTGGAGTCATTCATGCAGGTCCGCCATCTCGCCAGGCAGCCTGACGTAGAACAGTGACGCTGCGTACTTTAAGCGGCACTTGCTTTCTTCGTGTCCCCATCCAACGGGACCCGCTCCGTCTGCTTGCTGCCAGCGCTAGCACCGTTTTCTACGGTGCAACCGCACGTGGGAACTTTTATATTCCATGCGGAACTTGTTCCCAGCAGCGAGAAGGTCGTATCGATGTACCTCAACTCTGCGCCACAACGGGAGCATAAATGCGGTTGGGTGGATTGTGCGGCAGCCGATTTGAAAAAACTCTCAATTTGCTGCCTCAGTCCCGATCGTTCCTGCGGCTTCGTTAAGTGTGAAAAGTTGTCGACGTTACGCAACGTAGGGTAAAGACTCATGATTTAACAGCTCTCAGTTCAGCCTACCAAGCGCTTACGCTCCATGGATGCGCCAATGTACGCCAAAACACTCCCACAGGGAAAAAAGACTCGTGCGTCATCGAATTTATTGCCGCGAGGCCTACCGATCGCGGCTTGAAGGATCGCGTGGATGTCCGTCCGGAGAGTGAAGGCTTTCGAATTGCCGTCCAGCTCGACGATGCACTTCCGTCAGCGCAAGTTGGTAAAGCGGGGTTCAATCTGGAATTTGCACCCGACCTCTACTCGGCAAGTCACTTGTTACAGGAGGAATGGCCGGAATATTTACGTGTCACTCCGGCAGTCCGACGGAAAAGGCATCTGCTCTCCAGAACCGATGCCTCTAGCCAGAGCGATAGGATCGTCCTCTCCCCCGAAGATCCGTTGTCACGAGTCACTATCAATTCTGAATCGGGCTCGATCTTGCTCCTTGATGGTCGCAACGTGGTGCGACTGTCAGCCGAGGGTGATTGGCGAGAGGCGTTTACGGGTCAGGTTCGGCCATGGGGCAAGTGGTTGCGTTACGCATACTCGACACTTTCGATTTCTTGGAAGTGCGAGAGCCTGGAATCTACGCGATCGAGTATGCAGGTCAACGTACCGAAACGAGTATGTTGTCGACGCGGCAACTTCTTTCATTCTTTCCGCAAGCACAGCACATGCCGAAAGAAAGTCGGGCAGATGAGTGACCAGCTTTTGGCCATTCTGTTCTAATTTTCCCTTGTCATTCCGAGGCGCGAAAAGCGCCGAGGCATCTGCTCGTGCCGACCACCTCCGTACTCAGCGTGCCTCGTCGGCGCGTATGGTGCGCAGTCCAAATACTCCGCGGATATCATTTCCATTCGTCGCCGCGAATCGTACGGTTATCTTGTTCTTACCGGTGAGCAACTCGGGCGGAATCGCGTAGCGGACATCAGTTAACTGCAATTCCTGATCAGGGCTGCGTGTAGGCTCGTCACGATCAGCGATTTTTTGGCCGTCGACAAAGATGTCGAAACTGCTCTTTCGCCACGACTCGCCGCCGTAGGTCACCCAGAGCGCAACCGGGTGCGCGTTGTCTACCGGCAGATCGAACGAGAACCAACCTTTTCCGCCGCGGCCATGATGTCCTCTCCAGACCAGTGGCTTAGACTCTTCTCCTTGTTCGTTGAAGTCGCGCTCTGATTGCATTTCGCCGGGCTGGGCAAAAGCGATCGTCGCAGCCTGGAGTTTCTGCTGCTTTTCCTGCTCAGCCTTGTACTCGGCTGATCGCTTGCTCCATTCTTCGGGAGTAAATACATCCCAGTAGACTGCATATCTCCGGCGTGGCAGTTCGTAAAGAGGAGCGAATTCGATGTCATTGGTTAGTCCAACTCCGGCCGTCTTGAACCAGCCTGGCTTCTCGGACTCTGGCTTGAGCCACTGCTCGAGTGGTTTATCAGCGACGAGTGGAGGCGCGGTTGGTCCCTTCGGAGTTTCTTCGTCGCCTTCGCGCTGGGGAATGTCCGGTCCAAGATCGCCAGCCAGAACGAGTGGTCCCCACATTAACGCCATTCGGCTGGGATTGTCTGGCAATGGGTCTTCATGTAGGACTTTCGGGAGAACGAGATCCACCTTATCACCTTGCTTCCAGACGCGGTTGATCTTGACGTACGAATCCGCAGCAGGGAGATCCTTCAACGGACGGCCGTTTACTTTCACGCTGAACCCGTCGCCGGCCCAATACGGCCGCCGCAGAGCGAGCGTGAATGTCTTTGGAATTTTAGTTTGGATTTTCACCGAAGCAGATGAGCCGATCGGAAAGTCGGTCGCCGTCTCCAGTTCAACGCCAGCCGAGTCCCAGCGAGCGGTGGAAGGTGCGTAGAGGCTAATCCAGAACTCCTCGGAGTTCTTGTAGTAATAGATTCCGGCACCGTGCAGCGCGTGGCTTTCCATGCTGGAACCGACGCAGCAGGTAAAGTCCTCGAACATGCGTTGATATTCGTGTTGAACTCCGCGGCCAACGGGAAGCATGTAGGTGACAGTTCCATCGCGTGGATCCTGCGAAGAAAGAATGTGGTTAAACAATGCGCGCTCATGGAAATCGGCATAGCGAATATGGGGCTCGACGGAGAAGAGCGTGCGCGTCATCTTCAGCATGTTGTACACATTGCACGTCTCAGCCGTGCGGCCGTCGACCATATCGTTCAGCTTGTCGGGAGCGCCAAAGTATTCGTTCTTGCCGTCGCCTCCCGTGGCGAAGCTGTAGTGATCGACGACTTGATTCCAGAAAAACTTGGCTGTTTCTTCATCAGCCTGATTGCCCGTATAGACGTAGCGCATGAGCGCCCCATACACCTTGGGGATTTGGGTGTTGCCATGCGTGTGCGCTATTACGTCGTGATCTTGCGAGAGAGGATCGAGAATTGCCTTCTGATGGAATTTGTCAGTGAGAATTAGCCACCGCTCGTCACCGGTATCGGCGTACAGTTCGGCAAGGACTTCGTTCATTCCTCCGAATTCGGTGCCCAACATGCGTTGCAATTGATCGTCGCTTAGTCGAGACAGAATTTTCTCAACCCACCCTGCAAACTTGATTTCCACCTGCAACGCAGTTTGATTGCCTGTGTATCGATAGGCGTCCCTCAGGCCAGCAAAAAGTTTATGCTCGACATACCAAGGAGACCAGAGGCCGTTCAGATCGAACCCCCCGGATTTGATGACGCCATTGCTTAAGTCAACGAAGCGCTGTTTACCGTCAACACCCTGGTTGTCTTCCAAAGCGCCGATATAGCCATCGCCTTGAGCATCCTGAATCTCTTTCAACTGTTCGACGATGTAGTCGGAGCGCTCTTTGAAGCGAGCGTCTCCAGTCGCAGCCCACATCAGGCTAACTGCGGAGAGGTAGTGGCCTGCAATGTGTCCTGTGAGATTGCGCCCTGGACCATCCCAGCCGCCATAGCCTTCCGCCTTGGCTTTCAGCCCGGCGCGTTGGCGAAGAAAAGCAAGCATGCGATCTGGCTGAAGTTCGAGCAAGTATTTCGCGTCGGCGTCTTGAGCGGCTTTGAGCGGTCCCCCCGTGAGCCTGAGATGGTTCAGCGGGAGCGGATGCAATTTGATCGTCTTATTGCCTTGCTCCGCGGCGAAACTCTGGTTCTGCGCCACGGACGACACTGGCAGCGGGGCGCAGATCAATGAGCCCACCAGAAGAACTCTTCTTAGAAGACGTGCATGAGGGTATCGCGGAGTGACATTTGGCATTTATGACACCTTGGCAAACGTTTACTTTCGCTGAACAGCCCGGCTCTTCAGCCGGGCTTGCTTTCTTAAACTAGTTGCGGAAATTTCCGTCGACCATTCGCCAGATCCCCAATGGGTTGGCCTCTTTCAGTTCATCAGGCAGAGCGGCGTCGGGAAATCCCTGGTAGCAGACTAACCGTGCGAAGCGAAAGATCGCCTGAGTTCCGACTGAAGTTGAGCGCCCATCGGATGTCGAAGGATACGGACCGCCGTGGACCATGGCGTGTGTGACTTCGACTCCTGTGGGGAAACCGTTGAAGATCAACCGTCCCACCTTCGTTTCGAGAATGGCAACGAGATCGGAAAAGTCGCGAAGGTCTTGCTCCGTCCCATGAATTGTTGCAGTCAGATGGCCTTCAAGAGAATTTGCGATCTTAATAATCTGCTCGCGGCTCGAATGGCGCACCAACAGCGTGGTTGGGCCGAAGATCTCGGCGTCCAGTTCGGAGCCAAGAAATGAATCGGCATCGGTCTCGAACACCATGGGATCGGCGCAGAAACCTTTCGCCTCAGGACCTTGTCTTTCCACCAGCGTGGTTACAATGGGATCGGCTTTCCGCTTGGCGATCGAGGAGCCATATGACGAGTGGATCGCTTCGGTGAGAAGGTGGAAGCCTGACGATCCTGTGACCAATTCGCTTAGCTTGCGGGCAAATCGGTCGGCCTCTGGACTCTTCTCAAGAAAAACCATCCCGGGCTTGGTGCAGAATTGTCCAGCCCCCAGGGTGAACGACGTGTGCAGCCCGGACGCAATACTCGCGCCACGCTCGCGCAAGGCTCCCGGCAGAATGAAGACCGGATTCGTGCTGCTCATCTCTGCATAGAAAGGCATCGGCTCCGGGCGAGAGGCAGCGATGTCCATCAGGATTCGGCCCGCCGTGCGAGAGCCTGTGAAGCCGCCGGCGCGCACCAGTGGGTGCTTCATGAGCGCCGTTCCAATCTCTGAGCCGTGCCCGAACAGCAGTGAGAAGACCCCTTCTGGCATGCCACATTCACGAGCACTCTCTTGCAAGGCACGACCCACCAATTCACCGGTGCCTGGGTGAGCCGCGTGCGCCTTGACGATCACGGTGTTTCCACCGGCCAACGCCGATGCGGTATCTCCACCGGCGACCGAAAAGGCGAGTGGGAAATTGCTTGCGCCAAACACGACCACCGGACCGAGCGGCCGCATCAGCGAGCGAATATCTGGTTTCGGCGCTGGCTTGCGGTCAGGCTCGGCATGATCGATTCGAGCGTTGACCCACGATCCCTCTTCCGCAACCTGAGCGAACAATCGAAGTTGATTACAGGTACGGGCGGTCTCGCCTTGCAGACGAGCGACTGGAAGCGCGGTCTCCTGAGCGGCCCTTTCTATAATGTCAGCGGCAATGGCTTCGATGCTCGCCGCGATTTTCCGCAGGAATGCACCGCGTTCACGTCCGGATGTCCGACTGTAGATTTTGAAAGCATCTGCCGCGAGTTGGACCGCGCGATCGACTTCCTCCGCAGTCGCGGGAATGAAACCTGGCTGCAACTGCTGACCGGTCGTGGGATCTCGCGCGTACAGAGGAACACCGGTCCCCCTGCCCTCTTGGAAACCGATGAGCGAGTGCCCCGAAAGTTTTTCCATTACACTTAACATAAGTTCACTTCCTGACTGGAACTGCATACGAACTCACCAACTCTGGGCGAGTTCGCAATGCGTCGCGGATGATTGCATTGGTCTGATCGAGTTCGGCTCCCACAATCTCAAGCCGCGGAGGCCTGACACGAGTATTTCCCATCCCAACTTCGGCTTGTACCAGCTTGATCAGTTGAACAAATTTTGGGACGGTATCCATTCTGAGCAATGGTAGGAACCAGCGGTATAACTCAAATGCCCTGGCGCTTTCCCCTTGAATTCCGTAGTTGAACAGATCTACAGATTCGCGCGGGAGAGCATTTGCCAGGCCGGCAACCCATCCGGTCGCTCCGACCCCGATTGCCTCGAGAACGGCGTCGTCCACTCCAACGGAGATTTCAAGTCGCTGGTCAACGAGGGCACGGATTGCTGAGACACGACGCGCATCCGTACTGGATTCTTTCACAGCTTTGAAGTTTTCGAATTCCAAGGCCAGTTCCTGAATCTGCTCAGGCACGAAATCGGTTCCGTACGCCACCGGGTTGTTGTACAGCATGCAGGAAAGCGGTGTCGCGCGAAATACCGCAGCGACATGGGCTTTCATTTCACGCCAATCTCCGAGGTAGACATACGGCGGCAAAACCATGAGCCCCGAACATCCCAGATCGGTCGCGGCTTTCGCAAGTTCCACAGACTCTGAAGTAGTCAACGAGGAAATCGAAGCCACAAGAGTACCTTTTCCATGAGTGGCCTTCCCGAGCGTGCGAAGAATTTCTGTTTTCTCGTCGAACGTAAGAGTTGCGCCCTCACCGAGCGACCCCAACGCGACTACACCGGCGCATCCGTTATCCAGCAGCCAGCGGCAGTGTTCTGCCAGGAATCCGTGATCGACGGTAAGATTCCCGTTGAAAGGGGTGGTAATTGC
>Ga0126378_10001328_pt1 | contig 18406 bp, 16 predicted proteins | sample PanSoiMetPlot_23_FD_92587 | JGI IMG/M metagenome (GOLD analysis project Ga0126378, IMG submission 92587) | Tropical forest soil microbial communities from Panama - MetaG Plot_23 | ecosystem: Environmental > Terrestrial > Soil > Tropical forest > Bulk soil | place: Panama | collected 2016-02-17
GGCTATATACCTCAGTGGAGTTCCATCGCGAGAGAATACTTTCCGTGTCTCGGGTTGGAGGCTTTCCGTAGTTGACGAGATTGAACGTGAGCAAGACAATCTCTCCGTGTTGCTGAATTTTGGGATCAATCATTTCGAAACCTGGATCTCTGATTGGGCTTTTGGCGTTCTTCAGCGGCTCGAGCATTGCCTGCATGGCCTGCAAGCCGTCGACACGTTTTTCCCGGAACGGATCGAAATAAGTGATCTCGGGACTGTAGAGATCGAGATAGCCCTGCGGGTCTCCGTGGATCCACCGGTTCAGTGCCTGACGCTCCAAAGAAATGATTTGATCCGCGAGAGAGTTGTCGCTGCTCTTGCTCACGACTGGGACCGAAAGAAGAAGGCAAAGCAGCAAACTCAGCCATGAAACTGATTTTCGCATCTTGGTCCTCCTTAATAAGAACGTTAGGTTGTCCTTATCAATGACTCCTAGCTACGTCCGGCCGCATGGTGTCAGCGAGGAACCGATCGATAATTCCGTCTACCGCCGATGTGTTTTCGTCGAGCAAACGAGCATAGCTATTCGGAATGGTCTCAACCTGGATTTTGGGATTGACCGCGAAGTTATCCCACGGATCTTGAAACATCATTTTGAACCAGCTCGTCGCAGGATCTTTGAGCAACTTCTCATTGAATGAAGGTCTTAGGGCGAGCAGCGGCACGGTGAGTTTCGAAAGCAAATCACTCTGATCGGCTGCCATGAATTCAGCGAGGTATTCGATCTTGACCGGTAATGGATTCGACTCAACAACCCGGCGGAAATACTCGCCACGGCTTGGATCATCGGCATACATTGCGGGCGGATAGTTATTGCTTTCCCACGTTTCAGGAGTCACGTACTTAAACCACTTCTTCGACCATGCGTCATCGACATAGGCAACGCGCTCCGCTGGAGTTGCCAGCGTTTTTCCACTCGGATCTTTCGGCGATGGAAATGGTTGAACGGGAATTCCGCATACGTCGATTACTGCTGCGACAACTTCCGGATGCCGGGCTGCCAAGTCGTGGGCGACCAAAGAGCCGGGAAAACCGTGTGTCACAATGATCGCTTTCGAGACTCTTTTCGCTTGAATCATTCGTTCAACATCGTGCTCGACTCGGCGTGTCCACGCTGGCTCGGCATAACTGAGCTTCTGTGAAGGCAATGGACGCGCTGGCGTGTTATTCAGTCCCGGAGGAGTTATGACAAGGAATCTGTACTTCGATTCATTTCGTGCGATGAATCCCTCGAAGACATCGGGACCTGAATACACACCAGGAATCAAGACGAGAGTTGTGCGACCATGTCCACGCCCGACTACTTTCGGCATTGCATCATCCGATAGAGTCTTGTATCCGGCAGGAAATTGGAAGTTATCGCGAGTGAAATCCAACTCCCGAAGTCGAGTAGTTGGTCGAGGCGCTGATAGATCAATGACTGCCGGGCGCATTTTGGGAATATCGTCGTTCCATTCATTCCCGGAACCAACTGCGGCGATAACTGACATCTTCATCTTGGCCATTAGGTCTGTCCGCTTCACTCCGACCACTACGGAATCACCTTCGATGCGGAACTGAATGTTGTCTTTAGTAAGGTTCGTGAATGCTCCTCCAGTCACTCCTGAGGCGTCAGCGATGCCGCTGAGATCGCTTCGGATGGTTATGAGTTTGTCGAAGCGAAAATCTTTGTTAGTGCCCCACCAATTGATGTGCAGCGAACTTTCGGATCCGGTATCTACCGCGATTCTGACCGCAGTCGAGTTATCCGGCGTGCCGTAAAGAGCGATCCGGAACCAGAGCATGTCTGCGTCTTTCTCGTACCTGTAGGACAACACGGCTGCATCGGGCAAGCGTGGATCACGGCCGTTGCCTTTGGCGTCGAATGCACTCACTGTCCAGACTTGTCCGAAGGTGGCAGTTGGAACCAGGGCCGGGAATAAAGAAACGAGCAGGCATCCGAAAAAGACGCGAACGGATTTCGCGGCGAGGTGTTCCATGCCGCATACGTTAAGACTGAACTCAAGAGCTGGGAGCAGCCTTTCGGTAAACCGGCAATTTATTTCGGTTAACGCGTGTGCAGCTTGGACACAGCTGAGATACTCTGTGCGCGATGCTGCGAAACCTCATCCGGCGGGGCGGAATCGTATTGGCGGCCTGGCTGCCGTTCTTCGTGATGTGGCTGGCGGTTGCGCTCTCCGCTTCACGCGAGCCATTCCGCATTGTCTTGCTTGCCAGCTTGATCTCCATGGGAACTGCGGGACTCGTGGGGATTCCAATTTGGTACGCCTGCAAGCGTTGGCCACTGCCTTCGCAGTTCAGTTTCAGGTTTTACCTGCTTCACGTGTGCCTTGCAGTTCTATACGGAATAGCCTGGACCTCTCTGAGTTGCGTGCTGCAACTTCTGCGCGGCTCACTACTGGCAAAACAGATCACAGTAGCTGCTTTTGGTAGACAAGTGTTTCTTGGAGGCTGGTTCTACGCCATCTTGGCTGGGATCTCTTATGCTGTCCAGACACGCAATCGTCTGCATGAAAAGGAAATTCTTGCAGCTCGCGCAGAAGCGTTGGCATCCGCGGCACGGTTGGACGCGCTCCGTGCTCGCTTGAATCCGCATTTTTTGTTCAATGCCCTGCATACATTGTCCGCTCTGGCAAAGTTTCGGCCGGAAACGGCTGAGAAGGCGATTGAGCGGATCGGCGACATGCTGCGCTACACCTTAAAGGAAGACGGCCGCCACCTCGTGGAGTTTTCGGAAGAATATGGATTCACTCGTGAGTATCTTGCATTCGAGCAACTTCGTTATGAGGACAGACTAAAGGTTCACGAGGAAATCGATCCTGAATCGTTCAACTTCGACGTTCTACCGTTTTCCATTCAGACGTTAGCGGAAAACTCGGTGCATCACGCCATCTCCGTTCGCCCTGAGGGCGGTTCGATCTGGATTCGTTCTTCAGCGCAAGACTCGCGCTTAACCATTACCGTTCGGGATGATGGTCCCGGAATGGGATCCGACAGCTCCTCGCATCAGTTTGGATTGCGATCTCTGCGAGAACGCCTCGCAGCGGCATACAGCGGATCAGCCGAGTTGAAAACTAAGAGTAGCCCAGGTGGGTTCGAAGCTACCTTAATCATTCCCGCAGTCGCGGACGCAGCTGAAGATGTCCCGAAAGGAGCGGCTGCCGGCCCGTGAACAACCAGATCCTCATCGCCGATGATGAACCACTCGCAAGACGAACCCTCCGAGAACATCTGCGCGGACTGGGAGTCTCGGGTCAGATTCACGAGGCGCGTGACGGGAAAACTGCGATTGAAATCGCCAATGAAAAGAAGCCTGACCTTCTGTTTCTCGACATTGTAATGCCGGGAGCTAACGGCATCGAGGTGCTAGAACACCTCGACTACGAGCCTCGAGTCATCTTCACGACCGCTCACGACCAATACGCAGTGACAGCCTTCGAACTCGGTGCGCTCGATTACATTCTGAAGCCCTTCGGCCGCGATCGCGTGGCGAAAGTCATGCAGCGCGTTCAGTCCACTGCGAGCACCGCTCCTCAAGCCTCATTGCTGTCGCGTGCCAAGGAGTCCCTGGAGAAGACGGCTGCCCTTTCCAGGATCTTTGTTCGCGACGGTACGAAAATCATTCCAATTCCATTGCACTCACTCGAACGCGTACAAGGCGCCGACGATTACGTGACCCTGTGCACAACAGCCAAGGAATACCTGGTGAACCTGAGGCTATCGGATTTGGAACAGCGACTCCCCTCTACAACTTTCCTTCGCATTCATCGATCCCATCTGATCAATCTTGAGTACGTCGCCTCCATTGAGTCCTACGATTCAGCCCGCGTAGAGGTCCTTATGAAGAGCGGCCTCCGTATCGTCGCCAGCAGGACGGGGTCGAGGCGTCTGCGCGACCTCGCGTTATAGCTGTTCACTCTACCGACATTATTTGCCTCTTCACCGAGTGGTGCTAGCAGTCGAGCATTGTGCCTGTCATCGTTTGGCCGATAGCAGTAAATCGAACGTAACTCAATTGGGGAAGGGACGCCCAGCATGTTGAAACTAATCTCGTTTATGTTGTTACTCCTGACATTTGCGTCGGCAGCAGAGGACCCGATTGCCCGCTGGGAGAAGGCCGTGGGTGGACGCGAAAAGGTCGCGGCCATCAAGGCAATTTATCGCGAAGGAACGATTGAATTCGCAGGAATGCAGGGTGCCATCAAAGTCTGGCACACGAGCGATGGCAGATACCGCAAGGAAGAGCGAGTCGCCACCAATTGGCTAATTGAAAGCTTCGATGGAAACACTGGCATGGTGCAGGCTGGCCCACAAGCTCCAAGAGGCATGTCCGAAGAGGAACTGCGGCAGAACCGATCGAAGCGCTTTGCGAACTCCAACGCTATGTTCTTTGTCTTCTTTCCCGAGCGCCACAGAGGGACCAGGACCGTCGAAGACGGCAACACCGTGGTATTCACTCCCGACGGAGGAATCGAATGGCGAATAACCTTGGATCCACAAACTTCACTGCCACAAGAGATGGTGCATAGAGAAGGCGATAAAACCATCACTGCTCGTTTTACCTCGTATGAAACAGTGGATGGCGTCAAGCTCGAAAAAGAAATTCAGCGATCTGCGGGAGACCCATCGCGCTCAGCCGTTATTCGATTTACAAAGACCGTCATCAATCCTCCCATAGATGAATCCTTATTCTCTATTGCAGGGATTATGGCACAGTAGCTCAGGCGTGGAGTAGCTCATGGTTTTCGGAAGCAAGACGATAGGCATGCACCTCCGAAAAAACTAAGACAAGAGGCGGGGCGCTCAGCGTTATCAAGGTACACCACTCCTCTTGTACGGTTTTCGTAAAATACACAAGTGCGGATCGCTCATCGATGCTCAAGGCAGAAGTGGCATGGAAAATCCGTCACTGGAGCCGCACGCGGGAGCAACTGCGCCGCCTCACAATGGAAGAAAGAACGTTTCAGATCGCTGTTAGATGAGGCATGTCGGGAACTGGCTCGTCACTACCTGCTCCACTCCTCTCGGGACGTTGATTTTAGATTGGCTGCCCCCCAGGGATTCGAACCCCGATATGCTGATCCAGAGTCAGCTGTCCTACCATTGAACGAGGGGGCAGAGTCTTAGAACGACTTGGCTGCCGGGAACGGGATCTAGTCATCCCGCTCGGATGGAGCTACTTCGTTGATTCTATGATGGGCTTCCGGAGCGGTCAATCGCTATTGCAGGGTACGGCCATCAGAAGAATCTCCCTCCGACTTCTTAACCCGGACTACCACAATCTTTGAGAATCCTTCTTTGAATGACGGCGGCCGAAGCTTTTCGGCCATCCGCCTCATTACATCCTCTTGAACGGTTCGCTCGCGGCGGCGGTTGCGCTCCAGGCAAACCTCAAGTGGAACGTCGAAGAAGAGCGCCTGCACCTCGTAGCCGAAACTACGCGCCATCTTGATCCACTGGCGACGCTCGTGCGGCGAGAGATTGGTAGCATCAACGTAATTCCATGGCATTTTGGCAATCAGGCGCGCACGCAGCAACGATCGCAGCGTTGAGAAGACCAGTCCCTGATACCGCTGTTCGGTGATGTCGTCAAAAAGAATGCTTCTCAGCAGATCACTGGATAGGGGCGTGACACCGCGGCGTTTGAACCATGTAGTCTTGCCCGACCCTGGAAGCCCAATTGCCAACACTACAACTCCACGAGGCGCTCGCTTTTCCTGAGGCACCGCTGCCTGGGAAGGAGTTGGTGTTGCGGGCTGCCGAAGAATCTCGTCGGCAGAAGCAGGCGGAATCGAAGGCGACTCGGGCTGGGTGACGATTTGCATACGATCGTCTGCAAATGACCGCGATTCGTTCCTGACTGCGGGTTTTTCCTCGGTACTCGGAACCTGTTCTGCGTAGTAGGAGGGTTGAAGGGGAGCCGGCTGATCGGCGGTAACTGGTGGTTTTTCCTGACCCACTTTGCCCGTGGATTCAGACTCGTTCTTTGCCTTCTTGCCTCTTCGGCGCATTCGTTCGCGCACCCAATTGCGCATTCGAGGCTTGTAACACAATTTGGTGCGACGAGCAAACCTACTTCAACCTTTTCACCACAGAGGCACGCAATGCACGGAAAACACCAGGGCTAACCGCAAACTTGAGCGGGGGTTCAAACTGACAATCAACAGATTCTCTATGCCCTCCATCCCTCCGCGGTGGAAAACGAGTTTTGCGCCATTCCCCGTTGTGATTTACGATTTTTGTTTCATCCGTATAGGCGATCGCAATATGTGCTGATCGCGGCCTTTTCATTCCACAATCAATCATGTCCCTGCTGCTTCGGCAGCGGACACTCGGAGAATTAATGGTAATTAAAGTTGGCATCAATGGGTTCGGACGCATCGGACGAAATGTAGTTCGAACGGCACTCAATCACCCAAATATTGACTTCGTCGCAGTCAATGACCTCACAGACGCGAAGACTCTTGCTCATTTGCTGAAGTACGACTCGGTCCTGGGCAATCTTAAAGAAAATGTAACTGCCACTGACGGTACGATCAGCATTGGCAATAAAAAGATCAAGGTTTTTGCAGAAAAGGATCCGGCTAATCTCAACTGGGAATCGGTGGGAGCACAGATCGTGGTGGAGTCCACCGGCAGATTTACCGAAGCTGAAGCCGCGCGAAAGCATTTGCGTGGAGGCGTGAAGAAGGTCATCATCTCTGCTCCAGCAAAGAATGAAGATATAACCATTGTGTTGGGCGTGAACGAAAGCAAGTACGATCCGGCGAAACATCACATCGTTTCCAATGCCTCTTGTACGACGAACTGCCTGGCTCCGCTTGCGAAAGTTGTACACGACAATTTCACGATCCAGAGCGGCACGATGACGACCATTCACTCCTACACAAACGATCAAGTGATTCTGGATTTTCCCCACAAAGATCTGCGCCGGGCTCGCGCTGCGGCGTTGTCGATGATTCCGACTTCCACCGGAGCAGCCAAGGCTCTCCATCTCGTAATCCCTGAACTCAAGGGCAAGCTCGATGGTTTTGCCATGCGGGTACCCACTCCCAACGTCTCGGTCGTCGATCTAGTCGTGTTCACGGAAAAGAAAACCACGGCTGAAGAGGTGAACGCGGCGCTGAGAGCAGCGGAGAGTGGATCGATGAAGGGGATCCTCGGAGTCGAAGATGGCGAATTGGTATCGATGGACTTTCGCGGTGATTCCCGTTCTTCCATTGTCGATTCGCCAATGACGCGAGTCGTAAACGGCAATTGCGTAAAAGTGATCTCCTGGTACGACAATGAATGGGGGTACTCGTGCCGTGTCCGCGACCTCATCGAATTCATGGCCAAGAAAAGCTTATAGACCGGAGCCCGTCATGCATAAGCTCTCGATCAAGGATCTACCGCTGAGAGACAAACGACTGTTTGTCCGCGTCGATTTCAACGTCCCTCTTTCGGAGGAGGGACGCGTCACCGACGATACGCGTATTCGCGAGACTCTTCCCACGTTGGAGTACGCGATCCGTAATCGCGCTAAGCTGATTCTCGCGTCGCATCTCGGGCGTCCCAAGGGGAAGCCCAACGCTAAGATGAGCCTCAAGCCCGTCGCCGAGCGTCTGCGGATGCTTCTGGACAATGTGCTGGAGAGCAGTTGCAACGTGGGCTTTTCTCCCGACTGCGTTGGAATCGAAGCCGAGGAATTATCAACACGACTTGAGAGTGGGCAGACTTTGCTGCTCGAAAACCTGCGCTTCCATCCAGAGGAAGAGGCCAACGACGAGAGCTTTGCCCGTTCACTCGCAAAGTTGGCCGACTATTACGTAAATGATGCTTTTGGCGCCGCGCACCGCGCTCATGCTTCGACCGCCGGAATCACTAAGTTTGTCGGCAAGTCCGCGGCAGGTTTCCTGATGCAGAAGGAACTCGAGTATCTTGGGCAGGCTTTGCAGGATCCCAAACGTCCCTTCATTGCCATCCTCGGTGGCGCCAAAGTTTCCGACAAGATCGGCGTCATTCGCAATCTGATGGGCAAAGTTGATGCGTTGCTAATCGGCGGAGCGATGGCGTACACGTTCCAGAAAGCGCAGGGACGCGAGGTAGGCAAATCGCTGGTCGAGAACGATAAGCTTGGACTCGCAAACGAACTGCTCCACGAGGCTAATGAGCGCGGGGTGGTTTTTCTGCTTCCGGCTGACGACATCGTCGCCATGAAGATCGAGAACGATGTTCCGACCAAAACTATCGAGGGTGATCAACCGATTCCCGACGGCTACATGGGGCTCGATATCGGTCCCAAGACAATCAAGCTGTACTCGGAACAAATTGCCGACGCGGGGACCATCATCTGGAACGGCCCAATGGGAGTATTTGAGACACCATCCTTCGCCCTCGGCACAAAGAAGATCGCACAAGCAATCGCCCGAAATGAAGACGCTACTTCGATCGTTGGAGGCGGAGATTCAGTGGCTGCCGTACATCAAGCAGGCGTTGCCGACAAAATCTCCCACATCTCAACGGGCGGCGGAGCGTCGCTGGAGTTTCTCGAAGGGAAGAAGCTGCCGGGTGTTGAGGCGCTCAATAACAAATAAACGCTAATGCTTCACAATGCGAGGATCGAGTTGGGCGGTAAACCCGGGGAAAGCGTTTCACCCAGCAACTCGGTTGGCAGCACTTCACTAAGCGCCCATTCAATGCGGTTTACCGCTTGGCCGAGCGCAGCTACAGCTGGATCTTCCGGTTGTTTGCCGGAATATAGAGAGATCACTTGAAGGGCGTTGCGAATGTGATGGTTCATTTCTGAGATTGTGTGCAAGCGTTCGCGAATGAATTGGCGGCGCTGCGAGGCGCTTGGCCTGCCAGAAGAACGCACCGGCTACGATACCGGTGAGCAAGTTGGAAATTGCCATGAGGTCGTAGCGCGGTATGCCTTCACGAATCAGCAGCCGATCGAACAACAGCCCTACGACGGAAACGACTGACGCAACGACGATAATGCCTGCCCAAGACTTGAAGGGAGAGCTTCCTCCGAACGATTGCCCATCCCGAACCCTAAAATCGAGGAGTATTGACGCGCATTTTCGATTCTAGCTCATGCGAAGAAAATTGATTGCAGCAAACTGGAAGATGTACAAAACGCCCGATGATGCGCGAACTTTCGTGCGTGAATTCAAACCCTTAATTGCCGGTCATGATCGCGACGACGTCGCACTATTCCCTCCTTTTATTAGTATCCCCGCAGCTCTTGAGGCCGTGGCTGGCACACAAATTGAAGTAGGCGCTCAGAATATGCACTGGGAGAAACAAGGTGCGTTCACCGGCGAAGTGTCTGCTGACATGCTGAAATGCGTAGGTTGTAAGCAGGTAATCATTGGCCACTCCGAGCGAAGACAGTACTTTGGGGAAACAGATATCGGCGTGAATCGCAAGCTGCGTGGTGCCTTAGCAGACGGGTTGAAGTCGATCGTGTGTGTGGGCGAGCTGTTCGAAGAACGCGAATCCGGATTGACTGAGGGTGTGTTGCGTCGCCAAGTCGGGGCAGCACTTCGAGAGATTTCCGGCGATGACGTGGACAAGTTCTGCATTGCTTACGAACCGGTCTGGGCGATCGGGACGGGAAGGACCGCCACACCGGAGATTGCTGCGAAGGCTCACGTGTTCATTCGTGGGGAGGCGGCAAAAGCGATCGGAAATGATGCAGCCCGTAACTTACGAATCATCTATGGTGGAAGTGTGAAGCCCGAAAACGCTCATGCCCTGATGTCGCAGGAGGAAATCGACGGTGCGCTGGTCGGCGGAGCCAGTCTCGACCCAACGTCATTTGCCTCCATAGTCAAGTGGTAGTTGCCTTGGAAGTTGGGCGACTTTAGGGCTTCAGAGCCTCTGCTATACTGGCGTGTAGCCTCGCGTCACCAGTGTGCGGAAGTGGTGAAATTGGCAGACACACCATCTTGAGGGGGTGGCGCCGAAAGGCATGGGGGTTCAAGTCCCCCCTTCCGCACCATAAGATTTCGTCCCACCTTGCGAGATCCGCAGCTGTGGCAGCCACTCAGCCTAATGGATCGGCAATCACGGGCACGTAAAGGTGTTATCTTAAGAAATGATCTATCTCATAGTAGCTATTCACGTTATTGTTTGTGCATTCATCGTCATCGTTGTGTTGCTGCAGAGTGGCAAGAGTGCGGATGTTGCCGCGGCTTTTGGCGGCATGGGGTCGCAGACTGCATTTGGTCCGCGATCCGCAGCGAACGTTCTCACCAAGGCGACAACCTGGTCTGCAGTGATTTTCATGGTCACTTCTATCACTCTCTCAGTAATGATGAGCCGCAGAACTAGCAATTCCGTGATGCAGGGTTTGAAATCATCAAAGCAAACCACGGCTCCGGCACAGCCGGGAGCCCCGGCCAAGGGATCAAACACTGAACCTCAGCCAGTAACGAAATAACGCTATTTGAATTTCGGTTTGCAAGCGAAAGCCTCCTCTGGAGGCTTTAGTTTTTGAGGTGTGGACGTGATTCACGAAATTTTTCCCGTGGGCGTGCTCGGTTGCAACTGTTCGGTTATCGGCGATGAAAGTACAAAGGAAGCTCTGGTCATCGATCCCGGCGACGAGATCGGCCACATTCTCGACATTCTTAAGCGGCATCACCTCGCGCTAAAGCAAATCATCGTCACGCACGCTCACATCGATCACGTTGGAGGCGCGATGAAGCTGAAGCGCGCGACAAGCGCACCCATCCTGCTGAACAAGAATGACTATGCATTGTTGAAGATGCTGGACGTGCAGGCAGCTTGGATTGGTACACCGCCCCCAGGTTCAGTCGAGATAGATCAGAGCCTGGAAGATCACGACACGATTCAGTGCGGCACAATCCGTGCTGTCGCCATGCACACTCCAGGACACACGGAAGGAAGCACGTGCCTCTACTTCCCTTCTGAGCAAAAACTCATCGCCGGCGACACACTCTTCGCAGGCAGTATCGGACGCACTGATCTGCCAGGCGGTTCGTTCCACAAGATCATCACTTCTCTTCACGACAGAGTGCTCGCTTTGCCCGATGAGACAGTGGTAGTTCCAGGCCACGGCCCTTTAACCACAATCGGAGAAGAACGACAGAGCAATCCGTTTCTTGTGAAGCGCTAGCGATTTCAGCGGCTACGCTTTGCGGCCTTAGCGCCTTCTTTTCCAAGTACCGTGCGCGTCGATTTCGGCAGGTGAGCTATGGTCCGCTTTCGCCGCAGTGGCGGCCTTCTTGAGGTTCCGTCGTGCTGCCGCGCTTTGTTTGCTACTGGCCATTGCCTCTCCTTCAGTGGCGTTTGAAATACTGGACGGCACGTTCGTGTGCCTCAGCTTTCTCTTTCGAGGAGAACGTCCCCAGATTACGCCGTTTACCTGTCTTTGAATTTTTCTTGCGAGAGTACAGTCGATATTCTCCAGATTTCAGTTTTCGGATCATATTCTGTAGGATGCGTCGATTGTGAATTACGTGGTACCGGCCGAGAGGCATGAACGATCATCGTCCTCACCTAACCCGCGATCTCCAGAATCGACGCGACTCCATTTCGGAACTCATTCTCTGGAGTGATCAGGCTCACGACGAGATATCCGTCACTTTGAAAATCGTAAAAGTGCCCCGGATAAACCAAAACTCTAGACCGCTCTATCAACTCGATCGCGAGATCCTCGTCTAAGCGCTTGGCCGGAATCCGCAAGACGCAGTACCAGCCGCCTTCCACCTTGAGCCGCTGAGTACTTGCAACCGACTTGAGCTCCCCATCAAGAAACTCTAGGTTGGCGCGGATACGCTGTGTCAGCTGTGGTTGAAGGTGATCACGTTGCTTCAGCAGTTCTGGCAGAGCGTTCTGAATCGGAGCATTCACTGAAAGATATGTGTCAGCAATCACCTGCAGTCGGGCATGGGCCTGCTCGCGCAACTCCGCAGGACCATTCACCACAATCCAGGCTAGCTTCATCTGGGGCAGGCAGGAGATCTTCGACAATCCGCTCAGGGCGAAGGAGAGGCACTCACTAGAGAAAGCCGCGCTGATTTCGGCCTTATGCTCGACTTCGTAATCCAGAAACACTTCGTCAGAAATGAGCGCCAGATTGCGTTCGCTGCACGACAACACTAGCTGTCTAAGCTCGGAGCTGTGCACAAATGATCCGGTCGGATTGTTGGGATTAACCACAAGCACAGCTCGGGTTCGGGCTGTGATTGCTTCTTGCAATCCACCGATGTCGACATGCCAACCGTGGTCATAGAAGAGTTCGTAGCCACGAAGCTGTACATCCTGGATATCTGCCAGGAACTCGAACAACGGGTAACTCGGCCGCGGCACCAGTACTTCGTCGCCAGGATCGCACAACAGTCGAAATAAGTAGGAGTAGCCCTCGCTCGTACTGGTCGTTAGAAAAATCTGTTCAGGCGAGATTATCGATGCGTTGCCGCGAACATGGCTCGCTTTGTAGTAGTCCGCGACTGCCTTCCGTGCTGAGCGTAAACCTTGAGGATCAGGCTCATAATTGAGCGATTCGGCATGAGACAACGAGGAAAGAATCGCTGCCGAGGCAAAATTAATGTCACAGTGCGTAGGATTCGACGCAGTGAGGTCAAGCAGTTTAGCGCTGCTGCGACGAGCCGCACTCAGAGCCGCCGCATAACGATTCTCCGTGAGCCTCCAACTGGTTCTCCGAGCAAACATGCGTGTTCACTCTAACAAACGTGTCATGTAACTTAGTTCTAGTTCGCTGAGACTTGGAGCGCTCAGCGTCAAGGCAACTGAATCAGCACCGACTGGCTCAGAACCAACGCAATCCCCAGAATCTGCCACGCACTGAGCGCCTCCCCGACAAAGCTCGCGGCCAGCAGGCTCGCGAAAACCGGTTCGAGACAACTAGTTACGATCGCACTGGTTGGATCGAGCAACTGCAAACCCCCGAGATACAGAGCAAACGGGAGCAGCATCGAGACCATGGCAAACCCGAAAAGAAATAACCACTCGCGGCTGGAATAGTGTTGCGCTGCTACTCGCCAAGGAGGATTCACGACCAGCCAAAAGATGGTGGCTGCAAGCAGCGTATAAAAGAGGACGAGCCACCGCGAGGATCGCGCGAGCAAATCAGCTCCGATTACGTTGTAGAACGAATATGAGAACGCCGCACTCAAAGCGGCCAGGATGCCTATGGTGCTGGTTCGGAACTCAGCTCGGGGACCGGTGAGCGCCACAAGTCCACATCCAAGGAACGCGAGTAATACGGCGACGCTCCGCAACCAGGTGGCCCTGTCCCGTCCCGCGGCAACGCTATATGCATATACCCACACCGGAGCGGTGTATTGGACAGTGATTGCAGTAGCAACGGTACTCTTGGCGATTGCGTAATAGTAGAAAAAGTTGGCTCCGCAAATGCCCAGCACTCCCATCGCACCGCACATGAGCAATGTGCGCCGACTTGCCTTCAGCACGCCACGGCCGCGTGCGATCAGCAGAGTGGGAGTGAGTACCAGGAGTGCGAAGCTCGAGCGTGTTTGAGAAAGAATGAGCGGATTGATACCCGCACCACGCACCCATCCTGTGCCGTTGAAAACGGCTTTACCCAGCGCTGCTGATGCTCCGTAGCAAAATGCTGCGGCAGCGATGAGCACATAGCCCTCTAACTTGTGGGCATCAAGCTTGAAGCATTTCTTCCAGTCGTTGCGGGTCGAAGCCAATCATCACCTGTTCGCCGACGACAATTGTGGGCGTGGAGCGGCTCTGATACTTCTCGATTAGTTCCCTCACAGCAGAAAAGTTAGCCGAAACATCGCGGACTTCAAACTCGATTCCTCTCTCCGAGAGGAAAGCCTCAGCAACTCGGCAGGGCGGTCAGCCCGGTTGGCTGAACACTACGATTTTGTGGTTTTGCATACTCTTATTCGATTCATCCTCCATCGTTAGTGTTCACCAAAGCGATGCCAATACGTTGTCGACGGTCATCGTCGATTATCCGTCTGCGGCTCCGTATGAATGAGTACCTTGAAGAGTTCGGGTGCCGCTTGTTTAAAGCGAATTTCGAGAGCTGTCGAAATGTCATGCACCTGGGACAGCGACAAATCATCTGGCAGCGTTGCATGACACGAGAGATAGATGTGTCCGCGCACGCGTTTTAGTATTACGTCGTGCAGGTCGATGATGTCGGGAAACTCCGCGGCGACCTTGCGCAATTTGTGCTCCAGCGCGTTGTTCCGAAATGTTGGATCGCCGGGCTCGATTGTGGCAGAGTCACTTTCAATATGCGTCAGTATGGAATCGATCTCCGGTACCTCATCGCGCATTTCCGCCTCAAGCACGCTGACGAAATCGTGCGCCTCTTTGAGCGATAGTCGCTCATCGAGTTCCAGGTGCTGTTCCACGTGGAGTTTTCCATTTAGGTCCTGAACGTTCACGTCGTGCACGCTCAGGTTGTGGCGCGCCGCAACCGCGTGAATACGATCAAAAATACTTTCGCCTCCTGTGGCGCGGGGCAGAGCACGAATCGTGACATCGGCATCAGGAAGGACACGATGCACCGCATCCGTCACTGAAGTTGACATGTGTTCCGAATGTTGCAGCGTCGCGTTGCGATTCAAGGCAACCTGCACTTCTGCGAAATAGCGATTACCGGCCCGGCGAACGCGTACGCGATCGACATCTAGGATGCCGGGAACATTCTCAACTTCACGTACAATTTGGCCGCGAACGCCTCTGGGAGCTGCGTCTAACAATGCATCTATCGTTTGCCGCGCGAGTCGCGAACTCACATACATGATCACACCAGCGACTGCCAGCGCGGCGATTGGGTCGGCGACGCGCAACCAAGGAATCTCGAGCCGGTGACCGATCCATACCAATGCGAGACCGACAACGACAACTCCACTCGACCAGATATCCGTTGTGAAGTGGAGTGCATCGGCCTCGAGTGCCTGGCTCTCGTAGCGAAGCGCCGTCCTACCCAATGCACGGGAACGCCAGAAGTCTACGATCATCGACAGGAAAAGGACTGCGAACGCGGCCGCCGACGGCTCGATCACTCTATGGTGGAAGAAAAGACGACGTATCGCCTCAGTCACAATCCAGACGCACGTGATCAGTAGCAAACCTGTCTCGATAAACGCTGAGAAATTCTCGACTTTTCCGTGCCCATACTGATGGTCTGCATCCGCTGGTTTGTCGGATACTCCAACGGAAAAGAAAGTGATGATGGCTGCGATCAGATCGAGCGCAGAGTGCGCTGCTTCCGAGATGAGTCCAAGGCTCCCCGTGGCGAAGCCAACAACGATCTTTAGGCCGGTCATGGCGATCGCCGCCAGCACGGAGTTCCGTGCCACGGAGCGCTTCTCCAGGCGGATGCTTTCCGGTGAAGAAATGTAAGAGGCAGCCATCAGATCGATGTCATCATCTTACCGCTATTGCCCGAAGTAGAACCTGAACATTCTCTGCTCATGTGCTAGCATCGAATGCTTCCCCCTTTTTAATCCTTTGGAGGCATTTTGATTCGTTCCACGTTCCAAATCTCATTTCTAGCGATCTCCACCTGTGCTGTTGTAATGGCTCAAACACCGAGTACGACGAAGCCGGTCGCCCCGGCTGCTGGCGCCTCCCAAGCCGTTCCACCTGCCGCGCCTTCCACTCCGTCTGAGTCAACTGTTCCCGCGGATGCACCAGTGATCACCATTAATGGAGTGTGCGACGTTTCGCTCAATGGTCTACCGAAATCGGCATCCCGCCCCGCGGCGATCGGGAAATCCCCTGCTGGCAGCGCGTCCTCGGCTTCGCGACAGGACTGCAAGACTCAAGTTACAAAAGCAGAATTCGAGAAGCTCATGAAGACTGTGGCTTCATCAGCCCCTCCCAATATGCGCCGTCAGGTCGCTCAACGTTACGTGGAATTCATTACGGCAGCAAATGAAGGTGTGAAGCTCGGAATCGACAAAGATCCTGATTTCTCGGAACAACTTGCCGTGATGCGCTTGCAATTGCTCGCGCAGAACGCGCTGCGGAAAGTCCAGGCCGAAGCATCGAATGTGAGCGATGCTGAAGTTAAGGCATATTACGATCAGAATCCCACAGCGTTTGAGGAAGTCACTCTCACTCGTATTTTCATACCTCGCAATGGCAATGAGACGACGGCTAGTCGATCCGCCTCCGACCCAAAGAGCACTGCCGCTCCGGGTTCAGAATCAAAGCCTGCCGCTCAGCCCGCGCCGGACTCGAAAGCCATTGCCGAGGATGCTCGTCAGCAACTTGCGAGTGGAGGAGATCCAGAAAAGATTCAAAAGACAATGTACGACCAACTGAAAAACACAGCTCAACCTCCGAGCACGAAATTCGGAGCCCGGCGTCGCGGTACTCTGCCCCCAGCGCATGAGCAAAAGGTTTTCTCACTGAAACAGGGAGAGGTTTCCGACCCGATTGACGATTCGATCGGATACGTCATCTACAGAGTCGATGGGAAGCAGCAACTGCCGCTGGATCAGGTGAAGGAACAAGTGAAACAACAGCTCGTGCAGCAACACCTGAAAGACGCCCAACAAAAGATCATGGGAGCTAGCAAGGCAGATTACAACGACGCTTACTTTGGCACTGAAGTTTCCGGGCCGAGGCCTGGGCAGCCCGGAAGCGCACCGACTTTAAAACCGAAGGCCGACGCAACACCACATTCTTCGCCCGCGACGGGAACGAATCCATCGCCTACTCAATCCGCCAACCCGAAAAAGTAATGGCTTCGACGAAGCCCTCACTGCTGGTAACAGGTGTGTCCGGAAGTCTTGGTACAAGCCTGTTGCCCCTGCTTGAGAGCTTCAACGTGATTGGACTCGACACTCGCCCTCCGGCTGAGAGCTCAGGCTCGATCCAATTCGAGAGTGTAGATCTTGGGCAGGAATCCTCCTGCTCACGGATAGCCGACATCATTCGTGAGGCCAAGGTAGTCGGCATCGTTCATCTGGCTTTCATTCTCGATCCGGTGCGCATGGACGTACTCGACCGTGATCGAATGTGGCGAATTAACGTAGCCGGCACCGCTCGCGTCATCGAAGCCATTGCTGAGGTCAATCGCACGGGAGGACATGTGGCCAAGTTCATCCATCTCAGCAGCGTCTCTGTCTATGGCCCTGACCTCAAGCGTCCCGCTCGTGAAAACGATCCCCTCAACGCACACACACTCGCGTATGCGGTTCACAAACGGGACGCCGATCTCGCCGTACAAGCTCGCGCTCGCGATTTGGGTCCATGCGAGGTCTACATTCTCCGGCCCCACATCTTTGCTGGAGCCGCTGTTGAGAATTACATGATCAATTGCGTACGGGGTACGGCGTACGGTCGCGGCCGCCTGGCAAGAATGCTCGAACGCCGTGGAAGACGTCTGCCAATACTGCTTCCAACAGGGCGAGCCTACTTACGGAACGAGCTGCAATTCGTGCATGTTGATGACGTCGCCAGAACGATCGCATGGGTGTTGCGCCGACCGAAATCGCGAGAGCCTTTAACACTCTTGAACGTAGCGGGCAACGGCGACCCATTAACCATCGAACAGTGTGCGAGGCTTGCCGGAATCGGCATTCGACGTTTCCCGACCGAGTTTCTCTGCCGGATCGTCGTAAGTATGATGTGGCGCTGGGGAGTTACCTCAATCCCACCCGACGCCTTTCCCTATTTGATCGGCTCTTACACCATGGATACTTCTAAGCTGCGCACTTTGACGGGCACTGAATATCAGCAGATCATCCGTTATTCAAGCGAGGCTGCGCTCACGGACAGCATGTCTGCCGTTACCAGGGAAGTCTCGCATGCGGAGACGGCCAGCTAGGAAATCAATCCCATTTCGGGATCACGGATTCTGGTCCGCGGAGTGGCGGTTGGATGGACAGGAATCGGCCTACACTCATCTCGCCTGCTATAATCGACTCTGCTCATGCCTTCCTCTTCGATACGGTGGGTGTAGCTCAACTGGCAGAGCACCGGACTGTGGCTCCGGACGTTGTGGGTTCGATTCCCATCACCCACCCCAAGTTATATCGAAGATTCAATCACCTACGAAGATGCGGTCCAGTTGCGGTCCAGTTCATCACGCCCGCAACGCCATCTTCACCACTTTGCTGTTTATCTCTCGCATCGTTTCGGGAATAGCATCGCCGTAGAGATTCATCGTGGTCCATCCAATTCTTCGACAGCGTTCGCCCGTCATAGGCGTAATTAACGATGCCCGTTGGAGCAGATTTTTGAGTTCGTCGACTGAAAATATGATCAGCCGGTCAGCGTCGTCGTAAGCATACGTCGTCTGCTTCCCATTCTGGTCCGTTATGCTTTTGACTGTTCTCTCACCAAGAGAGTTCTACTGAGGGCGAATGGTCAATCCCGCGTGCAA
>Ga0126378_10001329_pt1 | contig 18403 bp, 14 predicted proteins | sample PanSoiMetPlot_23_FD_92587 | JGI IMG/M metagenome (GOLD analysis project Ga0126378, IMG submission 92587) | Tropical forest soil microbial communities from Panama - MetaG Plot_23 | ecosystem: Environmental > Terrestrial > Soil > Tropical forest > Bulk soil | place: Panama | collected 2016-02-17
CCGTTTCATTTGAAATCTGCAAGTGGCGCAAGAAATAGAGTGCGAGGTCTGAATCGACAAGCCAGTCCAGAGTTTGTTGCCACTCTCGGACTCCGAACTGCCGTAGATCTTTCGCAGTGGATGGTTCTCGAGCAGGACGTAAGCGGGCGAGGACAGCCCGCGCTAGATCCCGGTTCATCTCGTGTCCTCCATCGCGCGAAACATCAGTGCAAGGCGGGAAAGTAATACAGACTGAAAAGCCTAACGCTCTCGACGAACTGCGCAAGGAACGAAATGCCAAAGCGACCTGTCGGTCCGCAGCTAGTAAGCCTCGTGTGCAATGCCATCAAAAAAACATAGCTCCACTACAGAATGTTACGAATGTTTAGATCTTCGCTCGTCACTGAACTGTCAAATTCTTGTCAATTTCGCTTTGAAGGCTCCGCGAACACTGGCGCGGCTCGGACGTCTAAGCTGGCGCTCGATCATCACTTGTAGTCTTTAGTGTTGCAGCCATCCAGTAAGATCGCGTTCCAGCAAAATGCTGAGTTCTTGAACTTTGGGCTGAAATTCTCCTTGTAGCCTCTTCTTCACTTCGTCTTGCATGGGTGGTCTGGGCCTCTCAACCAAGTTCCACCCGGAGAGCGCGTGCGCGATGTCAATGCGCAGTCGCTTGGGGAGAACCCGGCTGATGATTTTGCAAGTCCACGGAGGCTGCGCCAGAATCCGCTGCAATCCTACGATGCGGGTGTCGAGGTTTGCGTTTCTTGCTCCGGATATGGGAGCCATGAAGGGGCTAACAGCTAGAAAATGCAAAGTGCCCTGGAAAACAGAGCCTAAATCCTTCTTCAAATCGTCAAAGATTACGATATGGACTCGCTCGCGTCCGAATAGATTGAGGTATCTCTTTACCTGATCCGGGAAATCCGTGAACGTCCAGTAGCCCACCGATTTTCTGTCTTCCCGTTTCTTATCCGCTTCGAGTGCGAGCTCAAAGCTTCCGATGGGTTCGGTGCCGTAGCGCAGAGCTTGGGCATGTAACGAGTACATCACGTCAAGGGGGTTCCTGAGCATGATGATGATCCGGGCTTCCGGACTAAAGGATTTTATCTCCGTTGGGGCACGTTTTGAGCGCAGGTAACTCGGAGTCGCCTCACCCATCACCCGTTGGCGATCTCCGGCGGAAGAGAAATGAGCCAGATATTGCTCGAGCGTCGGCGCCCACTCTGGCCGTCCCCAGAGATCAGAATCGAAGAAATATAGTTCCTTCTCTCGCGACATGAAGATCTCAGGATGTTCCTTCAAGTAACTCCAAAGCGTAGTCGTGCCACACCTGGGCGCGCCGACAATGAAGAGATTGGGCCTCTTCAAGCTTCTACTCGTTCTTCCGAACCGGCATGACCGGACTTCTGAGCCCATTAGGATCTCGGATTGACGATAAACGTGCCATTTGCGGCTTGAGCGGCATGAGACTCACTAGTGGGAGCAGTATACTTCCTTCGCACGCACAAACATCATCTGCCCGCAGTTCTTCGAGAACAAGAGCTGGCCCGTAGTTTCCCCGGCGATCGCGTGCTATGGTACAGCTTCACTATGGCGCCCGATGCGGTTTCCGTAACCCTAGGCGTGGGCTCGGCCCCGTATCAGAAGACACTCGTGCCTAGCCTGCTGGGGGCAGGGATGCTGCGACGCGTGCTTGGCAGGGGGCCAGGTTTCGATGTCCAAGATCCCAGCAATGGTGCTCTGCGAGTTATCAAGCGGTATCCTGTGGCAGCATTCGCTGATCGTGTGCTCTGGGCAGTATGGCGGAGAGTTCCCTTCATTTTGCGAACGGCCCCCCCAATCATGCCAAGAGTTATTGTGTGTGACCGGTTATGGTCAGGATGGATTCCGCCGTGCAGCGTGTTTCATGCTTGGTCCGGGTTGTGCCTCGCAAGTCTGAGGGTGGCGAAGCGGCAGGGCGCGATCACGCTGGTCGAAAATGCGGGGCGTCATCCGCGGCATTGGCACGATGCGGGTATCGACGAATGCCGGCGTTTTGGCATTGACCCACGGGAACGAAGCACAGTGTTACCGGCAAGGCTGATTAGCCGCATTGAGCGGGAGTATGACCTCTGCGACCGCATTATTGTGCCGTCGACCCTGGCACAACGCAGCCATGCCGAGTTCGGCCTGGGAGAAAAAACCGTTGTGGTCGCTCCCGGCACGGATACGGAGTTCTTTTGTCCGCAATCGGTGGCGAAGGTAGATTCAATCTTCCGTGCGTGCTTTGTAGGGCGGGTGGAACCAGCGAAGGGTGTGGAGTATTTGCTGCAAGCGTGGAACCGTCTCGCGCTACCCAATGCCGAGTTGCTGCTCGTGGGAGAAATCAAGCCAGAGATGAATTCCCTCTTGCGGAGGTATGCCGACTCCGCCGTACGGTTGACGGGAGTTGTAACGTCCAGAAGACTGGTGGACCTGTACCGGGACTCCGACGTGTTTGTTTTCCCTTCGGTGAATGAGGGGTTGGCACAAGTGTTGTTAGAGGCTATGTCTTCGGGGCTGCCAGTCATAGCCAGCGACCACTCAGGAGCGGATGATTTAGTCACCGAAGGAACAGAAGGCCTCATACTACCCGTGCGCAATGTGGATCGGCTGAGCGAAGCAATCTCATGGTGTTACCGGCATCGGGACGAAACGCTAGCGATGGGACGAGCGGCACGCGTGAAAATCGAAAGTCAGTTCACGCTCGAGCACTACAACCAGCGGCAGATTGATTTGTACAAATCGTTAGTGACATAGGCCGCAATTCTTCTATTGCTGGCTGAACCTGGCTGTATTTTTAGTTGGCCCATTTTGAAGGCATGTGGGAAGAATCGCCGGTGGACGCCGGGACGCTTTTACTCGGTAGCAGATTTACTGAGTGTGATGGCAGAAGCCTGGTCCTGATGTGATAGACTCGCGCTTCGGTAATGCGCTCAAACACTTCGGCTAGCCTCTCCCAACGGGCCTGATTTTCCTTGAAACATGTCTCAAGATGGCACAATGTCTGCGGCGGGATGATTCCCGTTTCATTTGAAATCTGCAAGTGGCGCAAGAAATAGAGTGCGAGGTCTGAATCGACAAGCCAGTCCAGAGTTTGTTGCCACTCTCGGACTCCGAACTGCCGTAGGTCCTTCGCAGTGGATGGTTCTCGAGCAGGACGTAAGCGGGCGAGGACAGCCCGCGCTAGATCCCGGTTCATCTCGTGTCGATTGCATGTCGATGAAATCGTTGTGGTACGGTAACTTCAACTCCTTCGTTATAGAGCGCGCGTGCCATAGGACCGACGGTCGAGTACCGATCAAAGCAAATCATCCGGCGTTCTAAGGTCAGCCTCATAAAAATAGTTCACAACTATGACGTGCAATTGCGAATCGCGTCGGCCCTGTGAACGGCTGGCTAATGTAATATCGCTTGCCTTCTCCATTCGTCGTAAAACCCGTGCGCCTGAAAAAACTGCAATCCATCGACGAAAGCGTTGTCCGCCATCACGCGACAGATGATAAGCACATGACTTCCCATCGGTCGAACCTTAACGAGCTGCAACTCTCTGACTCGTAACGCGAATTCTGGAATCGGCAAATAAAAACTCGGCGAGGCAATCAATGGGAATGGAACTGACGACCAACACACAGATGCTTTGTTGTGATTCTGACCCATTTGATACGCCAGTGACATTTTCGAGATGGGAACGCTACTCAGCGCGATGCGACCAGAACGCTCGATCAGTGGCAACCCTTTGCTTGTCGCATGGAGCGCGATCGAAAACTGCCCTTGCCCGATAGGACCGACAAGGTCCATAGGAAAGATATTACCGGCCTCCCCATCTACCACACTGACCAGCACCACCGGGCGAGGACAAATGTAGAAAACGAACAGAGAGTGGAGCTCAGTTGCCACCATCCGCACCTTCGGGGGATTTGGCCCTCTTTCGTTCTTCCACTGTGCATACGAGAAATTCAGGTATCGTTTCCATACCAGAGTTCTTGCCTGACAAAAATTGGCTGGATGGTGGGTACGGAACAGGCATAGCGCCCCGCCTTCTTCAAGCGGAATGGAGTCGGTGAACGCCAGGCTCACTTTTCCAAGCAGAGTTTCTGGTGGATGAGCAGAACGAAATTCAAGAAACACCTGGTTCGAGGAGGGCTTGCGGAAGTCTTCGTCGTCTTCCAACCCGATACCGATAGAAAGCGGCCGAGTCGCAGTTACCACGTTCCTGGTGGTAACATCCCGAGTCCCGTTCGTTCCCACAAGCCAGACTTTGATGTCGCTTTGAGGATCTTTTAGTCCTAGATTGCAGAACTGACCAAACTCCTGCGGGCCGAAGGCAAGTGAAGCTAGCCGCCGTCGAATGCGTTTCCGCAAATTTATTTCCTGCATAGTCAGACTCAATTCAAATCGACAGCCGCTCAAAGTGCAGCAAAACGCAATCGGCAAACCCTCTAAGTATCGGACATGGGGCCAGGTAGTCGTCAGCGCGTTGCAGCATCTTCAGCAGTAGTGGGAATCTCTGCGCCAACGGCTCCATGCAGGAGGGCGGAACGGCAACTCCAATGCCCTGCCATTGCCGCAACCTAAATTTCGGCGCAAAAGATCTTGCGATAGCACGAACAGTCGGAAAGTGTACGCGGATTCTCGAATCGTCCGTACTACAGCACAGTCGACGCATCGCTTGTTTCACATGCCCATGAGCGAGATACCATGCCACTTGCAATGGAGCAATGCGTCCAGCCATGCAGATGATGGCGCTCGCGCTGGGGCGAAGAAGTTCCCCCAAGTTGTGAGCAACTAAGGAAAGGTTTTCCACGCAATTCAGTCCCGAAAAATTCGACAATGCGCCATCAAAGTGTCCCTCTCCGATAAGTTGCGAAATCCTCTCAGTCGGCAACACCCGGAACTGCGTCAGGTTGGTTGTGTTGGACTGGATGCTTCGCCGGATTGCCAACTCGATCATTCGGGGAGATAGATCGCAGGCGAGAACGTGAATGCCTCTCTCTGCAAGGTGTACAGCGTCTATGCCGGTCCCGCAATTTATCTCGAGGATTCGCTGTCCCGGTTGAAACACTCGTTCGATCTGCCGCCAGACAACACTTCGCTGTGTTTGTCCGATCAGAGTGTCAGGAAAGATCTGATCGTACGTCTCGGCCGTTACATTCCAATAACTTTGCCGCTTGTCGAACGAGTCACTGATCACGTTTAGGTTCCCAAGATGCAGCCAGCGCGCTTGAATCGGCAAACCAGGACGGCGCACTTGCGACGCTTTTACAAACAAACGTGGGAATGGTTCAATGTGAACGCTTGAATCTCCGTACTTGAAACCGGTTCGCCAACCTGTGCGACACTTTAGCAACGCCTACGCGCTGATTTGTAAAAAAGTTGTCAAAGCCGTGCAAAATCAGCGTCAACCTGCTCGCTTTCCACGTTTAGTGACAGAACTTTGACAATCTGCTGACAACTGTTCGTTTGTCACAAACTGCCCTCCCACCAAATGAGTCGCATGAAAAGCGGGGACACCAAGGGCAAGGTCATTCTGTTTTACCCCCCTTACGCCGGGCCGCCGCTTGGAGCGCCCCTAGCCTTGCTTGAACCTTGCTGTATTTTTTAGTTGGCCCATTTCGAAGGCATGTAAGGAAGAATCGCCGGGGGACGCCGGCACGCTTTACTCGGTAGCAGATTTACTGAGAGTGATGGCAGAAGCCTGGTCCTGATGTGATAGACTCGCGCCAGTCCACCCTTTTCACCAGGGTTCTGCTCACTGCTCGTTTAGACCCCCCTGCGCATCAGCGACCGTGAGCGAGTCAGGCCACGCCAATATTGGGGGAATGAACATGGCAGCCGCGAGTTCAAAGCCAACGCAGGAGTCGGAAACCTGCACGGTGGAATTGTCCGTGGTAGTACCGTGCCTCAACGAAGCTGAGACCCTGCCGGAATGCATCGAGAAGGTCCGGCAGGTGCTCTGCGAACACCGGATCGCGGGCGAAATCATTGTGGCGGACAACGGCAGCACCGACGGCTCGTCGGATATCGCCGCCCGGATGGGAGTCCGGGTGGTGCGGGTGAGAGACAAGGGATATGGAAATGCTCTGCGAGGTGGCACCGCGAGTGCGCGGGGCAAGTACGTCATTACCGTTGACGCCGACAACAGTCACGACCTAGCCGAGATCCCGACGTTTCTGAACAAACTCCAAAGCGGCTACGACCTGGTGATTGGGAATCGTTTCACCGGGGGGATTCAGCCCGGCGCCATGCCAGCACTTCACCGCTATTTTGGGAGCCCTGTTCTAACCCGCGTCGGCCAGTTGTTCTTCCGCAGTCCTTGCGGAGACCAACAGTGCGGGTTTCGAGGTTTCAGCCGGGTGGCATTCTCAAAGATGCGGCTGCGTGCCACCGGCATGGAGTTCGCCAGCGAGATGGTTCTCAAAGCGGCTTCCCTCCGGCTGCGAATTGCCGAGGTTCCCACCACTCATTTTCTCTCCGGTCGCCGGCGACCCCCGCATCTGCGACCTTGGCGAGACGGGTGGCGACATTTGCGCCTGATGCTTTTGCACAGCCCCCGTTGGCTCTTCTTGTATCCTGGCGCCCTGCTCATGGCCTCGGGTCTGCTCGTCGGTCTATGGTTGATACCGGGTCCCCGCGTGGTGAAGGGAATCGCTTTCGACATCCACACGCTTCTCTACGCCGCCACAGCGGTACTGCTGGGTTTCCAGGCCGTCACTTTCGGTGCTTTCACCAAGATCTGCGCCATCCGGGAAGGATTGCTGCCGGAGGACCTCAGGCTCGAAAAACTTTTACGCTTTACTAGCCTTGAGCTGGGATTGGCTGTCGGGGGACTGCTCGTTGCGGCAGGGCTGGTCGCTTCTGTGTATGCAGTCGGGAGTTGGGGGGCACAACATTTTGGAGACTTGGATCCAGTCAAGGTCATGCGATTGATTATTCCGGCGGTCTTCTCACTTACGCTCGGCGTACAGATCATGCTCTCCAGTTTTTTCCTCAGCGTGCTGCTACTGGGCCGAGCTCCGGAACCGGCAGAAGCCTCGGAGCACAACCGCAGTTAAGGGGCGTGAGCTTATTGCCGCTAGGTACAAGGTGTGAGTAGATCGCCCGCCGTCCGCCCACCGCGGCGCACATGTCGCACGCTGGCGCAACACTCCGATGCCTTGATTCTTCAAGCTCAGCTCGCACAGCAAATGTCCAGAGTGTAATTCGCTAGCATGCTGCAGCCATCATTCGGCTTGACCGGATTCAGAGTGCCGGCAGAACATTGCGTGGAGTATAGGACGAATGCGCTATGCTTTTCAGCGAGAGTGGAATAATCTCCATGGGTCATTCCCGGCGCAAACGTCGGAGATCGTATAAGCGGCGGATTTATCAGTCCCATCCCGAGCTTCCGGTTCCGTATGCAGAATCCTCGATCTAATGCTATCGGGCCTGCAACTGCAATCACGATATTGATGGCCAGTTTCACTTTTGCCGCGTGCTATTTGCGCCTGTTCGTTTTCCCCCATGTTCCCATTCTGTTATTGGGCGATGCGATCGGCTTCGTTAATGAGGGTGGCAGAATCGTTGCCCGGCAGCTTCCATATCGCGATTTCTTTGAAATGATTCCGCCCGGGACGCCGTACACCTATGCCCTATTGGTGAGAATATTCGGTCTGTGCAACTGGATCCCGCTACTAGTGATGGCGTGCCTGGCCGCTACCACGGCGCTGTTGATGACGCTGGTTTCTGGCCGGATCATGCGTGGAAATGTCGTAGCCTTGCCCGCCATGCTGTTTGCAGGTCCTATTCTTTTCCGCTCTGCCGACGCTACTCATCATTGGTTCAGCACAGTGCTGGTTTTGGCAGCTATGCTGATCTTGCTGGGCAAGATTACAATCCTGCGAATTGCTGCTGCGGGAGCTTGTTGTGGCTTGGCCGCATGCTTTACACAAACCAAAGGGGCAACTGCGGTTGCCGGCTTTGTCATTTACCTGATCTGGAAGTCGTGGCGCGAGCACTCAAGTGTGCGAGATGCCTGGCTGAATTGCCTGACCCTCTGTGGGGGGGCACTCGCCATATTTGCCGCGGGGAACATGTATTTCATCGCGACCGCCGGATTGAGCCGTTGGTTCTATTGCCTGGTTGTATATCCACTACGCTACTATCCGGCTCCGGCTCTGAACAATTGGCGGGTGGTCAAGTATGAGTTTGAAGCGCCACAAAGTACAGCTAGTTGGGTCGCTTCCCTTTTTGTCTACTGTACCGTTCCGCTGGTCTACGTTGTTGTTCTGTTCATCATGCGTCGACGATGGTGGAAAGATCGTACCTTTCCTGGGGATCAATTGCTGCTGATTACCGTGACGGGCATTGCGATGTTCTTTGCCATTGCCCAATCGCCTTCGATCAAGCGACTTGCAACCGTGAGTCCTCCGGCCATGATTCTTCTCGCCTGGCTCCTCGACAAGCCCACGAGAGTCTTCGCCGTCGTGAAGATGACGTTAGCAACAGCGGCCGCCGCGCTGGCCGTCGCGGCGGCGGTTCAAAACCAAGCGCGCCCAAAAACCTATCTTGATCTGCCTGCCGGCCGGACGGCATTGGTTGACAGCGCCGTAACAGAGGAATATCGCTGGGTGCTAACACACACGCATCCGGCGCAGTTCTTCTGGGGCATGCCACCGCTCTATGTACCGTTTCATCTGCAGAATCCGGCTGCGACTGAGAGTGTTGACACATCGGAATACACGCGTCCCGAGGACATTGCCGAAGTGCTGCGAGCCCTGCAACAACATCAGGTACCGATCATCATCCTGCCCTCCGAAAGACTATATCCTCTCACCGTCAACAGTCCGTCCAATCATGCTATGGCGTTTGTCAGGTATCTGCACGCCAACTATCAACTCAGCAGAACATTCGCAAATGGGGATGAGCTCTGGGAAAAAGTTGCTGCAATGCCCTGAGAGTCGCAAGGCTGAACGGTCTCGGCTGGGAAGGGCACACTGGTTAGCGAGATTGGCTTACCCAACTAAATCTTCCCAGGCGAAACTTTCGTGTTCTTCGGTCTCGCCGTCAGGGCACCGCCACCATACGGCAGAGTGCGGTCAGGCCGTAGCCGCGGCCGCAGTCTGTCGCGTAGACCAAGCGTTTAGAATCCGGATACCAAGCGGGGGCGGTGGAATTGCAATCGCTGTCGGTGAGGCGGTGCTCGACGCGCGTTTGGCGATTCTGTACCCAGAGCTGCCAATTGCCGCCTTCCAGTTGGCTGAAAGCCAGCCATCGCCCATCCGGGGATACGGCTGGGAAACGGCGCGGGGCCGGCGCGCTTTCCTCTGTTACATCGGAGGGCTCAGGCTTTGTCCGAAATAGCGCCGGCGGGTGACCACTCCGTCGAGCCGCGAAAATAATTCCATCCTCCGGGTCAAACGCCGCTTCCCGCACGTCTAATTCGTTCCCTGAAACCGGACTCTCAAGGGAGTCCGGGCTTGCGCTGCTCGTGCCGTGCGGTAGTTCTCTTAACCAAAGGGTTCCCCTTCCCTTTGACTCCCGAATGAAGGCGAGCCATTTACCGTCGATCGAGACTGCGGGTTTCTCAGCGTCTCGCACTTGGATGGCGATCTGATTAGGCGTTGGCCCCTGAACGTCCGCAGGGAACCGAATGATTTGCGAGCCCGCCGAGGCCAACTCCACCCAGGCGTCCTGCGAGTTGGGGCTGGCTGCAGGGTGGAAGGAATCAGTGCCGAACCAAAGATGCTGCGTCAGCGAGGTTCCATCGAGCGCGCCGGTAACGTAGCCTCGGTCTGTCATCATGGTGAAGAAAACCTTTTCACCGGCCACCGCCGGATCGGTGTCCAGGTAAGACTCGGGCACCACAACCAGGCGAGTAGCGTAGTTCACAAACTCGTTTTTCATCTGACGCAGGTTCAAGGTTACTGCTGGCACGACCAGGACCAACCAGATGCAGGCAAAAACGATGGCCTCACGCGACTTCAGCCACACCTTCATCTTCACGGGCGTTGAGCGCAACGAAACCACCAGCAGGCAAATCCAAAGTCCTGTCATCGCCCACAGTCGTGGCACCGCTAGAAGCGTCTGGAACCCGGAGGGAGAGCCGTGAACCCAATGGGAAAGCGGAAAGCAGACTAACCCGTACAGGGCGACTACGATCGCAGCTTCCCGCGCCCGGCCCGCTCCTATCAGGTAACCAACCGTCAAAACGGAAGTCATGATCAGCGCAACGAAATCGTAGGAGCCCGGATTAGTGGAAAGCATCAGCAGCATGGCGACGTACGTTCCCCAGAGCAGCTTTTCTCGCGCACCGGCCGCGCGAGAAGAGCCCATCAACCACAGGAATGGCACGAAGATCAGACCCTGGCAAACGGGTTGCAGAACCGCATAAAGGGCTGGAAGATGAGCGACAGGGTGGGGATTCAACTCTGGCTCGGCAACAAAGAGCCGATGGAGCACAGCCGAGAAGGTATTCCAGTTGATGTTGTAGGGGTCTTGTCCTTCCGCCCGCAAGGGCCATGGCAAGACCTCCACCAGATAGGTTCGAATGGTTTCAAAACCAAACAACTTCCAAGACAGCAGCCAGAACCCAATGGATCCCGCGACCAGTCCGGCTGCGGCTCGCCACTGCTTCTTACGCACAAAGAAGATCAGGAACAGGCTTGGGTAAATCTTGAGTGCGCCCGCAACCGCTAGAGTTAGTCCCGCCGCCAGCCCTCGATTTTCGAAATAAAGCCAGGCAGAGGCGGTCAAGAGAAAGAGCAGCAAAACGTACTCTTGGCCGTTCATGAAGTTCGTGCGTAGCGGTACTATGGCGAGAAATGTCAGGATGGCCACGCGCCGTGCGCTAAGTCGCGACATCCGTTTCAGGAGATAGGCCGCCAACCCAAGCAAAACCAGGTTGACTAACAGCCAGCAGCGCTTGGCTAAAAGCGGTGGCAGGGAAGAGAACGGCAGCACCGGCAACAGAGAAAAAGGGGTTAGAAGCGTAAAGGCTACGATTGGGACTTGAATTCCTGTGTGGTCCTTCTGGCGCTGGATCCAAGTCCAGTCGTAGATCTGTTCGAGAGGGTAGCCCTGGCGATAGAGCCTTGCGGCCAGATAGTAGTCCTGAAAGTCGGAGTTCACCGTTTTCCACGCAGGGCCGAACCCGCGCCAGGCGAAAATGGCCACTAGAGTCGCAAGCAGCAGGTACTCGGCGATGAGATGGAATGTCGAGTGCCGAGAGACACGAGAGACAAAAGAGGCTTTCGATGACGATTGATAGCCGGAAAGTGACGAGATAGATCTCCCTCCGTGCGCTTCGGGCAAGCGCTTCGCTTGAACTCGGGTGAAGCGTCATTCCGAGCAGCCGAGGCGATGAAGAATCCGGTCATCACTCCTGGCTGCCTTTGTTGGATGCTACTCGTTACTTGTCACTTGCCGCTGGCGCTGCTTCAAACACCGTTTTCCGGCCACTCGGGCCATCATCCACCGCCAGTGTGTAAACGGGCGTCGCGGCCAAAGATTCCGGCAACTTTCCGAACGAGAAAGTCTTGAACAGCCGCCGCAGGCGAACCTCCGTCAGATTCAGTCCGGCGTAATGATAAAACTTTGGTCCAAACATTCGGGCCAGCCGAGGCTGATCGGGATCGAGCTCCCAAGGGTGGAAGTATAGAACAACTGGTTCGGCGCGACTCGCCATTCTGTTCAGCCCCAACAATTGGAGACGATAGGGCAGAAGCCGCAGATAAACACCTCCGGTCACCGGCACTCCCCAGCCTGCCATCTTCAGAGCGGGAAGGGGAAACTCCATGAGATCGCTCCCTTGGATACGAATGCGGAATGGCCGGCGAGGGGCGCTGGAAATACCGTAAAGGTGATTGCGCGTGGGGAAGACGCTGCTGTCGACCGTAAAGCCCAGTTCCAGCAGAATTTCGAACGCCCAAAGTGAGCGATCTGTGATCGAAAACGAGGGCGCACGATAGGTGTGGACCGCAGCACCGGCGGCGTCCTCTATGGCCGCTTTCGCTTGTCGTGTATCGTCGCGAAATTCCTTAGGCGACAGACCGTAGATTAGTCGGTGCGCATAGCTGTGGCAGCCAAGGTCGTGACCGGCCTCTTGAATCTTCCGCACCAGGGAGGGGTACCGTTTCGCCACCCATCCCAAGACGAAGAAGGTGGCACGAAGATCAAACTCAGCCAATAGCTCCAGCACCTTTTTTGTGTTCTGTTCCACGCGAGAGGGTTGACGATCCCAAGCTTCGCAGGGTACGAGTTCGGTGAAAGCGGAAGCATGAAAGTACTCTTCGACGTCGACCGTAAGGGCGTTGAACTGGCGCAAAGCTTTAGTCATGGCCTTGCACAACTCTGAGCGGTTTGGCCCGGCGTCCCTTGTTGGGATCCCGCCGCAAACCTCTGCCCTGTCTGCCATCTAGAAGCTTGGGGTTCGTCGGCATGATCGGCAATCTCGGAATCCACCATTTTCTCCTTCGATTCCTCAGCATCTGGGCCCTGTCGAACTCACAGAGTGTACGACATCACTAATCTCCTCCCAAGGATATCGGACTAGAGAATCCAAACGCTTTTCGCTGCTCAAGGTGAAGGATGTGAGCGACCCAACGGGACAAATATCCAAGGGCTGGGAACCAGCTGTGAATCGTCTTTCCGCCTCTGAACCCAGCCGATGAGGTTAAAAGCTTTAACCACAAGGGGGCACAGAAGATCACACGGCAAAACCGACGACTCATAAATGTCGATTTGTTGGACGCACTACCCTAGCAAGGGTTTCGAGGTCGGTAACTACGAGTCTTGCAGGCGAGCGGGAGACCACGACCACACAACGACGACCAAGAGCGCAGTCCCCAGAATCCAATCGATGTCGGGAGGCTCAAACGAGACGAGCGTATAACGCGAGCAGATTGATTACCGATGAAAGCATGGCTTAGGGAAATTGCAAACATTTGACAATTCAATGACGAATTCAGAAATGCTATTCGCTAGGCTGTGCCGAGCGTGTAACGAACGGTACAAAATAAGACATCATCGCGAATGACGGTCCAAAATTGTCTAGCCACTGTTGAGGGAGACGGAAAATGGCCGCTGCCGATTGCGGCACGGTTCGTTGTCGCAGGGTCCGCGTGGCTCATCACGACCAACGCTCTAGAAATCCTGGCTGCATTCCGGGAGACGTTTCAAGTCACTGATGGTGCGACGGGGCCATTTGCTTTACAGCTCAGTTGCTTTGTCAATCCGGAGCTGCGCGGCGAGAAACCTTGGGCCCGACCTCATTTCAGGGGCTTGGACCATCTCGTCTACGCGGCGTATGGAGCGGGTGGTGCAATGTTAATCGACCTTCGCCAGCGACGCGTAATAGGGACGTTTTCTCCGGCCATGGCTCGGGACTCGAGTTATTGGAAGTGTGTACTGTTGCCTATACTTCTTGGAGTCAGCAGTGCGTCCCTTGGGATAACGCCTCTTCATTGCGCATGTCTGGTCAGGGATGGACAGGGATTGATTTTAGGAGGCGATGCAGGGGCGGGCAAATCCACCCTGGCGGTGACTCTGGCACTCAAAAATTTCGCGTTTCTTTCTGATGATTGGACTTACTTTTCGCAATCGGGCTCCAGAGCACAGGCGTGGGGCCTGCCCACTCCGGTGAAGCTTCTACCGGATGCCATCAAGTATTTTCCCCAATTGACCGACGCGCAAATTGCTCCTTCGTTGAATGGCGAATTGGCGTATGAGGTAGATCCAGTCGAAATGTTCGGTGTAGACCGGTCACTATTCTGTGAGCCGAAATGGCTGGTCTTTGTCGAGCGCACCGAGGACACGGGGACCTTGTTTAAGCGAATTAGCTCTGACGATGCTTTTCGTCGCTTCGCTGAAGAGCTCGAAGAGTTGCCCGCCGACATCTCCAGTATGCGGAAACAGCAGCTGCAGACGATCCGTGCGCTCGTAAATCGGGAATGCTGGGTATTGCAGCATCGACTGCCACCGTCAGCGGTCGCTGAAAGGCTGGCGGAATTCTGTGTAGCCTAGGACCCTCGAAAGCGCAGCAGGACACAACCCAATGCCCGCACCAGACCTTCTTCGAAGATTTACTCCCACACCGTTGAAAGCTACCTTCGCATTGGACGGCGTAAACGTCATACTGTCGACGAACCTGCAATTCCTGGTGGATCGCTTGCAGGATGCATGGGGCTGCGCGGCATCAGAGTGTGCAGGTGGTTCTGTATTCGATTGGAAAGTTGTAGTGGAAGCCAATAACTATTCGGAACCGGAATCCACAAACAGCCATCACCTGAGCCACGATGGTTTGGCTCTAATCACCTTTGGACAGCACAGTTTTTTGGCTTGTGACCTAAGAACCCGGGAAGGGATCGGCTTCATCCCCCAATATCTTGTCAACGACGGGGATATCTTTCAGCGAAATTTGCTGCCGGCGCTGCTTGCCTTAACAAAAGCAGCGGTCGACACACCTGCGGCCAGTGGATCCTGAGTCGATAGCCGTCTCTGACGATTGCTGCAGCGCAAAGCTTATGCGGGCACCGCGCCTTATTTCTGCAGGCCGCCAAAGGCGGGTGAGGTCCGCACCTTTGAAAGATTCGCCGAAACGTATCGATTCAGTTGGACAAGCGTGGGGAAAATGGGCAGCTTTTATATAGCGGTTTTTCGGATGTTTTCCCTCCTCAGGAAGTCTGCTACGCAAGGAAGGTTGCGACGTTGGCCGATTGTTGTAACGCTGCTCGATCAGTTCAAGGAGTTAGTTCGGGGTGGTGTTTTACCCAGGCCAAAGGCCTGGGTCCGGATTCAATCCGGATTGTCCAAGGGAATGTGGATGCAGATTTGTCTCCCCGACGAGGCCTCCCTATGGCGCGGAGAACATGAGCCCGATGTACAAAATGCAATTTCCGGCGCCCTTCGGCCAGGTGCGGTTTTTTATGATGTCGGCGCCCACGTCGGGACAATGACTCTGGGTACAGCCCGACTGGTGGGCGACGCAGGTCGCGTTTTCGCTTTCGATGGCGATCCTGAAAACATCGAACGCCTGCTGCTCAACCGTGAGCGGAACGGATTCCAGGCTCAAATTCGCATAGTACACAGAGTAGTCTGGTCGCGCACCGTGACTGATGGAATTTCCTTTCGTCGCGGATCAAGAGCCGGGTCTCACGGGGGCGTTGAAGCAGATGGAAACCGTCCTGTGTTGGGCAGCGGTGAGCTTATCACTGTGCCTGCAATCACTCTGGATGACTTCATCGCGGCCGGGGCACCTTCGCCGCAACTGATCAAGATCGACGTCGAAGGCGGCGAATGCGAAGTGCTGCGTGGTGGCGATAGACTTTTTGCGGTCCAGCGGCCCTGGATTATCGTCGAGGTCCACCACGCCCAAGCCGCAGATTTAATAACAGTTTGGCTGGGCGAACATCAATATCGCGGTAACTGGAAGATACCGGTGGAATCTTTCCCCCGTCGCCTGTTTGCTTGGCCTGCCGAGCAAGATGGAGAAGCCTGGATCCGAGGCAGACTCGATCAAAATCAGGCGCAGGGGGCCTCCGGCGCGAGCGCGACTCCCATGCTTTCATAATTTGAAGTGCTATTACGCAGTTGGCGATGTTCATCCAAGAACCCGTCGCATTGCAGAGCCTGGTTGCTCTGGGTTCGGTTTTGAGGTGGAAGAGACGGAGTTATCGCCAGTTCTCGAATCCGACACACAAGGGAATGCGCTCGCGGTCGTCGGTCACGTCTTGCACTGTTCAGCCGAAGGGCTCTAAGTGCAGCTGGGTGCGGTTTCCGGCTGAAGCCGTTTCGCATCGACACTAGGTTTAGGAAGTTTGACAATGTTCTTCAACTGGCGATTGATCCACAGCTCTATCGGGAAGCTGTAAAAATCGTGGTTTAAGCGCACGCGCGCCGGGTACGCGGTTAGGTGCTGGATCGCCTTGGTAAACCGCCCCTGTCCCGTGGTGGCGATCGGAGCGCGGTCAAAGGCGATGCGCAGGTAATCTCGCATCGTCTGCACTCGCTGGTGATCGCGACCTTTGAGCCATGGAAGGACGGTGTAACGGGGAAAATAATCCGCCCAACCCTCAAGAGAAGTTGGAACTTCAATTCCCAACTGCGCCGCTTGATGGAAAATCGGAGAGCCGGGGTAGGGCGTGAAAATATTTGTCCAGAATTCCGCACCGGGGAACTTCTGGCAGATATCCATCATGAAGCTTACGGTCTCGCGGCGCTCCTTTGGCCCCTCACCCGGGAACCCGAAAATGATGTTGAACGACGGAATCACCCCCGCCTTTATGCAGCGCTCGGTGGACTGATAGATGTCGCCGAGAACCTGAAAATCTTTATTCATCAGCTTCATCACGGTAGGAGACGCGGTTTCGATTCCCTGGCAGATTTGATGAAGCCCGGAGCGACGCAGCAAGCTTAGTTCTTCGATCGTGAGACGCGCGGTCAGATTGGTGGTGGCTTGAATGCTCCATTTGAAGTTTGCACCGGCCTTGATCAGCCCTTCGGCAATTTTGAGGGAACGGTCGAGATCGACCAGAAAGTTGTCGTCCGCCATCCACAACAGCTCAAGCCGGTAGCGTCGCGTTAGTTCGATGGTTTCGGCTACGACTTGTTCGACGGGAAGGGCGTTCCATTTGCGGCCGTAGACTCCAGCGTTTGTACAATAGGCGCAATTGAAAGGGCAAGCCAAGCTGGACACGTACATAGCCCATCGGCGCCCGCAAATCTTCTCGTAAGCATCGAAGTCTGCCAGGTGATAGGCCTTCGCCGGCATCTGGTCCAGAGGCTTCAAAGGACGTTCAGGAGTGAAATAAATCTTGCCATCAACCTTGAATCCAATGCCGAGAACATCATCAAGAGGCGCTTTGTCCCGCAGCCTTTCGGCGACCGCTAACATGCTTTCCTCGCCTTGGGCGCGCACCACGATGTCTACGTATGGCGCCTCGAGGGTCTGTGTCGGCAACAGCGACGGGTGCCACCCCCCCAAGATGATGGGGAAATCGGGGTTCCATTTCTTGATCGCTTTGGCAACGTCGACGGTTTCGCGGATCATCGGACCTGTCACCAGTGAAATGCCTAGGCATAGCGAGTCTTTCACCTCTTCCAGGATGCGCTTCTTGTAATCGGGCGTGATCGACGCGTCGATGATTCGAATTTCATATCCGGCTTCCAATAAGGGAGTCGCGATGGCAAGAATACCAAGCGGTGCGGTCGCCTCGATGCTTGAGAAAGAGGCTACAAAAAACACAATCTTTTTCGATGAATTCACTGGATGCCTTCCCGGTTTAATCCTGTCGCCGTTTCATTTCGATCGGGGTTGATGTCGAAAATCCTTTGACCAAGAGGATGGCAAGCAACAACTGACGCATGGTTTCACGCTTGCAAAATAGTGACCGAATTCGGCTCGTGAGCACAAAAAGTACCAATGGCTAGCCCTCCATTTGTCTGGAATTTGTCAAATTCCTGCAAAATTCGGGCGCTGGTCCCACCCCCTCGATGGGAGAAATTTGCAAGATTTCCAGAACCGGCGCAGAATTAGAAATTTTTCGATCCGCCGCGCAGACACTCGGGATTTCATTTCTGAGCGAGCCATTCCATAGCGGCATGCCCCTTGAGCCTATTTCCAAAAGCAAGATTCGAGCTTTTCTTTAGCCGGCATTCAGCCAGTCGGAACGCTGTGCCATGTCCGGCAGGCCAACGTCTCGGTCGGATGGCTTAAAACCCGAGCCGATCCTTCCGGGAAATGACTGATATTTGACAATCCGATGACAACGAGCGAGTGACCCCAGCCTAAAGTGTTGTGGCGGAATCTCATAGGCCATCGAATTGCCCCGGCTCAACAAAGTCGTGTTATTTTATCCGCCCTACGACGGTCCGCCGTTGGGTGCGCCGCTCTCACTGCTTTGTCTCGCTTCGCCGTTGTTGCAGGCAGGGTTTGAGGTCAGGCTCATCGACAACTTAATCTCGCCGGACTACGAAAAGACCATCTTGCACGAGGTAGAGGACGCCCTCCTGCTCGGTATTTCCGTCTTAACCGGCCCACATATTGGAGCTGCTATCCGGGTTTCCAAGGCGGTCAAAAAGCTGCGGCCAACTCTGCCCATCGTATTTGGTGGTTGGCACCCAAGCTTAGCCACGCGACAGACGCTACTCGAACCGTACGTGGACGCGATCGTGCGGGGGCAGGGCGAACTGACGTTGGTCGAACTAGCGCAGCGAATCGCGGACGGACGTGATTGGCACGGAGTTCGGGGGATCTCATTTAGGGACTCCGAGGGATGCATCGTTCAGGAGCCGGAGAGGCCAGTCGTGGACATCAACAGTTTGCCGCGACCTGCATATCACTTGGCAGACCCGGGAATCTACGCGGCCGCGTCCGGCATTCGCCAATTGGCATACACAAGTAGCGTAGGCTGTCCATACCAGTGCA
>Ga0126378_10001330_pt1 | contig 18395 bp, 16 predicted proteins | sample PanSoiMetPlot_23_FD_92587 | JGI IMG/M metagenome (GOLD analysis project Ga0126378, IMG submission 92587) | Tropical forest soil microbial communities from Panama - MetaG Plot_23 | ecosystem: Environmental > Terrestrial > Soil > Tropical forest > Bulk soil | place: Panama | collected 2016-02-17
CGCAGCGACGAGCTCGAACGGTCGAAGCGAAACACCAGGAAGAGCGGCAGCCGTGAGCGAGAAGGCGGCGCGCTGCTCCACCTCGTGTCCGGCGCCAATCACTCCCTCCGCCGAGCACCCGATAAAGAGAGAGCCCGGGAACTCGGCAGAGACCAGGTCCGGCAGCTGCTCGTACGCGGCCGCATGGTGCGGAGAAATGAAAGCGATGACGAGGTCTGCCTCGGCTCCAGCGAGCTGGGTTCGCACGGCGCCCGCCGCCTCGCCGACAGCGTTTTCGAGCACCGCGTCTTCCGAAAGGGCGGATGCCCATTTCATCCGCTGCTCGATGACACATCGTCGTGCGGCTGGCAACCGTGCGCCGGGAGAGGGTCTTGAGGAACGTCAAAAATCTGCCGCCTTGACCGACGCCCGTGCTCATCCCTATAGCGCACGGATCCCGGTGCGCCGGGGTTCGCGCGGGGCTTCGATGAAAGCAGGTTTGGTCGGCTATTCGCTCGTCGGGAAAACCACGCTCTTCAACGCGCTGACCGCGCTGCAAAAGGGCAGCTCGGTGGCCCCTGGACACGCGAACATCGGAGCGATCAAGGTTCCCGACGCAAGGGTCGACGCCCTCGCCGCCATTTATCGGCCACGCAAGAAGACGTACGCAGAGATGCTCTTCGTCGACGTGCCCGGACCGCGCGCCAAAGGCTCCGGCCTCGACGCCGAGTCGATCAAGGCCTTGGGCGACGCCGATGCCTTCTGTCTGGTGTTGGGCGCGTTCGCCGCAGATGCGGGGCTTTCGAGCGCGCTGCAACAGCTGCGGGATTTCGACGCGGAGCTGGTGCTGGCGGACCTGGGGCTGGTGGAAAAGCGGCTCGACCGGCTGCGCAAAGAGCACGGGAAGACCGGCTCGGAGTACCACGAGCTGGCGCGATTGGCCGAGCACCTCGGCGCCGCGCAACCGCTTCGCACCATGCGCTGGAGCGACGCGGAAGAAAAAGAGATGTCGCGGTTTCAGTTCCTCTCGCGCCGCGCGATGCTCGTCGCGGTCAACGTCGCCGAAGAAGCCGCGGCCAGCCCCGTCTCCCCAGAGCTTGCCAGCGAAGCAAAGAAACTCGGCGCGGAGGCCCTCGTTTTTTGCGCCGCGGTCGAGGCGGAAATCGCGCAGCTCGATCCCAAGGACCAGGGGGAGTTTCTCGAGTCCTTGGGGCTTTCCGAGCCGGCGCGCGCGCGCTTCATTCGCGCCGCCTACAAGCTGCTCGATCTCATCTCCTTCTTCACCGTGGGCGAGGACGAGGTAAAGGCCTGGACCATCCGCCGGGGCGACAGGGCGCCTCGAGCGGCGGGGAAAATCCACAGCGACCTCGAGCGCGGCTTCATCCGGGCCGAGGTGGTGCACTACCAGGATTTCATGGCCTGCGGCAGCGAAGCCAAGGCGCGGCACGAGGGCAAGCTGCGGCTGGAAGGCAAGGAGTACGTCGTCCAGGACGGCGATATCATCAATTTCCGCTTCGCTGTTTGACAGGCACAACGCTATGTTTGGGCCGCCAGTGAGCGAGATACCGACCAGGCCAGCCGTCGCATTGCCACGATGATCGAGATTCCCGCCATCCGCATTCGCCAGTTCGGCGTCAATTTTTACGAAGCATCGCTCACCGCCGACGTCGTCGACCGGCTGGTGGGCTTCGAGGTGCTAAGCTACTCGAAGACCATCCCGGAGACGAAAGCCCACGGCCGGCGATCCTCACCGAAGATCAACTGGGAGTTGCTCGAGTCGAGAATCCGGGCAAGCGCCGAGGCTTATCAGCGGCCGATCATCAGCAAGAAGATCGAAGGGCTGATCGAGTACTACCGCCTCTGCTCGGAGCTGAACACGCTTCCCGCCATCCCCGGCCCGGTGCTGCTGGTGTCCGAGCGCCGCCTGGAGTCCCGGCCGGCCCGACCCAACGCGTCGCTTGGCACGCTGGCGATCCCAGAGGAAGAGCGCATCCAGCGCGTGCTCGACGGCCAGCACCGGCTGTTGGCGCTGCATCAGGCCAAGCTGGAGAGGCCGCTTACCGACTTCGACGTCCCGGCAGCTCTCTTCGATCCGCTCCCCGGCGATCACACGGTGGAGCTGTTTGTCACCATCAATGCGAAGCACACGCGGCTCAATCCCTCGCACCTGGTTAGCTTGGCGGGCAAGCGGCTCTACGGCGACAAGATGCTGGCGACCGCGCACGACGTCATCCGCATGCTCAACGAGTCGTCCGAATCGCCGCTGGCAGGTCAGATAAAAATATTGGGCGTCGGGCCGGGGAAAATCTCTCAGGCGGCGCTGGCCGACGAAATTAAGAGCATCTTCACCGCGATGGCCGCCGGGGGCAGCCGGTTTCAGGACGACAGCAAGCGCTTCTTCCTCGCCTATTTCAAACAGATCGCCAAGGTTTTCGAGACGGCGTGGAGCGGCCGTAAGTACAGCATCAGAACGAGCAGCGCGCTGCGCGCGTTCGTCCGCGTAGTTCCCGACGTTTTGCGAATCATCAGGGCCAAGCGGGAGGATCCGCTGACCGCGCGGGGGATCCAGGCCGCCATCGGGCCGTGGGAGCGGACCATCGGCGACGCGCGGTTCGAGACGGAAGGGGCCTGGAAGCAAAAGCTCCTCGCCGGGACACAGTCGACGGTGGACCTGTTGGCGCGCGAGCTGCGCGCTGGGCTCGAGCAGGGCTAGGGATCTGGTTTCTGCGTGAAATGCGTCCGGAGGAATTCCTCCTCCACGGGCGAGAGGTCGAAACGCAAGGCGGCCTCTTCAATCAGCTTGAGCGAGAGGACTTCGCCGGCGTCCCGCTGAGAGCTTAGCCAGCGGACCGCGTTGCGCAGCGACTCGCCATGCGGCAAGAGGTTCTCGTTCACGCCTCCTCGGCCAATTCCCATTGCGAGCCTCCTGGTATACGCGGCGCGCCACTATAGCTGGATGCGTTCGGCCAATTCATCCGGCTTGAGGGCGGTAAAGTCTTTGTCCAAGGTTAGCTCGACGCGTTTCGCCACGGTCGGAGCGATGGTGGCGCGGAGCAATCCCAAAAAGTGGGGCGGCGCGACGAGCACCAGCTGGTCGTAACCGTTGTCCGCCAAGCCACCTTCAAGGACTCTGGCCAGAGAGTGAGCAAAGTGCTCAGCCTCAATCGTATGCAACGGCTTGGTCGGCTGTATCGCAGAGCGCATTGCGGAGGCGCTCTGCTTCACCCGCCCTTCACGGTCGGTGACGAGGTCTCTCGCCTTTGCTCGGGTTTGCGGATGCTCGAGCTCGCGAATCAGCTTCCAGTCGCGGCGTGGCCCGACGTGAAACAGCCGGGCTCGGCTACCATCCCCGACCAGTACCCAGGTGCGTCCCATGATTCCTCCGTCGCATTGCACGCGAGTTTCAAGTGCAACTTGGTTGCCAGGGAGCGGATTGAGAAGCGCTATTGAGCCGATGCCGTCCTTTATGATCCGTTCTCGCAGCCGATGTCGTCTTTTCCGAGGCGTTCGCGATCTTTAGGACAGAACCTTTCGGAGGAAAAGACATGCTGGCGGCTAAGCACACGAAGTTGTTGGACAACGCAAGCACGGAGTCGGAACGGTGGGGCGACTTTTTGGTGTCCGCTTGGGTGCTGTTCATCGCGTTCGCCCTCTGCGGCGTCATCACCCTGGCCGGTTTTCCAGTCGGCTGGAAGGAAGCCACAACCGACTACTCAGCCGCCAGTGCGCAGAGCGTAGGCGGCGCGGCAGTCGAGGCCTCCGCAACCCACGGAATCGGTCGGTAGCATCTAAAGCTCAGGCTCCATGCTGCGGTAAATGAGCTTGCCTCATCGTCAGCGAGCCGTGCGCTTGCGGACCCGGGCAACGGAGCGCATCGTCAGCGCATGTGGCCTCAAGTGCTCGCGCGGCGGCTGGGTGTCCAGTATCCGATCATCCTGGCGCCGATGGCGGGAGGTCCGAGCACCCCTGAATTGGTCTCCGCTGTCTGCGAGGCTGGTGGGCTGGGCTCACTGGGCGCCGGCTACCTGAAACCTGAGGCCATTCGGGCGGCTATCCGCGACGTTCGCGCTCGGACCCGCCGCCCCTTCGCAGTCAACCTCTTCATTCCGGACTCAAGCTTGCACCCTCCATCGGATCGGGACGTAGACCTGGCCAACGCGGCGCTGGAGCCGATCCGCCGCGAGCTCAAACTCGACCGCCCGGTGAAGGTTGGGTCCGTGCCGGACTTTGCCGCGCAGTTGGCGGTGTTGAAGGAGGAGCGGGTCTCCGCGTTCAGCTTCACTTTCGGCTCGCTGGATGCGGCGATCGTCCGCGAGCTTCACGACTTGGGCATGGCCGTGCTCGGCACCGCGACGACCGTGGAGGAAGCGCGTTTGCTCGAGGCCGCGGGGGTCGACGCCGTGGTGGCGCAGGGCTTGGAAGCAGGCGGGCATCGCGGCACCTTCGCGGCTCCTTTTGAGCAGGCGCTGATTGGCACCATGGCGCTCGTGCCGCAGGTTTGCGATGCCGTCCGCGTACCGGTGGTGGCGGCCGGGGGAATCATGGACGGCCGCGGTGTGGTCGCGGCCATCGCGCTCGGAGCCGCAGCAGTGCAGCTTGGCACCGCATTTTTGGCCACTCCAGAGAGCGGCGCGCACACGCTCCACAAAAGGGCGTTACTGGCCCGCTACGAGGCGGACCCCACCAGGCTGACGGCCGCCGTCACCGGTAAGCCGGTGCGCGCTTTCTCAAATCGGCTAATGACCGAGATCGAGAAAGCGGGCTCCGTTTTGCCGTACCCCTACCAAGGCTCGCTTACTGCCGACGTCCGTCAGGCTGCGCTGCGGCAGGAGCGACCCGAGCTCGCGGCGATGTTAGCGGGGCAGGGCGCACCGCTCGCGGTGGCCAAGCCCGCGGGACAGCTCCTTCGAGACCTGGTGACCGAAGCCGAGGAAGTGGCGGCCCGCCTGTCGGTCGGCGCCGGTAACGTCAACTGAATCGCGGGCCCCCGGATTGGCGGAATCGCGAATAATTTAATATCGAAATTCCGGCCCCGGAATTTAGCCTAAGCTACCGTCATTGCTAAGTTTTTGTCGATTGGTGGCGCGATTGGACAGCATGTCCAATTGGAGCCGCAAGGGGTTTTGGACGCGCTACCCGGGCCCTACGGGGCCGATCACAGCCTCGCCAGGATCTGGTCGATCACCTTGCGTAGCTGTGCCTTTTGCGACGCGTTTAGCGCGTCAAGCCGGGTCACGTCGACCTGGAGCCACTTCTTATTCCACTTAAGCGGTGCCTTTGGGCGGCCTACTTTTTTCGGACGCGTCGGATCCAGCGCCGCGAGGGCCTTGTCGACGTACCGCTTCACCTCGCGGAGGCTCCAGTCTTCCTTGAGCGAGCGCTCGATGGCCTCGCGAGTTTTTCCGTCCGCCTCGGACTCTTGCTCGGCTGAAGAGGCCCCATCGCCTTCGGTGGCGATACGCTTCTTGCTCCCTGACGCCTTTGCCTCCAGCGCCGCGTGGAGCCGGCTGAATTCGATCGCCTCCAAAAGCTTGAGCTGGCGCTGAGCTTGATGCGCGCCTTGGTCACCATCTCCCTTCGCATCCACCATCACGCCAACCCGCACCGCCTCCTGCACCACCACGGGCGCCTTGAGAAGCTGCAGCAATCGCCCGCAGCGCTTGGGGTTTACACCGGTCGCGTCTGAGAGCTTTTGCGCCGAGTTCAGCGTGGGATCCAACTTTCGCAACAGGTCGAGGCTTCTCGCCGCGTCGGCCGGTGGAAACTCGTCACGGGCGAGGTCCTCCGCGATGCCCCAGCGAACCACGTCTAGATCCGACGCGCCCGGCCGCACCTTCGCCGGAATCGCCTGGTACTTCGTCCGCTCGCTTTCCGTCGTCGCACGGTCCCACAGAGTTTGGTATGCCTCGGCGCGGCGGTGGCCAGAGATGATCTCGTATTTGCCTCCGTCGCGCGGGCGCACCTCGATCGGATTTCGCAGCCCGTTCGCCTCGATGGTGCGCTCCAGCGATGTCTGCTCCTCCGGGCTCGGCCCCGTTCGACGGTGCAGCGGGCTCGGCACGAGCAGACGCAAGTCGATGAGCTGCGTCTCCTCGGCGTCCGTTTTCTTGGGCGGCGGGATCGGCGCTTTCGCAGCCTCCCATTCTAGGAGCAGAGCCTTTCCCTCCGGTGTGTCCCGCCCGATGACGTCGAGGTACTGCTGAATCTCGGCTTCGCAGTCGCGCTTGTACTGCTCGAGGTCGAATGCTTCTTCGCCGCCGTCTGGGACGTTCATCGTCGAGCCCTCCCGCTCTTCGCGCCGCCCTCCCGCGCCAGTAGTCAGCTGTGCTGAAGTCTGCGTGGCCTGCCTACCATAACCGATAGCAGCGCACAAGGGAGGATGCGCCGTGGCCCGACGCGGACTGGAGGATCGTCAAGCGCCGATTGGATCTTCGACGGGGAAGCTCGCCGTTACCTGCTCGGGGTACTTGAGGCCGGTGCCGGTATTCATCAGAACGATGCGCTCGTCTCGATGAATCACCTTGTCCATGAGCAGCCGCTTGGCGGCGGCCCAGGTAGCAGCGCCTTCCGGCGCGGCAAACACGCCCTCCCTCGCACCAATCTCCCGCATCGCCTCGAGGATCTCGTCGTCTGTCACGGTGAGCGCGGTGCCGGCGGATTTTCGAATCACCGAAAGGATCAGGTAGTCCGCGACCGCGCCGGGGACGCGAAGACCGCTGGCCAAGGTCCAGGCGTTTTGCCACGGCGGAGCATGATCGAGCCCATGCAGAAAGGCCCGGACAATCGGCGCGCACCCTGCGGCTTGCACGGAGATCATCCGTGGCCGCCTCGGCCCGATGAATCCCAGCTCCTCAAGCTCCTCGAATGCCTTCCAGATGCCGATGATTCCGGTGCCTCCGCCGGTGGGGTAGATGATGACGTCGGGTACGTCCCAGCCGAACTGCTCGGCCAGCTCGAGGCCCATCGTCTTTTTGCCCTCGGCGCGATACGGCTCCTTGAGGGTCGAGACGTCGAACCAGCCCCTCTTCTGCGCCCGATCGCGGACCAGCGCGCCGCAGTCGTTGATTAGCCCGCGCACCAGGGTGATCTGCGCCCCGTAGATAGCCCCCTCCTTCTTGTTCAGCTCGGGCGTATCCTCCGGCATGAACAGATGGGTCGTCAGCCCGGCGCGGGCGCCGTAGGCGGCGAGAGCGGATCCGGCATTGCCGGCGGTCGGGATGGCCATCTCGCGAACCCCCAGCTCGATCGCCCGGGAAACGGCGGCGGAAATCCCCCGCGCCTTGAAGGAGCCAGTCGGGTTAAGCCCTTCGTCCTTGATGAATAGGCGTTTGCAGCCGAATGGCGACCCGAGCCGTGGCGCGGGCAACAGAGGAGTATCGCCCTCTCCCAGCGTGACGATGTGTTGCTCTTCGCGGACCGGGAGCAGCTCGCGCCATCGCCACATCCCGCGAGGACGCTGGGCGAGGCTTTCCTTCGTCAACGTCTCTTTGGCGAGCGCGAGATTGTATCGCGCGAGGAGCACTTTGTTGCAGCTGCGGCAGAGCGTCTGCAGCGCATTCGCGTCCCAGCGCTTTTGGCACGCGCTGCACTCGAGGTGGGAAAGGGCGCTCGTCTCGGCAACGGCTCGCATCCAGGCGCTGTAACAAAATGGCTATCGCTTGAAAAGCAACTCGGCGCCTGGCGGGCGCGGCGAAACAGTGGATGTTGGGGTGCTGCCTCCCCGCAGGAAGGCGACGCTTAGCTCGTGAACGAATCTGCCGTGAGGACCGATGGCGCACAGGCTCTCGCCGGCGGGAAACATTTCGAAGATGGTGACCCGCTGCTCGGTGCGGATTTTCTGGATCAGACCCTCCGCGCTCAGCACGTTTTCGAGGTCGAAGGTGGAACCGCGTGCCCCGACGGTTTGCACGAAGCGGGGAAGCTGCAGGCGGTTGCGAATCCGGCAAAGAGCGCGAAAGCGTGCGGAGGCGCTTGAAGGATCCTGCTGTTCTAGGGCCTGCGCGTCCAGCACCCAACGCGCCGGGGAAAGGACCAGCTTCCCACAGACGATCCGGGGCAACGCAGCGGCCACGTCAAGGGCACCCCAGCTCCAGCGAAGGTGCGCGGCGGCGCTCCCCTGATTCTGCAGCGCGCAAAGGAAGCGGTAGATGGCGGGATTTGCGGGGTGAGTAAAATCGTGCGGCGCGGTAAGGCGGGGAATCACTTCGCAATTCAGCCGCGGCGACGACAGGCGCAAGCGTCCGGCGGCAACGGACAAGCGAAGGTCGGCGATGGAGATCTGGTCCGCGGGCTCGGCGGCCGAGCGACCCAGGTAAGGGATCTCCTTGGCGCGCAATCTTGGCCGGACGACGAGATTGGGATCTCCCACTTCGGGGAAGTGGACGATCTCGGCGAAGACGGCGCCGGGCGCCAGTGACTCCTCTTCGCGCAGGTAACGCGCCAGTCGCTCCCGCAGCTGCGGCTCGCTGCTTGCCATCGGGGCCAGCTCCGCAAAGACCGGCGGTCCGCTGACGCCGTCGAGCCGAAATTGGTAGTCTCCCGAATCCAGCGCTGCCTCCGAGCTGGCGCACAAAGCGCCCCGGACGGAGAAGGAGTCGGGCAGCGGCTGCGCATCGCGCGCGCGTATCGAAGCGATCTCCTCCCAGCTCAGCGATGCCACCTGGGAGCCCGTGGTCCAACTCTCTTCTATCTTTCCAAGCAAAAGCTGCTCTTTGGCGCTCAGGTCGGCGGTTCCACTCTGCGGCGCAGCGAGCTTTCGTTCATCCTCGCCCCGGACGGAGCCGCCGAAGGGGATGCCGGTCTCCTCGTCAAGAGCCTCTGCAAGTGGAACGGCGGCCTCTCCATACTTCGCGAGAAACGCTTCGCTGAACGCAAGAAGGGGGTCCTCGCGTTCTTCGATGCTCGCCAAGAGCTCGGCGCCCCGAAGAATCTCCCGGGCGATCGCCCCCGGCAGGCTCGCCTCGGTGGCCGAGCGAAGAAGACGCACGCGAAACAGTGGTGGGCCTTTGCTGGACGTCTTTAGTAGCTTTGCGAGCTCCTGGTATCGGCTTGCGTCGCCGCTGAACGGCTCCCAGTCGATGCGGCCGGTTGCCTCGCGAGCTTGATCGAGGGACCGCCGGAGGCCTTCGGCTTCGGGGAATTTCGCCAAGCGCGCGGTGAGCTCTCCGTGCGCGTCGTCCGCGGTCAGGCTTGGCGCGAGATTCGCCTCGAGAGCTTGTCGCTCGACAAGCTGGTCGACGTACGCATCGGCATCCGCTCTGCTGAGCGGGGGGTCGGCGCTCATCGCTTCGCCGACAAGTTCCTCGATGGTAGCGCCATGCTCCGCGCGCCGCAGGATCGCGTGCAGCGCCTCGGTGACTCCCGTCGCCGCAGAAGAGTATTGCCCCCGGTTGGATTCCGCCCTGAGGTAACGGACCTCCGCGTTGATTCGGTCCAGGCTCGAGTTGGGGAAAAAACGCAGCTCGCGCCTGACCGAAGGCAACGCCGCGGCGGCCTGGGCAACCGTGCGAAGGTAACCAATGTCGATTCGGCTGTGCCTGCTTGAGATCGCCCCGGGCCTCAGCCGCGCGCTGCGCGCGATCTCCCCGATCGTAGGGGCGAGCTGGAGAGCGCCAAAATCCACCATCGTCGCCAGGCGCACCCACTGCTCTGCGAGGGCGGCTTCGGTTACCTCAGCTCGAGACGCTTCGCTATCACGCGCCAAGTCCTCCTGCGCCTCGAAGAAGTCGCCGGAGACGAGAAGCAGCCCTTCTCGCAATTCGGGCCGGGAGAGTTCCTGGCGAAGGCGACGGCGCAGGAGCTCGCGAGTTTCCTCGAATGCGGCTTCGAAGCGCGCATCGTCGGGCGAAATTTGCCATCCGGGATCGGCCCAGCGGAGCAGATCATCAAAGGGCAACAGTGGGCAGCGAAAGCTGAGCGCTTGTGCGCGCGCGACCTTTGGGTCCGCTTCGAGGCTGCGGGCTGGCACGCCTTCTTAAACCACCGTGGGCGGGCTTCTGTCGATGTCGGGTGGGTTTGCAGCAGCGTGGGCCGGCGAGAAAACCAGGTCGGCCCCCCCCAACGAAACGCTCTTGGCGACCTTGCGATGAAGGATGCAAGAGGCTTTCGTTCCGACCTTGAAGTTTATCTCTCGCGCAAAGCGTCCCTCCAGCGGGCGGGATTCATACACCGGCGAAAGGCGAATACAAGACGAGATTGGACGCGCTCCGAGCTTTCGCGGCTCTCTTGAAATGCACGGATAGTGCTGATCAGCGCTTGTCGGAAGGACCGGGGACCAGAGCGCAGAACTTCTTGCCGGAGGTCGAGGCGACGCAGGCGCAATGGTTGAACGCGCAATCGACGGTGCCCCCGCGGCATTCCATCGAGCACATCGTGTCCGCAGGCATCGCGCCGGCGTGCTCGGCCCCCACGCATCGGTCCGAGTGGCACATCGCGACCGGCGCGCACTCTTCATCCTTCGTGCACGCGTCAGTCGAGAACTTGGGTTTGGCAACCGCATAAGCTCCATCGGGGCTGGTGCTCTTCGGCTTGTGAGGCGGTTGGGTCTGACCGGCATCTGCCTGGTGCACCTTTGGCTGGGCCATGGCCGGTGAGCACCCAAGGAAGAGAGCTGCGGCAATCGTCAATGACGAGGAAACGACGACGAACCTCATCGGACTCTCCTTGCGCATAACGCTGGGCTGTTCTAGCTCTTCGGGGGGTTCATTTACGCGGTCGCTGACAATTTTGTCGACGGCTTTGCGGTGGCGAGGCGGCGCCTGATAAAGGCCGATGACACGCCACGAGATTCGGGGATGCGTCACGCACTGATTACACTGGGTCTCTTGGCCTTGTTTGGTTGCTCGCATCAAAACAACCCAACGAACGCCGACGAGTACATTGTCGACTGCACGGCGAATGCCAGTCAGTTCGCCAGCGACGAATCATTCGGCAAGTTCATCGAAGCGGAGGGGGCGGGGCGCGTGACTGCGGATGACTGCAAGTCGCCGGAGCTGCTGGGTCCGAGCTTTGGCGCAACGCTTTCAGCCGGTGCTGCGCCGTTGTTCCTCTTTAATCCGATCCACACCTGCGGGGCTCAGGGGTCGACGGGCGCACCTGGCCGCTACGCGGTGGGCACAAGCCGGGCTCGGCCGATATGGCGGAGCGTGCTGAAGTTTGCCGGGGATCTGCTCGAAGGAACAGCCGAGGCGCATTGCGGCACCTTCACCGGCGAGAATTACCTCTTTCGCATCAGGCGCGCCGCCGATTCGACGCCTTTGTATACGGCGCTCCTCTCGGTGCCCTCATTCCGACCCGACCCAGCAATCTGGCGGCGAGCACTTTCTGGACGAAACGGCCAGACGGTTTCGGTCACCATCGAGCGCGCCATTTTCTCGGGCGGCAGCATCAACGAGGGCCCGTACGTGCAGTCCCAGCCATACTCGTTCCCCATTGGCCCGTGAGAATCGCCGTCAGTCGAACGTGTATTGCACTCCACCGAAGATGGTGGGGCCGACGCTTTGCTCACCAAAGAGGTGAGTGGCGAAGGGAATCTGCGCCCGAGCGACGAACCAAAGCTCGTCGAAAAGGTTGAGCTTCAACACCGGAGCGGCTGCCACGACCAGGCCGCCGGTGTTGCTTACCGTGGCGCCGGCTTGAATGTCGGCCCAGGCATAGCGGCCGTCGAGGCCAAGTCCGAATGAGAGCCGGTCCACCGGGCGATACTCGACGGCGAAGCTCCACATTACTGCCGGTCCATACCGGTAGGCGTAGCCATTTACCAGCGGCCGTTTGGCGGAGACGGTCGCGAAAAAGTTCCATGGATCTTGGCTGAACGCGTAAAGCACTCCGGCATAGGGGGCAAAGGCGCCGATCCCGAGCTGCGCGTGCTCGTCAAGACGGACTCCATTTTCCTGCGCGTCATTGCTCCCGGTGGGAAGAGTGGATCCAAGGGAAACCCCGAATCGGTGCCAGGTCTCGCGCTGGAAATTTTTGCTGCTAAGCAGGAAAATTCTTGCACCGATGTCGACATCTCCGAGTCCTGCCGGTTTGGTTTGATTGGAAACGTCCCCGGGGGCGGTCTCGGAGAAGTCCTTGAAGACGACTGGAACTTGTAGCACGGCACTCAACGCGGACCAGGGACTAAAAGAGAACACCGGCCGAAGAGTCATCTGCGTCAGCTCCTCGATGAAGAGCGGATCGTCGTGGCTTCGTGCGCGAGCGGTGAGGTACTCAAAATTGAGCGCGAGCTGAGCCTGGCCCGCGTCGAGCTTCGCGGTCCCTGCCGGTGCGAGCGGATCTCCACTTTGACAAATCGAGCAAGCGAGAGTGGGTGAAACATAAACGGCCTGGGCGAGAACCATCGCCAGCAGCGAAACACTGCTGGCAATCTCCTTGCAAAGCATTGCCGAAACCTCCCGAGAAAGTTGGCCTGAGAAGAAAAACTGGGTGACTCAGGCGCGGGCTTTGGGAGGATGTTTCAAAGGAACGCGGAAGACGTCGGGCGGCGGCAACGGCGAGAAAACACCCGGCCGTGCGGGTGGAGGCGAAGGAATGAGCTGCGGTCGCTCAGCCGTCGAGAAAACCGTGACGAGGATCAGATGCGGCAGAATCGAGCCGCAACGAGCGCGCAGGCTGGGCTGAGAAGGCAAATTTGCCGCAGGCCGCGCCTTCGCGTGCAACTGGCACTTTCCATGGTGCGGACAATCGCAGGGCACCTCGGGGCTATGCTCGCAGCCACAGCGAGAAGTCATCAGCGGTGAAAGGCCGTAAGCCGAGTAAATGCCGAGCATCAAGAGAAGGAGCAGGGCGAAGGGGCGAGTGCCTAGCGGGTGCGCGCGCAGCTCTTGCGTGGCTTGATTGCGCTCCACCGCGCCCTCCCCTAGCAGCAGACCAAGGATACGAATGCCATCACCCAGGTCACGCGGCCGATATAGCGCAAGGCCGCGCCGAAAGGAAAGTGGCTCGAAGCGCTCGCCCTTGCTTCTTAAACCTTGTCTATTTCGCGGCGCCCGTGCCGAAAGAGAGGCGCGCGAAGTACGAATCGGGGTCGCCCTGGCGACCATCGGACCAATTGACTAGCACGTCGGTTCCGATGCTCTTCGAGCTCATGTAGTCGCCCATGTTCGGCGTGATGTCCGAAGCTACGGCGCTCCAATTCGTCGCCACCTCGGTAATGCGGATGTTCGGTTCGAACGTATCCCCGCCGTCGAATGACTGAGTGAAGTAGATGTTGGTGATACCCGTTCCGGGGTTCTCGCGGCGGTCGTAGAAGAAGATGTTCACCGTCCCGAAGTCATCGATACTGACGGTCGGAGAGAAGTGGATTCCGCCCGAGTCGTCGTCGGGGATCACCGCCGGCAATGTCCAGGTAACGCCGCCGTCGTCGGACGTGGTCAGGTACGCAGTGCCCACGCCATCGCACGAGCTGTGAAACGCCACGTATAGCCGGCCGTCGTAGGGTCCGCCGGTCTGATCCTGTGCCATGCTCGGGAATGCCGGGACCTGGCCGCGGCTAAATCCAGCGACATTGAACGGGCAGACGCGGGAAATCTCCACGATCGGGTTGAATGTGTCGCCGTAGTCATCGGACGAAGTGATCATAATGCGCTGATTGCCGGTCCCGAAGCCGGCGAGCCAGCTGACGTAAATCCGCCCGAACGGGTCGATGATCGGAAACGCTCCAACGCCGCCGGGCAACGGCAGGAAGCTAGGCGACGTCCAGGTGGCGCCCTGATCCTCGGAACGGACCAGCCGCACGCTCTGAGCGTTGACGTCGTAGACCAGGTAGAGGATGCCTGAGTTCACATCCCACGCCATCGCGTCTTTGTCGGTGCCGCTGGCGCCGAAGGTCGCCTGGACCGGATCGCTCCAAGCAATGCCGTCTTCCGTAATGGTCCCGCGGCTGACGGACATCCCGAGGAAGTTGTGCGAGATGCCGCCGATATAAAAGTTGCCATCCGGGTCGACCACGACCCACGGATCGCCGTTGCTCCACTCCGCCGATCCGCCGGGGAGGGTCCCGCCGTCGACGAATGACTGGCCACCGTCGAACGAGTACGCCCAGCCGAGGGTCGATCGGGGTTGCGGGCAATAGAAACCCCTCGAGTCGTTGAAGGCGGCGACGATCACATCGCCGTAGACGGCGAACATCGTCTCGCTCTGCGTGTTGCCGCGCCCGTTGGGGCACAGCTGCCGGCTGTTCACCAGCGTGTTCGCCCCCACCACGCCTGTCAGAGGGACCGCCTCTTGGGCAATGAACGGCTCGGGCGGCACGTAGTCCGGCGCAGGCTCGATACCGTCTCCGTCGCCTCCCTCCTCACCGACTTCGGGCCCTCCCGCGAGCTCCAGTGTGTTCAAGGATTCGCCAGGCGGCGGAGATTGAGTCTTCTTAGTTCCCGGGTTCACCAGCACGAGCAAAGCGATGACAGCCAGTCCAAAAGTTGTTTTCACAGGTGTCCTATCCCTTTCCCCCCGGCGCAAAGACGCGCGGTCGAGCGCCTATAGCGCGTTTCTCAAAGGACGACCAAATTGAAACTGGACGAGCGCCGCCGAGGCGGTTCACCGTCGTACGTCGGAATGCTCCTCAGCGAGCCGTCGCCCGAGCCCGCGCGGCAAGCTTGGCGGTGTCGATCCGCGAGGAGTACACGTCCGCATCGCCATTTCGTACGTCAGGCCACGAGGCGTAGAGTGAAGTCCCCTGCGTCACGCCGCGCAGGTAATCGCCGGCGTAGGTGAAGCCGGGATCAAACATGATCCCCTGCCAACTCGCGGTGACGTCCGTGACCTGAGTGTCGGTGAACGTGTAGCCGCCGTCCGTGGACTGCGAGAGGAATAGATCCGTCAGCCCGGTTCCCGGATTGTTCCGCCGATCCAGGTAGATCACGTTAACGGTTCCATTCGCGTCAACGCTGACCGACGGCCACCAGTGATACGAGACGACGTCATCTTGGTTGACCGGGATCGGGGTCGTCCAGGTGTCCCCGTTGTCCTCGGAGTGAGCGATCATCGGGCGCATGTTGCCCCCGGAGGAGGCATGCCAAACGACGTACACGAAACCATCGAAGTCGAGGCCGCTCGTGTCGATCGCGACTTGGGGGAAATCCGACGAGCGATCCATGAAGGGCACACCGGTGGCACTAAAGGGAAACGCCGCGACGGATTGGAACGAATCGCCGCCGTCAAATGACCTGTAGACTCGAATGTTTCCCGATGCCTGAAAGGCGACAAAAAGATTCCCCCGTCCGTCGACGGCCGGGAAGGAGCCCTGGCAGGGACCTGAGTAGACCAGGACTTGCGGAATCCAGGTATCTCCCTCGTCATCTGAATAGGTGGAGTAGATGCTGGTCCCACCGCCCTGGAAGCGCGTATAGGTGAGGTGGATTCTGCCGGTTGTCGGATCCACCGCGATCGCTTCCTTGTCGTGAAGAACCCCCGTTCCCGGGAAGCTCACCACCGTCACGAAATTCCACTCGATGCCCGTCTCGGTCACCGTTCCGCGGTGAAAACCGAACCCCTGATATCCGTTGTACAAACCGGTGAGGTAAAAGGTTTGTCCGTCCGGACTCACCCCTAGCCATGGATCGCCGTTGTTCATCTGGCGGCTCATCGGCAGGGTGCCTCCGTCTGTCCAGGTATCTCCGTTGTCGAGCGTGAAGCCCCACCCGACGGCAGCGTGCTCGTCCGGCTCGCAGACGCCGCGCGAATCATTGAACGCGATCACGCCGACGTTGCCGGCTACCGCAATCGACGTCTCGCTCTGAGTCAGCCCGCGTCCGTTTGGGCATAGAGTGCGATCATTAACCAAGACGTTTGGTCCGACGGCTGCGTCGAGGGTGATTTTGCCTCGCACCTCGTTCGTCGCCGGCCCGAGGTTGCCTTTCACGCTGGGGTCGATCGCGCCTGGCATCTCTTCCGTTTCCCCCGCTGCGCGCAGCCAGGCGTCCGATGAGATTAAGAATGCAGGAACCAATAACAGCGCGGGTGAAGCGGTCTTCATCATTGTGCTGAGCATGCGACCTCCTTTTCCATCTCGTCGATGTTTCGTGCTGCCGCGGTGTGTCCCCCCAACTCCAGTCGAAAAGAGGTACGAAGCCCTTCCGCTCACGCCAGGGAGCGGGTCGAGCGCCTATAGCGCCTTTCTGGCAGCTCGGCCAAATGAAACTGCATCACCCCCCGACTTGGGGGTCACCTAGTTACGGAGAAATCCGGTTTAAGCCGCGCCTACGGCTCCTCGCGCGCGAGGGCGCGGATGGCATCGGTAATCTCGGGTAGCTGCGGGACCGAAGCCATTTCCAAGTTGTCGGCAAGGCCAATCCCCGGCACGAACTTTCCCGCCAATAACCGTGGCGGCGCAAGCAAGCGATAGAAGAGCTCTTCGACGGTGCGCCTTACAAGGTGCTCCCCGAAATTGGTCACCTCGGTATCCTCGTTGACGAAGAGAGCGCGTCCGGTCTTTTGAACGGAGGATTTGATCAGCTCCCAGTCGTAGGGCCAAAGGCTGCGCAGATCGATCAGCTCGGCGTCGATGCCCTCTTCGGCAAGGGCCTCGGCTGCTTTGGCGCACAGCGGCTGGGTGCGGCCGTAGCTGACGACGGTGATGTCGCCTCCCGGGCGCACCAACTTCGCCTTTCCGATTGGAACCGAGTACGGCTCGAGCTTTGGCCAGATAGGTTGCCACTTGCTGCGATCGCCCAGCGGCGCGTCGATCATCTTGGACAGCTTGCGCTGATCGCTCGGCTCGCCGGGGAGGAGCTCATCGCCGCGTATCCGTAGAAGCGCCTTGGGCTCGAGGTACATCACCGGATTGTCGTCCTGACAGGCGGAGAGCATCAGCCCGTACGCGTCCAGCGGCGTCGAGGGCATCACGATCTTCCAGCCAGGCATGTGAGTGGCCACCGCGTCAAACGAATGCGAGTGGTAAATCGAGCCGCGGATTCCGGAGCCGACCGGCGTTTTGAGCACCATCGGCAAATTCCAGTCGCCGTTGGAGGACCAGTGAACGCCGCCGGCGAGCATGAGCAGATCCACCGAATTTAAGATGTAGTCGCAAAATTGGATCTCGGCGATCGGTCGCTGGCCAGCCAACGCCAGGCCTATGGCTGCCCCGATGATGCCTCGCTCGTCGAGCGGGGAGTTCCAGGCTGTTTTCAGCCCCTGGGTGGTGGTGAAGACCCCGCCCAGCGGGGGACCGACGTCCTCGCCGAAGATGTCGGTGACCCCGAGATTTTCCTCGGCGTAGTGCAAAGCCATCCGGATGGCCTGGGCCATCGTGGCCATGGTTACTTTTTCTCCGCGAAAATGTGCTCCCAGATCGAATCCGCAGTGGGCTGCGGCTCGTCGCGAACCTTGCGGGCCGCTTCGGCGATCTGAGTGCTCCAGTGGGAGTGCACCTCGTCCATCTGCGGGCGGGAGAGCACGCCGTTCTCCTCTAGCCACTGCTCGTAGAGCTTGACGCAGTCGGGCTCCTCGGGAACGAAATTCGCCCCGGACGCGGACGAGTGTCCGTAGAGGCGGGACACCATGGCTTCCAGCAGGAAAGGCTTGCGCTCCTTGCGCACGTAGCCCATCGCCTCCTTGAGCTCCAGGTAGGAGGTGACCGGATCGTTCCCGTTAATTGTCTTGACGCGCATGTTGTACGGCTTGCCGCGGTCGGCGATCGTCTTGCAGCCTTGGACGGTGGAGGCGGCGGTGGAAATGCCCCATTGGTTGTTGGTCACGATGATCAGCATGGGAAGTTGGTTTCCCGGCCGCGAGCTCCAATTGAGGCAGGTCTCGAAGTCCCCCTCGGCGGTGCCGGCGTCGCCGCCGGTGACGATGGTGATGCCCTCACCGCCGTGCCGTTTCTGGGCGATGGCCGTGCCGGGGGCCATCGAGTACTGCACCTCGACCGGAGAGGTCCCCGGGACGATGTTCCAGCGCCGCTTGGAGAAGTGTCCGATGAAATTGCGCCCGCCCGAGTAAGGGTCGGTGGCGGTATTTTTCATCTGTCGCAGTGCACCAATCGGCTCCTCCCCAAGCGCGAGCAAGGTCGCGGACTGGCGGTAGTGCGCGTGGAGGTAGTCGTAGTCGAGGCCCTCTCCTTTCTTCATCAAAAGGCCCAGGGGCACATTGAAGGCCTCCTCTCCCGGACCGCCGATCCAGAAGAAGCCTTGGCCCTGCCGGTACATGCGGATCAGCCGCTCCTCGAGGGCGCGGGCCTCGACCATCAGCTCGTGGATCTGGATGAGCAACGCGCGATCGAGCGGAAGCGCCGCTTGCTCGCGCTTGACGAGCTGCGGACGATTCAACGGATGGGCCATCTCCTTCACGCGGCTTCCCAGTCTATCAGCGCGGCGCCAGACAGCGCACGAGGAAATCCGCCGCCCGCTGCAGCGCCTCCGGAGGAATCGTGTGCACTCCCTCGAAGGAGAGGAAGTCCACCTCCAACCCGGCGTCGA
>Ga0126378_10001331_pt1 | contig 18388 bp, 8 predicted proteins | sample PanSoiMetPlot_23_FD_92587 | JGI IMG/M metagenome (GOLD analysis project Ga0126378, IMG submission 92587) | Tropical forest soil microbial communities from Panama - MetaG Plot_23 | ecosystem: Environmental > Terrestrial > Soil > Tropical forest > Bulk soil | place: Panama | collected 2016-02-17
GGCCACTCACTTCGTAAGGCGTTTGCAACAAGCTGTGGCGCACACCTAAAGTCATGGTTAGGTTCGGCTTCAACCTATACGAGTCCTGCACATACCATTCGAATTCGTTGGCCTTGAAATGACGAGGGATCGGGGCTCCCACGGGCAAGAGCGTCGCCTGCGCCCCGTTCTTCGAGACCTGGTAATTATTGTTGGCGTTTATGGTGGAGAGTAAACCTGCAATGGCCGTTACGGCATTATCGTAGCTTGTCCCGAAGCAGCCGCCCACGGCCGGATAGCACCCTGCCCCTGTAGTCTGATTGCAAGGAGCCGCGCCCATGGGGAAAGCTTCCGGATCAAAGCTCTGGAAAGTGCCGGCGATCGCCGCCTGACTTATGTTGCCTGCTCCACTCGTTGCTGAATCAAACGAAACTGCATTGGAAGCGGTGTTGTTATGAATGATGCGCCAATTCACGCCAAACTGGAGCGTGTGTTTCCCTTTGATCCAGTTGACGTCGTCCAAAAAGTTGTGAACAGGAACATTCAGAAATGTGGAGCGGCTCTCGGAGGTCAACGGACTCAGGCCAGCGAAGTCGGAATAGGAGGCGATTCCGGCGCCGCTGACGTTCAATCCTTGTCGAATGTAACCATAACGGAAGTTGTTGATCACGTTTTGTCCGATGGTCCACACATGGCCGACGGCTAGCCCTTTGGAAGTGTCAATGATCTGCGAACTGGAAGGTTGGCCGGGGAATTGGGAAGGCGCGGAAAACCTGTCGCCCTGCTGAATGCCGCGAATGAAAAAGTGGCTGTGACTGGACATTTCGTAGTCGACTTTGGCGATATAAGTATTCAGACTCCTGGGATTGGGTGCGGAAAAGGTGAAGCCCCCGGTATTCAGCCCATCACCTCCCACGGCGTTTGGCAAAGGATAGGCCTGAAGTGTCTTGAGGGAGTTGGGGTCAGCACCAGGGCCCCAGGGACAAGTTCCGGTCGACGAGCAGTTTGGATCAATGACCCCGAGGTCATCTCTGGGGCTGGAATTCGGGCACTTGCCATTGGAAATGGAGATCGCGCTGCATAATGTAACAACATTGCCTGCCGTGTCCAAGTATTTCACGTTGCCGTCGCGGAATGATTGTGTGGGCACCGTTTGGAAAAGTTGGCTGTTTTCCCGCGTGCGCTGACCTTCGTAATTCAGGAAGTAGAAGAGTTTGTCCTTCTTGATGGCGCCTCCAACCGATGCGCCAAATGTGTTACGAATTAGCGCGGGAGCTTTATTCGGCAGTCCTGCCTGAAGTTCCGCCGTCTTGTTGAAGATATCGTTTGCATGTCCGAAATTGGTCCTGTTGTATTCATAGACGCTTCCATGAAGCTGGTTAGTGCCACTCTTCGTAACGAGTACGACCTGAGCTCCGGAGGATCGACCGTCGTTAGCATTGGCGTCGGTCGTCGTGACTCTGAACTCCTGCAGTGAATCGAGCGTCGAGCGCAAGACGCCTGTGAAGGCGTAACCCTGGCGTTGATCATTATTGTCGATTCCGTCCAAAGTTACATTGCTCTGATCCGAGCGCGCTCCTGCAACGGCGCCGCTGCGGCTGTCCGTGTCGCGCGTAGGGCTGTCAGCTGCGTTGAACTTTTGGCCGAGGTACAGCACGCCGGGCTGGAGGCTCAAAAGGTCGGGAACATTCCGTCCCTCCATCGGCAGCGCTTGAACAGTTGCGTTATTCACAGAGTTCCCGATGGTGGCGTCCGAGAGGTTGATGGTTTGCGCTTCGGTGCTAACTTCCACCGTGATCTTGGACTGCTGAACGGAGAGGGCAAAGTTAATGGTCGCTGGCTGATCGACAAGCAACTCAGCCTCTTTGGATTGTGCCCCAAAGCCCCCCATAGTGACTGTCACCGTGTATCGGCCTGGTGGGATTTGCAGGAAGCTATATTCGCCGTTGGAATCCGTGGCCCGCGTCATGTGCGTGCCTGTAGCTTTGTTGTCCAGTGCTATTTGTGCGCCCGGCACGACTCCGCCCGAGGGGTCGGTCACCGCGCCCCGCAGCGAGGTAAGGGCAGTCTGCGACTGAAGGGAAACTACACAAGCAACAAAGAGTGCGAGCAGGCGAAACCCAAACTGTAGATTATTCATAGTCCGTTCTCCCTGAACTGAATTGTCCAAATCTGATTGTTTCTGACCGCTTCGGAATACGCCGAGACCGTCGTTCTAGCGCAAGGACTGTTTAAGACTAAGCTTCGGGAAGGGGCCTTGGCTTTCGGATGAAACTGGAAGGCAGGGCAGAATTCTGGAGTGGCCCGATGGAACAGGACGGGAGCGACACTTCCCATCAAAAACCGCCAACAAACCTCTCACCGGTACCTGAAAACTTGTAGTTCGGTACCCGGAGGCCGAGTCACCGCGTAGGGGGAACCCTACAATAATCGTGGAAGGTTAGGGAAAGAGCGGCAGGCTGTCAAGCACAATCTGCGCCACGTGCAAAAAAATTCTCTAATGTCGTGTTAGTTGGAACGGCATTTTGTTAGAAAGAGTGACGGGCTTTTGTCCAAAGTGGCCAGCGGTTCTAATGCACGAGAGGTGGTTCGGGCTCGGCCACACCGTCTGCGCGGGGATCGGATGCCCCGGAGTTAATGCCTGTCTTGGAATTGTGCATCACGGCTTGCCCTCGCCCCATCGTGGCGGAATAGTCTTTTCTCACGCGTAAGACGTGTCCTTTTTTCATTAGTTGCTTCAAAACTTCTGGCTTCACGCGTGACTCAATCAGGATGTTGCATCCAATCTTTCGGTCTCCTGTGTCCGGAATGGTGAAGCGAGGGGCTTCCAGCGATGCTTGAATATTCAAGCCGTAATCAGCGATGTCGGAAACGAATTGGGCGTGGGCCAACGGTTGATTTGAGCCTCCCATAATCCCAAATCCGATATGCAGGTCACCCCGCTCCATAAACGCAGGGATGATTGTGTGAAAAGGGCGCTTGCGGGGAGCGAGCACATCCGGGTGGCTTGGATCCAGCACAAATAGCGCGCCCCGATTTTGCAGCGCGAAACCAAAGCCATTCACCACCACCCCCGACCCAAAATAATCGTAAATGCTTTGAATCATCGAAGCGATATTCCCATCTTTATCCACTACGGCAAGATAAGTGGTGTCGCTCTTCGCGGGACGGCCGCTCGCCGCGGCGCAGTTCGCCTTTGACTGGTCGATCAGGCGCGAGCGCTCTTCGCTGTACTCCCTTGAGAGGAGTCCTTTCACGGGCACTTCGGCGAATCGCAGATCGGCGTTGTAGCGGTACAGATCCGTGTATGCGAGCTTCATCCCTTCAATTTTTTTGTGCAGCTCTGCGGTGCCTTGGGGCCCTTCTTTGTCCGCGGGGAATGCCGCCATAATGTTCAGCATTTCCAGCGCGGCCATGCCCTGTCCGTTCGGAGGCAATTCGTAAACCTTCCATCCGCGGTATTCGATGGAGAGCGGCTCGACCCATTCTGAGGAGAACTCACTTAGGTCGTCCGCTTCCATCGTGCCTCCGAGCGAAGCTGATGTTTTCAAGATCGCCTGCGCGATTTCTCTACGGTAAAAAACGCCGCGTCCCCCCTCTGCCACCATTCGCAGCGCCCTCGCAAGGTCCGGGTTGGAAAACAAGCTGCCTACTTGTGGCGCTTCCCCTTCTCGCATGTAAACTCGTTGTGCTTCTGGATTCGTCTTCAGCGTCGACTTGCCGATCGCCCAATAGTCGCGAATGATTTCCGGAACGGCATAACCGTGATCTGCATAGTAAATCGCCGAAGAGAAAAGCTCTTTCCAAGGGAGCCGGCCGAATCTTTGATGTGCCTGGCTCCAGCCCTCCACTGCGCCAGGCACCGTAACGCTGTGAATGCCATTCTCTGGCATGGAAGTAATGCCCTGTCGTCTCAGGAATTCGACGGAGAGTTTCTTAGGAGCCCAGCCGCTGGCGTTGAGTCCATACAATTTTCCCGTCTTTGCGTCCCAATAGAGCAGAAACAGGTCGCCGCCAATCCCGTTCATCATTGGCTCGGTCACACCCAACACAGCGTTGGCAGCGATAGCCGCGTCAATGGCAGTTCCGCCTTTCTGCAAAACCTGCGCTCCCGCTTGGGATGCGAGGAAATGGCTGGTCGCGACAATGCCGCGGTCGCTCACGACCATCGAACGTCCATACGATCGGTCCTGAGCGTTCGCGGAAAGCGAGAACGATATTAAGATCAGTGCCGCGCTTAATCTGCGCATAACGCGCCTCCACGGGGGAGGACAGTTTAAAACCCTCCGCCGAGCAGAGCCTCAGTTCCCTCTTTTGTCCGCCTAAATCAGGGATCGCCAAGACATTACTAGAAAAATGCAAATTTACAAGATAAGATTACCACCCGCCGAAGTCTAGAGGATTCAGTTCGTGAGCAAGGACTACGACCGCTATCTGGGAATGGATCGAATCATTACGCGCCGCGATTTCATCAATGGCGCAGCGGTGGCCATTGGAGGCTCTCTTCTTCCTGGAGGTTCGTTTGCTTGGGCAAGAGACTCCGGAAGGTTCCACCAATCAGACTATTATCCGCCGGAACTAACCGGCCTTCGGGGAAGCCATGCCGGCTCGTTTGAAACAGCTCATAATCTTCGGGATGGCACGTTTTGGAAGACGGCCACCGTACCGACCGACACCAAGGAATTCTACGACCTTGTTGTAGTGGGCGCCGGCATCAGCGGCCTTGCGGCAGCACATTTCTTTCGGGAGCATGCTGGCAAATCATCTCGAATCCTGCTCCTAGAGAATCACGATGACTTCGGAGGCCACGCCAAACGAAACGAATTTCATCTTGGGGGAAAGCTCCAGCTGTGCAACGGTGGCACATTCTTGATCGACAGCCCGACTCCCTACAGTGCACAAGCGGACGGCTTGCTGAAAAAGCTCGGCATCGATCCGCGTGGGCTCGAGGAAACAACTGCAGATCGCAAGCTGTATCACTCTCTCGGATTAAAGTCCGCTGTTTTCTTTGAAAAGGAAACTTTTGGGGCTGACAAACTCCTCGTGGGAGAACCAGGTGGCCGTCGCGGCGGGGCACGTCAAGAAGGCACGATGGCATGGAAAGATTTTCTTGCGAATGCTCCTCTGACGGATCTCGCGCGCCGGGATATTGCGCGCATCGAGGAATCGGGCATCGACTACATGCCTGGTTTGGCCTCTGCAGAAAAAAAGGCCCGGCTCTGCAAAATGAGCTACCGGGACTTCCTGCTGAACATCGCAAAGGTGGACGCCGGCATCATCCCGTTCTACCAGACACGCACACACGGTGAGTGGGGTGTTGGTATCGACGCCGAGCCGGCTCTTGATTGCTGGGCCATAGGATTACCGGGATTTCAAGGCATGAATCTCGAGCCCGGCGCCGCGCCAAACATGAGCTATTCCGCTGCGGGATATGCGAACGGTGGTTCTTATCGGTACCACTTTCCAGACGGGAACGCATCCATCGCGCGTCTGCTGGTCCGCGATTTAATTCCGGAGGCCATCCCTGGGCACTCGGTTGAGGACGTTGTAACCGCACACGCGGACTATTCCAAATTAGACGAGCCGGATTCTCAGATTCGGCTTCGACTCAGCAGCTCCGTCGTAGCCGCCAGAAACCTCGGCAATCCCAGTGCTGCGCAGGAAGTAGAAGTAACTTACGCTCGCGGAAAAGATTTGTTTAAAGTACGGGCAAAGAGCTGCGTTCTGGCTTGTTGGAACATGATGATTCCGTTCCTTTGTCCGGAATTGCCGGACAAGCAGAAAGAGGCGCTGCACTACCTGGTCAAAGTGCCCCTTGTCTATGGCACCGTCGGTATTCGCAACTGGAAGGCATTTCAAAAACTCGGGATACAAAATGTGCGCGCGCTAGGCTCGTATTGGGATTCTGTCAGCCTGAATGCAGCCATCAACATTGGCGATTATCACAGCCCCAAATCCCTCGAAGAGCCAATCCTCCTGCACCTCAGCCGGACTCCCTGTAAACCCGGTCTCCCGGCCCGCGAACAGCACAAGGCCGGTCGTATGGAACTACTTCTGACGACGTTTGAAGATTTCGAACGCAAAACGAGAGACCAGCTCGCGCGTATCCTTAGCGCAGGCGGGTTCGACCCGGCAGAAGATATTCAAGGGATTACGATCAACCGCTGGCCCCACGGTTATGGATACGAATATAACCCACTCTTCGATCCGGATTGGCCAGAACCAGAACGCCCGCACGTCATTGGCAGGAAGAAATTCGGCAGGATTGCAATCGCTAATACTGATTCCGGGGCGACAGCGTACACGGACGTTGCCATCGATCAAGCGTATCGTGCCGTGCAGGAACTTCTGATTGCATGAGGAATTTGCAGGCAATAATTTGGACGTTAATGAGGCTTATAACGTGACTACGCATGTGGCTGTACCAAAAATGACCGGGGAGGAAATGGTGGCCCTGGTTAAGAAACACACTTTGTTTGAATGGTCCGCGCAATCCAAAGTGGATCCCCTGCCTGTGGCAAAAGCCAAGGGCATCTATTTCTGGACGCCCGACGGGAAGCGCTTCATCGACTTCAACAGTCAATTGATGAGTGTCAACATCGGTCATGGTGATCCTCGGGTCATTGAAGCGATTCATCAGCAAGCTTCCACTCTGGCCTACGCGAACCCATTTATGGCTACGGAGCCGCGGGCCCGCTTGGGCGCCAAGCTCGCGGAAATCACGCCAGGGGACATCGACACGTTCTTCTTTACCAATGGAGGGGCGGAAGCAAACGAAAATGCCATCAAGATTGCGCGCCTCTTCACAGGACGGCATAAGGTTCTGGCCCGCTACCGCTCCTATCATGGAGCCACGGCGGGAAGTATGTCGCTCACGGGCGACCCGAGGCGTTGGGCGAACGAGCCTGGTATCCCCGGTGTGATTCGAGTTTTCGATCCGTATCACGGAATCGAACGCGGTTGGGATTCCGTCGAGCAAGCACTGGCAACTGTCGAAGAAGTTATTCAGCTTGAAGGACCGCAAAACATAGCCGCCTTTATTTTGGAGCCGGTTACCGGAACAAATGGAGTTCTTGTGCCGCCAGATGGCTATCTGCAAGGCGTGCGCGAGATCTGCACCAAGCACGGGATCCTGGTGATTGCCGATGAAGTCATGTCGGGCTTTGGACGGACCGGTGAATGGTTCGCCGTGGATCATTGGAAGGTTGTCCCGGATTTGATGAGCATGGCCAAGGGACTGACGAGCAGTTACCTACCTCTCGGCGCTGTTGGAATGCGCCATCACATCGCTCAGCACTTTCAAGACAAGGTTTTTTACGGTGGCCTCACTTACAACAGCCACCCGATGGGTTGTGCTGCCGCCCTGGCGACGATCCGCGTTTATGAAGAAGACCGTCTCATTGAAAATGCGAAAGAGATGGGCCAAGTCATGAAGCAACTGCTTTCGGACCTGGAATCCCGGCACCCGAGCGTTGGCGCAGCGCGCTCCATTGGCTTGTTTGGCATTGTGGAATTAGTGCGAAATCGAAAGACACGGGAGCCAATGGCGCCCTTCAACGGTACGTCGGAAGAGATGGCGAAATTGGGAAGATTCTTCCGCGAACAAGGGCTCTATACGTTCGTGCGCTGGAATACCTTCTTCACCAACCCGCCGCTCTGTATCTCGGAGAAAGAACTGCGTGAGGCCTTCGCAATTATTGATCGCGGCTTGGAGTCGACGGACAAGGCGGTCGTCGACTAACTGCGTTCGAATTGTTTCTCGACCCTTTGCCGTTGATTTGCACCAGTGGAGGTTCAGATGGCGGATGAGAAGCAAGACAAACGACTAGGTATGGACAGGCCTGTCGCGCGGCGCGACTTTCTCAATGGTGTGGCGATTGCCATAGGTTCGAGCGCAGTGCAAGGCTTCCTGCCTTGCCTTGAATGGATGGCTGAAGGTGCGGAACAATTTCCTCAGGACAAGCCGGGCTATTATCCTCCCACGCTAACAGGGATGCGCGGAAGCCACGACGGGTCGTTCGAGGCTGCTCACTCCGACCGTGACGGGTCTTTTTGGAAAAATGCCGGCTCTCCCATCGAAACGGGCGAGACCTATGATCTAGTGGTCGTGGGCGGCGGAATGAGCGGCCTGGCGGCAGCCTATTTTCATCGCAAACAGAACCCTTCCGCTCGCGTCCTGATTCTCGACAACCACGATGATTTCGGCGGTCATGCCAAGCGCAATGAGTTTCACATCAACGGTCACATGCTGCTAGCCAACGGCGGCACGGTTTCCATCGAATCACCTTTTCCTTACAGTACGGAAGCGCGCGGCCTGATGGCGGACCTGGGAATCGAGCCGGCTAAATTGGAAGAGAAGCACGACGACAGCAAAGTGTACAAAGGTCTGAAGTCGGCTTACTTCTTCGACAAAGAAACCTTCGGAATGGATCGCCTGGTCGTCGGCGGCCCTGCTCCCTATGGAAGGCAAGGCGGCGTTTCCTGGCCTGACTTTCTCGCCAAAACTCCTCTAAGCGAAGCCGTCCAGAAGGACATTATTCGAGTCCAGGGAGCCAAGGTGGACTACCTTCCCGGGCTGTCCTCCGACGAAAAGAAGGACAAGCTCTCGCGGATGAGCTACAAAGATTTTCTCTTAAAGTTGATCAAAGTCGATCCAAGCGTGATTCCGTTCTACCAAACGCGCACGCACGGCCTCTTTGGAGTGGGAATCGATGGAGTCGCGGCTTTGGACTGCTGGGGGCTGCGCTTGCCGGGCTTTCAGGGCATGAACCTGGCACCTGGGCCATACCGCCGAATGGGTTTTACGGCGATGGGCGAAGCGACTCCGGAAAAGGAACCTTATCACTTTCACTTTCCTGACGGAAACGCCTCGATTGCGCGGGCGCTGGTTCGTGCAATGATCCCGGATGCGGCTGCGGGCCACACCGCCGAGGACATCGTCACGGCGAAGTTCGATTACGGCAAGCTTGATCGCAGCGACTCTCCTGTGCGAATCCGATTGAAGAGCACGGCGGTGCGTGTGCGGCATGTGGGAGTTGCAGCCACAGCCAAGGAAGTGGAAATCAGCTATGCGCGCGAAAAGAAGGTTTACAACGTCCGAGGAAAGGGCACCGTGCTGGCTTGCTGGAACATGATGATTCCATACCTTTGCCCAGAATTGCCTGACGCACAGAAGGAAGCACTGAGGTTTGGCGTGAAAGTTCCTCTCGTGTATAGCGTGGTTGCCGTCAAGAACTGGAAGGCCTTCGAGAAACTGGGAATTCAGCGCGTTTCCTGCCCGGGAATGTATCACACGGGAGTTGGCCTGGACCAAGCCGTTAGCATGGGCGACTACAAATGTTCGCAGACTCCGGAGGAACCCATTCTGCTCCGAATGACTCGCACGCCATGCATGCCGGGTTTATCGGAACGCGATCAGCATAAAGTAGGGCGCGGAGAATTGCTCACGACTTCTTTTGAAACCTTTGAGCGCAAGATCCGCGATCAGCTGTCGCGCGTGTTGTCTTCTGGCGGATTCGATCCTGCGCGCGACATTGAGGCCATCACCGTCAATCGCTGGCCGCACGGTTATGCCTATGAATACAATCCGCTCTGGGATCCCGATTGGCCGGAAGGGCAGAGACCCTGCGACATTTCCAGAAAGCGCTTCGGCCGGATCACTATTGCCAACTCCGACGCTGCTGCCGCGGCGTACACTGACCAGGCGATAGACCAAGCCTATCGAGCGGTCAAAGAACTCGCCTAGCTTTTCATTGGGATTCAAAATTTTCGCTTGACACCATGGACCCACTTCTCTAAGGTTGCAAAACTATAGTAAGGTTCCGACTTTAACTCTGTGCCGCAGAGGATGTCGATGCGATGCCGGGGACTCGCTCAGGGGTGATGCGGTTCAATGTACAAGTCTTGCTGTAACCAACGCTCGCTTCCCGTTGTTTCCAGACGCGGCGTGTCTTCTCGACCTGCGCGGATTTATCGGCGTTCGGCCGGCGCAGGCGACCCATGTTTGCCAAGTTACGCCCTGCACGATTGCTTTGATTCTCTTGTGTTTGCCCCATTTGCAGGGATGCGGGCTCTTTACGAAATTGTTTGAAGAGGACGTGGAGGACCTGTCATGAACTCTGAGAAATGGACATTAACCTTCGGCCGATGCGGTTTGGTTGTTGCAGTGGGCTTCCTCTTTGCATGTGGTTCTACGATGGCGCAAACCGCTACAGGCCGAATCATCGGAACTGTAACCGACGCGCAAGGCGGGGCTATCGCGGGAGCCAAAATCACGGTTACTAATACCGGCACGAACATAAGCTGGAACACGGTTACCAACGCCGACGGGTTCTACCAGGTGTTAGATCTTCCTGTGGGTACCTACATGGTCAGCGTGGAACGCGATGGCTTTTCCAAAGTCGTGACAGCAGGGCAGTCCTTGGACATCAATCAAGCGCTCAGAGTCGATATACACATGAAGGTTGGCTCGCTTTCAGACGTCGTAAGGGTCGAAGCACAAGCAGCACAAGTGGAGACTATTAGCCCCACCATCGGCGGGACGGTTACCGGTGCACCGATCCAAAATCTACCCCTCAACGGGCGGAACACGTTGGATTTGGCCTTGACGCAGCCAGGCGTGGTTCCGATCGCTGATGATCTGGGCACTTACGGCACAAGCAACGGTGGATCGAACGGCTTTGCGGGCATCAGCGTGGCAGGTGCCCGAGGAGACGCGGTCACCTATTTGCTCGACGGCGGTCTCAACAATCGCGTAACCAGCAACCAGGTGGTCTTCAACCCGAATCCCGAGGCTGTCGAAGAATTCCGCCTCATGGAAAACAACTATACGGCAGAATATGGCCGCAATGGCGGCGGTACCATCAGTGAGGTGATCAAGTCAGGTTCCAATTCTCTTCATGGAAGCTTGTATGACTACATGCGGAATGACGCATTCAACGCCAGCGATTTCTTTGACAATGCGCAGGGCAATCCCCGCCCAGTCTTGAAGCGCCATCAGTTCGGAGGGACGGTCGGCGGTCCCATTACGCTGGGAAAAGTTGTGAATGGCAAAGATCGCTTCTTCTTTTTCTTTGCCTACCAGGGGCAGCGGCAGACGGCAACGGAGAATCAAGGGTTCGTGACGACGTACACGCCTGCACAGATCGGCGGAGATTTCTCCAATGGAGGGACGCCGGGAAATTGCCCGAATGCGGACCCGTCGGTGGCTGCATTTCTTCAGGGACACTCCTTCTATCAATCCAATGCAGCCAGCGCGGCCTGTGCCATCATCGATCCCACGAAGATCGATCCTGTTGCGCAGAAGTATATTGCGGCCGGCTTGATTCCCACCTCAACCAGTGGCCAAGTATTTCCGCTGGGGTCGCGAAAAGACAACGTAGATCAATATGTGGGCAAGTTTGACTTTTATGCAACGCAGAACGACCGTATCTCGGTAAGTCTTGGCAGCAACAAAGAACCCATTAGCAACCCGTTTTTTGGAGCCAACGTCCCGGGCTTTACCTCCGCCTCGACGACATGGGACTATTTTGCGAATATTGGATACACAAAGACTTTTTCGGCTGCAACTCTGAACGAATTTCATGTCACTGGACAGCGCTGGTCGAATAACACCATTCCCACATCTCATCCTCCACTACCTTCGGCTCTTGGTATCAATATCAATTCGGATGCTGCCTTAGGCCCTCCCAACGTGTACTTTAACAGTGGCCTGTCCATTGGTTTTGACCCCAACGTGAATTGGAAGGCCGACAACACCTATGCCTTGACCGACACCCTCACCTGGAATCGTGGCCGGCATACGCTGAAGTTTGGCGGCCGGTTTGCCATCATGCAGGAGAACTCGGTTTATGCCTATCAGACGAACGGAAGCTTCTGGCTCTACGGACCAGGCAGCGTGGGATCCGGAAATGACTTGGCTGATTTTTTGTTCGGCGCTGTGGATGAGTATTATCAGGCTTCCAAAGCTCCAAGTAACGAGCACCAGAAGCAATACTCTGCCTTTGCTCAAGACGAATGGAAGGTAACTCCGCGGCTGACACTGACTCTCGGGCTCCGCTACGAGTACACCTCGCCCGAAACAGATAAGCGCGGATTCAGCTTCACAATTCTCCCTGGCCTCCAATCGACACGGTTCGTGAATGCGCCGACCGGATTAGTATTCCCGGGAGATAAAGGTGCGCCAAAGGGCTGGTATTTCCCGGACTATAAGAATTTTGCGCCGCGCTTCGGATTTGCCTGGGACCCCTTTGGCAACGGAAAAACCAGTCTGCGCGGTGGCGTCGGACTGTTTTACGACACGCTGAACGGTTGGATGTCTGATTGGGCGACCGATGAGCCTCCCTTTGCGGGCAGTGCGGACCTCTTCTTCAATTCCAGCCCGAACGCTGCGAATACAACAATGTCTGATCCCTATGGGACAGCTGGATCACCGGACCCATTCCCGTCGCAAATTCCCCCGCCCCAGAATGTGGACTTCAACGCATTGGGGCTGATCCCATTCGGATTTGGCAGCAACAACTTTGTTGATCCACATCTGAAGACGCCTTACATCTATCAGTACAATCTCAGCGTTCAGCGCCAACTGGGCAGTGGCCTCATGGCGGAAGTCGGCTATGCAGGGAGCTCCTCGCACAAACTGCTGACTTGGCTCGACGCCAACCCTTACATCCTGGGAACTACCACGCGAATCCTGAACCAGGGGCTCCCGCCGGGTGCGACCCCCAGCTTCGGATACCTCACCACTTTTGCAGGGTTGAACAACGCGAACTACAACGGCTTACTGACGAGCCTTACAAAGAGAGAGACCGACATGCGTTATCTCGGAAACGTGTTCTTCACGGTTGCCTATACGTGGTCTCACAACTTGGACAATGGTTCGGGCTTCAACTCCCGCAATACGCAAATAGCCTCTTACAATCATCATGTCCTCTACGGCAACTCCGACTTCGATATCCGCCAGCGCCTGACCTTCAGCGGAGGTTGGGAACTTCCGTTTGCTAGAGCTTGGTCTGGCGGACCCAAGCGGTTGACAACCGGTTGGAGCCTATTTCCCATTGTCTTCGCGCAATCCGGTATTCCCCTCGACGCGCTTTCCGGCCGGCACGAGAATCAGGGTGGTCCCGGTCCGTCAGGCGCCGGTGATGCGGAGATCGTCCGAGCCGATCAGGTGACCAGTTCCGTGCGGACTCTTGATCCGCATGTGCTTTATTTCAACATCAATGGCTCACTATCAGGGACATGTCCGTCCGGTAGCACTTGCTCCGGTCCTAACAACTACTGGTTCGACCCCAGCGATTTTCAGTTGGACCCGTGTATTGCCGCTGGCAACTGCCCGTTAGGTTTCTATGGAACGTTCCGGAGAAACTCTTTCCGTGGCCCGAGGCGCGTGAACTTTGACTTGGCGTTGGAAAAAGCAACGAACCTTGTGGGCGAGCGGGCAAAACTCATTTTCCGCGTCGAGGCGTTCAATATTCTCAATCACACGGAGTTCCGGCCGCCCTCGGCTACTTCTTTTACTTCAGGAACTTTCGGCCAGATTACCGGAACCTACGACCCCAGAATCCTTCAGTTGGCGCTGAAGCTGACGTTCTAGCTTCTGCCAGGTACACGGCGGATCGCTCACCCCTTTCCGCCCGCGTTTTGCTCTTCAAAATGAAACGCGTCGCTCTACGCACGATGGAAGGAAGGTTATGAGTCAATCCCATGATGACAAGAAACTAGGAATGGGATGCCCCATTGACCGCAGAGATTTTCTGAACGGCGTGGGTGTGACGATTGGTGCCTCGCTTTTCCCGTTCGAGGAATTGTTGGCACAAGGCTCGGGCCCTGATTCGTCGGCGATGGAATACTTCCTTTCGAAGGGCATCACGCAACAAGATCCGCGCTACTACCCTCCAGCGCTAACAGGCCTGCGTGGCAGCCACCCTGGCTCCTTCGAAGCGGCCCACACACTACGCGACGGAAATGAACCCGGAAATGCGACGGATACCGGAGAGCATTACGACCTAGTGGTTGTCGGCGGGGGGATCAGCGGGCTTGCCGCAGCCTATTTCTACCGCAAATCCGTTAATCGAAACTCCAAAATTCTAGTCCTCGACAATCATGATGATTTTGGAGGCCACGCCAAACGCAATGAGTTTCGCGTCGGCGACCGTTTGCTTCTTGGTTATGGCGGCACCCAATCGATTGAGGCTCCCGGACGTTACAGCAAGGTAGCCATCGGGCTCCTCAAGGAACTCGGCATCGACACTCAAAAATTCTATCGGTACTACGATCGGAAACTCTTCGAGTCCATGCATCTGAAATCGGCCACTTTCTTTGACCTGGAAACATTCGGGCAGGATCTACTGTGGCCACACGTGATAGTTGGTTATGACGAGACTTATTCCGGAAGCAAACCCCTGACTCCGGAAGCGCTTGCGCAGATGCCAATCGCGGAAGCGGCGCGCAAGGATATCTCGCGCCTTCAGACGCAGTCTGTTGATTACTTCCCTGAGCTCGATGCCAACCAAACACGCGCAAAGTTGATTAAGACCAGCTACAAGGATTTCCTATTACAGTACGCCAAGGTCCACGCTGATGTTGTAAGGGTTTTTCAATCCTCCACGCATGATCTCTATTGCGTTGGTATCGATGCCGTCTCTGCTCTGGCTTGTCGGAGTATGGGCTACCCGGGATTTAAGGGGGTGAAAGCGACTCCACGGAGACGATCCGGGGACGCGGAGGGCGGCGAGGAAGAGCCCTACATTTTTCATTTCCCCGATGGCAACGCATCCATAGCGCGTTTGCTAGTGCGCTCTCTCATTCCGGATTCGGCTCCGGGCCACACCATGGAGGATATCGTCACTGCGAAAATGAATTACACGCGGCTAGACAATCCGGGCAATTCTGTGCGCATTCGTCTGAATAGCACCGCAGTTCGCGCCAAGCATGATGGCGATCTATCCACGGCGAAAGAAGTCGAAGTTACCTATATCTTGGCCGGTAAGGCGCACAAAGTGCGCGGCGCGCATTGTGTTATGGCTTGCTACAATTGCGTCGTCCCCTACATGTGCCCCGAGATGCCAGAAAGGCAGAAGGCTGGTCTCGCCTATGCAGTGAAGCAGCCACTGGTTTACACGAATGTTCAGATCCGAAATTGGACGGCGTTTCAGAAGCTCGGCGTTAGTTACATCTACTCGCCGGGAGGCTATTTCTGCTCCACCACCTTGGACTTCCCTGTTTCCCTGGGAGAGTACAAATTCCCCAGTTCACCCGAAGAGTCCTGTATTCTGCACCTCGTCCGCACTCCGTGTAGCCCGGGACTTCCCTGCAAAGATCAGTTCAAAGCCGGGCGGTACGAGCTGCTCACCACGCCATTTGAAACATTCGAGCGGAAGATTCGGGATCAGCTGGGCCGTATGTTAGGACCAGGTGGGTTCGACGCCGCCAAGGACATCCAGGGAATCACGGTAAATCGCTGGCCGCACGGCTACGCCTATGAGTATAACTCCCTATTCGAGCCGCTCGATCGACCTGAGTCGGAGCGTCCCTGCGTGATTGGCCGCCAGCCTTTTGGCCGCATTACTATTGCGAATTCCGATTCGGATGGCCATGCCTACACTAATATCGCAATCGATCAAGCATACCGCGCCGTTCAGGAGCTTACCGCCGTCGGCAAATCAGTTGCGAACGCCTAAAGAGACCATCCATGGGTCGTGAAGACTAGAACCCCTTCCCGGTGTGGCTTCTCAAGGGTATTGCCATCATCCAGGGCGACTGAGAGGATCGACGGCCGGGAAGCAGGGGGTTCGAATCCCCTCTCGTCCACCAGATTCCAAACGACTTAGCCCGTTTGTCCGAAACAGAATGAGTCGGGCATCTTTGCGCCCCTCACTGTGGCGTTCCGTCCGACCAGCTGCGTGTCGGAACGATGAACACGTTGACGGGTTCGGGTACGCCTCGGAACACCGGAATGAGGTGCACAGGAGATTTCGGCAGGTCCGCGCCCCAATTAGCTCCGTCCATGAGCTCAGTGTAAAACATTAGATGGGCCATGTTGTGGGATCCATCATCGTTGAGGTAGGACCCCTTGGACATCATGTAGGACATGGAGCCCGGCTCCAGGGGAGGCAGCTCTTTCTTGTCGTACCCAGCCTTGATGTTGGCTATCATTTCCGTCTTCGAAAGGCCAGCCAAAGCCAACCGTGCCCTCAAGTACATAATTGGGAGGACGGATCGAGCGGCGGGCGGGTTTAAACAATCAGCCCCGCGTACTTTAGGATTCCAAAATTCCCTGGAATCAAACAAGTTATTCCAGGACCGTTCCACGATGCACACAAACCCGTTCTTGCCTTGTACCGCCGTCTCGTAGCCGTGACGCCCAAGAACGACAACCGTCGCGTCGCCGGAGATGGATTCCGGCGCTGCGGTTCGCGCCAAAGCAATTTCAGCGTCGCGGTCCATAAGGTATTGTTCGAGCGGAGCCATGTTTGGATACGGACTCTTGGCATCTCGTGAGTGCATTCGCCGCGGCGTTCCAAACGCACAAACCAGGAGCATGATCAATGAAGCAAGCGCTGCGAGTGTCTTTCCTTTCATCTGTTCCTCCCCTGTCCAAGTAGTTTTGATTGAATTTCTTCAAACGTGGATCCACGAGGTCCGTAGGCGGAGGGTATGTACGGCAAGCTTATCCAATCTTCAGGATTCACGTCGTCGAATACGGCTTCGATCGCTATTGCCAACCTATGGCACACCGGACCGCCCAAAAAAAGCTGGGGAGCCTGGGGCGGGCTCCCCGTTTTGCTACATGCACCGTTGCCTCCCGGGTGTGTTACTTCGCGTTGCTCAGTGAGGTCTTCCTATCGGGGACTGCCTGGATAGAGCCTCACCAGTGCAGGCCCGAATTTGTTGCACACGAGGAGGCACGCGAAATGCCAATTTGAGAGATTGAGTGATGATGATTACCTACAACGAGTTAATAGGGGGTGCATGTTGAAGGAAATATGGATTACCAGAGGCCGCAAATGTTGGCTCGACACGTTTCGTTGATGACTGACACCGGTTTTCTGTTACTTCAATCGGCTTGAATGGAACTTCATCACCGTGGCATCCCCGAGTCCTGAGGTTCCAATTTTTGGGAGAGTATTCTTGTCCATTGCAATAGAAAAACCGGGCTCGAGAAACCCTTCCGGTCGGGTGATTTGCATGCTGGGCAATGAGGCATTTCGATCGGGTACTCCACGTACTGTTAAAGTGCTTCCCGTCCGAAGCCCCGATAACTCAGCAGGCACCTGCTTTCCACTGACTGCCGGAAACCAGCAGTAAGGTAGCTACTCCGAAGCGAAACTTTCCGTCCCAATCCAAAAACGAGCGATGGACTTTAAGTTGCTCTTGTACGTTCGCGAGACGGTGTACTCTTTGCCACCCCTAATGCGTAGCGCGTACTCTCCCGTTGCCCAAGGCTGAATTTCCTCAACGAAGGAGCTATTCACCAGCACGGACCGATGAATTCTAATGAATCCATATGGTTTTAATTTGCCTGCCATTGTGGAGATCGACTCTCGCAGGAGGTACGACCCAGATTGCCGCTGCAACAATACATAATTTCCTTGGGCCTCCACGATGACCACATCCGCGGGATCGACAAAGAGAATCCTCCCTTTGGTCTTGATGGCGATCTTCGCGGGCTTTGACAAAAGTGTTTCCAGCTGAGGTAGGACCTTAATTACCTGAGCGGCTCTTTCGCTCTCCGTCCTGCGGATTGCCACACTGAGGGCATCGTGAATGCGCTCGGCTGAGAAGGGCTTCAAAACGTAGTCAACGGCGCGCTTTTCGAAGGCTGCAACCGCGTGCTGGTCATGGGCGGTAACAAACACGATCGAGGGGATAGACCCTCGCCGCTTGTTCAGCCGGTCGGCGAGTTCGATTCCAGACAGCTCAGGCATGCGAATGTCGAGGAGAAGGATGTCGTATGCGTTTTTGTCCAACATCTCGAGCGCTTCAAATGCATCGCCCGCCCACTCGAGGATTTCAACATCTTTCCTCGACCCCACGACATCCGCGAGCGCCTTTCGCGACAGCGGCTCGTCATCAACAATCAGCACGCGCATCTTGACTCCCCACATAAGCCGCGTCTTCGGTCGAAGCCGGCGAACTGCGTCCTCCTTGTTGTTGGGAAACGAATGCCGGTAAAGTGAGGGTTGCGATGGCCACGCCGTCGCTGCCGAGATCGAATAAGAACGTCGCCTCGCCCGCGTAAAGGTGTCTCAATCGCGCTTTCGTATTCTGCAAGCCAAGCCCGATACCTGCTTTCCCTTTCCCTCCTACACTATTGCGAATTTGGAGCTGGAGAGTGTCTCCCGCGCGGCGCGAAATAATCTGTATCCAGCCGCCGGTGCGGCAGCACGCAACGCCATGCACGACTGCA
>Ga0126378_10001332_pt1 | contig 18386 bp, 17 predicted proteins | sample PanSoiMetPlot_23_FD_92587 | JGI IMG/M metagenome (GOLD analysis project Ga0126378, IMG submission 92587) | Tropical forest soil microbial communities from Panama - MetaG Plot_23 | ecosystem: Environmental > Terrestrial > Soil > Tropical forest > Bulk soil | place: Panama | collected 2016-02-17
CGGACGGGAAGAGTCCTTGCTTCATTTGATCAAATTGCGCGCCTCGCAGATCAACGGGTGCGCCTACAGTCTTGATATGCATCGGAAAGATCTGAAATTTATTGGAGAGCCGGACCACCGCCTGTACGCACTGGATGCCCGGGAGGAGACTTCGTTCTACACCGATCGCGAACGCATGGGCTCTGACGGGGACCGTCGCTGTGATGAAGGCCGCTGAGACCCATGTTCCGGATGAGCGGTATAACGACGTCGGCAAACACTTCAACGAAAAAAAACTTGCCGATCTCACTCTGGCGATCACCACGATCAATGCGTGGAACCGGTCGAACATCGCAGCGAGAACCGACGCCGGGACTAATCAGGTCGGCAAAGCAAAATTGCAGAAAACAGCCTGATGTTGCTGCGCGGGTTCCGAGTTCCGGCAGTTCCTGGAATTGAGAATGCCGAGTTGAGCGGGATACGGAAGCCGACAGCCTACTGCTGTGGCGCGAAGTATCCCTTGCGTGCGCGGACTTGCAGGTCTTTCTTAAGAGAGGAAATTTCGATTGTGCGGTAGCGCCCGTCGGCGTCGAAATCCGCGGGCTTATACGAGACAATGTACTGGCTGCGCAACTCGTCTTCAATGGCAGCGAAGGAGTGGGTGATGTCTTTCATCTTGAAGGGAAAGAAGGCACGCCCGCCGGTCGCTTCCGCCAGTTGCTGTAGAACTTTATCCCCGCGCATGACCAGGCCGCTGTCGTCCGTTGAAATCGCGTAGATGATCACCTCAGACCGTTGCGCCATCTCGATCGCCTGCGCCTTGCTCACTTCACTCTGGTTATCCTCGCCATCGCTCACGATGATAATCGCCTTGCGCATTGGCCGCTCATTCCGGTCCTTCAATAGCTTTTCCTTGCACGCGCGATACACCGCATCGTAGAGAGCGGTACCACCGCCGTTGTGCAACCGATGGACCGCCCAATACAGCCGAGAATAATCATCCGTAAAATCCTGCGCCAGCTGGGTGTGGCTGTTGAAGCCCATCACGAACGCGCGATCGAAACCTTTGCGCACCGTGTGCTCGAGAAAACTGGTGGCAGCCTCCTGCTCAAAACCGAAGCGGCTATCAACGGATCCGCTCACATCGACGAGCAAACCAATGTGAAGTGGAAGATCGGTTTCCCGGCGGAAGTTCAGGATCGCTTGCGGCGGCTTGTGATCATCAAGAATCGAGAAGTCGTTCTGATTCAGGTCGCGCACGAACTTCCCATGCTTGTCGGTGGCGATGAATAATACATTGACCTCGTTCACACGCGCATGCAGCGTGATCAGCGAGTTCTGCGGTTCATCGGCTGACGCGCCGCTCACGGCATTTGAGGCGTTCAGTGTGGGTGGGGCAGAGAGGTACGGGGACTGGGCGCACAACTGGGCGGCTCCCGCGAAGGTTGCCAGCAAAAGCGCAAAAATATGCAGCGTCCAATTCGTGTACTTCATGCCCGAGGCATCCAATTTTTTCACTGTAAACCGCGTCCCTACACGTTCCCCAGCTATTAGATGCACGCTGGGGGCCGAAATCGGCAGGCCTTTCAAGCGCCGTCTGCTTGACTTTAGGAGCGCGCCGCCGAAGTGCCAAGTTACAAAAGGAGCAGACGTTTGGTCATGGCACAAAACATGCAATCCAAATGACTTGCGTGACCTTGGCTCTTCCGCTGGGCGTTGTTATTTTACGTGGGGGAAGGCTAACATAATCGCACAGTCGTATCGTTTTTCCATTACGAAATTTTCTCGGAGGGCTGGATGAAGAAGCTTGTCGTGTGTCTCGCAATTCTGCTCATGTCGTCTGTCGGCTCGTTTGCAGTCAACGACGAACATGAAGAAGAGCGCGTAAAGGATGCAGGCCAGGTGCTGAAAGAGATTTTGAATATCCCGGATAATATTCCCCAGGATCTCCTGGATAAAGCCGAATGTATCGTTGTTCTTCCTTCCGTGAAGAAAGGCGCATTCGGGATCGGCGGCAGCTACGGGCGCGGCGTCATGGTCTGCCGTGGCGGCGAGCATTATAAGGGAAAATGGGGTGCTCCTGCGCTGTATGCGCTGGAGGGCGTGAGCATCGGATTTCAGCTGGGAGGTCAGGCCACTGATTTCGTCCTGCTCATCATGAATCCCAAGGGAGCGCGATCGCTGCTGAGCAGCAAGGTGAAGCTCGGTGCCGATGCTTCGGCCGCAGCTGGACCGAAAGGGCGCACCGCAGAAGGTGCAACCGACATCGTGATGAATGCCGAGATTCTTTCCTATTCGCGTAACAAGGGACTTTTCGCCGGCGTATCCCTCGAGGGCTCCACGCTGCGTTCTGACGGCAGCGCCAACGAGAAGCTTTACGGAAAGAAGCTCAGCGCCAAGGAAATTATTCGCGAAGGCAAGGTCGGGATTCCGGGTTGCGCTCAGCCCTTGGTTTCCGAACTGGATAAGAAATCCCCGGTCAACAAATCAGACCCGAAATCGCTGGAGTAGCTCCCTGTGAGCCTTCGTGTCGGCTGTGGTGAAGGTCTTCTCGCCGAGAGAGTCGAATGCCGAAGAAGGTAGGTGCTAGCGAACCCGTGCGTTGCGGTTGGGCAAAGGGCGAGCAGTATATCCGCTACCACGATGAGGAATGGGGCGTGCCGGTGCACGATGACCGCACGCTCTTTGAATTCCTGATCCTCGAAGGCGCGCAAGCGGGACTGAGTTGGAGCACGATCCTCAACAAGCGCGAGAATTACCGGCGCGCTTTCGACGAATTCGATCCGCGGACTGTCGCGAAGTATCAGACGAAGAAGATCCATGCCCTGCTCGCCGATGCAGGAATCGTCCGCAACAAGCTCAAGATTGCGGCGACGGTCGAGAACGCCAAGGTATTCGTCCGCGTCCAGGAAGAGTTCGGCACCTTCGATCGCTACATATGGCAATTTGTCGGAGGCAAGCCCCGCATCAACAAATGGAGGTCGCTGAAACAGGTCCCTGCGCGCACTCCTGAATCGGATGCGATGAGCAAAGCCCTCCAGCGCCTGGGGTTCAGATTCGTCGGGTCCACCATCTGCTATGCCTTGATGCAGGCCGTCGGGATGGTGAATGATCACCTGGTCGATTGCATCCGCTACAAGGCGCTTGCGTCTCAGCGCAGATAGAAAGCGCTGGCAGTTAAGTACACGGCTACCAATCCGAATAACAGGACTGCGCTTTCGACGCGAGTCGACCAGACATGCAGCGCGTCAAACTGCACGCGTGCCGGATCGGTCAACGGAACTGAGGCAAAGTCTCCAACCTGCGCACGCAACGTATCCATCCGCGGCATGATCCAGAACTGCGAGAAGAGCGTCAGCACAAGCATCAGACAGATCAGCATGTGACGCATTGCAAAGACGTGCGCAGTTCCTTGTGCGAGATAGCTGTACAGCAGAGACGAGATCAGAAACAGAAGTCCCGAGATGATGGCGATCCAGTGCAGCTTGTTCAGTGCGCGACCGACCACGTTTCCGGCAAGATGGGTATTGGGCAAGACCTGGAACGCAGTCGGCGCGAGCACGAAGGCGAAGAAGATAAGACCGCCGATCCAGACAACGAGCGCGAGCAGCATCAGGAAGCGGAGAAAGGACATGACCGCAAATTATAGACCGTGGGGACATCCCACTAGCGTTCGCGATCGCCTGGCAGCCTCCAGTTCTCGCGTTTGAAGACATTCTTGCCAATGACCTTCCAAGCGATTAACGGCAGCCGGAATACGTTGCGAAACCAAAAGAATGTCCAAAATACTAAATACTCCGGAATCAAAAAGAGCAGAATTGGCCATCGCACGCCTGACGTTGGCTTCTTATGCGAGAAGTATCGAAGCACCTTGCCGTCCCAGGAAACAGATATCCGAGGCTCGTACGTTAGTGTGCTCAGGCGAGGATGGTGTAACCGACCCTCCAACACAGAGGTTCGAGCAGGAAGCATTTGCCATCTTGGAAATATTCGACCCAAGCGTGACCATTACCGTAGCGACCCGCGGATCCTCCGATGAATCGCGCATCGTAACCCAATTCCAACAGCTGTCTCCACGTCCAAAGCGCAAAGTCCTCGCATTCGCCCTTTCTCCTCTTTTCGAAGTCCTCGGGTGGTTGCCAATAATCACGCTTGCCAAAGAGTTCCTCGTCAGAAACGTATCCGCAACTGCTCAGAAAGCCGCGGATATCTTCAATGGTTTTGCATTGCACACCCAATGGCTGGCTGACATAGCGGCCCATTGGAAACGTGGAGTGGATCCCTTTTCGGCGGCTAAAAGGCTGGGAGACTTGCTTTCCGTAAGCATCGTAAGCTTCTGGAATGATTTCCGCGATCATCAGAACGAATCAGATTTTCTCACGGAAACTAACCAGAGCGTCAGACTAGACAGGAACTGCGACGTTCTCCACGATCTCTTTCAGCACCTGATCGGACTGCTCAGATTTCTTCAAGGTGGATGCGTACAGACCATTCACCACGACGCGGTGTGCGAAGACCGGGACAACCAGCGGCTTGATGTCTTCCGGTGTGCAGTAGCTGCGGCCTTCGAGGAAGGCCATCGCCTGTGCGGCGCGGTAGAGGGCTTGCGATCCGCGGGGGGAGACTCCCAAGGATAGAAACTCTGATTCTCTTGTGCGGCGCACGATTTCGAGAGCGTAGTTCACCAGTGAATCGTCGACGCGGATGTTCTTTACCGCTTGAAGCATTTCGAGCACATAAGCGCCAGTCAGAACTGGGCGCAGATCCTCCAAGCGTGCTATGCCTGCTTCGGAGCGCAAGATCTGGCGTTCGGCGTGGGCATCGGGATATCCCATACGCACGCGCATCAGGAAACGGTCGAGTTGCGATTCCGGCAGCGGATAGGTTCCATGATGCTCGACGGGATTTTGCGTGGCGATCACTAGAAACGGTTGCGGCAACTCGTAGGAGTGCGCATCGACAGTGACCTGGCCTTCGTTCATTGCCTCCAGCAGCGCAGACTGCGTTTTCGGCGTGGTGCGGTTGATTTCATCGGCCAGCAGCACATTCGTGAAGACGGGACCGCGCTTGAACTCAAACTTCCGCTCCATCGCGGAATAGACCGAAATACCGAGCACGTCAGACGGCAGCATGTCGCTGGTGAACTGCACGCGCTGGAAGGTGCAATCGATGGCGCGGGCGAGTGCCTGTCCGAGTGTCGTCTTTCCAACGCCAGGGACGCCTTCGATCAGAAGGTGTCCGCGCCCAAAGACGCTGACCAGCGCAAGGCGGATCACGTCGTCCTTGCCACGGATGACCCGGCGAAGCGCTTTTTCCAGTTGGGCGGCTTTGGTGGACACGGCGGCAGCGGTCTCAGGCGACATTTTATGGATTCTACTATCGGCGGCGTAATGGGCAGGAGTTACGGACGTCATGAACCCCAGCTATCAGCTTTCAGGCGCCAGCGATCAGCCAAACAACGCCGCCTATGAGAGCACAGGTCTGGCTCGTGCGGCTTTGCAGGAACGCAAAGCCGCAGTAATCTTGCAATAACTGAAGGCTGATAGCTGAGAGCTGACAGCTTATTGCATATAGTCCGCGGGCCTTCCCGTCAGGCGCTCAATCCGCTTGGCGATCGGCGGATGCGTCGAAAACAGATTGGCAAACATGCCAGCATTCATGCCTAGGAATGGCTGGATGATGAATAAGTGCGCAGTCGACGGATTCGCCTGTAATGGCACACGGCGGGCGTACGCATCGATCTTTTGTAGGGCGCTGGCCAGGGCATACGGATTTCCGGTCACATGAGCGCCGGTTGCGTCGGCTTGATATTCGCGCGAGCGCGACACTGCAAGCTGGATCAGCGTTGCGGCGATTGGAGCGATGATCAGCATCAGGAGCGCGGTGATGCCTCCGCCATCGCGGCGGTCGCGGTCATTGCCGTAGCCGCCGAAGATCATGGCCCATCGTCCCATGCTCGCTAGCATCGTGATCGCGCCGGCGATTGTGGCGGCGACCGAACTGATCAGGATGTCGCGATTATTGACGTGTCCGAGCTCGTGCGCCAGGACGCCTTCCATCTCTTCATCGTTCAGAAGCTGCAGGATCCCGTTCGTGACTGCGACCGATGCGTGTTGCGGGTTTCGTCCGGTTGCGAACGCGTTCGGCGAGTCAGTGGGAAGCACGTAGATCTTGGGTAGAGGAATGCTCATCTTCTGTGCCAGGCGCTCAACGATCGCGTACACGCGCGGGAGCTGCTCGCGCGTAGCCGGCTGCGCACGGTACATCGCCAAGGCAATCTTGTCGGAATAGAAGTAGGAGACAAAGTTCATCACAACCGCCAATGCCAGCGCGATGAACATGCCATTCTGTCCACCGAAGGCGCGACCGATCGCCAACAGGAGCAGTGTCAGTGCCGTCAGAAGCAATGCAGTCTTAAAAGCGTTTCCCATAGGTTTGTCTTGCTATTTGATTGGATGTTCGCCGTCAGGGCGAGATGCATCGGTGCATTTTCGGGAAAAATTGCGACGAAAAGGGCACCTCCCCTCTTCCGGGTCTATTGACACCATTAGTTGAGCGGAAATTTTGGAATCATTCCTGGGGCATCAATGGCCTATCGAGCAAAATATTCCAGAATAAGTACTTAGCTTGATCGGAGGATCTTGCCTCAGAGTTAGGATCCTTCCGGGACGCGTGGCGGTCAAGGAGTTTGCGGCAGACGGCAGACGGCAGACGGCAGACGGCAGACGGCAGACGGCAGACGGCAGACGGCAGACGAAGAGGCTACGAACTCTCGCGTTCGAAATGCAAGCATAACGTTGCGGTCAGCAGTTTTACTCTCCCAAGCCGACCTCGAGTTGCTACACTCCTGGACACAGCAACTAATCTTCCACTATGGCCCGGAAACGTACCCTGATTCCTTCTCCGCTTGCGTGGACTACGATGAATGCTCCGGTCGCGCATCCGCCGCTGCCTGTGGTCGCTGAGCGCGGAGGGACGCAACTACGCACACCTCTGCCGGTTGCCATTGTTGATACCCGTGAGCAGAATCCGTTTTCGTTCCGGCGCTTCCGGGGATGGTTCGAGAAGATCGAGCGGCGTGCGTTGAAACTCGGTGATTACTCCGTTAAGGGCATGGAAGATTCGTGTGTGGTCGAGCGCAAAGATCTTGGGGACCTGATCTGCTCGTTCACAACCAACCGGGCCGTTTTCATCAGCCGTCTTCGCCGCATGGCCGAACTCCCGCACAGCCTGCTGGTGATTACTTCTTCTCTGACCGAGATCAAATCGGAATATCCCTACCGCGCGGCGAATCCCAACCGCATCACGCAGTCGCTGCTGGCGGTGCTGACTGGACTTCGGTTACCCTTCATTTGCAGTGATACACACGAACTGGGGGAAGAGATCGTCGCGGCGTATCTCTATCAGACCTTTCTGTACGATTGGCTGGATCGAAATGGGTTTGGGCGGCAACTGGCTGATGGCGATCTGTAATTCTCCGTAGAGACCTAGCTTGCTAAATCTCTACCGACAGCTTTAGCGGTCTTCCACGTTCCGGGCTGCCACCAGCAGAGACGTTGCAAGCAGCGTCTCTACGAATCAAGAGCGAATATTCCATTCATGACCGACCAATTCACCGAGGCCAATTCCGCCGCGGAGATACTCCTGAGCCGCACAGCGCTTCGACCAAAGATTGGTCTGGTCCTTGGCTCGGGCCTGGGCGCATTTGCCGATTCACTGACGGAAGCGACGGCCGTGCCCTACGTCGATATCCCATCGTTTCCGCAATCGACCGCGATCGGGCACGCTGGCCGCATGGTCATTGGCCAAGCCGCCGAAGTTGATGTCGCGGCGATGCAGGGCCGGGTCCACCTCTACGAGGGATATTCTGCCCACCAGGTTGCGTTTCCAATTCGTGTATTTGCGCGCATGGGCATCCAAGCTGTCGTCATCACAAACGCCGCTGGCGGTATCAACCTTGGCTTCTCGCAGGGCGCGTTGGTGCTCATCCGGGATCACATCAATCTGCAAGGCACGAGTCCACTGGTCGGTCCAAATGACGACCGGTTCGGCGTTCGCTTCCCGGACATGACCCACGCCTATTCCCGGGCATACCGCGAGCTTGCGCGCGAGGAAGCTGCCAAGCTGAAGATTCAGCTGCGGGAGGGCGTGTACGGTGCCCTGCTCGGTCCGAGTTATGAAACCCCGGCAGAGATTGAGTATCTGCGGCGGATCGGCGCTGACCTGGTCGGAATGTCAACCGTGGCCGAGGTGATTGCGGCGCGCCACATGGGACTGGAGGTTCTGGCGATTTCGTGCGTCACTAACATGGCCGCCGGGATACTCGACCAGCCGCTTTCGCACTCCGAAGTGATGGAAACCGGCGAGCGAGTGAAATCCACCTTCGAAACTTTGCTGCGGGCCGTCCTCCCGCGAATTGCGCAACAGCTGTAGGGACGGACGCATTCGCCCGTCCCGCGAAGGCGAAGCCCATGCCGCCAACCCTCACAATCACTGTCCCGCGCGCGGAATCGCCAATGGAACGGGCGGCTGAATTCCATACGTTGCCGCAAAACTCTTCTGGTTTATGGCCAGAGCCAGGTGTCCCCGCGAATCGAGATAGAGCAGGGGGACTCCGACGGGAACGTCGCTGAAGGTCTTAACGAACTTGACCGTAACCTCCTTGTCGGCGATCCTCACCGGAACGTCCTGGCCGCGCTGATATCCCAGCTTCAGAAAATCCGTTCCATCCACGTTCGTCACCAGATTCCCGAATGGTCCATCGGTCGCGATGACCGTCGCATTCAGTCCGCGATCATCGACCTTGGCGACTTTAAGATCGAGCCGCACGAGATCTTTCACCGGCCTCTCCGGACCAACCGTGGTCCAGTCATCGCCGCGTGCAAGGTGCGCGCCCACCGGGGAAAAAATATCGCGGCCGTGAAACGTCGAAGAGAGTTTGCTGCCGATCATCCAGTCGGGATTCGTAATCTCCCGCACCGCATCGATTCTGTCGCGCTCCTCCACCAGGGTAATCACGCCATTGTCGGGCAACACGAAATACTGGCCCCGGTCCGAGCGAGCCACAATCGCTTTGCGCGTGCTACCAACTCCAGGATCCACGACGACCACAAATACTGTGCCTGCCGGATAGTAAGGGGTTGCACCGAACAAGAAACGCGCTGCATCAAAGATCGAAAACGGGGTGACCTGGTGGGTCAGATCCACAATGCGCACGTCCGGCATGATGCCGTACATCACGCCGCGGCAGATGGCGACCGAGTCGTCAACCACGCCGAAGTCCGTCATAAATACGATCGTCGGGGGATACTTCGGACCCGAGTCGGCGGGCCACACGCCCGCGGGGATAGCGATCAGTAAAAGCCCCAAAAGAGTGAGGAATAACCTGGCACGGCAATCGAACCGCGTACAACCGCTTGAACGTGAGCTCATTGAACTTGTCCCCATTCATCTGAAAGATAATCAACAAGGACGTTCTTTTCCGCTTTCGCCTCTACGCCGCCACACGAAAGTCCGCGCAGAATGTCTGATTTCAGAGCAGGTCGATCATTGTAAACAACTCTCCAGAAACCAGAAACCGTGTTCCACGTTCTTGTTGCGGCACAGTTAGAATTCTGCCGAGCATCCTGCTCGACAAATTTGTGGAGGCTCTCAATGTCGCAAGCTATCCCCGAGAAGTATAAAGATCTATTCCAGAAACGGGCTTTCGCCAGCCTCAGCACACTTATGTCCGATGGACGCCCGCAAGTCACGCCAGTCTGGGTCGACTTCGATGGGGAACACGTAATATTCAACTCAGCTCGAGGACGCCAGAAGGATAAGAACGTGCGCCGCGATTCACGAGTTGCGCTGGCGGTGATCGATCCCGACAATTCCTATCGCTATCTTGAAATCCGCGGCCGGGTGGTCGAGATCACGGAAGAAGGTGCGGGCGAACACATCAACAAAATGGCCAAGAAATATCTCGGGGTGGACAAATATCCCTACGGCCAGCCGGGCGAAGTCCGCGTCCTCTACAAGATCAAACCCGAGCACACCACGGTCATGGGTTAGAACGGCGAGATTGCGCGGCGTGGGCTTGCGGCCCCGGGTGAGGCTATATCCGCACGTACAACCTTTGCCTTCTCGGCTTCGGCAACGTAAATCGCACACTGGTGCGACTGCTCGCAAACCGGGCCGGCGAACTGCATCAGCGTTACGGAATCAGCTTTCGGATCACGGGCATTGCCTCGCGTCGCTTAGGCTGGGTTCGCGATCCACACGGGTTGGATGTCGAGGCGATCCTCGCAAAAAGCGCTACCCCTGCCGTCGCAGAAGCGGAGAAGACGGGGCTTCAATCGCCTACGGCCAAGACGGTTTATGAGCAAGCTAGGGACTGGGTCGCTGCAGCAAATGCGGATGTACTCTTCGAAGCGACCTCGCTGAATGTTGAAAGCGGCCAGCCTGCGGTCGATTACATCCGCGCTGCGCTTGAATATGGAGCGCATGCCATCACGGCGAACAAGGGACCGATCGTCCACGGTTACCGCACGCTCCGCGACCTTGCCGGGAGCAAAGGCAAACGCTTCCTTTTCGAATCAACGGTGATGGATGGGGTCCCGATCTTCTCACTCTTCGATCAGCTTCCCGTAGTGCATTTGCACGGCTTTTACGGAATCCTGAACTCGACGACGAATGTAATCCTCAGCCACATGGAACAGGGACTGACGTTTGAGGAATCGCTAAAGAAAGCCCAGGAGTTGGGCACCGCGGAAACCGATGCCACGCATGATATCGATGGATGGGACGCTGCGGTTAAAACGGCCGCGCTGATTACCGTTCTGATGGATACGCCAATCCGGCTCGACCAGATTCACTGCGTGGGAATTCGAGATCTGACTCCGCAGGCGGTTCGCACGGCGAGACGCGATGGTTGGGCGTTCAAGCTGGTCTGCCGTGCCAAGCGTGTAGGCGACGAAGTCCACGCTAGCGTGGCCCCGGAAAAAATCCTGAGCACCCAACCGATGGCCCGCATCACGGGCACGAGTTCCTATGTCTACTTCGAGACGGATATTTTCCCTGGCCTGGCGATCACAGAACAGAATCCCGGCTTATACGCGACAGCTTACGGCCTGCTGGCGGATTTCATAAGAGCAGTCGGAAGGTAGCGCCGCTTCCCAGCCGGCTATCGCGAGCGCATCTTGCATTTTTCCTGCTCCCCTTATGCCCCTGGAGCTGGAGCTCATGGTTCACCCCAGGGAGCACAGAGGATCAACGGGGAAGACCGCGCAAGCTGGAAACGCACTGCTGCCGCGCCGCGTTGCGGTCTAGGGCTCAGACACCTTGATCGGGGATTCACCGGCGCTATAGACGACCTCGCCATCAACCAGAGTCATCACGCATTTCAGGTCTTTGATCTGTTCGGCGGGCACAGCGTACAGATCCCGATCCCACACTGCGATATCAGCCCTATGCCCGACTTCGAGCGTCCCGATCTTGTTCTCCAAAAACATCTGACTTGCACCCCACGCCGTGTAACTGCGCAATGCAGTATGAATATCTACGGCTTCCGCCATCCCAAACGGGCGAGGACCGTAGGAGCGTTTCGCCGTTTGACGCGCCATTGAGGCCCAAAGGCCATAACGTGCCGCAATCGGTGTAACCGCGAAGTCCGATCCCCCCGACCAGCGGATTCCGCGTGTCTCCATGGTTTTCAGCGGCACCAGATGCGGACCGCGCTTCGGCCCGTAGTTTCCGGCGTAAATGTCTCCGATCCACCAGAGAAATTCCGCCTGCATCTCGGGATACCCGGCATCGTAGTTCTTCTGCAAATCCGCGATCCCATCAAGCGCGTGCGGCGTCGGCAGGTTCGCGTGGATGATGCTGTGACGCACCCCCGGCTTCGGATCTTCTTTCTCAACCAGCGCGTACGTATCCACCACCCAATCCATGGCTCGGTCACCGACTGCATGCGTGCCAACCGCTACCCGGTTGTGGTGAAACAACCGAACCATATCCTGATAGACCGCCGGATCAATTTGCGGGTAACCTCGATTGCCGGCGCCCGAACTCGTAAGATCCGAGGTTGCTCCGTTCCGCAGCCAATCGTCATATACCCAACCGGTACGGGCGCCACCCGAGCCATCCATGTACATCTTCACGCCGCAGGAGAGTAGGCGATCTCCCAGGTTGGAAGGCAGTCGAGGAACGGAATCGATTTCCGCCAGCGCTTTCCGGGCAGACTCCATCGTGGAACCGGCGTGCCACAACACGCAAACGCGCACCTTCAGCTTTCCTTCCTCAAACAGAGATTTATAAGCGTCCCAATGAATCTGCGAGATGTCCGGATCCTTGACTGCAGTCATACCTTCGCTTTGCAGCACGCCCTGCATATGAAGAATGCCTTGGCGCACCTGTTCCAGCGTAACCGGCGGAATCAGATGCGTCACCGAATCCATGGCGGGGGTCTCTTTCAGCACTCCTGTGGGAATTCCGTGCGCGTCGCGGTCGATGGTGCCCGCGGGCGGATCGACCATAGCCGTGGTGACATGGGCCATTTTAAGAGCCAGTGAATTGGCGACTCCGTAGTGACCCGTGGTATGCATCAGCCAGACCGGATTTTTCGCAGACACGACGTCGAGATCGGCCGCAGTAACATAGCGATGTTCAGCGAGTTTTCCCTCGTCCCATCCGGATCCGATCACCCATTCCCCGGGCTTCAGCTTCGCCACTCTGGCCTGAACCCGAGAAACAATTTGCGTGACTGAGGAGGCATCCGAAAGCCCCACGTCGTATAGCTCTCTGACTCCATCCGGGGCAATGTGTGCATGGGTGTCAATGAGGCCTGGAGTCGCAGTGTGACCCCGCAAGTCAATGACGCGAAGACCGGAAGCGTTGCGGGAGAACTGAAGAACCTCGGCATCGGTACCCACTTTGGCGATCACGCCCTTCCGGATGGCAAGCGCTTGGGCGATCGAGTCTTTGGCATCGACTGTCAGAATGTGGCCATGAATCAGGATGAGATCCGGGGGCGGCTCTTGAGCGATGAGACCTGGAGCGAACAACAACATCCATTGCAGGAAAATCGTGGATCTTGAATTGTGGCCGATACCCATGGATCGTTCTCCGTTGCAGTGACACTATATCTATGTCGGAGCACGTTCGCACAGGATTTCACCTCGCCCTGCCCGTTGTGACGCGACCTCAGAGTTTCTGTTTGTTCCGCACCGCTTCCACGACCATCCGAATGGCCGCCGACACCTGGTCGGGCACTTCCAAATCCATGTTGTGTCCGCTCTTCACAATGATCTGTTTGCTTTTGGTCGAGAGCTTCACCAGCATGGCTTGGCCTTCCTTGCGTTCCTTCTCCAATTGCGCGCCGGGAACATCTTGATCATTGCCGTATCCGCCCTCAGCCCTCGTCAAGACTATGAGCGGAATGGATCCTAGCGTTCCGGCTTGCGAAGTCTTCATCCACCTCGCGAAGTATTCTCCGGACCAGTCTGTCTGACTGGCTTCGGCATCCTGGATTTCGGGCAGCGACTGCGCCCATAGTTGGAGTTTTTGATCGGCTTCGGGCAATGCTTTGTACATTGGGTCCAACTGCTGCGGTGGTTGCGATGCTGCTTCAGCGGGCAGATTCGGCTTATCAGTGTCTCTCATGTCTTCGCGGGGAGTCGGAATGCTTCTTCCTTTGGCGTCGTCACCCAGGCGCAAGGTTTTGCCGCCACCGATCCCGACTCGCATGCCTTCGAATGCCGCGTCGATCTGCACCATGCCGGCAACATCGTGGGGATAGGTGATCGCGAAATTCCGAATCACGGGGCCGCCGTACGAGTGTCCCACGAGGACGAACGGGCCTTTCTCTCCAAGTTTTGCCAGGGCGTCGCGCAGTTCCAGATTGAGCTGGGCGAAGGTTCGCGGCTTCGGACCGGGATCGCTCCATGCATATCCGGCGCGATCATAGGTACAAATGCGCGAGAACTTCGATACTTGGGTTTGCACCAGAATCCAGTTGAAGGAAAAGTCTCCGAGACCGTTCTCTACCACTACAGTTGGAGCACCCTTGCCGGTGCAATTCATGTGAATCCGGTGTCCGCCGAGATTCACAAGCGTTCCTGTCGGCGGAGGCGCAGGCGTGGATTGGCCCGAGGCACCATATACGGCGAATAACAAAATCAAGAGACAGCGCACGGCTATTCGGCTCGGCATGGACGGTCCCCCCTCACATCAAAGACGGGCTTCGCCGCAAAACGCAACCCGGGAGCGCATCCGCCTCACATGAGAGAATGGTTCTTCCCATATGCCAATTACTGAAACTGCGGCGCTCACGCTCGACCTCACCTACGTCCGTTCTCAATTTCCTTCGCTGGGCCAGACCATCAACGGCCATCCCGCGGCCTTTCTCGATGGACCCGGGGGAACACAGGTCCCCCAGCGAGTCATCGACGCTATATCGGCGTATCTCAGTCAGGACAACGCCAACACTGGGGGAGCCTACCAAACGAGCCGCCACTCGGACGCGATGATCGTGCGGGCTCGCGGCGCCATGGCTGATTTTCTTCACTGCGGCGCCGACGAAGTCATCTTTGGTCCCAACATGACGACGCTGACCTTCTCCATCTCACGTGCGATCGGCCGTGAATTAAAACCTGGAGACGAAATCCTGGTTACGCGTCTCGATCATGACGCGAATGTGTCTCCTTGGACGACAATGGCCGAAGATCGCGGGATCACAGTCCGGTGGGCGGACATCAACAACGGTGATTGCACGCTCGACATGGCTGATTTGGCGTCGAAGATCAATAAGAATACGAAGGTGGTCGCGGTTGGCTACGCGTCCAATGGCGTTGGCACCATCAATCCCGTGCATGAGATCGTTCGGCTCGCACACCAGGTCGGAGCTCTTGCCTACATCGATGCGGTCCACTATGCGCCCCATGGACTCATCGATGTCGCGGCGCTCGATTGCGACTTCCTTGCCTGCTCCACATATAAGTTTTTTGGACCGCACATGGGTGTGCTTTATGGCAAGCGCGAGCATCTGCAACGGTTCCGACCCTATAAAGTCCGCCCGAATACGAATGCGATCCCGAATTGCTGGGAATGGGGCACACTCAATCACGAGTGCATTGCCGGGATCGAAGCTTGTGTGGAGTACATCGCTGACATTGGGCGGAGAAGTCGAGCTTCGCTCGATGGACCCTTCGACTCCGCTCCCGGCAGGCAGGCGAGAGGGCTGTCCCCGGAGAGAGAGAGGGAGACTCGCCGTAAGGACATCGAGGGAGCCTATGCCGCCATTCACGAACATGAACGCGCTTTACTCGAAACAATGATGGGCGGCCTGAAGACAATCCCCGGCTTGAAGATTTATGGAATTAGTAATCCGGCGCGGTTCAACGACCGTTGTCCCACATTCGCGGTCCGAATCGAAGGGCATAGTCCACTCGAACTGGCCACGAAATTAGGAGAGCGGGGGATTTTCACCTGGGATGGAAACTACTATGCGTTGAATCTGACGGAGCGGCTGGACGTGGAAAAGTGCGGCGGGTTCCTTCGCATCGGCCTCGCCCACTACAACACGGCGGACGAGGTGGGCCGACTGTTGGCGGCTCTCCAGGAAATCGTCAGAGCCTGAAGGATCAGTCGGGTGCCCGCTCAAAGCCTCGCCATGATCTTTCTCGCAATCTGGGAACCGCGCACCCGTGTGTCGGGAACCATCATGGTCGACATGGTGATGAGCGTGTCCGCTTTCTGCAGATAAAATGCGTGGCCGAACGCTGCGATCATGGCGTGATCGCCGACGCCGTGCACCTCTTCAAATCCTGGGACGGCGGATTCGGTCACTCGCATCCCGGCCCAGGCGTCGTCTCCGAAGTTATGCTCCACGGTGAATGAAAACACCTGGCCGTCTTTCTGCGGCTGCGTCATCCCCAGCGTCTTGACGATGCCCTCCAACTGGTTCGCGTCTTTCAATAACGCAAGCGGATTATCGCCTTGCGGACCGGGCCTTTTGCTCGCCTCCTGCGACTGGCGGCGCGCTTGTTCCATGGCGATCTTCTGCAACTGGGCGAATGCTGCCGGGTTGGTGTAATACGCACAACCTGGTTTATCGCCATCCATGATTTCTGAACTCTTTTCGATCGGAACCCCAAGGATACCCTGGAGCTCGGCCGTCGAGAGTAGCCGGCAGGTGTTTCCGCGCGAAACTATCTTCTGCGAGTCACTCGATGCGCCGCCAATCGCCGAGGCATAGCTGGTCACTTTGTGTTTCACCCAGTAGACCCCATACACGGCTGCCGCCGCACCCGCCATGAACAGGACCAGCAGGACTCCGCCAACCCATAGCAGCACTTTTCCTAAGCCAGAACTTTTCGGAGCAGTGGCGACTGGCGCTTGCACGGGCTGATAGCTTTGGAGCGGAGCTGGCAAGATCGGTTGGGCCGAGGAGCCCGGAACATTGACTGTCTGGTAGCCAGCCTGAGGCGTCGGCGGGGATGAAAGCGACGGCCGGACTGAAGCAGCTGGTGCTGGAGGCAATGCCCGTGCCCCACAGTTGTTGCAGAATGGGCCTGTTAATGGCGAGCCGCAATTGACGCAGAAACCTGGCATAGCTTCTCCTCAGGGTTCAAAGCTGATTGTGATCGCTGGCAGCAGAACGTTTCCCTGGATCCCCAATGGAGGCACAATTTTACGCTGATTTTCCCGGGCAGATGCCTGGAAAAGACGTCAACCCCGGACGCAACCCGGGCTGATTTGGAACAGGGTCTGAGACGAATGGTAATACTGGGACTACGGCCAGCGCTTTGCCGTGTCTTCCCAACCCGCCGCGCGTACAGGCTGCGGCGCAGGCATCGGAGGAGCCGCTGGTACGGGAATTCTTGACGTTGGCTGTGGTCCGTTTACGGCTGTAGCTAGAGCTGGCTTCGACAGGTCCGACAGGCTCTCCTTCTCCTCCGAGAGCAAGGGAGCCACCAGCCGCAGCGCCTCCACTTCCTTTTCCAACCTCGTTAACTCTATCTCTTTTTGCCGCAAAACCTCGTAGACATTTTTCATGGTCAGGGCACCCGCGAATTCAGTCGAATGTCTCAAGCCTTCTCTGGCACTCTAGCAGAGCTGCCTGTATTGTCAAGCGTTTCACCAGCCCGATGGTACCTTCTTCTTTAAGTCGATGGGGAGTAACGGCGGTCGCACAAGAGGAGGGTTTCCGCATGCTTGCCAGCGGTAATCGATCGCTAGCGGAGCAACACAAATGCTGCTACTGCGATGGCGGTCATCAGCAGAACCAAGACGATATATCTGTTCGCTGAAAACCATGAGAGTGAGGGCTCCAGGCCCGCGCTGAGAACCAGATCTCGACTCTCCGCAGGTCGCGCGGAAGTCTCATCGACCGCAACCGGTTCGACTTTTTGGTCCGACGGCGCAAGGAAAGGAACCGTTGGTGGTGTCACCGCGTGCCCGTTGGAACCGGGGTTCAAAGAAGTTTGTGCCGAGGCTTCAGCCTTCGCCATCGAGAGTGCTGCTGCCGCAGAAGCTCCACCCGTAGATTTCGAGGCTCGGAGAGTTACGGCGGCAGTGGTCGGCTTACCGTTCTTAGGTTGCGGCCTTAGCTGTCCACGCCACTTCTTTTCCTCACACTCTACGCAGAGTACCCGGCCCGCCGAAATGGGAAATCCGCACGCCTCGCACTTTCGCAAGCCTCGCAGCACCGGAGGGACATGGCTTTGATCGTCCCCTTGTGCCATCTCGCCATCGGCCGCTGCCGCGGCCGACCAGAACAAGGGCTTCCCCGAGGGAACGGGATCGGCCGGTGCCGGAATTGAAGCCTGAGACTCAGGGGCTACGGCGTGCAGGTTCGGCTCGGGCGGATCAGCTTTCGAAGTGAGTTGCGGGCTTGTTGGAGGTTCGGATGAAACGGGGGACTCTAACGCCGCGGCAGCGATCGTCTCAATCGATTCATGTCCCCAATGAGATTCGCGTACTGTTTTGTCCTCCTCCACAACCAGATCACCGAGAAACTGGCCCTCGAAGACTTCCGGATGAACCGCTTCCGCTACCGAACTCTCCCGCTCGCTCAACTGGTCGGGCAGAGACTGGGTAGCCTGGGCGAGGCGAACTGCGGTTTCGACCATCTCACTCAGCCGCTGCACGGCGGAAAGATCGCGTTCCCCGAAAGCATTCGCCTTTCCGGAAAACAGTTCGAAGACGCCAAGAACATGGTCATCGTTCACCACGGGCATGACCAGTACTGACGCGATACCCATCTGGCGGCAGACTTCGCGATTCACGCGCGCATCTCGTTCGGCGTCATCGCAGCGCAGAAGCTGGCGCGTGCGCACGCTCTCGCCTGAAAGGCCGAATTCCGTGGAAAGCAGCGCGCCCAGTTCGGGCGCGTTCGAGCCCACGCTGGCGCGGCACAGCATGTCTTC
>Ga0126378_10001334_pt1 | contig 18380 bp, 14 predicted proteins | sample PanSoiMetPlot_23_FD_92587 | JGI IMG/M metagenome (GOLD analysis project Ga0126378, IMG submission 92587) | Tropical forest soil microbial communities from Panama - MetaG Plot_23 | ecosystem: Environmental > Terrestrial > Soil > Tropical forest > Bulk soil | place: Panama | collected 2016-02-17
CAGAGTTCCAAGTCGGTCGTCCATGTCCAGAATTTCTGAATTGGTTTTCGTGGCGGCAACCAGCGCTTCGGGAATACTCCATCCGGCGGCAACGAAGTTCTTCAGCTCGCGAATATACGGCCCCGGCATGTAGCGATACCAATGAAGAATCAGATCCGTTCCAACGCCGCACCTGACTCCCGCCCGCTTCAGCCTTCTCAGCATCTCGAGGTTGGCATCGTTCGAAAAAGTGAAGCGACGCGACGTCGACCCGAAATATCCGCCCCACTCGTCAAAAATAATTTGATACGGAATTAGTGTGGGATCAGCGGCCACGCCTTTTTTCACCATCAACTGAATCGTCTCGTCCGTCCTCGGCAAAGGATGCTCGATGGTGTCGGCTCCGGCTTCCACCGCGCGCTGGATGTAAAACGTTTCCGAATCGACGGTCACTTTCAGTCCCAGTTCGTGTGCCTCCTGCACTGCCGCTTTGATTTCGTCCAACGAGAAATGACTTCCCAACTTGATGACGTCCGCTCCTTTGTGAAATTGTTCGCGCACCGCCAGACGCCAGTCGTCCGGGCCGGTTGCAATTCGTGTCGCGCCCATCGACTTGATCCATTCGTCGGGAGTGTTCTCCGTCGAATGTCCGCCCTCGGCGGTGATGAACTGTCCCACGGGAAAAACTCGCGGACCAGCGAGCCGGTTGTCGCGCACCCACTCTTTCAAACGAAATGTCACGTCGCCTTGAGAACCGACGTCGCGCACGCTGGTGATGCCGCTCTCCAAAAAGTAGCGGAGCTTCTCGACGGCGCGCAGCGTCGCGTCCGCTTCACTCGGCGCGTGCAGAACATCTGCTTCGTTCAACGGATATGTCAGGTGCGTGTGCAGGTCGATGAGCCCCGGAAGAATCGTTTTGCCGGAGGCGTCCACGACTTCGGCGTTCTTCGGCCACTCCGTTGATGACGCTGGCACGATTTTCGAAATCTTGTTGCGCTCGATGACCAGATTGCCTTCGCGTGCCGCCGTTCCCGTTCCGTCAAAAATTCTTCCGCCTCGCAAAACCAGGACGCGGTCCGGTCCTTGAGGTCCGGGCTTCACTGGAATGCGCCGCGGGTCGTCGCTGACCGGCGTGGACGGGTCCAAGAATTTTCTCCGGTCCTGCGCCTTCTCCTGCGCGGTTACGCAAACGCAAGAACCGAGAATCACGATCAGTGAAGCAACACTTTTAATTCGCATATTCATCTCCGAAGGCTGGTGCACTCCCGAACGGCGCAACGATCGCATCGGTTCTCGGGAAACTAGGAACTGAAGCAGGATTCATCGAGCAAAAACCGGTCGATGGCGCAGAGTTCCTCGCTGCGCCCGGAATGACACGCACGCGCGGTCATATTCAGGCCCTGCTCAAATCCCTCACGACCGCGCTTCATATCACAAGTCGCAATCTCCCGTCGCCGAAAAATAATCCGCGCGGCCATTTCTTCATTCGTTGTTTCAGCTTTTCGCTGGACCACGGACTCCGGAACCGAGCCCCGCAGCAAAAAGAGTGGTATCCGAGAACGGTGTTTTTCGGTATGCTCTCTGTAGGCGTTGTCCCCCGTCCCTGGTCGGTTTTTGCATGGCAAGTCCTGATCTCGACGCCCCAGCCCGGGTCAGCTGCTTGGCTGCCGCAAAGTCCCCTTCCGGCTCTCTTCGTAGTTGTGTGCCCTTGGTTTTAATTTTGTCCTTCCTTCTTCTCGGCGCGTCCCAGTGCCGGGCGCAGGATCAGACGCAAGACCAGGCCCAAGACCACAAAAAGCAAGACGTTGCGGAAGCTGCGCGTCAAGAACGCGCGCGCAAAGAAAGCCTGCAGAAAAAATCCAGGCATGTTTACGTCGCGGAAGACCTGAAGCGCGAGCACATCCTTACGCCGGAAGATCGCTCTCAGTTGGAAGCGCGCAAAAACCAACCGCAACCCACTCCAACCAACGCGCAACAAACACAAGGCGCGGTAGCCGGTTCTGCCGCCGCGCAAGACGTAAACCGCCCCGCGGTAACGCCTGACGCTGATGCCGCGGCACCTTCGACTAATTCCACGAACGTTCCGCTCGGCGACGTCGCCCGCCGCTTGCGGAAAGAAAAGCAATCGCAACAGCTTCAGCGCTCCGCGGAAGTTCATGTTCCTTTCGCGGATGCGCCCGTGCTCGCTTCGCCCAAGGCGCCGGCCCAGCCCTTGGTTCCTCCGGCTGTGACCGTGGACCCTCCCACGGTGGTTCAGTCTGCCCCGAGAGTGGTCGCCCCGTTGCGGCCGTTCGTCAAGCGGTCCCCCTTCGAACGGCCGCGTGTTTTGCCAGCGCCGCCCGTTGTTGCCGCTCCCCGCACAATTGTTCCAGCACCGCGCGCAATTGTCCCGGCACCCCTTGCCCCGCGCGTACTCCCTACACCACCCCTGCCTCGCGGCTCACCGTCGCCGGCAAGATCCGGAAAACTGACTATCGTCACCGTCAAGCCCGGGGACACGCTCTGGAAGTTCGCCGCATCGCGACTCGGCGACGGACGCCGCTGGAAGGAACTGCTTCCGCTGAATCCCGGGCTCCGCGATGCCAATGCTCTCGAAATAGGTTCACAAATCATTGTGCCGTCTTCCGTCGCTCCGCCGCCCGCTCCGACGGAGTACAACGTGCGCCACGGCGACACCCTCTGGACCATTGCGCAAACACAATTGCATCGCGGGTCTGCCTGGTCTTGCATCGCCCGCGCAAATCCGGAACTCAACGACGCCAACATCATTCACGAAGGCCAAGTACTCCTGCTCCCTTCTTCCTGCTGGCCCTGGGACTGACCGAAAGTTGTCGCGGCTGCCTTTCCTCTGAAATTCGCCGCGCGCCAGATGCAGTTCGCGCTGAAGCTGGTCTTCTAGCCGACTGCAGTTCTTCACGAGGGCGGGCTTCGGCTCGCTCTCTCTTCTTTTGAGAGGAAATTTCAACAGTTTGCAGGTTTTAGGGTTTAGCGGCGGCGTACGTCGGGGCGTTGCGGGTCAGCTTGCGGATGACGAATTCCTGCAACAAATTGTTCGCGGCGGTGGCGCCAATCCCGATGAGCGTGTTTTCCAATGTCACCGCCACATCGCGATCACTCTCGGGATAGTACAGATTCGAGATGCCGCCTGCCGCGAGACTGCCGAGAATGGCGGAGTAATTGGCTTGCCAGTGTCCGTTGTCGCCCTTGCAGATCACCGAACTGGCAAGCGCATAGAAAAATCGCGACCGCCGCGATCCCGTGCCTTTGTAGAAAAACCGCGGATCCTGCTTGAAGAGTGAGGGCAGGATGGCGCCGCCGATAAACGTGCCGGTAACGGAATCGGCGTAAGCAGCGCCCAGGCGTTTGCCGTAGCCCTGCGCCCCTTGTCCGTATCCGCTGAAGGAATTCGTCGCTTGCTGAATTCCGGCAATAGCCGCGGTCACCCCAAAGTTCACGGGATCAATGGTGAGCTTCCAAGCCAACTCAAATTTTTGCCTGGGGTGGAGAGGAACGGCGGCCGGATTGTAAGTGACATAGAAATTGGGAATCACTCCAAGGACGCGCTGTTTCTCTTCATCTTTGATTTCGGCTTCCGCTATTTCGACCGGAGTCATGGAAACTCGCACCTCGCTCGAAGACGCGGCCAAGCCCAACGCGACGGGCGGCACGGAGTAGTCTTCGCCCGCGTGCAGAGTTCCGGCAGCACTTTGCGGCGCGAAACCCGGCGCGGTAATCGTGAGCTGGAACGGTCCCGGCGCAATGCTGGCGAAGGAGAATTGCCCGTCGCTGTCAGACGTGGTTTGTTGACCTGAGGATCGATTTTCTTCCCGCGATAGCTTGACGGCCGCTCCCGCAATCACCGCTCCCGTTCGGTCCACAACGGTTCCGCTAATCGTTCCCGGCCGGACCGGTTGCTCGTGGGTTGCATCAGCTCCCGGTGGATCAGGGGACTGCTGGGATTGACCGAAACTGGGATAGGCGCAGAGAAGGAGCGCAGCACACGCGCTCAGCCGCAATACTGCCCCGTGAGCAAAGACCGACAGCTGGGGGTTTCGGCCCGAAAGATTCTTAGAGGACCCTGGTCTTCCGGAGTTCACGAGGAGGCCTGCCTTTAGTCTATGCCGTTTGTCTTTCTTTCACCCAAGGTTTGCCGCGCGAGGTTCCTTTAAGTTACTTACGACAGAGGCCCCCCAAAGTTCCCGCGAAGCCGCTGCAAGCCCCACGAATTGCGCCAAGAATCAGGCTTCCCTTCTACGATGTCGCTTGATGGCCTAGGGTTGGATGCGCGAGGTCCTCTCCCGTTCCAACCAATCTTTCGCAACTTCGGTTACAATAGTGTTTTCGTCCCCGAGATCGAGGCGCAAGAGTGATTCACCCGTTCATTTTCCACAACGAGACCCTTCTCCCCATTGAGAAAGTGCGCCTTTCACCCGGCCAGGCCGGGCTCATCTGCGGCTGGGGCATCTTCACCACCGTGCGCATCTCCCGGGGGGAAGCCTTCGCGTACGAGCGCCACTGGCGCCGCCTGGAAAAAGACGCGGCCATCATTCGCCTTCCCATGGCGTACACCGGCGCGAAAGTCCGCGTGAATCTTCACGAAGTGATTCGCGCGAACAAGGTTACGGAAGGCTGTGCGCGCATTTATCTCGTCTACAACTCTGTCGGTTTCTGGCAAAGCAACGAACAGCGCCCGCCGGTTGACCTCCTCATTTACAGCGCGGGGCTACCGGAGCACCGCGAAATCGTTCGGCTTGGCCTTCGTGCGCACGGCCGACACGCGGCTTCCGCGCTGGCCGGCGTTAAAACGATCTCGTGGCTTAACAATGTTTGGTCCATCGCCGAAGCAAACAAAGAAGGTTTCGATGAAGTCGTGATGCTTAACGAGCGCGGTGAAGTGGCCGAATGCACTTCGGCAAATATTTTTGCTGTGAAGGACGGAAAGATTTATACGCCGCCGCTCAGTTCTGGCTGCCTGGAAGGCATCACACGCGGCATCCTTCTGGAAATTGCGCCAGAAGCGGGTCTTTCTGTCGTCGAGCAGACTCTGCGTCCCGAGGACCTCTATTCCGTAGAAGAAGTTTTCATCACCTCGACGAACCGCAATTTGATCAGCGTGGGAGAAGTCGCAGGTCACCCCATTCCCGCTCCCGGACCCGTTTGCGAGCGTCTGCTCGAGCTTTTCGACGCCTACGTTTCCGACTACGTCACTCGACGCCTCGCCTCCGCCGCCCGATAAAACTCATGCCCCGAAATCATGCAAAAGCGCTTGGAGAGCTGCAGGCATAGATGGCCACAGAAGCCAATGTGGGGACCCTTCAGGAGCGCGCGCCTGCTCAGGCTGCCGCAAAAGCCATTTTCCCGATTCTTCTTTCCATCAGCTTTTGCCATCTGCTGAATGACACGGTCCAATCCCTGATTCCCGCCGTATACCCTCTCCTCAGGGATGCTTTACAACTGAATCTTGGCCAAGTAGGCGTGATCGCGCTCACTTCGCAGTTCACCTCTTCCATCCTCCAGCCCCTCGTTGGCCACTACACCGACCGGCATCCGCAGCCGTACTCTCTCGCCGTGGGTATGGGAGTCACCATTCTGGGTCTGTTGTCCTTCTCGATTGCGCCGAACTACGGCGCAGTCCTTGGCGCGGCGGCGCTTGTGGGCATCGGTTCGGCGATCTTTCATCCAGAGTCCTCGCGCGTGGCGCGCCTGGCCTCCGGAGGACAACACGGAATGGCGCAATCGCTGTTTCAGGTCGGCGGCAATGCGGGAACGTCGCTCGGCCCCCTGCTGGCCGCCTTTGTTCTCCGCAATCGCCAGCCGCGCATCGCCTGGTTTTCGCTCTTGGCTCTATTAGCGATGATGTTGCTGGCGAGAATTGGATCGTGGGTGAAGACGCATCATTTCGATCGCCCCAAGTCCATCGCGCTCCGGTCCAAGGACATTGACCTTGGGCCCTTGGCCGCCGCGCCGCAGGTTGCCCATGGCTCGCAACTGTCCGCGAAAAAAATTGCTATCAGTCTAGCTGTTCTGGTGGCGCTGCTGTTCTCCAAATTCTTCTATCTCGCCAGCCTCATCAGCTACTACACCTTCTACCTGATGAACCGATTCCATCTCTCCGTGCAGAGCGCGCAGCTTCACCTTGCGCTTTTCCTTGGTGCGGTGGCCGTCGGAACCTATTTCGGCGGCCCAGTGGGCGACAAACTTGGCCGCAAACTTGTCATCTGGTGGTCCATTCTCGGCGTTCTGCCCTTCACCCTGATTTTGCCTTACGCGAATTTATTCTGGACCAGCATTCTCAGCGTCATCATCGGATTGATCCTCGCGTCCGCGTTCTCCGCAATCCTGGTCTATGGGCAGGAGCTTATGCCCGGAAGAATTGGCATGGTCTCCGGCCTGTTTTTCGGCCTGGCGTTCGGTCTGGGTGGCGTCGGCTCGGCCGCACTCGGCAAGCTCGCCGATCTCACCAGCATAAACTTCGTCTACCACGTCTGCGCGTATCTTCCCGCCATCGGCATTCTGACCGCCTTCCTCCCGGATTTGCGTCCTGCAAAAGTGCATCAACGCAAAGCCGCCACCGCCTAAGCACAACCCCTGTGTGAAGCTCTCTCGGCGTTTCGCGTGCTACAATGCCGGGACTGGAAAGCACACGTGTCGGAAACTGTTCTCCCAGGCGAAGAAGCCGTTCTCGAAGTCGTCTCTCCGGACGGCGCGCGCCGCTATGTCCGCGTGACACAATCGCCTTTTTTGATCGGCCGCGGCGCGGAAACCGGCAACCATCTCCAGCTTTCAGACCGCCGCATTTCGCGCAACTGCGCCGCTATCGTTATCGAAGCCAACCGTTTTTACATTGAGGATCGCGGACAGCGCCGCGGCCTTTTCGTGAACGGCGAAAAAGTGGAGAGCCGCGAACTGCAAAATGGCGACGTCATCACCTTCGGCCTCGAGGACTCCTACGAGATTTTCTTTCGCTTCTCGAGCGGCTCGGACGAAGCATCCATCCCGCGCCTGCTCACGCGCATCGAGCACATTACCAGCTCTGAGCCGAGCGGTGGGCTGAGCAAGCTGAACCAGTTGCTGGAGGCCACGGCGTTACTGCATTCCCAGCTTCCGCTCGACGAAGTGCTGGCACGTATGCTGGATCACGCCGTTTCGATCACCGATGCGGACCGCGGCCTGCTACTGGAAGCAGACGCCTCGGGCGCGTTGAAAGTGAAGCTGGCAAGGCGCAGTGGCGGCCTGCGGCTCCCGCCCGAGAGCCTGACGCCCAGCCAGACCGCTATTCAGCTTGCGCTCAAGCAGCAAGCGCCGGTAATCACCGAGGATCTGGCGCAAGCCGAGATGGATTTACAAGCGGCCCACAGCATCGTGGCGCAGCGTCTCCGCGCTGTGGTAGTGATTCCGCTGTGGGCCATGACGCGCGCGAACACGCAGGAGTCCTTGATCAACATCAAGCGCGGCGAACTCCTCGGGGTTCTTTATCTGGACTCTCGACGCCCCGCGGCGTTCTCCAAGCTCGACCGGCAAATTCTGGACGCGCTCGCGGCCGACGCGGCCAGCACCCTGGACAACGCTCGCTTGATCGAGCGCGAGCGCGAGCGGCAACGACTGGAACAGGAGATCAATATCGCGCGCGATATTCAGCAGGCGCTGCTGCCGCGCAATTTTCCTAACACCCCCGAGTTCGCCGTGACCGGGGTGAATTTCCCGTGTCTGTCGGTGGGAGGCGACTATTTCGACGTTTTCCCGCTGAGCGACGGTCGCACCGCGTTTGTCATCGCTGACGTTTCGGGGAAAGGACTCGGCGCAGCCATTGTTACGACGATGCTCCAGGGTGCGCTCTCCGGCATGACGCTGGGCACGGACCCGGCGCTCGTGTTCAATCACGTCAATCGTTTTCTGTGCAATCACACTGAAGTGGGCCGCTACGCCACCGTGTTTTTCGGCTTGCTCGATAATGACGGCCATCTGGAATTCATCAATGCGGGGCACCCCTCGCCGTTTCTCATCCGCCGCGGTGCCGCCGAAGAAGCGTTCACGGAGGGCTCGTTCCCGGTGGGACTCGTGCCCGAGGCGGAATACACCGCGGCGTGCCTCAAGCTCGAGCCGGGAGACACGCTGGTGCTTTTCACCGACGGCGTAACGGAAGCGATGGATCCCGACGATCAGCTTTTTGGCATGCCGCGGCTGAAGAAGGTTTTGACCGGGCAATTGGAATGCCCGCTCGAACATTTGCAGAAATGCGTGCTCGAAGCCGTGGAGAATTTCACACGAGGAGCGCGGCAGGCCGATGATCTCACACTGCTCATCGTGCGCTACCGAGCCACCGCCGCCTCAGCCGCGTCGGACACAGATCTGCCATCTTCAGCGTCAGACTCTTCATCGTCGGCGGCAGCTTCCGGATCGTCTGCCCACGCGTAGCTAAGAGGCGCGTCAATTACTCTTCTCTCCGGCAGGCTGGCCGGATCAATGTGCAGCTCGCGCCGCGCGGGAATCCACATGGTCACAAGACCAAGCACCGCCATCGTGATTAGTTTAGGACTCCGCAGAACTATTGATTTCCTGTTATCCGGAAATCCGGCCGCCTTTGGTTTGCGCAGACCGCAAGAAAAAGCGAGGAGCTTGTTTCGTGCTCCTCGCGTGGATGCGATCTTTCTGAAGCTTGTCGATTCGAAAACGCCTGGAAAGCAAGAAGTTACGAGCCGAGAGTGTTCAGATCGTCTTTGGCCTGCTGCTCGGCGTTTTTGGTCGCGCCTTTAGCATCCGCTTCGGGATTTATGGCACGGATTGCCTTGTTCAGAGGCAGGGCTTTTTCTCCGTCGGCCACTTTGCATCCGGAAACGTCGGCATTGGTGTGCACGCCGGTCATGGCGGCACTCAGACAAGTGAAGTTCAACGCCAGGTTGTGGCTGGCGTGAAGCGCAGCGAGGCACTCATTGAGAGTCGTGAAGGCGGAGCAGGCTTCCGTGGCATTGGAGCTCGAGGGCAGAAGTCCGTGCGCCTGCAGCTTGGGCGTGAGTTTCTTCTCGAGGTCGGCGCGGCTTCCATTTGCCTCCGTGGATTTTTTGTCTTTCTTCACCCATTTGATGGGATTCAGAGAGTGAGCGCTGACCGAAGTTGACTTCGCGGCTTCGGCCGCGCCGGCGCCGGCGGGCCCCTGCGCCGCAGCATGCTGTGCGCCGACGGTAAGAAGAGCTGCCACACCCAGAGCAACGAGCGAGACCTTGAAAGCATTTCCTTTCATGTTTACCTCGTCGAGGATTTTTTGGAATGCGCAGAGAGGTAGTCGCATTCGGCCTCGCTTCCAGTAGGCCATGGAGCGGAGAAAATGCCGCGACCAGGCTGGAAAGTACTCCCCGAATCGGTCACGTTGTCCGTCGGTACAGGTGGAGCGAATTGAGGATGGAAACAGGGTGACCGCAAGCTTACGCGCCGCGAGAGTGGCGATGGAGACCGAGATCAGGATTTGGCTCTTAGAACGAGGCCGTAAAGCGTGAAGCTCAAGCCACCCAGGAATAGCAGCGGAGACAGATAATTCACAACAGCGGGTTGAATGGCGATGGGAATCTCCAGCGGCTTCGCATAGCCAGCGGCAAAGTAATAGATCACCCCCGCGAGCAACATATACAGGAGCCCGCGGCGCATCTGCTGGCTGCCGGCGTCCGTGGAGGTGCGGGACAACCGTACCTGCGGCTGCATCTCGCGGCAAAAGGGACACTGGTTCAAGTGTCCGGCAATCCGCTTTCCGCAGAACGCACACTGCCGCATTTGCATGGCCTGATGTCCTATCGCGCTCATGAAATTCCCGAGGAACGGCCCCTATTTCAGGCTAAAGGGGAGAGGGCGTGGGGTCAAGGCGAGGTGATGTACATGGCAATAGCGGCGCGGAATCGGCTTCAATGCATATTCATGGTAACCGAGGTCCGTGCTCACCCCCCGCAATGAGGCCCCTTCTTAGAGTTCGCGGAGAGCGGTCGCGACGGGAAGGCGCGCTGCGCGAACGGCCGGGAAGAAGCCGCCCAGGACGCCCATCACCAGAGCAAAAACAATTCCCTCGGCGAGCAAGCCGGGAGTGATCTTAAAAGCGAACGCGAGATTGGAGAAGGTCTGAAAATTGATCGTGCTAGTCGTGAGGCCGTTCAAGCGGAGAACGGCGAGGCAGCCGAGAAGCCCACCGACAAAGGAAATCAAGAGAGCTTCGATAAGGAAGGAGGTCACGACGGAAGGACCGCCAAAACCGAGAGCACGCATCGTGGCAATTTCCTTCCCACGATCGGCCACGGCGGAATACATGGTGTTGAGCGCGCCGAAGACGGCACCAATGGCCATGATGAACGCGACGAAACCGCCAAGAGTAGTGATAAGCGTGGTCATGCGCGTGGATTGTTTGGCGTAATAGTCAATCTCGCGCGTAACATCGACGTTCAGGCGAGGGTCGGAGGTGAGGGCGTCCCTCAATTGAGTCAGGGCTTCAGGGGAAGCAAGACGAGCGGTAGCAGACTGGAAAAAGGTGTCGGGCCGGTCGTACGCCGCGGTGAGAAGATGCGAATCCCCCCAAACCTCGGAATCGAAGGCACTCCCACCCGCATCGAAGATACCCACCACTTGCCAGTGCAACTTGCCGAGGCTAATGGTGTTGCCGAGGGTCAAACCGGAGTATGTCCGGTTAGCGTTTTTGCCTACGATTACTTCGGCAAGGCCGGGCTGAAACATGCGTCCCTGGACGATTTTGACTTGCTTGCGGATCTCGAGCACATTGGGCGAAACGCCACGGAGCTGCACATTGGCGTCCGTCCCCGTGGAAATCAGAGGGATGGGCGCCATGAGCACCGCTTCGGCGGTCACCAAGGGGCCGTTGGGGCCGCGGGCAATGCCGGGAGCATCTTGCATAACCTTCACGGCATCCAAGGCGACCCCGCTGGTCATTTCTGACGTGGCGCCGCCGCGGACGATCAGAGCATTATCGGGCGAACCCGACGAAACCAGTGTCGCTCTAAAACCCTTGGCAAGGGAGAGCATGGCGACGAAGACTCCTACGGTCCCGGCAATTCCTACGACGGCCACGATGGCCGAAGTCCACCGGGCCCGGACACTGCGAACGTTGTAGATGATCGGGATGGCCATGTCAGACTCTCCGCAGCGCATTGACCACGCGCATACGCATGGCACTAATCCCAGGAAGCAAACCGCTGATCACGCCAACGAGAAGAGCGAAGCCTAGGCCAAACGACAGCATGGGCTTTGATAACAGCAAGGGCGGCAACAAGCCGGTGAGCGCACCGCTGATACCTGGAATCATCACAAGGGCCAAGACGAGACCGAGCACGCCGCCAAACAATGCGATGGCCGACGCTTCGGCGAGAACCAAGAAAAGAACTGAGCGGTCCGTCACACCGATGGCTTTCAAGACCCCCAATTCAGCTGTGCGTTCGCGGACGGAAATAGCCATGGTGTTGCCGGTCACGAGCAGCAAGGTGAAGAAGACCACGCCGCCGATGGTCAGAATGAGGAATTCGATGTTGCCGAACTGCTTGGCAAAATAGCCGGCAAAGGCGGACTCGGTTTCCGCTTTAGTCTCATGAGAGGAATTGGCAAATTTTTCGTCAATGGCTTTTGCGACGCGGGCAGCATCGTCCGGACTGTCCAGCTTGACGATATACCACCCCGCGGTGCTCTTGATAACGCTGGGAACGTTCTCGTCAAAGTATTTCCATTGCAGCCAGAATTGTCCCTGATCTCCGTCGGATTTTTCCGTGTGATAGATGCCGTCGAGGTTGAACTCCCAGACCGCGCCACCGTAGAGCGTGGTTTTAATGGGGATGCGGTCGCCGACTTTCCAATGGAAGCGTTCCGCGAGTTTGGCGCCGGCGATGGCTCCCTGACGATCTTGCGCGAACTTATTCCACTGGTCGTCGGGCACGATAAACTCCGGATAGACCTTGCGATGGTTATCCACATCGATCACAAACTGGGGAAAGAAATTCTTTTCATCCTGGTAGACGCCGCCGAACCAATGGTCGTGCGTAACCGCCTTGACGCCGGGAATCGCGGCGATTTTGTCGGCGTAGGAAATGGGCATGAGGTTCATCAGACCAACACGGTCCACGACCACCAATCGGTCGGCGCCGGCAATCTCGACGCCGCGATTAAAGGCGCTCCGCACGACGGCCAAAAACGTGAAGAGAACCAGGGCGATGGCAAAAGACCCGACGGTCAAGATCAGACGAATCTTTTTGCGAAAAAGATTGGCAAAAATCAGGCGGCGGAATTTCATGCGGCACCTCCAGCAAGAACGCTTTCGCGAGAAGAAGCCTTGCCCTCAACGAGTACGCCCTTTTCCAGATGCAGGGTAGTGTGGGCGCGGCCGGCGACGACGGGATCGTGAGTGACCATCAAAACCGTTTTGCCGTACTTACCCACAAGCTCTTCGATGAGGGCCATGATTTCGTCGGCGCTTTTGCGATCGAGGTCACCGGTTGGCTCGTCGCAAAGGAGGAAGGTCGGATCGGAAACGATGGCGCGAGCGATGGTTACGCGCTGTTCCTGACCGCCGGAAAGCTGCCGCGGGTAGTGATGCATGCGGTCGGCCAGGCCGACGACGGCAAGCGCGGTCTCCACGTGCCTGCGGCGCTCCGAGCCGGCAAGCTTGGTTAGCAGCAGGGGCAGCTCGACGTTCTGATACGCGGTGAGAACGGGAATCAGGTTGTACATCTGAAAGATGAAGCCGACGTGCCGCGCGCGCCATTGGGTGAGCTTGCTGCCGGACATGTGCGTAATTTCGTCGCCGGCCACGGTGATGCTGCCAGCGGAAGGCACATCCAAGCCACCCAGAAGATTCAGCAGCGTAGTCTTGCCGGAGCCGCTGGGGCCCATAAACGCGACAAAGTCGCCTTTGTCCACGTCCAGGTTGAGTCCCTGCAGGACCTGGATTTTCTCGCCGCCGCGGCTGTAGGTCTTGTTCAAGCCGCGCACACGGATGAGGCTTTGCGAATCGCTTCGTCCATCTACTCGGATCATTCCTAGCTCCTATTGGCGGATTTCGACTTTGTCACCATCACGCAAACTCTCTGGACCTTTGACGACGATCGAATCGCCCGGCGTCAAGCCGGCAACTACCGCTACGTCTGTTCCTCGATCCAGTCCAAGGCTGACCGCACGGCGCTCGACCTTGCCGTCACGCAGCAGGAAGACGAAGGAAGCGTTAGAGTCCGACCGCACGGCGCTCTTGGGGATAAAGGCGACAGCTTCCGGACCCTTTTCCTTACCTTTCGCCTTAGGCTTTTCCGGCTCGAGGAACGCGACCTTTACGCCCATGTCAGGGAGAATGAAATCGTACTTTTCGAGATTGGGAATGGAGATGCGAACTTTAACAGTGGCCTTTTGTCGGTCGGCGGTGGGAATAACAGTGCGAACTTTTGCAGGAATTTCTTTGTCGGGATAGGCATCCAGAACAGCTTTCACATCCTGGCCTGTTTGGACGCGCGCGATGTAAGACTCGTTAACGTCAACTTCGAATTCGTTCGAGTGCATATCAACAATGGTGGCGATACCGGTGCGCGTGAATCCGCCTCCGGCAGAAACGGGCGAGACCATTTCGCCGACCTGGGCGTCTTTCGAGACGACAATTCCCGGAAAGGGCGCGCGAATCACACAGTTATCCACCGCTTGCTGAGCCACCGCGATACGCGACTGAGCGGCGGCCACCTGCTCTTTCGTAAGTGCGATTTTTGCGCGAAAGCTGTCAGCGGCCGTGCGAGCATTATCCAAAGCCTCCTGCGTTTGAACTCCGGAGTCATGTAACTGCTGTGCGCGCTTCAACTGGATTTCCGCGTTGCGGAGCTGAACCTCGAGATCCGCAATTGCGGCCTGCGAAGCGTCGCGGTCTGCCTTCGCGGAGTCCACGGCGCGTTTGTAATCGGAGTCGTCCAGTGTGGCCAGAAGCTGGCCTTCTTTGACGCGCGTGCCCTCGTCAAAGAAAACGCCGGTTACGCGGCCCGTAATCTTTGCAGCGATCGTGGCTCGACGCCGGGGAGTGACGTACCCGCTGGCGTTGAGCGCGGTCTGAGGGCCTTCACCGTTCGGCTTTGCGGCGGTGGCCACTTCGACGACGGGCTTCTGACTGCGCAGAGCAAAGGCCGTGGCAACAATGGCGCCGAAGATGACTACCGGAATCGAGGCATACACCACCTTTTTGCCAATGCCAGACTTGCTGCGCTGGCCCTCATGGATACGCAACGACCCGAGGTCGGGTTTCGACGAATCTACAGGCATTGCCAAGGACTCTCCGTAGTTGCTCAAGGCGGCGCTCCGTTTAGTTTTACGAATGGCGCGGGTCTAAAATTACAGATGCAATCCGCCTGTTTTGTGGCACATCCATTTTAACGTGGAAAAGTCTTTTTTCTAGGGCCAGTACGCCAGTGAAGATGCGGCGGGGCCGCGGCGACATGGTAAGCGATTCCCTTGATTTTGATGAGCGGAAGATGGGAATAATCGAACCCGGACCTTGGCCTGGGCAGGACCACGGCTAGATAGCATCACTGATTGTATACAAACTACAAACGAATCGCTGAGCGCGCTTTCCTCCGAAGCGCCTTGCTACCAAAAGGCGGTTTCAAAAGCACTAAGAATCCGTCTCGGCAAGCCAAGGCAAATCCTTGAGACTTAACTGAGAAGTAAGCAAGAAATACCACATTTTGGGACCTGCCACGTGCCAAAATGACACGGTTTTCGAGGCTCGAATCTGCTCCTCATGGGTTTCTTGATTTCCCAAAATGGGACCCGCTAACCCACGAGAACTAAAACCCTTACAGTGGAACAGGCACTCGCACTGGCTCACAAAGCGCTATAAACGACTGCAAAGACGGTGTCCGGCTCGTGAAGTTACAGCTTCTTCGAACATTCTCCCTACCGGCAGTTCGACATGGTTTGGCGCCTGCAGGGCCTCTGGCAGTATTTGCGTGGACCATGAATGGAAGCGAAACACAAAGGCCTGGCCTCCGCCAGGCCGCAATAGCCTCCTGAAAAAATGATCACTTGACAGGCCGGATTCCAAGTCATATGAAGGAGATTCCGCAGGCCCATTCCCTACCTTAGCCGCCTGCGGGACGGGGGTCTCAGATGAACCCTACCCGCCGGGATTTTCTTAAGCTTACGACCGTTGGCGGAGCTGCAGCTGTGCTCTTCGGCTTCGATCTGAAGCCGGCTTACGCGCAGTTGCGCACGCTGAAAATCGCCCGCGCCAATGAAACCCGCTCCACGTGTCCGTATTGCTCGGTGAGTTGTGGCGTCATTATTTACACCATCGGCGATCGCGCGAAGAACGTCACGCCCCAGGTGGTGCACGTCGAAGGTGACCCGGATCACCCCATCAATCGCGGCACGCTCTGCCCTAAGGGGTCTTCGCTCGAACAAGATATTTTGAACGAGCGGCGTTTGCTGAAGCCGCAGGTGCGCCGCCCCGGCGGAACAGATTGGGAAGAAATCTCTTGGGACGACGCGATCAGCGAAATCGCTCAGAAAGTGAAGAAAACCCGAGACGACACTTTTATCGAGAAGGATGGCGCAGGTCATACCGTCAATCGCCTTGAGTCCATTGCCTTCACTGGTGGCTGCACCGACACCAACGAATTCAACTACCTCGTGGTCAAGACCATGCGCGCCCTGGGGGTCGTGCACTTAGAAAACCAGGCCAGGGTTTGACACGGCCCTACGGTCTCAAGTTTGGGACCAACGTTCGGCCGGGGCGCAATGACCAATGGGTGGGTCGACATCAAGAACACGGACATGATGTTGATCATGGGCGGGAATCCCGCAGAGAATCATCCCTGCGGATTCAAGTGGGCTGTTGAGGCAAAACGCACGCGCAACGCGAAACTGATCGTAGTAGATCCGCGTTTCACGCGCACGGCTTCCGTTGCCGATTTGTTCTGCCAGATTCGCGCGGGTTCGGATATTGCTTTTCTTGGCGGCCTCCTCCATTACGCCATCGAAAACAATCGCATCGCCAAAGACTATCTCCTCAACTACACGAACGCCGCGTTCGTGATCCGGGACGGTTTCAAGCTGCCCGAAGACGGGCTGTTTTCAGGGTTTGATCCCGCAACACAAACCTACGACAAGAGTACTTGGAATTATGAAGAAGGCGGCGACTTGAGCGGCAAAGCCGGAGCAGCTCATGGAGCAACGGGAAGGCCAGCCATTGGCAAAGATGGGAAACCGCTGCCGCCGCGTATGCCTGAAAATGCCGCCTATGATCTGACGCTCCAACATCCTCGATGCGTGTTCCAGCTTCTCAAGAAGCAGTACTCGCGCTACACGCCGGAGATGGTCGAGCGCATCACCGGGGTGCCTAAGGGGCAGTTCGAGAAGGCAGCTGATCTCTTCACTTCCATCCGCAAGGACGGCGACACTAAGAAGGTCGCCACAATTATCTACGCGGTGGGATGGACGCAACATACCTCCGGCACGCAGATAATTCGAACCGCGGCGATGTTGCAACTGCTTCTAGGCAACGTAGGCCGCTCCGGAGGCGGTGTCAACGCGCTGCGCGGCCATTCCAATATTCAGGGCGCCACCGATCTTGCCGGCATCTTCGAGATTCTGCCAGGCTACCTGAAAGTGCCGGTTCCAACAGATACGGATTTCAAGACCTATCTCGAGCGCATCACTCCGAAATCCTCAAAACCGCACATCTGGGATTCATGGAATTATTGGTCGAACACTCCCAAATTTGCCGTCAGCTTCATGAAGGCCATGTACGGCGACGCGGCCACCAAACAAAACGATTGGGCCTTCCACTATTTGCCAAAGGTGGACCGCAACTATTCCTGGACTTTCATCTGGGACGACATGTACCGCGGCAACGTCAAAGGTCTGTTCGCCTTTGGCATGAACGGTGTGGCTATCGGTCCCGACTCCAACAAGAACATCGAAGCGCTGAAGAAAGCGGATTGGCTGGTGGTCGGAGAGATTTATCCCGACGAAACGAGCGAATTCTGGAAGTCTCCCGGAATCACGCAAGATGAAATGAAGAAAATCCAGACTACGGTTTACCGCCTGCCGTGCGCTGGCTTTGCGGAAAAGGACGGGGCGTTCGTCAACTCCGCGCGCTGGCTGCAATGGAAGAACGCCGCTCTGCCTCCTCCAGGAGACGCCAGACTGGACCAGGAAACCTTGGCGCGCATCTTCTTGAAAGTCCGCGAGCTGTACCAGAAGGAAGGCGGGAAGTTCCCGGATGCGATTCTGCGCGCGAGCTGGAGCTACACGAATCCGCTCAATCCGGCTCTGAGCGAAGTTGCAAAAGAGATTAACGGCAAGGCGCTCGCTGATTTGGAAGATCCCGCCACCAAGCAACAAATTAAAGCAGGGCAACAGCTTCCCGGTTATTCCTGGCTGAAAGATGACGGCACTACTGCCTGTGGAAACTGGCTGTATTCCGGCTGCTTCACCGAAGCAGGGAACATGATGGCCCGTCGCGGCACAGAAGACCCGTCCGGCCTTGGCATTTATCCCAACTGGGCGTTTTCGTGGCCCGCGAACCGCCGCGTGATGTACAACCGTGCGTCTTGCGACCTTGAAGGCAAGCCCTGGGATCCGTCGCGCAAGCAAGTTTGGTGGAATGAAGGGACGCAGAAGTGGGTCGGGAACGACGTGCCGGACTTCAAAGCGGACTCGAAGCCCAAAGATCACATGGGCCCTTTCATTATGAATCCGGAAGGCATCGGACGCCTGTTCGCGCCGCTCGGTGCCGTGGCCGACGGCCCATTCCCGGAGCACTACGAGCCGATCGAGAGCCCTATCGAGAATCCGCTGCACCCGCAGCAGTCCAACAATCCGATGGTGAAGAAATTCAAGACCGATGCGGACAAATTCGGAACGTCCAAGGACTACAACCTCGTCTGCACGACCTACCGCCTGACCGAGCATTACCACTACTGGACCAAGAACAATCCCATGAACGTGCAACTCGTCCCGGAGCCGTTCGTGGAGATTCCCGCGGAGCTCGCGAACGAAATGGGCCTGCACGGCGGTGAAAAAGTCAAGGTGACCAGCGCTAGAGGCAACTACATCGCTAAAGCCATGGTCACCAAACGCATCAAGCCCATGACCATCGACGGCAAGAAAACGTACCAGATCGGCGTTCCCTTCCACTGGGGTTATCGTGGAATTATGGAGGACGAAGGCAAGACCGCAAAGACCGTTGCAAATCTGCTCTCGCCTACTGTCGTCGATCCGAACGCGTGGACACCCGAATTCAAGGGTTTCCTCGTGAAACTCGAGAAAGCGTAGGAGCCGAGCCATGAGCCAAGCCACACTACGCATTCAAAAAATCTCGGGTCATGCAGGCAGCGTCCCCGGCGAAGACACGCAGCGCGGATACACGGTCTGCAAACTCATTGACACCACCA
>Ga0126378_10001335_pt1 | contig 18377 bp, 24 predicted proteins | sample PanSoiMetPlot_23_FD_92587 | JGI IMG/M metagenome (GOLD analysis project Ga0126378, IMG submission 92587) | Tropical forest soil microbial communities from Panama - MetaG Plot_23 | ecosystem: Environmental > Terrestrial > Soil > Tropical forest > Bulk soil | place: Panama | collected 2016-02-17
ATTCCGGCCGGGCGGTGTCGTGCCGATCGTGCCGCCGGGAACAGCCGGCACACCCAACGACTGCGTCGCGGCGCTCGCTGCCGTGAATCCCAACCTCAAGATCGAGGATACGCGCAGCTATAAGTCCGACTCGCTGTGGAACTATGAGCTCGGCGCGAAGACTGCGTGGCTCGACCACCGTGTCATTCTGAACGCAGCGGCGTTCGATATCCGCTGGAGCAACATCCAGCAGCAGATCCTCCTCGGATGCGGCTTTCAGTTCATCTCGAACGCCGGTGCCGCGGAGAGCAAGGGCGGCGAGGTGGACCTGCGTGCGCGTGCCACCGATCATCTGGAGGTATCGTTGGCGGTCGGCTACCAGGATGCGAAGATCACCGAGAAGGGCAACTCGCCGCAGCCGGTGGGTTCGCCAGTGTTCCAGGTGCCTGACTGGACCGGTAATGGCGCGCTGACCTACACCTTCCCGCTCACGAGCAGCTGGAACAGCGTGAGCGTCATCGACTACTCCTACGTGGGCAGCAGCTACAGCGCCAACAACAATCCCACCGAACCCCGCAAACGACCCGCCTACCGGCTGCTGAACGCGCGTTTCGCGTTCGCGCACGGCGCGACCGAGCTCGCGCTGGTCGGCAAGAATCTCACCAACGAGGTGACGAACCTGGCGGATAACCGCTCTATCGCCGCCGAGGTTCCCGGCCGGCCGCGGCTGTTCCTCAACCAGCCACGCACCATCGGTCTCGAGGTCACTCATCGTTTCTGAGCCGCGCATGACAGGAGGTAGCAGCGTGTCGCGTGGCAGGCGTGCCTGGGCAAGCGCAGCGCTCGCTCTCTCGGCCTGCCTGTGCGGCCCGCGGGGCTGGGCACAGATTCCAGCGGAGCCTGAGGGCGTCGTCGAGCAACTCCCCGCCCGACCCGCCCCGCACTGGGTGTGGGTCAATGACATGGCCTTCTTCGCTTTCCCGGACGGCAAGGCGTTCCTGGTGGATGGTGATAGCGGGCGGATGCTCGGGATGCTGAGCACCGGGTATTCGTTCACCTCGGTTCTGATCCCCAGGACCGGGGCGGTGATCTATGCGCCCGAAATCTACTTCTCGCGCGGTACCAGAGGAACGCGCTCGGACGTAGTGACCATTTACGATGCCACGCGCCTGGAGCCGGTTGGGGAGATCGAGATTCCGCCGAAGCGCGCGTCGCTGATGCCCATGCCCGGCGCGCAGGCCCTGACCGACGATGATCGTTTCCTCCTGATCTACAACTTCACGCCGTCGCAGTCGGTCACCGTGGTCGACACGCACTCGCGGAAGTTCGTGGGCGAGATCGAGACGGCCGGCTGTGCGCTGGTGTATCCGACCGGCCCACGGAGCTTCTTCTCGATCTGCGGCGATGGCGCGCTGCTCGAGACGACACTCACCGACGCCGGCACCCTGGCGCGCCGCGAGCGCACGGCCGAGCTCATCGACGTGCTGAAGGATCCCCTCAGCGAGAAGGGAGTACGCCGGGGAGACACGTGGCTGTTCGCATCGTTCGAGGGCGTACTGCACCCACTGCGCGCGACCGGCGCGGGCGTCGAGGCGCAGCCCACCTGGCCGCTGTTCACGCCACAGGAGCTCGCGCAACACTGGCGCACGGGAGGACTGCAGCACCTCGCCGTGCATGGCGCCAGCGGCCGATTGTTCGCGGTTGTGCATCAGGGCGGCCCCGGAACCCACAAGGATCCGGGCGAGCAGGTGTGGGTATACGATCTCGCCTCTCACAAGCGCATGCAGACCATCACCACACGCAACAAGATCGGCTCCATCCAGGTGTCGCAGGACTCCCAACCGCTGCTCTTCGGCTGCTCGATCGACAGCAACCGGCTCGACATCTACGACGCGACTTCCGGGAAGTATCTGAGAACCGTGGAATCGCTCGGCCTGACGCCTACCGTCCTGGTGTTGCCGTGACCGCGCGAGTGCCTTATGCGGGCAATCCCCTCGACGCGTTCGTCGAGCGAATGACACGCGATCTCGCGCGCCGGGTTTCCCGGCGGAGTTTCCTCGGCAATGTCGGCGCCCTGCTGTTTACCACTGGCGTGCCGCTTCTGCCGGTGGCACGCGGTGCGGCGCCCACTGCCGCGCGGCCTGAGGCCGCCGCGGATCCCGGTGACCCGCAGACCTGCGAGTACTGGCGACACTGCGCCATCGACGGATTCCTCTGCGCCTGCTGCGGAGGCTCGATCCAGAGCTGCCCGCCGGGCACCGAGGCCTCGGCCATCACCTGGGTCGGGACCTGCCACAATCCCGCCGACGGGCACGACTACATCGTCTCCTACAACGATTGCTGCGGCAAAAGCCAGTGTGGCCGGTGTCTGTGCAATCGCAACGAGGGCGACAAGCCGCTCTACATGCCCTTCAAATCGAACGACTACAACTGGTGTGCGGGCAGCAAGGTCGGGATTGCCTATCACTGTTCCACGGCGCGCGTCGTCGGCGTAGCGAAGTGAAGCGCGGCGCACTCTGCGCGGCGGTGTTCGCGATAACATGCTCAGCCATCGCACTGCAGTTACGGGCTGGGCAAGCGGCCGTGCTGACACCGCCGGTGCAAGCCAACTACATGCTCAACTGCATGGGGTGTCATCTTGCCGACGGCTCGGGAGCCGCTGGCAAGGTTCCCTCCGTGCGTGACTCGATGCTGATTCTGTCCCGGAGTACTGCCGGCCGCCGCTACCTGGTGCAGGTACCGGGTGCCGCACTGTCGCCACTTTCGGACCTCGAGCTGGCGCAGGTCCTCAGCTGGATGGTGCGCAATCTGAGCGCACGAACCGTAGCGTCCGATTTCACGGACTTCACTGCCGCGGAGGTCGCGGACTATCGCCGCGCCCCGCTCGTGAATGTGCGCGAGAGGCGCGCGCAGCTGCTCGCGGTGGCCGCAGATCGCGCTGCGCGTTGATCTCAGCTGCCGCGGGCTGTCCGCGTGCCGCGCGTCGATTGAACGATCGAGCCGTTGAGCCGGCCGCATGACTAAGTGGCTGACTTCGCCGATTCGACCGCGAGGTCGACTGCCTCGCTGACCGTCATGCTCGTGGCGCCGGAGAAGATCTCGGGATGGCGTTCGACGCAGCGCTCGGCACGCATGCAGTGCGCGGAGGTGACGATTCCGAGGCCTTGCAGCCTGCGCAGCCTCTGGATAACTGCTTCGGTCATGGCGCGGCGACTGTGTACAGAACGTCGACTACGACAATCAGCCCTGAGACTGCCAGCGCAACGAGCGGGGCGGCGATCGATCGGGGAAAGATGAACATGACACCTCCTTACGCAAATCAGAACACTCATTACTGACTTCCTATTCCGGAGAAGGACGGCAAGGCATCAGTTCATGAGTCGCAAGGGATACGGTCATGTGATGCGGTTGGGGGAGGGCGCCCAGCAGGCGAATTGCCCGGCCCAAGGTGTGGGTGCCTCCGGCAAAAAGTGCGGCGATGGCGTCACCGCAGACACGTGCCAGGCGCCGCGGCAGCGCCCGCAGGTTCTCTATCTGGTCGCTGCGGTGCTCATCGCGCAGGCACCACTCGCAGAAGTGCTCGCAGTTGTTTGTGAAGATTCGATAGCGGTTCTCGCCGAGGCGGGAGCGCGCCCGGCGCGTCACCTCGGTTCCATCGAAGCGAGGCTCAGCATGGGCTCGTACCCAGATCCCACATCCTTGCGCGAAGCTCGCGAGAGAAACCTCTTCCACGGGGATGCGACGTAAATGGCGCACCACCGACTTATAGTGAACGACGTTACCACCACCCACGTAGATGCCGTGATGCACAAAACCAAGACGCGGCGTAACGAGGTGTGAGCCCAGCGGAGGTCGTTCAAGTGCACCGAGCGGTGTGTCGCCGCGGTGCGGTCGGCGAAACGTTCCTGGTTGCCGTGTTGATCTGCGGGCATCGTGTGGCCCTCCATGAGAATGCACATGAGCGCGCGACAAGCAGATGGCTCCTGGTGTTGAACACAGTCGTATCGGTGTCGGTACTCGAGAACACCAGAAGACCCGGGAATATTCTGTGCAGGATTGGTGTAGCCCCTTCCAACAACGTCGCTCCAGTGAGTCCGGGAGTTGACGGAGTCAGGCCCAATCAGCTCGGGCGGCAGTGACGAGTCGATGAATGCGGTGCCGGGGTGGGCCGGAGTGCCAGGGATACATGCCTCACCGACCAGCCCTCGCTGGAAGGGCTCACGTTGAACCCGAACTTGGCCGCCAACCCCAGCATCGCTGCATTGGAAGCCAGCACGTCACCGCTCATTGCTCTCAGGCCGCGAGTGCGGGCGACGGCGATGAGCTCTGACAGCAGGCGTTCACCGAGACCTCGCCGCTGCCATTCATCCAGCACGGCTATAGCGAACTCGCAGTCATCGCTGCCGGGGCATACCGCGTAACGACATTCGCCCAGTTGAAACGTCCGGCCGTCTCGTGAGGTTACTGCGACGAGGGCTACCTGATTGAGCTGATCGATGCGGACGAAGCGCTCCAGCATCTGCGGCGTGACTTCCCGCACCGCACCCATGAAACGGCAGTACCTGGCCTGTGGTGACAGCGCGCGGACAAATTGCTGCATGATGCTCGCATCACTGGCGCGTGTCGGCCGTATGGTGACTGGTGCGCCGTCCGGAGTGCGCCAGCTGGTCACTACAGACGGTTGCTGATGGCCGGTCACGAGTTGTCTCCAGGTGACTATCGGCCAGCAACGGGTGCGGCGTGCTCCGGTGCCAGCGATTGGGCAAGGATCTCTGCGAAAGTAAGCCCATAGGCAGGTGACCTGAACAGCAGCACCGGATCGTCAGCCGGCGCAATCCCGTCCGCGGCGATTAACGGATCGAAGTTCATCTTTGCGCACACCGCTGCGTTCCCGGGCAGAGCCTGAGTAATTGTCAGCGTGCCCACCTTGAGATGCCGGCGTTCGGGCGGCCAGGGAATCGATGCGTTGTCTGTGGTGTCGGCGGGTTCTCCCAGGTAGACGATCATGTCCCAGCGAACCGGACTGCTCGCGAGCCGCCTGATCAAGCGCTCCTCGAGAGCGTCCCCTCCGGTCCAACCCGGCTCGGCCGACATGGCCGTTGCCTGGTCCTGCGGGAGGAAGCGCCACCTGACAAAGCGTGTGCGACCCACGGAATCGATGAACCTGAAGGTATGGATACTGAAGTACGGCGAGCTGGCGTAACTCGACGGCGCGTCGGTGGCGGTCACAAAGTTTGATTGAGCGAACGCGCCTGGATGTGCGGCGAGGAATGCTTGCAGCCTCCGGACATCGGGTACGCCTGTGTTGGGGTCCGGTTTAGCCGCGACGATCATCTGCGCGAACGTCGCGGGATCTGACGTGCCGAACAACGGGGTGTTGAGCATTGCCATGTGCTGCAGGCTGCCGCCAGGCAAGCGAAGCTCGAGCTCCATTGCGCGCGAGTTGTGGCTGTTGGGGTTAGCGCGGGTGGCCGAGAAGCGCGCAGTCACCGGCACTGGGACCTGCGTAAACATCGCTGAGCGGCTCAGCGCAGACGCCACGGGCGTGCCCACGAACTCGCCTGTGGCGCAAATGCAGCTGCGGTTCTTCAGGAGTGGCTCGGGGTGAACATCGAAGGTGTCTTCGAAGGACCTGACGATCGCATTGGTTGTCAACGCTTCCCGGGCGGACGCTGCCAGCGTTGCAACAAGGGCTGCGCACGTCATGGCACCGAAGATTCTTGACTTGTTCATGGAATCAGGTGGACCTCTGTAAAGGAGCGGTCTGTCTGCTCGGGATAACACGCAGAGAGGGCCTTGCATTCCATCGCGGTGGCGTTCGGTCTGACGACACGTGCCGAGCGCCAGGAATAAATCCGCGAGCCGCGTGTTTCGTACACAGGCTAGTCGTGCCAAAGCACGCTGCAGCGACCGCACTCACTCACTCTTAGATGTTTGAATGGAGATTTATGGAAGCGCTCGGACTGTCCTTTGTTGGAACGACTCTGCTACTTCTGTTGGCGCAAGCGGGCGAGTCCTTCGCCGCGAGCCTGCGTGCGATCTGAAAACGAGGCGCAGAAATTGGCTCCCGGGGCCAGTGGGGCCCCCGAGGGGATCTCGCCCTGCGCTGGTCCCCCATGGACGACAACGTTCACCGCCGCAGGGAACGCCAGGGAGTGCCGATGCCGCAGGGCACAGGAAATTTTTGCGGGTGGCAGGGAATAACGCCCCGACCCCGGGTGTTACCGTATCAGCTGGTGGGGGGGAAGCGACCTGCAGGCTCGCCGGCTGAGAGGTAACACCATGGTTATTGATGACAGGGACCTGCTGGCGTACGCCGACGGCCAGCTAGCGCCTGAGCGCCGGGCCGAAGTCGAGGCCGCGATAACGAACTCCGCGGATGTGGCCGGGCGAGTGAAGGCGATGCAGGCCTCGGCACTGCCTTATGCTGCCGCCTTCGAGTCGCAGATCCTTCCTCCGGTGCCACGAGAGCTCAGCGACCGGATCGCGGCTCTTGCCAGCGCCGATTCTCGGCGCCAGCGTGCGGGCCGGTCGGCCTGGCCGAAGCTGGTCACTGCATTTGCCGCGGGTGTCCTCTGTTGCGCCATCGCGCTGAAGCTGTTGTCGTTCGGCGTGACCGGACTTTCCGCTACCGCCCAGGTCGAGCCGTGGATCCAGGCTGTGGCGGACTATCAGCAGTTGTATTCGCGCGCGACGGTGACGCATGTCACCGAAGATCCACAGCTAACCGCCCGCGTAATCAGTGACTTATGGACGGCTGATGGCATGAGAGTGGTCGTGCCCGACCTGCGTGCTTCAGGGCTGACCTTCAAGCGGGTTCAACGCCTGAGCTTCCGCGAGCAGCCTGTCGTGCAGATGGTGTATCTCCCCGTGCAGGGGGAGCCTGTCGCGCTGTGCGTCACCCGGGATGCGGGGCCGGAAGAGAAGCCCCGGGCCCGGCAGATCGGCGAATTGAGCACTGTGGCGTGGCGGCAAGGTGAGCTCGGCTACCTGCTGCTCGGCAAGGCCCCGGCGCAGGCGCTGATGGACCTGGGGAGCCGGATTGCCAGGGGCCACACGAACCGCCTTTACGGCCGCGCCGCCCGTTCGCCCGCCGGCAACGCCGCGTAAAAACGATGACCCCCCATTCGCGCTCGCGCGTCCGCCCGGGATTCAGGCGTTCGCACAGAGTTCCTCTCGGCGTCCTGCCTCGGAAGGGCTTGCGTGCGGCGTCGGAGGCTTCCCCGAGCAGAGCAGCGATCGGACAGGGTGGATTGTCCGGGGACCTTGCGGACTTGCTGCCACGGTTGTGGCGCTTTGCATTGCGCCTTGCCGGAAACCGACATGATGCCGAGGACCTGCTACAACGCGCCTGCGGAAAAGCCCTTGAACGGCAACACCCGTTGCAACCCGGAACGTCGACTCTCATCTGGATGTTCTCGATCGTCCATTCAGTGTGGCTAAACGAACTGCGTGCGCGACAGATCCGCAGCCACGGCAACATGCAGTGGAGCGAGAAGCCCGTGGAAACTGTTGCAGACGCGAGGGGCTGCAGTCCGGAGACGCATACCCTGCACCAGCAGATCATCAGCTCGGTGGAGAGACTGCCCGACGCACAGCGCAGTGTCATGCTGCTGGTGGCAGTCGAGGGATTGAGCTCTCGCGAAGCCGCGACGGTTCTCGATGTGCCCATCGATACTGTTATGAGCCGTTTGGTGCCTGCTCGTCTCACTATCGGCGAATCCCTCGGTATGCCCACCGCCGAACCCGCACACCCTCGGACCTCACCATAGCTCATCGCTCCCGGGCCCGAGCCTCAGACCCCGAGTCAGGGCCAAATGGCGCTGCGGAATAGTCACACGCGCCCGCGTGTTCTTCATCGGGCTCGAGACGTTGGTGCTCACGTAACCAACCGGAGAACAGACACTTGTGGGGTGTTTCATGATCGCTACGCCGCGGGAGTTGCTCGATACCTCCATTGCGCAGCTGCAAATGCTGAGCGCCTTTCTGGGCGACCAGCTGGTCGACAGTGCCGTCGGATCAAGAGCGGATGACACTCCGGAAATACTCGCCTGTCGGGAACTGCTTGTCTCACTCGGGGCGCTGATTGTGAAGGTTCAAGGCACCAATCACCTGACCGCCGGGCGTGTCAGGGGCGAGCAGGCCGTGCGATGGGCTCGATCTTAGCGTCAGGTGCTGTGAACGCCGGCGGCTGGCAGGTTGAGGGCCGCCCTGAGCCGCTGCTCCTCGGGCTCGATGTGGGCGACCACCGCAGCCGTCTGGCTGGCCTCGGTGCGCAGCCAGTCGCTGAAAAGCATGACCTCCGGCAGGCCCGCCACCTGAGGCAGCGCAACTAAGTGGTACCTGAACGCCGTGTCGGTGCTGAGCGCGAGCGGACAGATCAGGGCCCCGTTCGCCAGATAATCGGTGACGAGGCTCAGTCGTGCCAGAGCCACTCCCAGCCCGAGCACCGCTGCCTCGATCGCAAGTCCGGCGTGACTGAAGCGCTGGCCCGCATGATGGGGCGCATCTGGACGGCCGAGCTGATCAAGCCAGCTGTGCCAATCAGAAAGGCTGCCATCGCCCTCGCTCCCGGAGTCGTGCAGCAACGGCATCTCGAGCAGCGCGTTGATTGTCACGATGGCGTCGCGCCCGGCGACCAGCTGCGGTGCACACACCGGCAACACACGGTCGCCCATCAGCAAGGTCGCCACGTGCCCGCGATAGCGTCCGTGGCCGAACCGAATCGCGAGATCGATCTGCTCCGCTCGCAGATCGAGGACACGCGCATCGGCAATCACCTGCACCTCGATATCCGGATGCTGCTCAAAGAAGCGGGGCAGGCGCGGCATCAGCCAGCGCGAGGCCACCGAGGGCAACAGGGTGATTCGCAGCTTGCGCGGCTGAGTGCCGCGGCTGATCTCCGCAAGAGTACGGCCGATGTCGCTGATGGCCTGGTCGACTTGCCGCGCGAGCGCCCGACCCGGAGCGGTGAGCTCCAGGCCGCGTGCACCACGCTCGAACAGTCGCGCCCCGATTTCGGCCTCCAGCGCCTTGACCCGGTGGCTGACGGCACTCTGAGTCCGGTGCAGCTCTGCAGCTGCAGCGGTGAAGCTCAAGTGACGTGCCGCCACGGCAAACACGTAAAGCGAGTCGATGGAAGGCAACCGCGCCATGTCGCGTCAGCCTGGTGCAATGCTCCGGGAAGCATGAGCGTGTTTCATGGCTCGCCCCCCTTGAAAGTCGTTTGTTCCGGGAACGCAGGCCGACTCTAATGCGCGCCTCATTCGAGTCTATCCCGATGCAGCGGAGTTCACACGAAAGTGGCCTACGCCGCCCGGCGCGCTGCGGCCGCCCGCGTTTGCGGCGTTGCTGCGGATAGCGGCGGGTGGCCTGACGGGAGCTAGCGAGGCCCGATGACGCGCGATGGATTGAGCAACGAGCTACCGGCGCTGCTGCCACGGCTGTGGCGCTTTGCATTGCGCCTTGCGGGTGACCGCCACGACGCGGAGGACCTGGTGCAGCGCGCCTGCGTACGTGCGCTCGAACGCCAGCACCAATTACAGCCGGGGACTTCCACACTGAGCTGGATGTTCTCAATTGTTTACTCGATCTGGCTCAACGAGGTGCGTGCGCGGCAGACACGCCGCCACGGCAGCATTCAATGGAGCGAGGAACTGGCCGATACGGTGGCCGACCCCGCAGCGCTCAGCCCGGAGACGTACACCCTGCACCGGCAGATCATCAGCGCGGTCGAACGGTTACCGGACGCTCAACGCGCAGTAATGCTTCTGGTCGCAGTCGAAGGCCTCAGCTACCGGGAAGCGGCCACTGCGCTCGATGTCCCCATCGGCACCGTTATGAGCCGCCTGGCACGGGCCCGACAGACGATTGGCGAGTTGTTCGTCGCTCGACTGCCTGAGGAAACTCGTGGTTCGGACGCGGATACTTTCAACGCGCACTACTCGAGTGCCAAGAAGTAGGCGCGGGTCCCGGTAGGGATACGTGGCTACGCCGGCACTGTGGCACGCGCGGCGGGCGCGACGCTCGCGGCGGCCTCGGCCTGTTCAGCCTCGATGAGCTTGCCGAGCGCGCGCCTGAAGTGCGCGAGCGGGGCATCCGCCAGAATCGCGAGGGGTTGAAAGCCCGGATCCTCCTCGAACGTCTTCTGCTGGCGCTCGATGATCGCCTTGTCCTCCATGAAACCCTCGATAAGGCTTTTCAGGAGCGATCTCGAGATGGTCGAGTCCTCGCCCTCGAAGTTGTTCAGGTAATTCCAGAAAAAGTGCGTGGTGCGTTCGGTCTCCGGTGTCATGTACTGACAGTTGCGGTACTCCCTCGCGTTCTGGACCTTGCCTTCCTCGGCGCCCTGACCGGCCGGTGCGAACATCGTCTCCATGTAGAAGATGCCAGGGATGAGCATGGTTACGTGATTGCGCCGGTCTACCCGGGCATCTTTATCGGGAATGACCCGCTTGTGGAACGGCGGCGATTCGCTGTTCATATGCCAGCGTTCCACGCGGAAACCGCGCTCCTGGTTCTCGACCACGATCGGTTTCGTGACGTACGCGTATTCCTCCGAGCCGCCGAGCGTGTGGGTGTGAACGAACGCCAGATGCGAGAAATCACTCAAATTGTCGACGATCAGCAGGTAGTTGGCATCGTAGTGGAGGTAGGCAGGCAGCCCTTTCCACTTCGGATCATGCAGGGGAGCAAACTCCGGGATCAGCGAGCGGTCGGCGCGGGCCGGGTCCCCCATCCAGATCCAGATCAGGTGACCGCTCTCCACGGTTGGATATTTGCGGACTCGCAGCTTGGGCGGAATCATGTTCTGGCCGGGGATCTGTGTGCATTTCCCGTTGTGGTCATACCTGATGCCGTGGTACATGCAGCGCACGCTGTCGCCTTCGCGTCGGCCCTCCGAGAGGAGGGCGCCGCGGTGCGGACAACGATTGTTGAGCGCGAAGACCTCGCCGCTGTCGCCTCGATAGAGCAGAACGTGCTCATTGAGCAGCGTGCGAGCCAACAACTTGCCGTCGATCAGTTCGTAATCCCAGGCGGCCACGTACCAGCAGTTCTTCAGAAACATGGGCGGCGCCTCCACCATTCGTGACACTCTTTTTGCGGTCGGATCACCCGAGGGACCCGCCTTGGACACCTTTAATGAGGGAATCATAGAGCAGTCGGCACACCGCGGTCGTCGGCGCGCTAATTTCATGAAATATAAAGAATTTGCGTCGCCGTGCTGCGCTGGTCGACCCGGGCATCGGGCCGCGCACCCCGAGGCTCACCGATGAGCTCTGTTGGATCGTGGGGACTGCGGCGCGCGCCGTAGCGGGGACTCGTTCCCTATCACGATCCAGTCCATTGGGATGTCATGGCGCTGTGGAAAGATCGTCGGAATTCGCAATTGCGGGTAGCCAAGTCCCATGACTACGGGGTTGCCTCGCATGGCGGCCAACGTCCGGTCGAAAAAGCCGCCTCCGTAGCCAAGGCGGTAGCACTTCGAATCAAAGCCGACCAGGGGAGCGAGGACGGTGGTCGGGACGACATCCGGGCCAGCAGCGGGGTGCGGAATCTTCCACAGCCCTCGCGCCATCGCCGAATCCGGACGCCACTCCCGGAATGTCATCGGCCGGCCGAGCTCAATCGCGACCGGAAGCGCCACGCGTAGCCCGCGCAAGCACGCCTCGCGCATCCACGAGCGTAAATCCGGTTCGCCGCGGATCGGCCAATAGACGCTGACGATTTCGTTCGAGCCTGCCGGGATCATCTCATCGAGCTTGCGCACAATCGCGGCGGTGTGCAGCGCGCGATCCTCCGGGGGCAGTGCGCAGCGCAACGCGATCAGTCGCGACCGTTCCGCCTTACGCCAGCGCGCCACATCGCTCGCCTGCTGCGCGTCGACCGGAGCACCGTCCGGACCTATTTCATGCAGAAAACAGGGAGGTGATCCACCGGCTTCTTCATCATCCGGCCCTGGAGTCTCGGACATCGTTCGCCTCACGTCCTTCGTTTCAGTTTCCTGAGGTTGGACCGTACTTGGCATTCATTCGTTCGATGATGCGCGAGATGTTGACGACCGTGCGCTCATGGGTCCCGGTGCCGATCTCCTCGTTGCCGTCCGTGGCCCAGACACGGAAAAAGATTTTGCGACCCTCGGTGCCGATGACCTCTGCGTGGCCTGCGACTTCGCGCCCGACCGGCGTCGCGACGAGATGGCGCACGTCCACGCGCGTACCGACCGCGCTTTCGTCTGCCTCGAGGTACTGCCTTATGGCATTCAGTGCCGCGTTTTCCATGATGAGAATCAAATACGGCGTAGAGAACACCGGTGGCAGGATACTGTCTTTGAACCTGTTCGCCAGATGTGCCGGCTCGACGCGGAGCACGTACTGACCCTGCGCGCCATTCGGAATCGGTTTCATGGTTTTCCCATTATCTTTCAGCGCAGTCGGCGCGGAGGGCCAGCGGTCAGGCGGGAGCGCAAGAGCCACACCGTGCGCCGCATCAGCGCCCGCCTGCTACCGTTTTGCTACCACTTGGCGCTAGCAGCAGGCTTGCTGCCTTCTCGCTTTGCCGGCAGGGCGCTTGAGCCGCGCTCATCACCTTCACCTCATCATGTCATCAGTTGCCCAAGTGTAATCGGGCGACGAGCGAGTCTGGCGCCGAACGAAGGCGGGGGGAGGGCAAAAATCTTCAGCGCGCGACCGGTCGGAACGCGACCGGATCAGCAGCGTCCGCTAGGACGGCCTGGCTGCACACGAGCAGTGCGGTGATCGCGAAGGCGATGGGGAGATTCCGGCTGCGCTGCATAGGCTCACAGCACTACTCTTTGTAGAAGACCTGCGCGCCGCCTGTTGGGTAGACGAGCTGCAAGGCCAAGTGTCCCTGGATACGGCCCATTTGCCACGGATACTTTGTGGTTTCTACCGGCAGGTCACGTCTGTAGTTCGCTGATGTCGTGACGACGCCGCGCTCCCGCTTCACCAGTAGTACGTTGCCGACAACACTATATGTCCCTTGCTCGGAGATCCGCGACGTCATCGCGCTGTTGCCCATCACGCCAACGTAGACATACCTGCCGTTGCCATAGAAGGTGAACGCGAAATTCCCGCTTCGCCAGGTGCCCTCGAACGGATTTTGAGAGACCGGAGTCGGATAATCGTGCGCGTTTGCAAGTACCGGAAGGCCTGCGAAGAACAGAGATATCGGCAGCACCGCCAGCAGGGCTCGTCTCACGATCGTTCCCCCTGTATTCAGAAACCGGACCGAGCGGAACGACTTCCGCTCTGCAATATACTGTCGGGACGAGCCTGGTTATCGCAGCGCTTGCCAGCTACTTTATTATCCTTCCATGAGTGCACCCCGGAGCAGGCGAGCAAAGTAAGTCCTCGTCCGCTGCGGCTGGCGTCACCATGTCAAGCGGGTCGGTGCCGAGCACACCTCGTACCCCTGGATGAGCTCCCGAAACGTCAACCCGAGTCCCGCCGCGCGTGTGCTTGAAGATAGACATCGCGCGTGTATACAGTCTGACCGACTGTCAGCTCACATGCGGTATCTCACGGTGGGGTAGATCAGGAGAATCGCCATGACGATTGGCCGGACGACCCAAGCCCGCGCGCGTATTCAGCCGCGGGGCAACTGCGTCGAAGCGCTCGCGGACCTCGACACCAGCGAGCGCCAGCGTCTTCAACACTCGGTCGCCCTCGCTGCCGGACTGGCGCCCCCGAAACAAGGGACGACGCCAACGGTACGAGCCGCCGAAGTCGGCCAGTCGCTCGCCGGGTTAAGACTCGGGGAATCACAGACTTATCTGAACCTCACGCTGTTCCCGCTGATTGGGGAAGGGGAGGCCGCATCCGGATACCTTCTGCTCGATGAGGCCCTCGACCGTCAACTCGTGCGGGTGACCGAGGTGTCCAAGGATGGCAGCATCCCCGAAATCGCGCTCGAGAACACTTCCGCCGAGTCAGTCCTCCTCGTCGACGGGGATGAACTCGTCGGCGCGAAGCAGAACCGGGTCCTCAATCTCTCCATACTGGTCGCCGGCGGCAAACGGCTCATTATCCCCGTGTCCTGCGTCGAACGGAGACGTTGGGCCTACCGGAGCCCTGAGTTCCAGGCCGCCAAGCGCTCCCTTTTCTCCCGCGCCCGTGCCCGGAAAGCACAGAGCGTCTCCGATGCACTGCGCACACGCGGCGACCGCCGGGCGAACCAGTCCCAGGTCTGGGCGTGCGTGGCCGAGAAGGCTGACCACCTTGGCGTCCAGTCGGAAACGCTCGCTATGTCCGACATCTATGTCGACCGCGCCGCCCAGCTCGATACCTTCGTGCGAGCCTTCCGCCCGGTCCCGGCACAAAGAGGCGCCGTCGTCGCTGTCGGCGGCAAAGTCGTGGGCGTTGAGCTCTTCGATGCCGCAAGCGCCTTCTCCCGGTACCTCGAGAAACTGGTGCGCGCCTACGCCCTCGATGCGATCGAGCGCGCGCCGGGGCAGCTGCCCGCGCCGCCAGAACGAGATGCCCGGGCTTTCCTCGATCTCGTCGCTGCGACACACGGCGAGCGCTTCAAAGCGCTCGGTGAGGGGGAGGACATTCGCCTCACCGGGCAGAGCATCGCTGGGGGCGCCCTGGCCACGGGCGGTCGGCTGGCCCACCTGGCCGCCTTCGTGGTGGACGAACCGGGCTCTGGGATCTCGAGGCCGGCGGCGTCAGCTCCGGCAGCCGGGAGGTACGCCACACGCCCCAATGCTGCGACACAGCCGCCCGAAGCCACACGACCATCGACGCCCGAGCATCGAGAGTCTCCAGCAGCCGGCGCACCCGCGTCGGTTGTGGAGGGCGCGGTCCGGTTTTTCCAACAATGCAGGTCCTTATCGCGCGTTCTCGTGGGCTGGTTCGAAAGCCGGATGCGCAGGGCCTGACAGGTTGCAATTTGCCCGAGGCGTGACAGGTGAGGGAGGCGGCCGCGCTGCCCCGAGCGGAGGCAGCGCGTTACCTTGAGGCTACTGGGATCGACCGCGGATGATCTGCCGGCTCTGCATCAATGCCGTAGTGTGCAGCATGAGGAACAACGGCACGAGGAATGCCGGGATCACCAGCAGCGGCAGTGTCGCCATCGGAGCGGTGGTGATCTCTCCAGGCGCCCCCGTGCTCAATGCGGCAGTCAAGGTTCCAATGGTGAGGGCCACAGCCAGATCGAGGATGCCAAGCACATTCCAGCGGATGAATGTGGCGCTGGTTGCGAAGTCAGGCTGACGCACCAGGGCAAGGATGATCCAGGGGGCGGTGAAACCGATGGCCATGTCCCCGAGGCCAGCCGGTAGGGCGAATATGCCCGGCAGCACGTTGTACGCATAAAGGGAGAGAAAGCCCAGACCTGCCCACCGCCACGCCTGTATGCCCGCGATCAGACGCAGATCAAGCGAGAGAATGAAGTCGCGGAATGATCGTGAGAGCCGGAGCCATGCAAAGAAGAGCAGCAGCGGCGCGCCGACCCCTATCGCGATGCCGACAGGGGGCGTCCCCGGACGGGCGACGAAAGCGCCGACCGCACCGAGTGACACGACGAGCAGGAACCAGGCGGTCAGGACGAGGATGACGCCCAGGCCAATTCCGCTGAGCCAGGAAGGCTGAGACTCGACCGGGCGCGGAAGGACGGTGGTTGCCATGGTGCTCTCCTTGTACACAGACTTGCATTTTGCAAGTTACTGGGTACCGTAGCATACTTACTTGCACTCTGCAAGTCGCTTCGGCTCCTGAAGCCGTCGCTCTGGCTCTTGAGGTCAGTGGAGAACCGCATCATGAGTTCCACCAAGCCCTTCACGCGTTCCGCCTGCGCGATCGCCAACTCGCTCGACATCGTGGGCGATAAATGGTCGCTGCTCGTGGTGCGGGATCTGCTGCATGGCAAGCACACCTACGGGGAGCTCGCGAGTTCCCCGGAGGGCATTCCGACCAACATCCTGGCGGAGCGCCTCAAGCGCCTGGAAGGTGCCGGCATCATTGTCAGCACCCCGTATCAGCAGCGTCCGGTGCGCTATGCCTACACGCTTACCCCGAAGGGCAGCGCACTGGGCGAGGTGTTGCTCGCGTTCGTGCGCTGGGGCAAACAGCACATACCGGGCACGGTGACATTGAGGGAGGCGGGAGCGAGCGGCGGCTCGGCGGCAGCGGCGGCGAACTCACGCCGCAAGCGCGCCAAGCGTGCGGGATGAGGCAGCTCACTGATCCACTATCATCTCGAAGCCGCCATAGATGAGGCGCTTACCATCGAAGGGCAGGGGATTGCTGTCGGGTTGCGCTCTGGGATCAGCCATCACTTTCTTCATGCCGGCGTCGCGGACCTCACGGGAAGGCCACGTGATCCAGGCGAACACCACCGTTTCCTCCTGCTGAAGCTTGACCGCCATCGGGAACGATGTGACCTTGCCTTCTGGCACATCGTCACCCCAGCACTCGACGACCTTCACCGCTCCGTGTTCCCGGAAGACTGCGGCGGCGCGCTCGGCAAATTTGCGGTAGGTTTCGCGATTAGCCGTCGGAACCGCGGCAACGAATCCATCAACGTATGTCATGACGACCTCCTGGGGTCTGATTGATAGCCTGGAGACATCGTGGTGTCAGTTCAGCAGGCGACGAACGACACCGTCCGAAATCGACGTAACCGACCTATCGCGGAACTCCGCAGCCCACGCGGTTCTCTAATGGCCGCGGAATCAAGCCGGTGAGCGACCAATGCCATTCCCAGAATGGATCCGCAAGGCGCGCGAGCTCGGGGCCAGCGATCTGCACGTGGAAGCCGATGGCCCGGTCATCGCGCGCGTGCGCGGCAGGCTCAAGCCTCTGGGTGAGACTTCCAGCGCGGTGGATCTTCAACGAACGGGCGAGGAGCTTCTGGGCGCTGAAGGCTGGGCCGGCTTCTTGAGCCGGGGCTCGGCGGACATTTCGGTGGAGCTCGCTGGCACTCGCTGTCGCATCAATCTCTTCAGAACCATCCGCGGCATCGCCTTTGCTGTCCGCCTGCTGGCGCCGTCGATCAAGGACCTCAGGTCCTGCAACCTGCATCCCGGTCTGCGACGACTGACCGAGCCGACGGCCGGTCTCGTCATCATCTCGGGCCCGACCGGCAGCGGAAAGTCCACGACCCTCGCTGCGCTGATCGAGGAAATCAACGCCACGCAGGCGCGCAATATCATCACTCTGGAGAGTCCGCTCGAATACGTGCACACGAACCGGCGTTCATTCGTCCGGCAGCGGGAGATCCCGACACACTCCGCGAGCTTCGAGCAGGCGATCACGGATGCGCTGCGGGAAAATCCTGACGTCCTGGTCATCAGTGAGATGCGTACTCCGGAAGTGATGCGACTTACCCTGAACGCCGCGGAGACGGGCCACCTCGTGCTGGCAACGATGCACTCCGCCACTTGTGCTGAAGCTCTGACGCGCGTTTGCATGTCATTTCCCGCCGAGATTCAGGGCAGCATTCGCGCTCAGCTGGCCGACTGTCTGGTGGGCGTTTTGTGCCAGCGCCTCGACTACCTGAGCAGCCGGCGCCTGCGAGTGCCCCGCTGCGAGCTGTTGTTGGGAAACACCAGCGCCAGGGGCACGATTCGCGCCGGGACATTCAGCCATCTCGCCAACGTCATACAAACCGGCGGCGAGGATGAAATGTGGTCGTGGGATCGTTACGGCCGCTGGATCGAGCAGAACACCGAGTGGGTACTTACGGGCGACTCAGCTGCCCCCGGGGACAAGCGACCCACGGCTGTGACCGAGGAAGCCATGGACGTGGCCGAGTTGACTGAGCTCGTCGATCGACTCGAAAAGCGCGGTCACTAAAGCGCCCTGGCGCGTGTTCCTATCCCTGCGGGCTGACAGGCTTGCAGTCGCGAACTTCGACGACACCCGGGCGTCGTTTGGAAGATCCGGCTACGAGGGTGCCGATCCTGTCGCATTGGAGCGTGACATGCTGATGTTTCGAGATCCCGGCGGCGGCCGTGGTGAGGCCTGGCGCGAGCCATGCGGTGACATCCCAGGAGTCACCGGACAGCTGTAGCGCCGCGCCCTCGGCAATTGCGGTGTCGTCGACGGTTCCGCTGATCTCGAGAATCGCACCGCCGATCTTCTGCGTGAGGGCGTCAGGGTTGGTCTGGAAGTCGCGCTGCAGTGCCTCGGCGGTTGTCCTGTAGACGGGACGGGAGGGCGGTGCCGGCGCTGCGCCTGGCAGGGGTGTCAGACCAAAACACTGGTAGTAGTGACTCTCGTCAACGGTCCACTTGCCTTGCTTATCTGGCGGCTGCCGGGCAGCGGTAGACCCGAAATTCTGGCAGTCCTCCAAAGATGCGAAGACCGCGATGTCGCGACCCCCGCTATCGATGCGCAGGTCACACTTGCCCGTCACGGCGTAGCACGCAAAGA
>Ga0126378_10001336_pt1 | contig 18376 bp, 14 predicted proteins | sample PanSoiMetPlot_23_FD_92587 | JGI IMG/M metagenome (GOLD analysis project Ga0126378, IMG submission 92587) | Tropical forest soil microbial communities from Panama - MetaG Plot_23 | ecosystem: Environmental > Terrestrial > Soil > Tropical forest > Bulk soil | place: Panama | collected 2016-02-17
AGATTGCCAACCATGAAGCAGCCATGCACCATAATGCCCGACTCCCGGCAGCGGCGGACGAAGCGATGCGCCTCCTCGTGATACTTGGCGTCACGGCGGTCGTCGTTATTCTTTTTCATCCCATGAATGACTTCTACATCGCCGCTTTCGAAGCCGACGCAAAATAGCCGAGCACCAGCCTCGTGCAATGTCGACAGGAGTTCGGTATCTGCGCCGATGTCGGCGCGGCAATTGGCGTCGAAGGGCAGCTTGTTACCCCGTCGAGTCAGTTCTTTGGCTAATTCCAATGTTCGGGGTTTGCTGATGATGAAGGTGTCATCTTCCAGCATGACAGTCTTGATTTCGGGCATCTCGCGCGCCACAAAATCGAACTCGTCCGCGACATTCGCGACCGAGCGATAGCGCATTCTATGGCCGCTGAACGTCTGCGGATAGACACAAAACGAGCAATGGTAAGGGCACCCGCGGCTGGTATCGAACACCACTAGCGGCCACAGCGAGTGACCATAAAAGTAATCTGGTGTGTGGAGAAAACGCTTGTAAACCTCTGAGACAAAAGGCAGCTCGTCGAGATTCTCAATGGCTGGACGCGGAGGATTACTGACAATCTCTCCGGTCCACCGGCGCCATACCAGGCCCTCAACCCCAGCAAGATCTGCACCGCAGGACTTGGCCGCCAGCCATTCGCGCACCGTGTACTCGTATTCCCGAACAGCCACGGCCTCCAGTGCACTCGACATTTCCAGCGTTTCTCTGGGCAAGGCCGACACGTGTCGTCCGACCAATAGAACATGTAACGATGGCTTTGCCGCAACCAGAGACTCAATTACGCTCACATCGTTAAGAATGCTGGGCGTAGAGGTGTCGCAGACCACGGCTTCGATGTTCTTAGCTGCAATTCGGTGAATCACCGCTTGCACCGAGAAGCCAGCAGCAGGCGAATCTACCAGATCCACATTGTGTCCGTTCTTGATCGCCACGCCGGCAGCCGTGGCCAGCCACTTCGGGTAATACAACGTTCCGCTCTTAGTGACCGCGGGGCTTCGCTGCTCGCGCGAAAAGCGCGGATGGAACGGAGGATTCAGAAACAGAACGCGCATCGTAACGAGGAGTATAGCAGACCACTACTCAAACACAGCACTAGCTAACCGCCGCGCCTGCTCGAACTCGATCCGCACTCCTTATGCATCTCTCCCGCCAGCCACCGGCCACAACTCCGCGCGGCGCAAGATCGAACCGGTGGATATCACCCGGGCTCTGGCGGATCTCGGCGGCGAAGCGTGTTACAACCAACTGCGCCAACAGATCATGTCACCACCGAATGTTCCCGACGAACTGCGCACTGGCCATCAGCGAAACCGGCCAGCAAGGCTGGATCCTCGCCGACGATGGCGACTACCACTCCCCTGCTTAGCGGTTCGTTTCCCGACTGTTCGCCGGGGGTCGGGCCCGAGCGGATGCCCAAGGCCAATGCGACGAAACTGGCTCCGAAGAAATCGGCTTCCGAAAGCCTCGGCACAACCCACCGTACCGAAAGGTTTCTGCTTTCTGCCCCGTGCCGTTCGTACTTTCAGCGAGCACTTTTCCTCGGGGAGATTGAGCGCACCATCGAGCTGATGCAGACCGTGGCTTTCCCTCAGCGCTATAGCCGCTGCGGGTGACCGTCACCGTGCCAAAGGCGTGAGTCTCTCGCCTTCAGCATCCCGCAGCGATTCCTGCGCTTCCCTGGCCGGCGCATGTCCAGATTCGCCTGCATCAACTTCCGCAACAAATCCTGCCCCATCTCAACCAACTGCCGTCCCAGATCGCTGTGCCTCAACCCGCGCGCCTCCCCGGATACAAACGCAGTCATTTTCGCATAGCCCTGGTCGGCTCGAACAAGGGATTCGGCCATGGACAGGGTGCGCGCCCACGAGCGGCAGCCCCTTTCCGCACACGCCTCCGGGCATCGCTCCGAAGCAGATACAGAAACACCCGCTTGGGCCGGGCACCATTGCGAAGGTGTTGCTGGTCATCGCGGACGCGTCCGCTCGTCTCCCCAAGTTCATCCAGTTCGCACCGGCAGGCTCCGTGATACTGCGCGGATCGACGAAGGTCTCCAGCCATCAATCAGACAATGCCGGAACCAACAAAGTTAACAGCAGCACCGGATAATTCCCCGCAGAGTCGATATCCCCCGCGTTTCGAACCGCGTTCTGCACTGTGCCGCGATCTATCTTTTGCCCTATCTATCCGGCTATAGCGTCAAGTCTGAAAGAGCCGCACCCATTTGCAACCCATTACTTCATTGTCTATCCATTTGTCCGACCGGGAACTTCGACGAATCCCGGCACTCAGTGGCCGAACACGTCGTGGCTTCCTCATGTCTAATCTAACAGTCCGTCACACGGCCTGACTCACAGGTAAGTATCTCATTTGGGGCCGTATTAGGCCGAATGTCGCACTAATGCGTACTCATATTCAGCCCAGAATTGTGGGTAATTGAAAGGAAGCCGTACGCTTACTGTATTGTTCCTTTGTGTGATCGGCAAAGAACACACAAACTAGACCGGCCCGCCAAGTACACGGCGATCCACCTTGTGATAAGGTCGCTTTGGATACGCGATCCTTCTCTGTCACAAGCGTCACGATCATTTTCAGTGCTAGTATATTTTAGGCGCATCCGCTTTGACACGGGCGCGAAGATAATCCTGCAGTCCCAGTCGCCAGTCAGAGAATAGGTTCATTTGTGCCCGTTTGAGAGCGCCATTCTCCAGAACCGAGTACTTAGGCCGCTGCACTTTGGTCGGAAATTCTCCCGGTTCGGCCCTCTCCAATTGAACCGTCGTACCGGTAACCTGGAAGATCTCGTGAGCAAACTCGTACCAGGAACAGCTCCCCTCGGCGGTTCCGTGATAGAGGCCATACTGTTTCGAACGACTCAGGGCGACGAGTTGCTCCGCAATCTGCACTGTAGGCGTAGGCGTGACGAACTCATCGTCTACTACGCGCAATTTGTCCCGTTCGCGAGAAAGTTTCAGCATGAGTTCAACAAAGTTGAGACCACCCTTATCCCGGCAAGGCTGGAGGCCGTAAATGGCTGAAACTCGCAGTACAAAATACTTTGGGCAAAGCGCCGCAGTATAGTGCTCGCCCGCCAGCTTGGTAATTCCATACGCATTCAATGGCGAGGTAACATCGCTCTCATGATAGGGAGAGTTTTTTTTGCCGTCGAAGACGTAATCCGTACTTAGATATACGACCACCGCATCGGCCTTCTTTGCCCAATCGGCAACGTTCTTCGCACCGAGCGCATTGGCCGCGAAGGCCGCCGCCGGATCAGCTTCGCATTTCTCCACGTGATGCATAGCAGCGGTATTGACAATGAATTCCGGGTTCGCGACCGAAAGGGCTGCATCAACCGATGTTGCCGACGTCAGCTCTACGCAAGCGTGAGTGAGCGCGGTTACGTCATCCGCATTTCGAACAAACGCGGCGCATACATCGCTTCCGAGTTGTCCATTCGCTCCCAGAACTGCAACCTTCATTGCTGCGCCCCAGTGGCTGAAAACGTCACTTGTGAAAGTGTCAGGCTCTTCTTCTCACGCTCTTTAAATACAAGGATGTTGTAATACTTTGGGTCTTGAAGGTCTCCATACTTGTCCATATTAGAGATCAAGTTGCGCACGATCGATTGGACGCTCTGATGTGGGTGGAAGCTTAAAACGGTTTTCGCGCGTTCGATTGACACCTTGTAGTTTCTTATGTCTTTGACGTGCTTGATGTCGAGTGCGATCTTCTTGCCGAGCTCCTCTTCTAAAGACATCTTGACAAGGTCGGCAACTTCACCCACGGTATGATTGCCGGACGCAATATTGAAAATGCCGCTGAGGGACGCGTCCGCTTCGATCGCTCGCGTATAGGCCATGGTCGCATCGTCGATTGCAAGAAAGGGCCTCCAAATTGCCGGATCTGTGACGTGAATTACACCCTCCTGCAAAGCGCATTTGAACATTGTGTTCACGAGCAGATCAAAGCGCATGCGCGGACTGTATCCCGAAACCGTTCCTTTGCGAAGCGAAATCACCGAGAACTCCGGAGTCGCCATCTGCATGACGGCCCTTTCCCCCTGCAGTTTAGAAATGCCATATGGGTAGAACGAGCTGACGGGGCAGTCCTCGTCAAACAGCTGATTTTGAGAATAGCCGTATACCGAACATGAACTGGCATAAATGTAACGCCTGACTCCAGCCTTCTTGGCAATATAGGCAAGATAGGCCGGCGCCGAAGCATTGAAGACAAAGTTCTTGGCTGGAGAAAAATCTGCCATAGGGTCATTGGAAAGGCCGGCGAGGAAAATGACTTGGTCGAAGCCTGACAAATCCGAGACCTGCAGGTCAAAAATGTCCTTTTCGACGATACTTACATCGCCCGGCAGGCAATTGCCGAACCAAAATAGGTCAACAACCGCGATTTTGTAGCCTCGGTCGAGAAGCTTCGGGATGAGGGCAGAACCAACATAGCCGGCTCCCCCGGCAATCAGGATGCGCATCGCTTCACCTCTTTGCACAATGTTGATTTGGTTGATACACAATACGATCAGCGAGAGGTGAAGCCAACCACTGCCTTAGGGACTGCGCGTGGGCGTCTTTGTTGGACACCTGCACATCCTTAAGTGGCCACTCAATCCCGATCTCCGGGTCTTTGTAGTAGATCCCTGATTCCGCAGCAGAATTGTAAAGGCCCGTGCATTTGTATTGAACTTCGCAACCGTCGGTCAAAGCGCAGAATCCACGTGCGAACCCGTATGGGGCATAGACCTGCTTCTTGTTCTCCGCGGTAACTTCGATCCCGAACCAGTGGCCCAACGTTGGCGAACCTTTGCGAATATCGACTGCGACAAGGAACGCAGCACCGCTGGTAACGCGCATTAACTTGGTCATCGGCGGATCCCACTGAAAGTGCAGCCCGCGCAGAACCCCCCTCGACGAGCGGGAGTGATTGTCCTGAACCCATTTCGTTGGGAGCCCAAAATCGCGAAAGTCATCGGCTCGATAAGTCTCCATAAAAAAGCCGCGGTCATCGCCCAGAACTTTCGGCGCAAGAATGACCACGTCTCCAGCAAAATGCGAACCTAGCACTTCGAGCGGCATGGCTTTGCGTCCTCGAGTCGAGATCAAATCTTAGCATTCCAGAGCTTGCCCGGCGTCACGCATTCTTTCCGGTCGGGATTTCCGATTGTCACCATCAAGAGCTAAAGCGCGCATCGTCTGCTGGAGGGAGTGAGGGAGTTTTCCGGAATCCCTTCATCAAGTGTCGGTCCGAGTAGTCGCACAATCGTAGCCAATGCATCCAGCAGGGAACTTTCAGAGCTTGGCTGGGTTATGCAATGTGCTATCGTCAAGAGCTGAATCCGGTCCGGACCGCCGCGGGTGTTCCATCGCGGCGGTCCTCGGAATGGAATCCGTCAATCCCTTCCACATCCACACAAGGATCATTTTGAAGCGCTCGATGTCGCCGCGCGTGAGCCTGTGGACTGCGGATAAACATGTGAAGAGAACGACTGAGGGCAAAGCGCACCGCGCAAACCGCCGGGTGAACAGAATCCGGCTTCGTGCGGCTAAGCCTTCGGACCGGAGACTGCGTTTGGCGCGATCGGAGCTCGAGCCCAGCGCCATGCCCAACTTGTGGTAGATAACGCTATCGCGCGCATAGCCCAGCGTGAACTTTCCGCGGGCGCGCATGGCCCAGTCCGTTTCCTCGCAATAGTGGATGTAGGATTCCTCCATCAGTCCGACCTGCTCGAGAAAGATCCGGCTGGCTACCATCGAAGCGCCGTTGACATAGTCGATCCGCGGTGGGCGCGGGGTCAGTTCCTTCACCGTACGCACTGCATGCGCGCGCGAACGGCCCATCCACCGGTTGTAGCCGAATCCCCCCTGCGCTTGGACCAATGTCGGGTTGGCATAATCGAGGTTCAGGCATCCGCAAAGCCCGATTTTCGGTTCCTGCTCCATGCGCCGGATCATCGCCGATAGCGCCGCGGGATCCACGACGGTGTCATTGTTCAACATCCAGAAGTATCTCGCCTCCGGGTCGCGCAGCGCGTGACGCAGCCCGACATTGTTTCCTGCAGGGAAACCGATATTGCCTCCGTTCTGCACCAGAATCAGCGGGGCGTCCTCGTGGGGAGCGCTCGATTCGGCTCCGTTGCGGGTGGTCTTGTGATAGGCAATTGGTTTCGGAACCGGGGGAGAGATTAGGTGGGCTAACTGAGGATTGCCCGATTGCGCCTGAATTTCACCGCGCGCCCAGGCCTCGATCTGCTCCATCGACCCGTCAGTCGAGCCGTTGTCGCAAACTATTACGCCAACGCTCGCACAGTCGAGACGAAAAACCGATTCCAGGCACTCGATTGTGTCTTTCCACCCATTCCAGTTGAGCAGGATGATCCAGTATCGCACTTCGACTCCGATGTCTTCTTCTGATCGTGTTTAGGTTTTGGCACTAACATCAGCGCTGATCGTCTGCAAGCAAACAGGATCTCCCGGACACGGAAACCGCCCTCGATTAAAAGGGCCAGCGCCATGATCTCATGTATGGTTCCAGGCCTTTTAACGCACGCTAAAAACAACAACCTTGTACCATAGCTTTGGTGGATTTTGCAGTGTCAGTCGTCATGGTGTCCACAAAAATCGTTCGTCGTTCGGATTGCCCACTGATCTGTCAACGTGGCCAATTTTTCCAATAGTCCACTGCGGAGAAACCCATGGCGGATCAACAGGAATGTTCGCACGAGGCTGCTCCTCGTTTGTCCACAGCGTAGAAAGGCCAACAGCTGATCCCGTTGCTGGGCAGGGAGTTCGGCTTGGTGGATCCTCAGAAAGGACTCTGCCTGCTTCTGGCTGGTTCTCCACTGTTTTTGACGCGCTTCTCCGTTGCGTACCCGCCGGATGAATTCCGTTAACGATGCGGTTCGTTGCCTGGAGCCGACGACATTTCGTTGGTGTTGGCGATAGAGAACCATTTGGGCATCAAGGGCAATGGCCTTGCCCATGCCGGATGCCAAGAGCGCAACCCACTGATCGTGCATGTATGCCTCAGAGGGCATGCGCAAAGCGAGTTCCACGAGGTTCCGGTTTAACAGCGCCGTGCATCCGGTAACGACGTTCTGGCCCAGAAGCGCTCCAAAGCGGTGAACGCGCCCGGGATCGACCTTTTCGTGCTTCCAGAACGAGTCGTGAAGAGTCCGGAGATTTTCATCGACGACACGCAGGTCGGTGAAGACCAGAAAGGGAAGCTTGGTCCCCCAACTCGTCTCAAGCTGATCCATGCAGCGCATGGTAACGGTTACCTTTTGCGGGAGCCACACGTCGTCCTGGTCGGACATGCAAACATACTTTCCCGTGGACGCCCGCAGGAGCTGCAAAAAGTTATCCTTGGCGCTTCCCGTTGCATGCCCCGATCGCAGAACCCGAACGTAGCCGGGAAACCGCGATTCGTACTCGTTCAGAACTGCGGGCGTTCCGTCTTGCGAACCGTCATCCCTCGCCAAGACGCGCAGATTAGAATAGTCCTGTGCCAGGATCGAGTCGATCTGCTCTCTGAGGTATCGTTCCCCATTGTAGGTGGCCAGCAGAACCTCCACATCAGCTTTACCGCGCAAATTTCACCTCGACTGCGAACTACAAATCATGGAGCTTTTGGAACGCGAACATTGTACTTCTTTGAAAACGCCAGCTGTCCGTTCTACCTCGATGGTACCAGCCCCTTGTTATACAGCCGATCTCTCAGGTCCAAGTGGCCCAAAGCAATTCTGTTAGTGGAGTTAGCCGTGATATCGGTCGCAGATGGACCGTTCACGTGAAAAAGTTCCAACGCCAAAAGGATCGCAGCGCGAGTGCATGACTTCCGGGCAATGGTGGCCGAAGGAGACTACCAGCGAGCCCTCTTGCGTATCAATGAGCGGGCTTTTTGCGGGTATTGATAATGTTCAGGAGTCCGACGCAGATCCAGGCAAAGAAGAAAATACATGCGAGGATGTAAAGTCCGAAAATCCCGCGGACGCAAAGCCAGCGACGACACCTATCAAAGTACTCGAAGCATATGGCCGCAGAATGGAGGAGTATGGACCAGAAAACTACCGCTTGACATCGGTGTCCACGCGCCGGTATACAGTCCCGAGCATAAGACCGACTGCGACCACCCCGGGAATACAAAGTTGAAGAAACCCTCGCCAAAAATACCCGGTCGCAGGCCCGGGTGTACGTGTGGATCAAATCCTACCGTGGAAGCGTAGCGGCGCCGAAACTTCACGTATCTCGAAATCCGGAGGCCACACGAGCAATGAAGGCGATAAACGCAGCCAAATAGGTTCTTCCCGCCCAATACGCGTGATTCCCGCCGGAATATACCCATGCGAAGTTCGGAGATCAGAAAGGGTGTTCCCGTAAAAATGAGAAAAACCAGTTCGCTGAGAAAATGGCGAGTGTACCCCAGTATATGCTCATGAGGTTTGACCTTGCCCCAGAAACACAACAGGCCCAGCCTGAGGAAAACCGTGCACGACAAGAGAACTCTTTCCCCTTTTGTCAATGTACCGCGCGAGGCAATCAGAAGCGATCACGATTGAATAATCGGAGGCCTTGGGTTAAGAAACGCGAAGATCGCCCGGGCGCGCAAAATGCTTCCGCACTCCCTCCATAACCGGGATACCGCTCCTGCCTACACGCGCGAGTATCCTATCCGGCGGCGAATGGTCTACCGCAAGCATGCTTCAGCATGCTACGCAATAGCTGAAGGGAATCTGAGAAACCAATCGGAAATCGTCGTGAGACCAGGGAATGACTGCGGCGCATTACAAGTGTCCACCCCAAAAACGCTGGGGCACTCTCCTATTGACGAGTGGCGGTCCGGGCAGATACGGAAAAAAGGTTAACTATTCTGATTTCCGCTTCCCCCTCCAATAATACTTAATGGCTTCCAAACGCTCTTGGTTTTCTGGGACCCTAAATGTGCGCTCCAATCCGTGGCGCACGATGACCCAAAAGACCGCGACGAAAAAAGCAAGGACTGTCATCCCCATCACAATGACGGTTCGGTGTGGTGACGACTTTCCATCCGCGGGTACGGCTGCATCGACAACCTGTACAATCTCTCCCTCCCTCGCCACATCAAGCTTGGCAATTTCCAATTCTTTTGTCAGCAACTCGTAAACAGTCTCGTAATACTTCAGATCTCGGTATTGACGGAGATATTCCAGACCGGCTCCGGTTACACGCCCCTTGGATAGTACGATGTCGGAACCTGTATCCTGCCGCGATCCGGCCAGTTGTTCGAGCTGGGATTGCAGAGCCGCCAGTTGCTGCTTCGCCTGCACGAGTTCGGGGTTGTCCTCAGTGGCAAACGATCGCATGCCTTGGATCTGCACCTCTTTAGCCATGACCTGAGCACGTAATACAGCGGAGGACTCGATTAGCGCCCGCGCCTGACTGTCGATCTGCAGAACTCCAGTTGCTTGCTGCGTTTTGCGCATGGCTTCCTCGGCCGAGGCAAGCTGTTCTTTGGCGGGCTGTAACTGTTGCTCGAAGAATAACCGGCGACGGGCAGCTTCGGTGATGGCTAACGAAGCTGAAAGCTTCTTGAACTCTTCCACATAACCGTTAGCCAATTCAGCGCCTCGTTTTGGATCGTGGTCCTCGATTGTGATGCGAATCAACCCGTCTTTCTGGCCAGCCACCACATTCAGGCGGCTCTCAAATGCCCTTCGGGCGTCTGAAATTCGCTTTGCGTGGTATTCCGCCATCAATCCGAACCGCTGAATTGTCGCATCCTCTACGGTGCGGCTCTTCAGGAATGAGACGTACATATCGGCTGGTGTTCTCATCCCAAGGCCTCCCGCAACGGCAGACAGCGAGCCGAGGGAACCCAAGTTCCCTATTTGTCCCAGCAACCCCGACGCTATGGACGAATTTTGTGCAACTGGCGGCAGCAACGTGACATGCGCCTCATAACTCACCGGAAGGAGCAAAGAAACAACAACTGCCAGAACTGCGACGCTTAGCACAAAGCGCAGAATGAACCGCTTGTTCCGGACCAACAGAACAGCGATATCGAGAACAGAAACCTCGCTGGCTGGATTTTGAACCACTCTCCCGTTCTCTTCTAGCAGAAGCGAATCGGCTTGAGCAGTTGTGTCAGTGCGAATTGGGACCAAAGGATCCGACTCTCTACAACCTAAGGTTTCTAGATTTTACGACAAAGTGCGTTCCATCGTCTGATACCCTTAACGGTACCTGCATATAATTTGCTGTTATACGGTACCAGATTCCAGCAAGTCGCATTTTTGTGCTAGCTTGGATGATTCGGAATTCCCCTTTAGAATGAGGAATCTGCTTCCCGGGCCAATGTCGCAACGCTTCGCTGGCAGGCTGTTTCAATCTTTTCTGATCAACCCGACGGGATCTTTCCAAAACGGCATTACGGTTCCTATGCGTTTGTTGAGCTATGACGTCTCCCCGGCCAAAGTCATAGCGATCTGGTTGCTTGCTCTTTCTGGCACCTTTGTGTTCGCCCAAACGCCTCCACGAGCACCAGACCCAGACAACCAGGTTCCCGCCCAAAGCTCGACACCACACCAGTTCTCATCCCCTCCCGTTGACATCAAGTCCGTTCCCAAGAATCTCATCCTCGACCAAAAGGATTTCTGGACAGCCCCCCTCCGCTTCTCCCACAAGCAATGGGAGTGGACTGTTCCGTCGCTGTTGGTCGGAGGTCTGCTGATAAAGGCTGATGACAGTATCGAGAAGCATGTTCCAACCAGCAAAACCACCGTTTCACATGCAAACACCGCTTCTAATGCCGGTGTCGCGGCGCTAACCGGAGCTGGGGCGGGACTTTTTCTCCTAGGACATCTTCAGAGTGACGACCAGAAACGCGAAACCGGCATTCTCGCGGGGGAAGCGGCGATTGGTGCGCTCGCCGATACCGAAATCTTCAAATACGCCGCCGGGCGAGAACGGCCTTTCACTGGTAGTGGCACAGGCCGATTCTTCGTCGGGGGAGACTCCTTTCCTTCGCTGCACTCATCGGTCAGCTGGGCAATCGCCAGTGTGATCGCCCATGAATATCCCGGGCCGCTCACTCAGTTGCTCGCCTATGGCACTGCCGGTGGCGTCAGCGCCGCCCGCTGGGCAGCGCAGAAGCATTTCGCATCGGACGTCGTAATCGGCGCCGCGCTGGGTTGGTACATGGGACGACAGGTTTATCGCGCCCATTCTCACTATGGCGACGCCGATATGGCTCGCTATGGCACGTTTTACAAGGCCGAGGAAAGCGAGGAAGCCCAGGTGCTCGATAGGACGCGGTTTATGGGTTCCAGCTACGTCCCCCTGGACAGCTGGGTCTATCCAGCCATGGAGCGACTGGTGGCTCTCGGTTACATCCAATCCCAATCACTAGGCATTCGTCCTTGGACCCGCCTTGAATGTGCGCGTCTGCTTACCGAAGCCGCCGCCCGTGTTGCGGACACCGAGGCTCCCGCCGACATTCATCAACTTTATAGTTCCCTTTCCGCAGAATTCCGGTACGAATCTGGCCTGATGACCGGAGAGCAGAACCTCAATGCCCAGTTCGAATCCGCCTACGCCCGTTTCGTGGGTATATCCGGCACGCCGCTCACAGATAACTATCATTTTGGGCAAACGCTTCTAAACGACTACGGTCGGCCGTACCAAAGCGGATTTAACACCGCGAATGGTGCCTCTGGCTACGCCACAGCCGGGCCGCTTGTGCTTTACGTCCGCGGTGAATATCAGTACGCACCGTCTGCCCCGGCTCCCACACAAGCCGTGCTCGACTTCTACAATCGGACTGATAGCTGGCCCACTGGTCCCGCCGTTCCTGTCGATTCCGTCAGCCGCTTTCGCCTGCTCGATACGTATCTCGGACTCAACCTCGGCAACTGGCAGTTTTCATTCGGAAAAAACAGCTTGTGGTGGGGGCCCAGCGAGGGCGGGAATATGATTCTCACCAACAACACCGCCCCGCTGAACAACATCTTCACGGTAAATCGGGTCAGCCCGTTCCGATTACCTTGGATTTTCCGGTTTCTGGGCGACTTGCGACTCGAGGGATTCATCGGGCACATGACGGGACTGCAATTTCAAACCACAACCTTCACTGGCTCGACCAGTCCCGTTCTGATCGGCCAATACGGGAAGAATTTGCATCCGCAACCCTATCTCAGCGGCGGCAAGCTGAGCTCCAAATTGACGCCGAACTTCGAGATGGGAATATCGAAAACGACCGTATATGGCGGACCCGGAAACCCGCTGAATATTACAACTTTCTTGGATAGCTTTTTCGGTAAACATGCCCCAAATAACGGAGATGTCCTGGGAGACGGCCGAACAACTGCCGACATCAGCTACCGCCTTCCGGGAATTCGAAATTGGGCCACCTTTTACGCTGAGGCGATTAGCGAAGATGAGGTTTCCCCAATTCTATTCATGCGGAAGTCGGCGGCTCAAGGAGGACTCTACCTCGCAAAACTTCCCGGGCTTTCAAAAATCGATCTCAGACTGGAAGGCGGATATACCAACCCGTTTTCGGTCTGCGGTAGCTGCATGTATTCCAATGCCCAATACATCAGCGGATATACGAACGACGGACGATTGATCGGCACGTGGATCGGACGTGCTGCGCAGGGCGAATTGATCCGCGCGAACTACTGGCTTGCGGCCCGCAAGAAAATCGGCCTTGAACTCCGGCATCGCATACCCGATCCGGGATACCTCCCCCAAGGCGGGAGCCAAAACGACGTCGCCGTGAATGCAGACATCTTCGCCGGGTCGGGCTTCCGCTTCACCGGAAGTCTTCAGTACGAGCGCTGGAGAATTCCTCTGTTAGCAGCTACGCCGCAGTCCAATATCGCCGTAGCATTCGAATTCAGTTTCTGGCCCACTCCCCGCAAATAGTGAATTGCGCGCAACGAGTCAAAAGGCAACATTGAACGGTGTTTGCAACGGTTGCTGCTCGCGAACACGCTTCCATTTTGTTACGGCTTTGATATAAAGTTTCGATTTCCTCACGGAGAGGTATGCCCCGTCGTTCCACGGTCCATTTCATGAGAGCCCTGCTCGTCGTGCTGACAGTGGGATTGCCATTGCAGGCACAGTCCGCGTCAGAATCGTTAGCCTGGCGGTTTGCAGTGTCTCACGCGAATGATGGTCAGAAGCATACGTTTGTTTGTGGCTGTCCAGATGGTGCGGTTGATCCGGATGCCGGTATAACACATCTGAGACAGAACTCGGGTTTTGCTTATTTTGCTCCTGGTACCCTCACGGGTAAAGTCAATCCGAAGTACACAGTCGTTTCTGACGGGTTTCGTCCGAAGTCAAGGTCCTGCGACGAATGTTCAAGTTCTCAGAACCAAATTTTCTTTTCCGGCAAGGATCAATGGTGGATCGCAGACGTCAACTGTGATTTCGGCGAAGACTCAAAACCTCCTTCAACAGCTGTCGTTCACCCACCAAGTCAGCCCGAACTCGATCGCAGCGTTTACTATCGGAACAAGTTAGAGTTCGCCTTCGACAGCGGCTGGCTTCCGAAAAACATTCCTTTCGTGTTCGACGTGTTCTTGGGCGATGCGTATACGATGACCTCGCTCAAATACACACTGGTACCCCTCATCGCTTCCCTCCGTTGGCACATAGACGACGTTGCGGGACCTTGGATCTTTCGAGGCAACTGGGATGTAACTTTCAGCGGGTCGATTACCGTGATTCCAAGGGGACCAGAAACTCGTTATTTCTCCTACGACATGGGCATCCGCCGGAATTTCGTCCCTCATCGGGGGAAAATCGCACCTTACTTCGATGGACGTCTTGGCCTGGGGGAAATCGATGCTAAAGAACCGCTGGGTGTTCAATACGCCCAAGGTCAAAATTTCACGTTCACTATGAACTTAGGCGCCGGAGCGAGATACAACTTCAATTCACAATATTCATTGTCCGCGGGAATGAACTGGATGCACATTTCGAATCTTTATTTGTCGGAGCCGGCGTTTTCGAACTATGGCATCAACGTTTACGGACCAATGTTCGGAATTGACATTCGTTTGAGTAAACTTCGTCGTATCTCACGGTGACGCCAGAATTGCGATCTCTTACCCTAAAGCCCTGCAATGCATCTTGACCTGCGATTTGCAAATAGAATGTTTAACATGCGTTCATAAGTAGAGGGTGCAAAGTGCTCATGGTGAAATCGAGCAGGATGAGGCTGCGTAAAGTCTCTAGGGCATTCCGGCTTTGTGTGCTGACGGCAATTGGTTCCACAATCGCATCCGGCTGTGGCACCACGCATGCAACTCTCGCTCTCAGTGCTCCGTCCACGGCAGTAGCCGGCATTCCTTTCACGATAACCGCTACCGTTACGTACAAAGGGAAGCCGGACACTGTCATCAACAACCACATCCACTTCACCAGTTCCGACCCTGCCGCCGTCCTCCCCGGCGACTACTACTTCAAGCCGACCGACGCCGGATCACACACTTGGACCAATGGATTCACATTGTCGACTCCAGGCAATCAGACGATTTCCTGCTACATCGTAGATGCAGGCGGAATCAACGCGAGCGCAACCATCGCGGTCTCGCCCTGAGCGCCAAGGTAGACGTCAAATTATCTCGAGCGGTATTCCATGAAACAGGTCACAAAGCAGCTACGATTGGATTGACGTTGGCACTGACAGCCAGACGTGAAAATCCGAAGCTCGCTCTCGGTAACGACGAGCGGGTTCGTCACTGTTGCCACGTCACTCCGGGGTAGAGGCTTGGAATGCGGTATGCTCGATAAGCGTTCGCTCCGCTGACGTTCATTTGCCACACAAGTTGGGGGTTATCGGTCTGCGTCACCTCCATAATTTGTGACGTAGACTGATTGACCGGGGTAGCCTGATCGACGGGACTGGTCATATCGAACTCAACGTTGTTACCGTTGGCCAGAGTGACTATACTGCCTCCCCACTGGGAGAAAAAACCTGGGAGATCCTGCCACAGCATATTTGCCAGATGAGTGCTCTCGTCGATTTGGAAGATCGTGGCGCGACTGTAGCATGTTGGAGCGGTTTGGGTGGAACCGCAGGCTGTGCCGTCAGGCTCAATCCGGAGATTTCCATTGTCCCAGACCGCTAGACTCGTTTTCGAACCGTCACTGGAAAGTATGTTGGGATAGTGCTGGGCGTAAAACCACTGAGTTGAATCGCCGGCTAAGAGGGTAAAATCACCGTCCTGGCCAAGCCTCCACAAGATATCTCCCTTGCCCGTCCCGTTCGCGTAGTCAATTTTGAGAACCCAGCTCTGGTGACGCATCGAGAGCAACAAATTGCCATCAGCTGTGTAAACGATGGCGTTGCTGTGGGTCCAGTCCGGAAATGCGAGCAGGTGACGATTGATATCAAGAACGTCCGGAGGAGACGACGTGATCGTATGGTCGAACGCAGACCACGCCCATACCACGTCTCCATTCGGATCAATGTCCAGCAAAACGTCTCCCAAGACTCCAGTGGTTCCTGGGTATCCTGGCAGGTCATCAAACTTTTTTGTGACCTGAGCCAAAGCGATCCAATGTCCATTTGGCAGGACCAGTACGTCGTGGTGGAATACGTTAAGTGGGGGAAAAGAATAGCCATGAGCCTGAAGTGACTGATTCATTTGCGGAAGTGAAATATCGCGAATCGTATTGCATGCCAGGTCTATTTCCAACAGATCGCTAAAAGTCACGACGATGTAGTGGCCATTATCCAGGGGCTTTATGGGCAGTGCCACAACGGGGCAGAACCAGATGACATTGCCCTTTTGATCGGTGACGACAGCATGCATAACCGGTGCGCCCGAAGTGTTCACTAAGCTCAGTAATTCGACTCCGGGGCTTGGCGTTGTTGAACTGCCGGGTGCTCCTCCAGTCACGGTAAATTGAGGGAATGGCGGGTCCGTGGGCAAAGCACCTGTCGTGAACGTCCGATCTTGATCAACCCACGAACCGCCGGGCCAGTCCACATGGGCGCGCATGTGATAAGTCGTCTGCGGAAGCATACCGGCCACCAGAATACTCACCGTGTGGGGTCTAAGCGTCGTTGAGGAATCCTGCATGACAGAAGTCTGTCGGCGGTAGTTGGTGTCGGTTCCAAACTCGACCCATGCGGTAAGTCCGGCCTGAAAAGCCTGGAAACTGTATTGTGCCACCAGCGGGTTCGAAGTAGTCGTAATGGCGGGCTTGGACGGCTGGGTAACATTATTGATCCCGCAACCCAATGACGCCAAAGCGAGAAAGATTGGGGAGAGAGTCGCAGCAATACGGAAGCTTCTCAATGTCCGCCTCCAAGTTGAAATGTGCTGACGTAAGCGCAAGTCATTTAACGGGACGCCTTGCGTCAATGTCAAGTGTAGAACTTGAGTAAGTGCTGGCTAAGAAATTCGCTTTTCGTTCACCTGCATCTAAAATCGGCGAGCCATGCTGCGAGGAAAATCGATCTGCTCGCGTCGCTTGATACCAAAGCCTCTTCTCTAATGTCTCGTGGTGACGGCCTAATCCGCTCCAAGCCAAATAATCGGTGTATTGAGCATTAGGGTTTCCGACACAGTCCCTTATCCGAATCTAAACCAACGATCTGATCCGCGTCTGGTCCACCAGCGTCAACGAAAACTGTTCTGCCGCAAATGAGCGGCTTGCAACTGCATTGAGCGACGCACAAGATGGTATGAAATTCATGGCAACTGCAGCACAGAATTTTCGAGAACAACGGATCGCAGCGGAACTGTCGCAAAGGGCTTCGCTTGCCCAGCCCGCACTCAACCCAGCTTAACCACGTTTGCAGATAATGACGCAGTCCTCGCGCTGGGCGGTACTCAACGACCAACTCAGCGTCTTGGCGATTCAGAAACAATTGCGAGAGAAAGGACGGCAGTAACGGCGGGCGAACAGAAAACCTCGGGCTACAACCGGAAGTCACTTTCGCAGAAAAGGAAGCTAGTGCGATTTTGCAGAGTGAAGGAGCCCCGGTTGGAGAGGCCTTGCGTCAGCCGGGCTGGAGTGAGTTGCAATCGAAGAAGGTTACGCTGCTGTTCCCGCTGACGTGCTCGGGATGCTGCCCAAAAAGACAAAAGCTCTGATGGACAAAGGCCGAGCGCTCAAAGCCGACGACTCCGCGATGGAGAAACTAATTCTCAGCCGACTCGGGGAGAATATCGTCCAGGGAAAAGATTCAGGCACGCAGTCTGCAAAAGTGCTTGGTAGTCACCGCGATTTGAACATGTGGAAGTCTGTTCGGTTGAGTGGCGTGATTATCCTGCAGACTCCGCCGAGACTGTCGGACCCGGAAATCGTGAAAAGATGCTTGAAGTGGAAGAGTAAGGAAAGTATCGCCATTGATTTGGCCTGCGGGAGTCATCAACGGCTTGACGGTTGAGGCCACTGTGTCAATTATCAGTTGCTCCGTTGGGAGGGCTCCAATCTCATTGCCATAACAAGGGGGTTGCTGAATCCATGAAATATCTAATTTGTCTTCTTCTCGTCAGCAGCGCACTGGCACAGCACAGCCCTAGTTCTCAGGCGGATATAGATTACATTCCGGGCCCAACTACAGCAGGAAATTGGAATGGAGTATGGAATCCGTTGGCTTGTGCGAAAACACCTGCCCCCAATTGGTGTTCAGGATCGGATATCGGCGCATGGATCAATGCTGCGATTAGCAAAGGCGCGGCCCGGATACTGATTCCCGCCGGTAGTTACTCCCAAATTACGACCATACACCTGCCGCGTAACGTGATGTTAACTGGTGCGAGTGCTTTTGAGACCAGGATCACCTATACGCCATCTTCGGGATGGGCTGTGATTGCCTCAGATGCCTATGGCCCCGGGATCTTTGCGGGACGCGGGGGAATCGAGGACTTGTCGTTTTATGGTCCTGCTGGCCTGACCAACGCCTTTGCGAATCAGACTGGCGGAATCTACTTCGGCGGAAGCGATAGTATGCCCGGCGGAACCGGATCGGCTTCCGTCTCAAATTGCACCGTTAGAGGCAGCGGATTTAATACGTCTTGGCCCGCGTGGCAGCCGATCATCCTCAACGGCGTGACCCAACTCATCGCAGCGGTTATGAGTTCCACCTCCTTGAGGCTAGTTCCGACAAACGCAGGTGGAACCTGCCCCTCGGCTTCCAGTGGCACGTGGTATGTGACTGGGAGTCCTCCCAGTACCGAAGATCCAAGCGAAAATTTTGGGTCCAATTACTCCCTGAATCGCGTCCGTCTATGGGGTTTTGGCGTTGCGGCGCAATGGGGGAGAAAGGCATGGCTACAGCAGTTCCACCAAGCCGCGATTGGCATGAACGGAACGGG
>Ga0126378_10001337_pt1 | contig 18372 bp, 16 predicted proteins | sample PanSoiMetPlot_23_FD_92587 | JGI IMG/M metagenome (GOLD analysis project Ga0126378, IMG submission 92587) | Tropical forest soil microbial communities from Panama - MetaG Plot_23 | ecosystem: Environmental > Terrestrial > Soil > Tropical forest > Bulk soil | place: Panama | collected 2016-02-17
GAGCACGCTGAAGCCTCCGTACCAGGCCATCAGCACGACGGCGAACTGCGCGATGACCACCCACAGCCAGGTGCGCGAGCGGACCTCCGACCAGCCCTCAGCCAGCTCGCGGATTATCCCTGGCTGACTGGCGCGCTCCCCGCTGCTCACCCTGAGCGCGAGGAGCAGCGGCACCGTGCCAAGCAGCCCTGCGCCGCAGATGATCAGCGCCCAGCCTGGTCCGGTCGCCGCAACCACGAAGCCAGCCAGCACGGCGCCGCCCATCAGCGCGCCGTTCATCGCCAGCCGGGACACCGCGCTGGCCTCCTGCAGCAGGCCGCCAGGCACCACCCGCGGCAGCAGCGCGGAAGACGCCGGGTAGAACACGGCCATCCCGGTGCCGGTCAGGCTCTCCAGCGCGATCATCTGCCACAGCCGCGGGTGACCGGCCAGCACGAGAATGCCGAACGTCCCCTCGCCTATCGCCATCATGACGTTGCCCGCGATGATCACCAGCTGCGGCGCGATCCGGTCGGCGATGACACCGCCGACGAAGGCGAAGATCAGGGACGGCGCGATCTGCGCGGCCAGCACGTACGACAGCTCCGCTGTCGACCCGCGCGTGTGGTCGAGCACCGCAAATGACACGCCCACCATCGAGAACGCCACCGACGCCGGCGCGAGCACCCGATCGATCAGCAGGATGCGGAAGTCGCGGATCGCCAGTACCGGCAGCCGCCAGGTGAGGCCGGGCCGGGACCGGCGCGGGGCGCGCGTGAACATGACGATCCGATCAACGAGCAGGGGATACCTGGTGACTCTACCGACCGCTCGTAGCCCAGCAAAAACGATTATCGCCGGGTGGCAGCCCCTGTTGACACCGCGCGGGATGCTGATGGCACCCTTCGGAATACCGCGCTGCCCCGTCAGGTTCGCGAGGTGTGACCTGCCCGCCCGAGAGGAGCTGATCCGTAGGTGAGCATCCTAGGTACCCGGGTTCTGCGGACTGAGGATCCGCGGTTCCTCACCACCGGCGGCGTCTACGTCGAGGATCTGGTGGACGAGCGGCTGGATGGCGCCTGCCACGTCTTTTTCATCCGCTCTCCGGTCGCGCACGCCCGGGTCAACGGCATCGACGCGAGCGCGGCCCTGCAGGCCCCGGGAGTCGTGGCCGTCTTCACTGGCGCGGACCTGGCTGACCTGCCTCCCATTCCGGGGGCCGGGCCCGTGAAGCCACAGATCCAGCAGCGCCTGCTAGCCATCGACAAGGTTCGCTACGTCGGCGAGCCGGTCGCTGTTGTCGTGGTCGAGGAGCCCTATCAGGGCGAGGACGCGCTCGAGCTGGTGGCAGTGGACTACGACCCGCTCCCGCCGGTTCTCGGCTTCGACCCCGGCGATGACACGCTGCTGTTCGAGGACGCAGGCACCAACGTGGCCGGCTGGTGGGGCAACCAGGCTGACCTGAAGGCTGACCTGTTCGACGGCTGCGACGTAGTCGTCAGCCAGACCATCGTCAACCAGCGAGTCGCGCCCGCGCCGATGGAAACCCGCGGCGGCGCCGCGGTGTGGGGCGAGGACGGCCGGCTGACCGCCTGGATACCGAACCAGGGCGCACAGGGAACCAAGGGCGCGCTGGCCCGGATGCTGCAGGTCGAGCCCGGTCTGGTTCGGGTCATCACCCCCGACGTCGGCGGCGCCTTCGGCGCCAAGTTCGGCGCCGACCCCGAGCACGTGGTGCTCGCCTGGATCGCCCGCGAGCTGGGTCGCCCGGCCCGCTGGAGCGAGACCCGGTACGAGAACCTGATCGCGATGACGCATGGCCGGGCGCAGCAGCACACGATCACCGTCGGCGGCAGCCGGGACGGCGACATCCAGGCCTACCGGCTGGAGATCGTGCAGGATGCCGGCGCCTACATCCGCGCTGGCGGGTTCCTGCCGTTCCTGACCCGGCTGATGACCACCGGGCCCTACGACATCCCGCGGGCGGAGTCGGTGGCCAGTATCGTCGTCACCAGCACCACCCCGATCGGCGCCTACCGCGGGGCCGGCCGCCCGGAAGCGGCGGCCGCTCTCGACCGGGCCATCGACCTGTATGCGGCCGAGGCCGGCCTCGATCCTGCGGACGTACGGCGCAAGAACCTGTTGCCGACGTTCACCGAGCCGCACCGGACTGCGTTTGGCGCGGTCTACGACACCGGCGACTACGCGACCGGGCTGGACCGGGCCCTGGCCGCTGCCGGGTACGCCGACCTGCGCAGGGAGCAGGCCGCGCGCCGTGCGAGGGGGGACGTCCGCCAGCTCGGCATCGGCCTGTCCAGCTATGTCGAGATCACCGGCATGGGCGAAGGCGAAGGCTCAGGGCCGAGTGAGAACGCCACCGTCGAGGTGCACCCGGACGGCACTGCCACGATCCTCACCGGCACCTCGCCGCACGGCCAGGGCCATCAGACCGCGTGGGCCATGGTCGCCAGCGAGGAGCTCGGTATCCCTGTCGAGAAGATCACCCTCCAGTGGGGCGACACCGACCTGATCCCCAAGGGCGGCGGCACCGGCGGCTCGCGCAGCTTGCAGCTCGGCGGCGCCGCGGTCAAGCAGGCCAGCCTGGAGCTGATCGAGGAAGCCCGGCAGCGCGCCGCCGCGCAGCTCGAGGCCAGCCCCGCCGACCTAGTCTTCGACAAGACCCGGACAGCGTTCAACGTGGCCGGCGACCCGGACGCCACGGTGCCGCTGACGCAGCTCGCTGAGCAGGAGCGGCTGCTGATCCGGACCGTGTTCACCGGGGTCGGAGCCACGTTCCCGTTCGGTACCCACGTCGCCGTGGTCGAGGTCGACACCGAGACAGGCAAGCCCACGCTGCTGCGAATGGTGACCGTCGACGACGCGGGCATCGTGCTCAATCCGCTGCTGGCCGAGGGCCAGCGGCACGGCGGGATCGGCCAGGGCGCGGCCCAGGCGTTCGTGGAGGAAGTCGTCTACGACGACGAGGGCAACCCGCTGACGGCCAGCTTTGCCGACTACCCCTTCGTGTCTGCGACCGAGCTGCCGAGCTTTGAGCTCGTCGACTCAGAGACGCCGACGACGAACAACCCGCTAGGCGTCAAGGGCATCGGCGAGGCAGGCAGTATCGGCTCCACGCCTGCCGTCCAGAACGCGATCATCGATGCGGTCGCGCACCTCGGCGTGCGGCACATCGACATGCCTGCCACCTCCCGGCGGGTGTGGCAGGCCATCCGGGCAGCACAAGCGCAAACGGAGAATGCATGACGCACATCGAGCTCACCGTCAACGGCGAGAAGCGGTCCGACGAGGTCGAGCCACGGCTGCTGCTCATCCACTATCTCCGTGAGGAGCTCGGGCTGCGAGCGGCGAACGTGGGCTGCGACACAACCTCGTGTGGCGCATGCACGGTGCTGCTCGACGGCCGGTCGGTGAAGGCGTGCACGGTGCTGGCGGTACAGGCGAGCGGCCACGAGGTGACGACGGCCGAGGGGCTGTCGGAGGGCGGCGAGCTGCATCCGGTCCAGGCGGCGTTCCAGCAGGAGCACGGTCTGCAATGCGGGTTCTGCACGCCAGGGATGGTGATGGCGACGGTCGGGTTGCTCGCCGAAAATCCGCACCCCACGGAGGAGCAGGCCCGCGAAGGGCTCGAAGGCAACTTCTGCCGGTGCACTGGCTACCACAACATCATCCGCGCGGTGCTGGCCGCAGCCAGCGCGCAAGCAGAGACGACGCAGAGCACCGAGGTGACCGCATGATTCCCGCGCAGTTCGACTACATCGCCGCCGAGTCGGCAGGCCATGCCATCGAACTGCTCGCCGAGCGTGGCGACGACGCGAAGCTGCTGGCAGGCGGTCACTCGCTGCTGCCGATGATGAAGCTTCGGCTGGCTACGCCAGCGCTGCTCGTCGACATCGGCGGCCTGGACGAGCTGGCAGGTGTCAGCCTCGACGGTGACCACCTGGTGATCGGCGCGACCACGCGGCACGGCGACCTGGCGGCCTCCGAGCTAGCCAGGGCCGAGGCGCCGCTGCTCGCCTATGCGGCCAGCCAGGTCGGAGACCCGCAGATCCGGCACCGCGGCACCATCGGCGGCTCGCTGTCGCACGCTGATCCCTCCGCCGACCTCCCGATGGCGCTCGTCGCCCTCGGCGGCAGCGTCGTGCTGCAGGGCCTGTCAGGTACCCGGATCGTCAGCGCGGACGACTTCTTCCAGGGCTACTTCGAGACCGAGCTCGCGCCGGACGAGCTGCTGACCGCCGTCCGGGTGCCCCGGCGGCCAGGCGTGCCCTGGGGTTACCAGAAGTTCGTCCGGCGGGCCAACGACTGGGCGATCGTCGGAGTGGCAGCCATCGACGGCCGGATCGCGCTGGCGAACATGGGCCCGAAGCCGGTGCGCGCCCTCGCCGCCGAGGAGGCCCTCGCCGCCGGGGCCAGCCCGGCGGAGGCAGCGAGCCTGGCCGCCGACGGAACGTCACCGGGCGAGGACTTCCATGCCGACCGCGAGTACCGCCGCCATCTCGCACGCGTCCTCACCCGCCGCGCCCTCGAGCACGAGCGAGGCTAGGCCCCCTGTCCGCACGCCTGCTGGGACCCGCCTGCTGCGCGAGCTGGCACGGCCGACGACACTGGTCTGTAGTGCCGATGCAGGGGAAGTGGTAGGACATGAACCCGGATCACAGCGTTGAGGGCAACGGCCAGGTCATTTCCCAGCGGGTCGCAGAACTCGCCGGCGAGCTCTCCGAGGCTCAGGAAGAGTCCCGGCGCAAGCGCATTGCGCGGCAGATCAGCGAGCTAGCAGGGCGTGGCGGCCACGCTGCCGGTGTCACCGCTGCCTCGAGGGCAGGCGCCGCGTGGCGCGGCACGCAGGCGGGTGCCACGACCGCCTGGCGCCGGCTGCAGTCCGGGGCAGGTGGAGCGGCGCGCCGGACGAGCCCGGCCCGCGACGCGGCTGGCCGGCGCCTGGTGGCCGGCCGGGATGCCGCCGTCCATCGGGCGCAGGCGGGCGGCAGCGCGGCCAGGCGAGGCGCGCAGTCAGGCGGGGCCGCAGCCTGGCACAGCTTCAGGGCCGCCGGCGACTGGCTGACTGCCCAGGCCGTCGACATGGCACCGCGGGTACCGATCCGCAGCATCGACACGCTTCGGCGGCAGTACCCGGGCCTCGACACCGAGCAACTCGCCGAGCGGCTCATCGCCACCGCCGCGCGCGCGTCGTCCGGCGTGGGCGCCGCCATCGGCGCGGCGGCCGCCGTGCCGTTCGTCCCGACGCTGCCGATGGAACTGGGTGTGGAGACGCTGGCACTCGTCGCCGTCGAGCTGAAGCTGGTCGCCGAGCTGCACGAGGTCTACGGCCAGCAGGCGCCTGGCACCCGGTCGGCCCGCATGCTGGCCTATCTCACCGCCTGGTCGCAGCGCCGCGGCGTGCGCCTCACCAGCAACGGTATCGCGATCGCGGTGGGCTCGCCGGTGCGCCGCCAGCTCGAGCGCCGGCTGCTGGCCAAGGCCGGCCAGAGCACGCTGGCGCTCGCGCCGTTGCTCACGGGGGCCGTGGCCGGAGCCGTGATCGACCACCACGAGACCCGCAGGCTCGGCAACCTGGTGCGCGCCGACCTGCGCAAGCGGACAGCTGCGGCGTTAGAGCAGGGCTAGTTCCCAGAACAACGTACGGAAGTTACTTCTGACCGGTGAGGATACGTCGAACCACGGCTTGACACGCGGTATCCGAGCGCCGTACAACCCCAGACTGGATGGGGTGAAACTCGCCTCCGGCGACGCGCGGGCTAATAAGCAGGTGGCGGAATTCGGCGGCTGGCGGCCGGGGTTAGCGCGGCGGCGTGGTGGTGCCGCATCTGGCGGGCGGTCTCGGTTCCCTCGGCTATCGCGAGCTTTTTGTTGCGCGAGCGCGCCTGGGCAGCGATGGGGAGCAGATGTCAGCCTGTGAGTGAGCGCGTGACCTCGCGGGCATTGCGTGCGCTCGTTCGGGCCTGTTCTGCGATCCGCTGGTATTCCTCACGCCGGTCAGGTCGCCTCGCAGCCAACTCATCGTTAATGCGGGCGATTTCATCCTCATGCGTAGCAAGAGCTTCAATCGCCGCCAGCCCTTCCTCCCGCAAAGCCTTGGCCCGCGCGATTGCCTCGCTGGGGTCAGGCAGCGCCGCCGCGTGTGCACGTTTGCTGTCCGCCACCACCCTGCTGAGTTCTGCCTGCTGGCGCTCCCGGTGCGCCTGCACCCGGCCTACCGCGGCCTCATGGCGGTTGACACGCTGCCCACTGAGAGCCAGCAACTCACGTGACCGCTCGACTGCCTCGCGCGCGCGTTGCTCCAAACCCTCCACAACCTCGCCCAGCGCCCGCCTGCGCTGATCGAGTTCCCGCTCGCTTTCATCTATGTCCCGCTGGCGCGCAGTCAGCGCGGCCTCCCGCTCGTCAGCCGCCCGTTCCCGCTCATCAGCCTTGCGCTCCCGGTCGTCCGCCACGCGCTCGCGCTCGCTAGCCATTCGCTCCCGGTTGTCCGCCATGCGCTCGCGCTCGTCAGCCTTCCGTGCCCGCTCGTCTGCCACGCGCTCGCGCTCATTAGCCGCAAGCTCGCGCGCGGTCATGGCGTCACCCCGACCTGACGCACCGTTCTGCGGCCCGTCGGCTGCCTTCTTGCTGTCCATACCCTTAGCATGCACGGCTGGGCCCCGGACCGCCTCACCCGAGCCGCGTGCGCTCGCGGTCCGCACGCCGAACCGGTCCGCGATGCGCGGAATTACAGCCGGGCCAGCTCGTCAGCCAGGTCGTCCAGCCCGAGCGACCCCAGGGACAGCGCTGCCATGTGCCACGCCTTCAGGTCGAAACCGGCTCCGTGCGCTGCCCTGGCCGCGGCGCGGCCTTCGAGCCACGCGCGTTCCCCGATCTTGTAGCTGATCGCCTGTCCTGGCCCGCTCAGATACCGGACCACCTCGCTCTCCGCGAACTCCCGCTCCCGCCCGCTGTGCGCGACAAAGAACTCCAGCGCCAGGTCCGGCGTCCACGGCTGGCCGGCACCCGGCGCCCAGTCACTCGCGACCGGCAGCTGCAGGTGCATGCCGATGTCGACGATCACCCTGATCGCGCGCATGAGCTGCGCGTCCAGGAACCCCAGCCGGGCACCGGGGGGCTCGAGGAAGCCGAGCTCGTCCATCAGCCGCTCGGCGTAGAGGGCCCAGCCCTCGGCGCACGCGCTGACGAATCCGACGGCCGTCTGGTATTCCGACAGCTGCCGGGAGACGTACTGCCACTGAGCGAGCTGCAGGTGATGGCCGGGGACGCCCTCGTGGTACCAGGTGCTGTAGAGCTCCCACAGCGGGAATCTGGTCTTGCCGAGCGTCGGCAGCCATGTCCGGCCCGGCCGCGAGAAATCCTGCGACGGCAGCGTGTAGTACGGCGCCGCGGCGCTGCCAGCCGGCGCGATCCTGGCCTCCACAACCTTGATCGGGTCGGCCAGATCGAAATGCGTCCCGTCCAGGCTGGCAATCGCCTCGTCCATGAGCTGCTGCAGCCGCTCCCGGATCGCCTCGACGCCGTCGACCGCCTCGCCGTGCTCGTCGAGATGGTGCATGGCCTCCGACGGCGTCGAGCCGGGCAGAATCTTCTCCGCCTCCGCCTGCATCTCGGCCACGATCTCCCGGTACTGCGACCAGCCCCATTCGTAGGTTTCGGCGAGATCGATGTTCGCCCCGTTCCAGCGCTTGACGCCGATCCGGTACCGGTCCTCCCCCACGCCGTCCGGCGTGCCCGCCGCGCGCGGCAGGTAGTCAGCGCGCAGCCAGTCCCGCAGCCGGGCCACCGCGGCATCCGCCGTACCCGCGGCCGCAGCCAGATCCGAACGGAGTGCCTGCGGCGAGTCGGCGGGCGCGCCCGCGGTGAAGCCGGAAAACCAGCCGCGACCGTCACCGGCCTGTTGCCACTCGTCGAGCTGCGTGGCGACCGTCTCCGCCTGGCGCGGCGCGGCATAGAGTCCGCGTTGCGCACCCTCGGCCAGGGATGCCTGGTAACCCGCCAGCGCGTCAGGAACGCGGCCGAGCCGCCGCGCGATCACGGCCCAGTCGTCTGCGGTCGCGGCCGGCATCATCAGGAACGTGCTCCTGACCCCCTGATGTGGCCCGAAAATGTTCGACACCGCTCGCAGATTCTCGCCAGTGGCGCTGACCGCCAGCTCGGTCTCGAGCCGCTCGCGCAGCAGTCGCGCGCACCGGCGCTCGTCGCCGTCGGTGAAAGAGGCAGGGTCGGCCTGCTGCTCGATGGCCGCGAGACGGGTCAGCGTGGCGCGTGCGAGCTCATCGCCAGCCTCGTTCCAGGCCGGCGTGAGGTCCGGCAGCTCGTCCTGGCGGATCGGCAAGCCAAGATCGGTCGCGACCGTCGGGTCATGCTCGGCGAGCTGTCGGACGTAGGCGTCGGCGACGTCACGCACCGCGCGAGAGAAACCGGGCTGCGGGCCATGGTCCGCAGGTGTCTGTGTCATGCCGGTCATTATCCCGCCCGCCTGAGCCGGGCGTCCGGCGGCATGGCGAACAGGACGTTAGGGTCAGCGTGTGGCTAATCGCAAGATTTTGGTAACTGGCGCTTCCCGCGGCATCGGCCAGGCCGTGGCAGAAGCGTTCGCTAGGGCCGGCGACCGTGTCGCCGTCCATCACCGCGACAACCCGGCGCTCGCCGCACAGGTCGCCGCGCGCCTGCCCGGCGACGGGCACGTCGTAGTCCAGGCCGACATCGCCGACGCCGGGGCAGTACGGGCCATGGTCGATGACGCCGCGGCCCGCCTTGGCGGGCTGGACGTCCTGGTGAACAACGCGGCGAGCTACGGCCGCGTCGCGCACCCGGTGAGCGAGGTCAGCTACGAGCAATGGCAGCAGGCCTGGCGGGAAACGATCGACCTCAACCTGATCGGCGCGGCAAACGTGACGTGGTGCGCGGTCCGGCACATGATCGCCGGAGGCGGCGGCCGGATCGTGAACGTGTCGTCGCGCGGTGCGTTCCGCGGCGAGCCAGGCCAGCCCGCGTACGGCGCGAGCAAGGCCGGCCTCAACGCGCTCGGCCAGTCCCTCGCCGTCGCGCTCGCGCCGCTGGGCATCACCGTCGCCGGGGTCGCGCCCGGCTACGTTCAGACGGACATGGCCGCGCCTCATCTGAACGGCGAGGCCGGCGCGGCGATCCGCGCACAGAGCCCCTTTGGCCGGGTTGCCCGGCCAGCCGAGATCGCGGCCGCCGTGGTCTTCCTCGCCTCACCAGAAGCCGAATGGGCCAGCGGGGCGATCCTCGATCTCAACGGCGCCTCTTACCTGCGAACCTAGCGTGATGAAGACAACGACGTTCGAGGTGCACACCGGCCGCTCCCCTGCGGTCGCCGATATCACCCGCCAGTGCGCTGAGTTCGCCCGGCAGGCATCCGGCGGCGGCGACGGCCTGCTCCATGTCTTCGTGCCCCATGCGACCGCTGGCCTGGCCGTGCTGGAGCTTGGCTCCGGCAGTGACGCTGACCTGCTGGCGGTGCTGGCCGAGCTGCTGCCCGCCGACGACCGCTGGCGGCACGCGCACGGCTCGCGCGGTCACGGGCGCTCGCACGTGCTGCCCGCTTTTCTCCGGCCCGATGCGAGCATCCCGGTCGTCGCGGGCCGGATGGCGCTCGGCACCTGGCAGTCCGTCGCGCTCGTCGACCTGAACGTGGATAACTCAGACCGCGAGGTCCGGCTGTCCTTTCTGGACTGAGCGCCGGCCAGAACTACTGAAAATTCATCTCGCAGCCATTGCCAGCCTCGTTACCCGCCCTAGGATCCCGGTGTGAGCAAGGACGGCCTGAACAGACGCGCAATCCTCCGCGCAGGCGTTGTAGGAGCAGCGGGCCTCGGGCTTGGCGGCCTAGGTTCGGCCGGCGCATTAGCGGGAACCACACCAGCGCTGCGGCAGCCAGGCTCGCTGCCGTACCCCGCGCTGCCGTTGGGCACCGACACGATTCCGCAGATCGAGCACATCGTCGTCGTCATGATGGAGAACCACTCCTACGACAACAGGCTCGGCACGCTCCGCCGGCCAGGTGCGGACGGATTCCAGTTCGCCCACGGGCTTCCGACCGCGACGAACCAGTATGCCAACGGCGATGTGCAGCACGCGTTCCACATGCCGACCACCTGTCAGCTCAACGGCAAGCCAAGCCAGGAGTGGACCGCCAGCCACACGCAGTTCGACGGCGGCGCGAACGACGGCTTCGTCATCTCCCCGAGCGGACCGGTGGCCATGGGCTACTGGGATACGCCAGACCAGCCGTTCTACCACGCGCTGGCGCGCACGTTCCCGATCGCCGACCGGTACTTCTGCTCGGTGCTCGGCCAGACGTTCCCGAACCGCCGATACCTCATCGGGGCCACGTCGATCGGCCAGATCGACGACACGCTGCCTGCGCTGACCGACTATCCGGCGAACGGGACCATCTTCGACGCACTCGACGCCGCGGGAGTCAGCTGGAAGGACTACTACAGCAGCACGCAGGAATTGGGCGGGACGACGCTGCCGGCCGCGACCACGCTGCTCTACCCGGCGGCCTTTTTCCGGAACCCCGCGAGGACCGTTCCCGTGACGAGGTTCTTCTCCGATGCTGCCGCGGGCACTCTGCCGGGCTACTGTCTCGTGGAGCCCGACTACGGCGTTCAGTCCGAGGAAAATCCGCAGAACATCTCGGCTGGCGAGGCATTCGCCGCGTCGGTCGTCAACGCGGTCATGTCCGGGCCTGGCTGGCCCACGACGCTGCTGATCTGGACCTACGACGAGCACGGCGGCTACTACGACCATGTGCCGCCGCCCGCTGCGCTGGCACCGGACGACATCCCGCCTGCAGTGCAGAATGGCCAGTCGGCCTACAACGGGTTCGCGCAGTACGGGTTCCGGGTCCCGTTCGCGATCGTCTCGCCGTATGCGCGGCCGGCCTATGTCTCGCATCAGGTCATGGACCACACCAGCATCTGCGCGCTGGTCGAGTACAAGTGGAACCTGCCGGCCATGACGCTGCGCGACGCGAACGCGGTGCCGCCGCTCGACATGCTCGACTTGCGGCGGCCGGCTTTCGGCACGCCGCCCGAGCTCGCGCAGCCGCTGCTCGACGCCGATCCGTCGGCGCTGGCGTGCAACGTGAGCGGGCCAGGCACGATCCCGCCGCCCGGCTCGGTGACCCCCGCCTAGTCCGGCCACTCCCGGGCCACATTGGGCAGTTTGCTGCCCTTCTAGGGGCAGCATGGGTCCCACCACGCCTTAAGGTACCTTTCATGGACGTTCGCGAGGCGCTGTACACGACTCGGGCGATGCGGCGGGTCCGGCCTGACCCGATCCCTGCGGACGTGCAGGCCCGCATCCTGGATGCCGCGATCAGGGCGCCGAGCGGCGGCAACGCGCAAGGCTGGCGGTTCCTGGTTATCGACGACCCGGCTGTGAAGGGTCAGCTCGGGCCGCTGTACCGGGATGCCATCGCCACGTTGTGGCAAACGGCGTACGCCGAGCGGCTGGAACGAGCCCGGGCTGCGCCCGGCGACCCCGACAGCGTGTCGCTGCTGAAGGTGCAGGCCTCCGCGCAGCATCTGGCCGATCACTTCGAGGCCGTGCCGCTGTTCCTGGCGGCGTTTTCCCGCGGTGACCCCACCGGCGGATCGATCTTCCCCGCGGTCTGGAGCGCCCAGCTCGCGGCCAGAGCTGAGGGCGTGGGCAGCTCACTGACGTCCGTGCTCGGCATCTTCCACGGTGCGGAGGCCAACCAGATCCTGGGCGTTCCGGCAGACCACGGCTGGACCATGAACTGCCTCGTCTCGTTCGGGTATCCGACTGGCCGCTGGGGCGTGGCGCCGCGTCGGCCGGTGCACGAGGTGGCCTACCGCAACGCCTGGGGTAACGAAACCGGTTTCACCGTCACCGAACCACTCTGGTCGCCGGCTCGTACCGACTAAAGCGCCGCAGCGTCATCATGAGGCTGTGACGTTACCCGCTGGCAGCGAGGAGCACGGCCAGGGTGACGTGGTGCAGTTCGGCGGCCAGGCGCGGCTCTACAGGCGCTGGCCGGGCTCGCTGCTCGCGGTGTGCCTGGTGGTCGTCGCCGCTGTCGTGGTCATCAGCCCGCGCGACCCGCATCTCGGCCTCTCCGGTCTCAGCCAGAGCGCGATCAGGCCCGCGGACGGCTAGCCGCGCTGGTCGGAGCGCGCCGCACCGGCCATGATGAAAACGTGGCATTAGGTCCTCGCGGCGATGACAGCAGCCCGCTGGATCGCGGTGACACGGTGGAGTTCGGGCGGCCGTCGCGACCGCTTCCGCGCCGGCTGGGCTTGCTGATGCTGACCTGCCTTGTCGCGGCGGCCGTCGGCGTGGTCGTGACTCGCCCCGACGGGCAGCACCGGTCACCGCTCTCGCCGGTGGCCGTCACTGACGTCGGCCATCCGATCCTCGGGGTGCACGCCCCCTGGCAACTGTTCGGCTTTGACGGTCACGCCGTGGTGGCGGTCGACTTCGCCCGCGGCCGCATTGTCCGCACCACGATCCCGCGGCTTGAGGGGGACGGCATCGTATCGCTGGTCGCTGGCCGCGGAGAGGCGCTCGTGCGGCCGCTCGACAACGTGCCCGGCTACGTCGTGCCGGACGGCGGGCCTGCCCGGCCGCTCACCGGCGTCCTGGCGAACGGCGGCACCCTGTTGCCGGGACCCACCCCCGCTGAGCAGTGGCTGGACGAGAACACCGGAAGCGTCGTGCTGGTCGGACGGGGCCAGGCGGAGCGACCGCAGCTGGCTGAGCGGGCGCTGCAATCGCCACACTCGCAGACGATCACCTCCGATGGTCGCGGCGGACTGTTGCTCGTCGACGCGTCCGGGATCGTCTACGACGTGAGTGCAGGACTGCTGCGATCGGTGGGTCCCGATCTGATACTGGCAGTTGGGCCGCGCGACTGGCTCGGCGTGCGCTGTGGCATCGGCAGCGGCCCGTGTCGTGAAGTCGTCATCAGCGCAGCAACCGGGGCCGAGCGCGTGCTGCCTGGCCTAGCTGTCACAGCGGATCCCTGGCCGTGGCAGGCCCTCCCGGGCTCCGTCTCGCCGGATGGCACGACTGCCGCCGTAGTTGTTCCCGGTCGGTCCCAGAGTGAGGCACGGCTGGAACTGGTCAGCATGCGCTCGGGTGCGGCCATGCGGGTTGCGATTGCGGTGCCCCCGGGTTCCGCGAGCCAGTCCTTGGCGTGGTCGCCCGACAGTCGCTGGCTGTTCGTAGTCGCAGCACGCGGCGCGCTCGCGGCGGTCGACGGCCGCACAGGCGAGCGGCAGCGCGTTAACTTCGGCGTGTCGGGGCTGAGGCAGATCATTATCCGGCCGGCGGCCGGCTAGCGGCACTGGCCGCGCTCCCAGGACGCGAGCCATGATGGACTCATGGCCTTAGTTCCCGGCCGCGCTACCGGCAGTCAGCCTCCCGGTGACCTCGTGGAATTCGGCCGTCCATCGCGGCAGCGGCCGCGGCTTAGCTCGCTGCTGCTGACCTGCCTGGTCGCGGCTGCCGTCGTGGTTGTTGTCTCCACTCGCTCTGGCGCCCACCGCACGCCTCCTCTTCCGCCGCCGCGGCCAGTGGCCGTAACGCTGGTGGGTCATCCGATTCTCGGCATCCGGGCCAGCTGGGAGTTGTTCGGCCTCGACCGTGGCGGCATGGTGAGGGTGCAGTTCAGCCGTGGCCAGATCACCCGCACCACGGTCCCGCCGTTACTGAGCGGCGGCCCGGTATTCTTCATCGCCGCGGACGGCGAGGCGATTATCCGGCCGCTGGACAATGTGCCCGGTTATGTCGTGCCAGACGGCAAGCCGGCGCGGCAGCTCACTGGGCTCTTGGCCCAGGGTGGAATCTTGCTTCCAGGGCCGACACTGACAGAGCAGTGGTTCGGCCGTACCTCACTCGAGCTGCTCGGACCCGGCGGCAAGCGAGTGAACGCACGCCTAGCCGCCGTCGCGCGGGTGTGGGCTCCGTTCTGGGTCATATCCGATGGCGCGGGCGGGGTCGTGCTCGTCGACATGAGGAGCCAGGTCGAGGAATACGACGCGCGGCCAGGAATGCTGCGGCCGGTCAGCGCGCAGTTGGTCGCGGTCGGACCCACGACCTGGCTCGGCATGAACTGTGAGAGCGGTCCGTGCCAAGACGTCGTGATCAGCGCGGCCACGGGCGCCAGCACGGCCCTGCCCGGCCCGCCGGTCTCGCTGACCCCGTGGTCATCGCCGCTTGGCGCGGTCGCGCCGGACGGCCTCACCGCTGCAGTCATCGTTCCCGGCGGCAGTGATGTGAGCACGCTCGAGCTTGTCAGTCTGTCTACCGGAAGTCGGACCCGAGTCGCCGTGACGGTCAGCGGCCCATCGTCCTCCCGGCTCGCCTGGTCTCCCGACAGTCGCTGGCTGTTCGTGGTCACGGGGAACGGCCGCCTAGACGCCGTCGACTCGCACACAGGCCGTGCGCAGGGCCTTGGCCTTGGCGTGTCCGGGCTGACGCAGATCGTCATCCGTCCTGCGGCCGGCTAGCGGCGCTTCCCGCAGGCACCCGGACGAGCAGCGCTCCTGGCAGCACGCGAGCGGACAGCGAGTTCGACGCAGTGACAACCTCACCGTCCAGCTGGCGCGGCAGCCCCGGCCCTTCGGCGGTAATCTCCACCACCTTCCCCTGGTACCGCTCGAGCTGGGCGTCGTCGCGCCGGCTGCCGAGGGCGATCCGGTACCCGACGTCTGCCCAGCCGGGCAGGCCAGCTGGCGCCAGCACAACGACGTCGAGACTGCCGTCATCCAGCCGCGCGTCCGGCATGACGGCGAAGCCGCCGGGCAGCGCTCCGGAGTTCCCGACCGTCACGCATCGCGCCCGCCGCGTCAGCGGCTCCCCGCCGTCGATCCGGATGGTGAAGGTGACCGGGCGCATCAGCAGCTGACCGGTCGCAGCGACGGCGTAGGCGGGCCAGCCCGCGAGACGCTTGGCCACGCGGTGAGCCGCACCGACCACCGCGGCATCGAGGCCGATGCCCGCCATCGCTACGAACACGCTGCCGTCTGCGCTGCCCAGGTCTATCTGCCGGTTCTGACCGCCGAAAGCAATCTCCAGCGCCGGACCGAGCCGTGCGGGGATGCCCAGGGCGCGCGCCGTCAGGTTGGCCGAGCCGGCCGGCACGATCGCGAGCGGCACCGGACCGCCGGCCAGCGCCTCCGCACACGCGCGCACGGTCCCGTCACCGCCGACAGCGACCACCAGCGACGCGCCGGCGCCGACCGCGGCACCGGCCTGGCCGGCCCCGCTGTCGTCAGCAGTCGTGGGCAGCATCAGCGGCGGCCGCCAGCCCGCGGCCGCAGCCGCCAGCCCGCAGGCGCGACGCAGCCCGGCGGTATCCCGGACGCGAGCGCCGTTCATCACCACCGCCGGCAGCCGCCCCGGACCGTCTGTCAGCACGGCGGCCTGATCCAGCGCTAGGACAGCACGCGGGCGAGCTGCGCGCGCGCCTCGTCCTGAATCCTGGCCAGGTGCCCGGGGCCGCGGAACGATTCGGCGTACAGCTTGTACACGTCCTCAGTCCCTGACGGACGGGCCGCGAACCAGCCCGACTCCGTTACCACCTTGATGCCGCCGAGCGGCTCATGGTTGCCGGGCGCCGACGTCAGCCTGTCGACCACCGGCTCCCCTGCCAGCTCGCGCGCGCTGAACTGCTCGGGCGACAGTTTCGCCAGGATTTCCTTCTGATCGCGAGTGGCCGGCGCGTCGACGCGCGCGTAAGCAGGATCGCCGAGCCGCTCGGCAATTTCCCGGTAGCGCTCACTCGGCGTGGCGCCGGTCACGGCCAGGATCTCCGACGCCAGCAGGTCGCAGATGATGCCGTCCTTGTCGGTGGTCCAGACCTGGCCGTCCCGGCGCACGAACGAGGCACCGGCACTCTCCTCGCCGCCGAAGGCGACGCTGCCGTCCAGCAGGCCAGGCACGAACCACTTGAACCCGACCGGGACCTCGACCAGGCGCCTGCCGCAATCGTCGGCGACGCGGTCGATGATCGACGAGCTGACCATCGTTTTGCCGATGGCCGCAGCGGCCGGCCAGTCCTCGCGGTACCGGTACAGGTAGTCGATCGCGGCGGCGAGGAAGTGGTTAGGGTTCATCAGGCCGGCGTCGGGCGTCACAATGCCGTGCCGGTCAGCGTCGGTATCGTTGCCGGTCGCAACGGCGAAGTCGGCGCGGCGGTTGATCAGGGACGCCATGGCGCTCGGCGACGAGCAGTCCATCCGGATCCGGCCGTCCCAGTCGAGAGTCATGAACCGGAAGGTCGGGTCGACGTCGGGGTTCACGACCGCCAGCTCAAGCTCATACCGCTCGGCGATCTCACCCCAGTAGCCGACACTTGCGCCCCCGAGCGGGTCGGCCCCGATCCGCACCCTCGCCGCGCGGATAGCTGCCAGGTCGACGACGAGCGGGAGCGCTGCCACGTACTGCCCGAGGAAGTCGAACCGGCCGGCGGATGCCTTCGCCCGGGTCAAGCTGACCCGCTGCACACCCTGCAGCCCGCGTGCCAGCAGCTCGTTGGCCCGCTGCTGGACGGCCGAGGTGATCGAAGATCCGGCGGGCCCGCCATCGGGCGGGTTGTATTTAAACCCGCCGTCCTCGGGCGGGTTATGCGACGGCGTGATGACGATCCCGTCGGCGAGGCCAGCCTTGCGCTCGGAGTTGTAAGCCAGGATCGCGCGGGAAAGCGCAGGAGTCGGGGTGTACCCGTCCCGGCTGTCGATGAGGATCTCCGCGCCGTTGGCGGCCAGCACCTCGAGGGCCGTGACCATGGCGGGCTCGGACAGCGCGTGCGTGTCCCGGCCGACGAAGACCGGCCCGGTGATGCCGGCCGCGGCCCGGTGCTCGCAGATCGCCTGGCTGATGGCCGCGATGTGGTCCTCATTGAACGACAGCCGCAGCGCGCTGCCGCGATGGCCAGAGGTGCCGAATGAGACCCGCTGGGACGGCTCGGCCGGATCGGGGTGCTCGCTGAAGTAGGCGGTCACCAGCGCCGCCACGTCCACGAGGTCCGCGGCGGAAGCAGGCTGGCCGGCCCGGTCGTTCATAACCTCGCCGGAACCTCCAGGCGGTCGCCGTCCCCGGTCACCGCCGCCGATGCCAGCAGCTCCTCGATGTAATCCGCCGTGTCCTGCCAGCAGCTGACTTCCACGCAGCGGACCCCCACCGCCCGCACCGGGTAGTCGTTGCCACCGGGCTCCAGGCGGTCTCCGACGAACAGTATCTCGCTGGCCTCAAGACCGAGCTGGGCCATGAGCTTGCGCATGCCGTAGGCCTTGTCGATCCCCTGGCGGGTCACGTCCACCGACGTGGAGCCGCCGACGCGGACCTCTAGCCCTGGCAGCCGCTCCGCGGCGTATGCGCGCAGCTGCTGCTTCTTCCGCCCGTCAGGATCCCACTGGTACTTCTCCGCCGGGGGTGCCTGCTGCCCGAGGGCGGAGAACGTGATCTGGCTGCCGCGGTCTTCGATCCGCTCGCCCCAGGGGTTGTCCTCCCAGAAGCCCAGTTCCCTGGCACCCTGCTCCAGGACGGCGACGATCTCGCGCTTTTCCTCGTCAGTCAGGTCCTCGGCATAGACGAGCTGCCAGGCTCCATCGGCCCAGCGGTAGTACCGGGTACCGCAAGTCGGCATGAGATGCAGCGACGTTAGTGTGCCGGCCTCGGCGTTCAGGTGCTGCAGCACCTGGCTGTCGAACTGCTCGAACCGGCCGCCAGAGATGATGCACACGTCCGTGGCTCGGATTAGCCGGGAGAGCAGTCCGGCCATGCGGTCGTCGATCCGGGACTTCGACACGGCCAGCGTGTCATCCAGGTCGAACGCGACGGCCCGAACACTGTCGGTCACTAGCGGTCCTCACAGCCTCATCGGATCTACCGCGGAAAGGCTACCCGCCGGCGCCCGGGCCGGAAGACGCAGCCGACCTTCGGGCCCGCCGGCGGCAGGCCGCCCGCTAGCATCGGGTCCATGAGCGAGCCGCCGGCCGGTCCTGCCGCATCCGGCGCTTCCGGCCGGGACCTGATCACCTCGCCCGACAAGATCTACTTTCGCGAGCGCGGCGAGACCAAGGGTGAGCTGGCCGAGCACTATTTGCGGGTGGCCGATCCGCTGCTGCGCGCCATGGGTGGCCGGCCGGTGCTGCTGGAGCGCTACCCGGACGGGGCTGGGGGGCCCTCCTTCTTCCAGAAGCGAGTGCCCAAGAACGCGCCTTCCTGGCTGCAGACCACGATTGTCGAAACTCCGAACGGCACGACGTCGCAGGCCCTGGTCGCGGCCGACATTGACCACGTGCTCTGGGCGGTCAACCTCGGCTGCCTGGGCTTTCACGTCTGGCCGTACCTGGCCAGCGAACCGGA
>Ga0126378_10001338_pt1 | contig 18368 bp, 34 predicted proteins | sample PanSoiMetPlot_23_FD_92587 | JGI IMG/M metagenome (GOLD analysis project Ga0126378, IMG submission 92587) | Tropical forest soil microbial communities from Panama - MetaG Plot_23 | ecosystem: Environmental > Terrestrial > Soil > Tropical forest > Bulk soil | place: Panama | collected 2016-02-17
TGCTAAACCTCCGATAAAACTCATGTGGACTCCAGCAAACTGAGCGGACTCCAGCTGGACTCCGCTTGAGGTCCAACTGGAGTGTTAGTAGTAGTTCCTCTTGTTTCATGCTGGAGTAGTACTAAAACGGCAGACCTATCAGTCTGCTGATGAATGTCATGTCAACCGCCTGGAGGGAGGTATCCAGCGGAATCACAGCCGACTTGATAAGTGTCTGATCGTCTGTGGTCATGTTGTATGGAGGAAGTGTCAGGTCCTCCGCCTGGAGCCAGGCAGCATGTTGGTGTACAAACGTGCGGACCTGGGAGAAACTCTTGAGCACGTTACCGATATCGTTATTGAGACTGTTCGCGTCTATCGGAGCTAATCCAGCTGGCATGTGATCCCCGTTTAGGCGTAGCGGAACGCGCGAAAATTGGTGGCCTGATAGTTGTAGTACGTGGTTTTTGCCCTGAGCGTGCCTGCAAAACTGGTCCAGCAACTTGCCGAGAACTGGTTGGTGCCCTGGACAAGAGCCGTCATATGTACACATACGGCTGCGTTTGCGGCTGGTACAGTAGCTGTTGCTCCTGCTCCATACGTTGAGGGCGCTCCACAGTAGGCGTCAAATAGACAGCCGCTAGTTGGACTGGAGAACGTCAAGGTGCAATCGACAAACCAGTAGCCAGTTTGCGGGAGCGTGACCGTGAAGAGCGTGACGTTTCCTCCACCACAGGCTACGTCTGCCCCCAGGTCCCATTGGAACACTTGCAGCGGGAATGTTGGCGCTGTTGCGGTGTTTGGACCACCGTACAGGTAGCCTCTGTCGAGTGCGATTCCACCACCATCAAAAAAGTGAACGTTTGCAACGCCAGCGTAGGATTCAAACTGAATTGCGTTCACGTCGGCGATGTGGATTAGATCGTTTGCATCCATGTGCAGGAATGTCATGGAGCCACCACCAGCGGCTGCTCCACGGACGAGTTGCACATTGCCAGTGTTCTCAATCCACAGATAACTGCCAGCCTTGATATCCACTCCTCCGTTGCTCACGGTACCTGAGAGGTTACCTCCCAATGGAACGTTAGCAACAGATGCTGGATTGAGACCAGGATTTGGCAGGGTACCGTTGAGTGCTCCTCCGAGAGTTCCGACGTTAGAGGAGGCTGCTCCAGCCGCGAGTTTGGCAGCGGTTACCGCAGCAGCGTTGATACTCGCAGCATTGATCTGTCCCGACAGGTCTCCACCTAGCAGGAGGACTGGCAGCAAAAGGACGGTTGCATTGTTGGGGTCTACCAGTTCATAGTCCGTACCAGTGGAGTGCAAGTGGTGGATATTACCCTGGTTATCTGCCCAGAGTCTGTCAACTCCAACTGGCGGAAGTGTTGGTTGTGCTCCCTCTGTCAGGTCACTCACGGCTTGTACCAGTGTAAACTGTCTGACTGCCTGTCCTCCGACTTCGGTACGCAACTGGTCTGAGTACACTCCAATGGTCTGCTCTCCAGTGATGGGAGTGAGTTGTGGTTGACCTATCGGAGCCTGGTTGAGAATGATGGCGACTCCAGTACCATACAGTCTGATACACATACCCAGAGAGTAGGGTGGAATCCATGCCATACTCGTTTCTTCCAGCAGCCACTGGTTAGTAAGGTTGTCAATACGGAGACTGTACGCATGAAAGCCTAGACTGTCTCCAGCCAGGCTTTTACCTCCGTTGAGAGTGATAGGGTAATAGTGTGGCATTACTCCTCCAGCGAGTGTGACGTTTCCGCTCCGTACTCGCTAACAGTAGTAGTTGCTGTTGTTCGTAGGCTAAGTACTAGGGACAGAGAATCCTGTACAGGCAGTCTGTGGAGCCTCATACCAGATGCTGACAACCTGGGATTCTACTGGAGTGGCTCCATCCGTATGGTTGAGTGGTGGGGAGAGTTGCCACTGTGCGCTCATCACTCCAGGGTTGAGCAGTGCAACAGTACCGTAGATAAACGGAGGAATGTAGATTCCAGCCGCCGTGAGGTAAATCCAGTGCCCAGAGTAGTTGTCCACTCTGACACTCTGAGCCTGGAACCCCAGAGTAGAGTTGAGCACTGCTGGAGTGACAGTAAAGAACCTGGCGTACTGGATAGCTGGAAACTGAGGCCAGTCTGGACGTGTCGGAGGACTGGGTAGTTGCGGAGGAACACGTCCGTTCTGTGGATTGTGCAACCTGGAGAAGTGATCGTCAGGAGGACTCACGTCTCCTGACGGGTCCCACTCCGCTTGTTCGATTCCTCCAGTGGTGGGACCTGGGTAGACCATACCGCGCATACGATGCCACATCTGACTCATGCTGCTGCCAATGCTCCTCCTGCTACTCGTTCCACGTCCTTACGGAAGTAGATTAGTAGCCCTATGAGAATCAGTAGTCCCGCCAGGAGAAAGAGACCTGCTGCCCACCAGAACCCTGGACTCGTTACCCTGGCTACTGCTTTTCCCAGGTCAGTGTTACCAAACAGACTGGGGACTCCCTCAGTTCCTGCTCCTGCTCCAGCCACCAGTGTCAGACCTGAGGCTACCACGTTCTCCTCTCCAACATTGGGGTCTGGTGGAGCAGCAGGAGGAGTAGTCCCAACAGCGGAGCCGTTGTTGAACGAGTTGTACCAGTCCTGGACTAGCTTGTATTCATTCTCCTTGTCCTGCGGACGTTCATATCCGTACACCATTGCATAAAGAGCGCTCAGTCCAGTCTTACCTTTGACTCCTGCTGCTACCATCTCGGACATTGCCTGGTTGATACCGTCACTACTCCACGCCCAGGTATTGACAGTGTTGCTGTTCCTGCCAGCACCGTACCAGGGACCACGTCCAGTAAACTCTGTCATATGGTCCTGCCAGGGACCGTAGGCAAGTCCTCCGTCTCCGATGCGTCCTGACCAGCCCTCCACCCTGGCAGCAGAGAGCACGGCGGCAGGGTCTAGTCCGTACTCGGGAGCGTGTTCGTTGACGTACTGGATGAGTCCTGCCGTGTCTCCTACCGTTACCATGAGGTAGCTACTCAGCGTTAGAGCTAGTGCTGCTAGTGCCACTTCTGCGACTGCGAGAGGAAGAGACTTCTGAGTACTCGGACTCATCCTCAGTAGTAGTTGCTGTTGTTTCTTCGCTTACTACTTCTGCTTGTATCCAGTCGGGAGGGATGAGTAGGTCCATGCCAGGCTGGATGTTGTGAGGGTCAGGCAGGTCAGGGTTGTACTCTGATAATGCCTGCCACTCTCCAGAGTGCCCGAAAGCCTCAGCGATACTCGGCAGGGAGTCCATAGGCTCTGTGGTGTAGCTCACAATTGATCGCCCTCCGCGCAGGAGTTAGCCTGCGTATGGATATGGGATAGGACGTTGTTGGAAGTCTCCCAGGACCATAGCTTGGATGGTACCGTCAATGTCTGGGTCTGAGGCTCTGGGAATCGGAGGAGGAGCACAGACCTGCTGGAGCATCCTGGAGTAGCTACCCAGACCTGTTGGCATCCAGACTCTCCAGGCAGGGTGAGTGTTGGCGATGAGCATAGGTGCTCCGCGTGGACTGACGCTGGAGACACAACCTATGGCTCCCATAAACGCGGCTGTTGCGCGTGGTCTGGAGTCTCCTACTTCTCTCATCGGTAGGCATGAGTGGTGATAACAGGAACGGCTGTTGTCGAGCCGCTCAGAGGCTTCTGGAAGTTCTTTCCGATCATCGGAGAGAATCGCATGGCTCCCACGTTATTGGGTCCCAGACCACTGTGGTTCATAGCAATCCTGGTGTTGAGTAGATGGTAGAGTGCTCCCTGGGTTGGAGTTCCTGGTACGTACTGCATACTCTGCCTCTAGTTCGGAAATTGGACGCCCAAATTTGTTAGGACGCTCGTTGTGTTTGGTGCGGAGATTGGAGACTGGTATCCTGGGTTACCGTAGGCTCCAGGATAATCACTGGGATGAGCCTGCATATAGGCTATGTTCTGTCCTCCAACAACTTTGTACAACCAGGATCCTGGTGAGTCTCCAGCAGGCATACCAGCGAATTGCTGTTGCAACTCAGCGTACTTGAGAGGGTCCTGCTGGAACGCGAGTCCGAACATGTTGATCATCTCGTTGTACACGTCCGCCTGGTAAGAGATATTGTTAGCTCCATAGGCGGTAACGTTGGTATTGACTCCGTTTATCTGATTTCCCAGGGAGTCATAGTAGTTCTGCATGTTGTTGAGGACGGACTTATAGTAGTTCGTTGCCTGGTCTGAAGCTGCCGTTTGTCCCTGCTCTATCTGCTGGAATTGAGCAGCGTTGTACTGTCCCTGCTGAGTGGTGATACCAGTGAGCGTAGAGAGGGAGCCTCCCAGAGCGGACTGGTTCTGACCCAGGGTAGTGAGAGCATTTACCACGTCCTGCTGTTGCTGCTCCAGCGTACCGAAAGCCTCAGCAGAGGTTGGAGCCAGAGCCTGGACGGAGTTCGTCTGGACCGCCTGTCCTCCGCTCCCACTCTTGTGAGTGAGCATGATGAGGACTGCCACTCCTCCTGCTCCGATAACCACCCAGAGTACCAGCGGGAGCGGACCTACTTTCTCAGTGACAATGTTCACGGTTGTGCTCCAGCCAGGGTAGAATTGTAGACTCCAGTCCAGCCAGGGTTGTAGTAGTTGCTGGAGAACGGGTCCACAGAGGTAAGCTGCGGAGTGAGTACGCTGGCTCCAGGGACTTGATTGTAGGAGAGGAGGTTACCGATATCTGGAGCCGTTCCCTGTGCTCCATACCAGGAGCCTCCTCCCTCTCCCAGAGTCTGAGCGTTAGGGTCCACGGCGTTCTGTGGACCTGTAGGAGCAGCAGACTTCTGGGACTGCCACCAGACAATACCCAGGACTCCGAGTGCTCCTGCTACTCCAACCCAGAGCCACTTATCTTTCATCCACGTAGACCCGTTTGCAGTTCGGACAGACTACGGCAGAGAATCCCATGACATGGATACGCGGACTCCGACACTGACAGAGTTTGTCTGGACAGTGAGCGTCCTCCACAGGTATCTTGTCAATTGTTGGGATTCCCTGTTGGAACATTGCCATAACCTGTCCGAAGTCCACTCCATTACCCGACGGTTGGAGGGACAAGGACGGAGGGTATGTGGACTGTGGACTGGCTGATGGTTCCTGCTCCATAGACTCCTCCAACATTGCGTATCTTCTGGATAGGTCCGAGTCTCTCTGCTGGTGGGAGATATGCCTGGTGGAACGACTGTTGCATACCGAACTGTGAGAGACCAGCCATGAAACTCAGACCAGAGTTGCGGGTCCGTGCTACGTACCACTGTGGAACATCGTAGTTGAGTTCCGTTGGAGCAGGGAGTTCCGACTGCTTAGGATCGCGTGGTACTGACTGGTGGTACCCGCGCTGAATCGGGAGAGTCCTGACAGTCATGACCCCTGCTGGAAGTTGCTGGTTTGGAACGTAGCAGCCTTGATATCGTTGGCGAATCCATCAGAGAATGCCTGTGCAACCTGAGCGGTTCTGCCACTGTTGATAATTGCCATTGAGAGTCCAGCCAGTACCAGGAATCCCATAGCAATTCCGACAATCTCACGTACTTCCACGTCACGCTCCTTTAGGTGGTGCCCAGAGGTTGGGTATGTTGCTGATAGCCTGCGGTCCTAATGCGTACAGTGCTCCCATCAGGATGAGTCCTGCGAAAGCCTGTCCAAATGGTCTGGTATTGGGAGAGTACTCCGTCAGAGCCGTGAGGATAATCCAGAGGAGTGCGAGTGCTCCCAACCACTTCAGTGCGGTAATGTCCCAGGGAGCAGTACCAGATGCCTTACTAATATCCCCAGGGACTGGAGTAGCTGGAGGGTTGACTCCTCCATGCTGAGCGTTCCAGTCCGTCCAGGTTGGAGCGTTCGGGTTCTGCTCCCACGGATAGGTCACTCCACTTCCAGGTATTGGTTGGTGTTCCCACGGATAGGGGACCATGCCTCCTCCATCTGCTGGAGTACCTGGAATTGGTACGTCAGTGCCAGGGAAGTTTGTCACGATTGCACTCTGTCACGTACCCAGGACTCCATCTGAGGAAGCCAGTTCTGAGCCAGGAACACCAGCAGGATGATACCGAACATGCAGACGTTGACGATATCCATATCAGTTCCCCATCGCATGAGCAAAAGCGTTCATATCGTCTTTCTGCTGGTCGGAGGCTCCTCCATACGTGGAGTTGACTGTGTACACTTCTCCGACTGTGCCAGTCTCCGTACCACTGGTATCAATTGCCATGTGGCTTCCGCTATCCGTGGACTGGCTCCCGCCACCACTCCCTCCTCCTCCACCAGAACCAGAGGAGGAGGACGGCGGAGAGGCAGCAGTAAAAGACTTTAGACCAGACCTGAGTACCCAATAGATGAGCACTCCTCCAGCCGCCACTAAGAAGATCGCTCCAGTTTTCATCTGTCCATTCGCTAGGGTTGGGTAGTTCGTCCGTCAAGAGCCTGTAGTACCTCTCCGATTCCGAGTAACGCAATGGCGAATCCGAGTGGCGCATTGGGAGCGGACCCCAGGACGTTGAATACGAACAGGACTCCTAGTACCGCTGCTACCACTCCAAGCAGCAGTACTAGACCCCTAAGCGGGTTTCCCACCACTGACAAGGAAGTGCGCCACCACATAGTACCCGATAACGAGACCGAGGAGAATGAACAGCAGAGACTCTACGTTCATTGCTGTCCTCCCTGTGGAGCAGGACGCTTCATAAAGAATGCTGCGACTGCTCCCACTGCCATGCCGATAAATAGCTGCGTCCACTTCATGCTAGTTGCTCCTCCACTTCGTAGTAGTAGTTCCTCTTGTTACTAGGCAAAGTAGTAGTCCTACCTAGTGCTGGTGTCCGCGCGTCCAGAAGTACAGGAGGAACATGACAACCACCAGAGTAGCAGCCATGCCGAGAGACAGTTGACCAGTTGCGACTCCTCCGCTCACGGAGGTAGTGAGGTTACCACTTATCACTTGTGCTCCAGATAGGGGAGTCTGACCCATAGAACCAATGGCTCCAGAGCCAGCAGTCGGAGTTGCCTGATACACGCCATAGCTGGATGCCAGGTCAGGTCTGCCTAGCATTCCAGCAATACCGTTTCCCATAGCAGACTCCAGTTAGGACGGAGGATTGTAGACTAGGTCGTCCGTGAGAAAGACCAGGGAGTTAGCCGCGCTTCCGAAGCCTGCTGGATAAGTGATCTGGAACTGGGCGTTGACCAGTGCTTGAGTGTGGTAGTAGTCATCGCCAAGTTCAAATCCAGCGTCACTGGAAAAGTCGTGGAGTGTATCGTAGATGAGCACTCCGCTCGGCCAGTCAAAACCGTAGCGTTCGTACATCTTCGTCTTACGATTCTGCCAGGTCTCCGTAAAGATAGTATCATCCCCCACCTTGAATGTAATGAGGGTCGGAGCATTAGTCTCTGCAGTTGCGCGGAGGTTGTTGGAGCGGAACACCAGGACAATGAACCTGATGGTATTGCCGATACGTCGCAGGTAGTGGTTGACGGTACTACCACCCAGCGGGAGAGCGTCCGAAGTAGTGACGGTAGTGAAGTGGAGCGTCCCATATCCGTCAGGGAGTACCTGTTGCTGGACTCCATTAGGACCAATGGGGAGCGGTACGGAGTACGTTTCCAGCCACTTGTTGACTTGCATTGTTGGCAGAGCAGTAGGTGGAGTGGAGTACACAAGAGAACTAGGATTGACATCAGTACGTAACGTGTACTTCACGGCCCTATCCTGGTTCCCGACAATACCAGTTAGATCACGTCGGTTTGTGCCTACCAGGACATCAAAGAACTGAGAGAAACTCCCACCAGTTGCGCCACCACCAGTCACCAGAGAGGACTGTGTGGACTGATCCAGCCAGCGGTTGGCGTAGTTCTTCTGTGCCAGGTTTGCCAGGTACAGATAGAACCCGTTGGGCAGGTTGATTAGCTCTCCGTTGGGGTCTCTCAGTGTGATGAGTCCCAGAGCGTTCCACGGAGCGTCCTCCGCGAACACTACCGTAGCCGCATTGCCTGACGTGGTTGCCTGTATCTGGAGTCGGATGTTGTACAGGAATCCAGTACCCTCAATTGTCCGCTCGATACTGGCGTAGGACGCTCCCATCGGTACGGACTCACCAGGGAGAATGGTGCTCCGCTCCACGGTAGCTCTGCGGAATGGAATAACGGGAGCCTTACCACCACCATTAGCTCCACCAGTTACTCCAGGTCCCTGCATCATGACTGGAGGAGTTGCTGTACCTGCTGGCATTACTGAGCCAAGCCTCCCATTGCTGCTCCGAACTGTCCGATAGCTCCGTCCTGTGGTGCCAGAGCCGATGCTGCGAGTTTCCACAGGTATCGGAATAGCATTGCTGCTAGTCCAATCCAGATGAAGTGCTCCACGCCGAAATGGAAGTGATGTTCCACGTACTTATTGCTCCAGTACTTCCAGTTGTTGAGTGCTCATGTTCAGCTTGACTATCTTGATTGAGTGAGGACGTGAGAACCAGGCAAACTCATAGTCCTCCAGGTTCTGGACTGCTGACTCCATCTGCCGTGACGTAGCGTAGGATAGTTCCTTAGCGTCCCTGGACTCCATAACACCAGCCAGTACGTGTTTGCTCTGAGAGATAGCGAACCGCGTAACCGCCACAGGTCGCTGTAAGCCTGCCATGACAGTGATATGCTTGCTGCGACCCTGGGTAAACAGGTCCTCACAGTCCTGCTCCAGTTTGAGGGTTCTGCGGTTCTTGAGTGGGAGCGATAGTCTATTGACGTAGAACAACTCGTCAATGATAACCGTCCAGCCTCCAGTCTCATAAGCATACTCCAGAGCGTAATGGAACTCGCGTGCTCTCTCCTCCTTTCCTCCACTGGGATATAGCTCATAGCTGTCATAGCGGATACCGTACTGGACTATCTCTCTGGCGTGAGAAACTCGTTTCTGCTGACGCCACTCCACTTCATCAGGCTTGCTGCGGAGGACGATCTTGTACCTGCGGTTGCGGCTGAGCCACTCCATTAGTGTGGACTTCCCCAGACCCGTTTCTGCTACCACCGTCAGATGTTGTCCTGGGTTCCACTGGAACGGGAGTTTGTCCGAGCGTTGCCAGTTGGAATCCGAAGTACGTTGCCATTTTTGCAAGTTCTGGCGGGAGGAATCCGTGGTTGGCGAGTCTAGGGAGGCTGACACAGAGTAGTGCTCCAGCTAGTTGAGCGTGTCCGCTCTGGTTGGCAGTTTTGAGAAGCCACTCAACTGCTTTGGGATGTAGTGAGACTTCTGCCCAAAGTCCGTCAACGAGTAGCTTACCCTCATAGTCCTTGAGCCTATCGTCCTGGGTCCAGATATCAGGACGGACAGAGTATGCCGTGAAGTCTGCGAGACCCAGAGAGACTGCGAACAGACCTTTGATACTCTCGCGTTGAGCAGCGGTAACTCCCTTGACAACCTGTGCTGGAGTACGTTTCTTCGGACGTGGAGCAGAGAGTTTCTCGCGTTCCTCCTCCACGGTATCACTCTGGAGCCTGTCTGGTGGAGTCTCCTCCGACTGTCTGGAACGTGACCTGGAGCGACTCCGCTTGCTGCCACTAGTAGTAGTTCCTGTTGTTCCACGGCTTACTCCTACTGGTGGTCCGTCCAGAATCTCGATACCCTCATAGATGTTGGAGTCCATGCGCTACCTGCTCCATATGACTCTGTGGAGCAGATGTTTGCGTTCGGGAGGTACCTCTGCCATAGGTGCTGGTTCCTCCTGCTCCTCCTCCTGCTCCTCCTCCTGCTCCTCCTCAGGTTCCTCCTCAGGCTCAGGCTCTGGCTCAGGTTCTGGCTCCTCCATCGGAGTGGGTTCCTCAGAGTGGTGGTGACCCCAGGACTCCAGCACTGCGATTCTCTCCAGCAGGAGAGCCTCCGCTACCTTGTGCTCAGCCTGCTCCGCTTCTAGCTCCGCGACTCTGTCACAGAGTCGCTCGTGCTCCCTGCCGATATCGTAGTCACTGCTCAAGGCTGGAGTACCTCCGCTGCGGCTGGTGGACGGACGGACCCGCGACCTGGTAAAATCTGGGGGTGCGGACCCTGGCGACACACCCAGTCTACCACGCGTCGGCGGGAGTGTCTACGGGGTCCGACCAGGGAGAGCATCTACTAGCTGAAGCGAATACCATAGTCGGAGGTTCCGCACAAGGACCCCGCACAAGCACAGTTAGGAACCGCACTCCTATACTCTCGCCCCGTTTGGGTTCGCCCGAACGGGGTATTTTTGTGTCTACTCCATATGTCAGGGGTTGTCCCGAAAGGGATGACTTCTGGCATATGGAGTGGACTCCAGTTGGGAGAACCATATGGGTTTATTGGACGAGATAGAAGAAGATATACCAGTAGTCACCAAGTCACGTACTGCTGATAGACACAAACGAGATGAGAGTGGTAAGCGTATCAGTGTCCAGAAGCGTTACCGTAAGTCGGATGATGTGCTCACCAGGAGGGTCCTGTTCCTGGATGGAGAGGGAGTCAACGTGGGAGAACCAGTTGATTTTCCCAACAAGAAACAGCGTCGTGGACAGGGTTCTGGCAGAGTGCTCAAGAGTGAGTACCAGCGACAGGACTACGTGGTTATCAACTGTCACGGGAGTGACGGTACCACGTACAGACTGGCGAACAAGGACTACTCCAGGCTGACCACGGAGCAATGTCTCAAGTGGCTCATCCAGTTGCACAGGTTTGGGCAGAAGCAGTTTATCGTCGGCTTCGGTCTCAACTATGACTTCTCTCAGATACTCAAGGACCTACCACTGGACAGGCTCCAGTGGATGAAAGAGTCAGAGTACAAGTCCGTCCTCTGGAAACGCTGGAGGATCACCCTGCTTCCGAAGCGTTGCCTGACTATCACGGAGCGGACTGGTAAGAAACGTACAGTACGCATCTGGGACACGCTCACGTTCTTTCAGTCCAGCTTTGTATCTGCTGCTGAGAAATGCGGACTCCTCTCCGATGCTGGTAAGAACGAGTTACTCCGCTACATGAAATCGGAGCGTGAGCACTTTGACAAGCACACTATGGATAAGGTGGAGGAGTACAACGAACTGGAGTGTGATCTGGGACTGGAGATGTTCTCCAAAATCCGTCACCACTGGACAGACCTGGGACTGAAACTCATGCAGTTCCACGGAGCAGGAGCAGTCGCAGCAGCCATGCTCCGACAGAACAATATCAAGGAGTACATGCAACGAGACTCCTCAGGAATGCAACTCCCAGAGCATGTAATGGGAGGAGCCTATTATGGAGGACGGTTTGACTACTCCAGGCAAGGACTCATCGGTACGGTCCACGAATATGACATCAATTCCGCGTATCCATTCCAGGCAAGCAGACTGCCTTGTCTGTCTCACGCTAAGTGGATTCGCAGGGACGGTTACCACCCTGTCTCCCAGGGAGTTTATGGAGTTCGTTGGAATCATTCTGGCGCATGGGCACCATTCCCTTACAGGACAAGTAAGCATTCAATCCACTACCTTGACTCAGGAGCAGGGTATTACTATCGAAACGAAATGGAGTCCGCCAGAGCGTTTGCAGACCTAGATATCTTCGAGACCTGGGAATTGGTGGTTGAGTGCGACCATGTACCGTTTCATTGGATACCTGAGTACTACGCTCAACGTCAGGAGTTGAAAGAACGTGGGGACTACGGAGAGCGTCTGATAAAGTTAGGTCTCAACGCTCTCTACGGTAAGCTGGCTCAGCAGGACGGATACGGAGGACACTTGCCTGCCTACCAGAACTACATCTGGGCTGGCATGATTACCTCCAACACCAGAGCCATGCTCCTGGACGCAGCCGCACAGGAACCAATGGCAATTACCCATATGGCAACTGACGGTATCTACTCCACCAGACCACTCCAGTTGGACTGCCATCCAACCAGATTGGGAGCCTGGGAGCACAAGGTACTGGAGGATATGATCCTGGTATGTAACGGTATCTACCAGTCCAGAGATGATGGCAGACTGATAGCCAAGACGCGCGGCTGGAACTGGCAGGCTCTCCCGTTTGAGAAACTCCGTGAGCAGTTCGCGGCTGGAGACTTTGAGACTCCAGTAGTCCTCCACTCTAAGGAGTTCATTGGTATCAACTCCATCAGTTCTGAAGTGGAGTACCCACGCCGTTGTATGTGGAAGTCCACTCAGTCCAAAATGCGAGTTACTCCACCAGTCTGGAAAGAGGTAGTGGAGCAGCCCTGGCAGTACTCTGATGGGACCTGGGAGACCATGCGACTCCTGCTGCCTGGACGGAATCCTTCCAGGGAACTCTCTATGCCTGGCACTGATAGTACTAGTTCATCATCTAACATAGACAACTACTTCAATGACTATGAGGAGTGGGACGGACAGTACTAAGTAGGCATGGAACAACAGCAACTACTACTAGTGTGAACAACGTGCCTAACCTGCCTGGCATCATCTGGCTCATCCTGGGTCTCTGGGTTGGGCTGGCTCTCCTGGTCGCTCTGGCAGCGTCCCGCTGGCTCCGATACTTGCGGGACCCTGACCAGGGTGTATACTCCTCTCGTGAGGAGCGAACAGACGGGCTGGACACCAGCCGCCAACCAGACGCGACTTGTAACGGGACAAGGACCCATGACCATCCGTAAGTACGAAACACCACAGATTCTCCAGGTTTCCATGCACCAAACAGACACGGCTACCGTTCAACTCCAGGTAGTCCAGCAGAGCATCTGGGTCAGAATCGGAGCCTGGCCTACCGAGCTAACCCTGTTCTTTGACTCTCTGGAGGGTATCCAGGAGATAGCCTCCCAGATGTTCAACCAGGCAGAGGACCTGCTCATAGCGAAGCGTAAGGCTGATGAGGAAACCCAAGCCGATCTATCGGAGCAGCCGATTGAGGACGCTGCCGTACCTGAGGAGAGTGGAGCTTAGGCTCCACTCGTTCCCTGCCATGCACTACCACCCTATCCCTCAGATGCCTGGTGACTACTGGATACTCTGTTCAGACCATGTAGGCTCCCTGGAGGAGTCCTACCTGTGTGACTGTCCAAACAACCAGTGCTACCAGTGTGAGGAGGAGGCTCTGGAGTCTCAACCTCCAGGCAACCTCAGTGTTGAGCACAAGGGCTGTGAATAATAGTTGTGTTCCTGGAACTACTGTGTATAATGCTCTCATGCAGCAAGCACAGAACGGCTCCGTAGTTGAGCCGACCGTCTCTATCGTTACCCTCTCCAAGCTCTCTGGCCGCGCGTTGAACGCTTCTCAGCGGGACAAGCAACTGGCAGTCCTCATCTCTACGGTCCTCAACGTCAAGACCGCGCGGGCTGGCTGGAATCTGGAGGTACGTCCTCAATCGTTCAAGACCGTTGAGCTAGGCGGGAACGATTACCGCAATGAGGTTAGCCTCAACCTCTGGAACAGCAAGCCTGAGGCAGTTACGGCTAAGACCACTGAGGTAGTCATCCGTCAGATTCACCAGGCTGGTGGAGCCTCCTCTGGCAGCAACAAGTGGCGTGTCTCTGAGGTAGATGGCGTGGTCTGGGACGCTCCTGAGCGTGACACTGATGAGGGAGAGGCTCTGGACCCAGACAAGGAACTGGTCACCTACGCTGACTGCTTTATCCCTGACAATGCTGACTCGTTCTTTGACGGTCTCTACGGAGTGGACGCTCAGGTCAACATGGTTATGCGACCCCTGGAGCGTGCGGTCTCCTCTGACTTCACTGTCCGTATCAACAGCCTCCTGGCTGGTCCTCCTGCCTGTGGCAAGTCTGAGGCTCTCACCCGAGTGGTCAACATGGTAGGTGAGGCTGCTGCTCTCAAGGTAGACGCTACGGCCGTCACGGCGGCAGGGTTCCAGCAGATTCTCAAGGACCGACCGATGATGCCCCGTGTAATCATCGTTGAGGAGATTGAGAAAGGCTCTGAGGACTTTCACCGTGTCCTCCTGGCAGTCACAGACGATCGAGCCGAACTCCGACGCATCACTGCTCGCGGGAACACTGTCCAGGACTGCAAAGTAGTGCTCTACGCGACTTGCAACGATACGGACGCTTTCAAGAAGTCAGTGGCTGGAGCACTCTACTCCCGCTGCAACAACCGCATCGGGTTCAGCAAGTGTGAGCCTGAGGTTCTGGCCCGCATCATCAACGACAAGCTTGACCGCGTGGGTGAGGACCACAAAATCACTCCCAAGGTCATGGACTACTGCTCCCGTCACGGTATCAACGATGTGCGCGAGATGATTGCTCTGGCGATGTGCGGCGGGACTGACTGGCTCAACGGCACGTATGAGGCTGAGCTAGATGCCACACGAGAGGGTCTGTGATGCCAGTCACAGACTTCTCTCACCCTGACGATCAGACTGTCATGGGAGACTTCCACGTCAGTCACAGTCCTCAGCGTAAGGAATACACGCTCACTGGTCAGAAGCGTCGAACCAGAGGGACCGTGGTACTCGCCATATTCCCCTACCGTACCAATACTCAGAAACTCTATCTGCCCACTCAGGCTCAGGCAGCCACAGTAGCAGACATTCTGCTGGCACAGGTCAAGTCACTCAACCTTGTGCTCAAGGACGGACGCTAATGTTGTTCCCTCCCGTCTGTGACTACTGCGCTCACTGTGACGCTGACCTGACCGTGGAGAACCTCTGGCAAGTGCCAGGGGTCTCTGCCATCTTCTGCTATGCCTGTGCCAAGGACCTGGCACGCGCTGTGAGCCATGGTCACATGACCCTGGCAGACCTGACCGCTACCTACACGGAGGACTACATTACTGTCACGGACAAGCCTCTTACAGACCCGTCAGACAACGATTCACTTTCAAGGACTAGGAACCCATGAGCACACACAAACCGTTTCCTGAGCCTCTCAGTGAGCCTGTAAGCTACACTGAGCAGGTCTACCAGGAGGAGCACAGACACAAGCTGTTTGACGTTACCCAGGTAGTTGGCAGCGTCTACAGTGGCGGTACCAGTGACCCGCTGGTAGCAGCCATGATCGTTATTGGGGAGGCTCTCAGTGATCTGGGAGTAGCCCCTAAGGGTACGTTCTCATTCCCGACTGAGGACGGACTATCCGTCACAGTCACTATCGACACAAGGAACCCTGACTAATGAAAGCACCATCCAAGGGACAGACGAACTTTCCCACTCCTGACCTGGACCTGGGAGAGACCTACATTGCGACCCTCAGCCGCATTGAGCAGCGGGACAACGTGGACGCTGCTCCACGCTACACCAATGAGGGTAAGCAGGTATCCAACGTCCGCGTACTGTGGTTCTTTAGCATCGCTCCGATTGACGGAGAGACGGTGCTCCAGCCTGGCAAAGCTGAGCCGTTCCTGGTGGTAGCCTCCACCAGCGACAGTACCTCCTGGGATCCCACAGGAGCCATGACCAGCCGCGCCAGGAACTACATCCATGCTCTGGCAGGCAAGATTCTCACGGATGAGCAGGTTGAGGCTCTGCTGTACGTGGACCCTGAGTACGATGAGAACCCTGACCATATGCTCCCCTACGGGCTGGTCGGGAAGTCTGCCTACGCTACGCTCTCATCGTTCACCAGGCAGAACGGAGACCCTGGGTTCGGCATCCAGACCCTGGAGCGCATCGTCAAAGGTCGCAAACCTGCTACCCAGGCAGAGCCAGAGGAGGAGGAGGACCTACCTTTCTGACAGAGCAGGGAGTGTGCCAGGTATGGTACACTCCCTCCTGTAAGGAGGTTCGGAGAGAACCATCATGGCAGAATTGGGAATTGACCTGTCCGACGTGGACGAGTCGCAAGAGGTTATCGGCAGGATTGCGGGTCCACCAGACCCGCAGATTGTGGCGCTGCTCCAGCGCAACATCGGCAAAGGAGTTCGGCTCCCGCGCATGAGCCAGGAGCAATTTGAGGGTCGCGTCCGTCCAGCGTTCACGCGAGCGGCAGCGTCTCTCAACCTGCTCCCGTTGAACTGGAGGGACACCCAGGGACGCTGGTACGCCGTGGTACGGACCCAGGACCAGAAGCAGGTCCGACCTGGTATGACCCCTGAGAAAAAGGCTGCGGCCACTGCCAAGGCAATGGTCACCAGGGCAGCTAACAAGGCTAAGGCAGAACGCGAGAAAGCGGCTGCTGAGGCTGCTGCCAAGGCTCAGGAGACGCAACGTCCTCAGCCAGTTACTCCGTCCAGGAGAGCAGCCAGCTAGACGTAGTAGTGGGAGGCTCTGCTGCATGAGCCTCCCACTACTACTTACCGTAGGAACAACAGGAACTACTACTAATGCCATACTCCAGCAACAGTCAACTGCCCAAACCAGCCCGCAAGAGGTTGACCAGTCACCAGCAGACCGTATTCCGTGAGGCTTTCAACAACGCTCTCAAGGAGTACAAGGGTAACGAGAGTAAGGCATACGCTACTGCCTGGGCTGCTGCGAAGAAAGCCTGATATGTCACGTAACCCTACCGAGTCCGATATTCCAATGCACGGCTGGAGTCCATACTCTGATGTGCATTACGAGCGCATCCGTGCTCATCTCAAGCATGGAGCTAATGGTAATAGCCGTGAAGATGCAACCTGGGATAATGCAGAATGGCTCCCAATTCTGATAGAAGAAGCAGGAGAGGTAGCCCACTGTCTCACCTATGATGCCGATATCACAGAACTCCGTAAGGAACTAGTCCAGGTAGCAGCAATGGCGATTGCCTGGATTGAGGCTATTGACGATGGACGATGAATTGGAGGACGCTCTGCGAGCAGACCCTCTCCTGAAGAAGATTGCTGAACGAGACCTGAAACTGGCTCAGTACTCTATGCTCATGAGCCAGGTTATCCATGCTCAAAGTATGCTCACTGCTGTAAAGAGGAGTGGACGCAGCTTTGAGGAACTGGACGAGTGGCTCATCATGTTTGCTGGATACAGTGACAAGCTGGTGGAACTCATGAACGAGCGACTCCAGAATCTCCCGCCACTGGAACATGGGTCAACGGAAATTCCCTAACGGTTGTCTCCGTTGTCACAGGAGACCACTGGACTCCAGAATCTCTGGCATGTGCCAGGAGTGCATGGATATCGTCCGTGGTCTACGCTTGCACAGGAGCAGGATAGTCCCCTGCTCCGAGTGCTTACGCAAGTTTGCCGACTGGCACTCTATGACAGAGCACAGAAGAATGGCGCACTATGGTGAGGAATAGGCCTGGCAGAGCAGGGACTCCGTATGCAATCAAGAACAAGGCTATCGTCAATCCACGTTGCATGTACTGCGGGAGACTGGTTGAAGTTCACTACCAGCCCTGCTGGAAAGTAGAACCAGCACAAACAACAGTAACTACTACTGAGGAGGCTAAGGAGCGGAGTCGGAGGATTCTAGATGCCGAGACTCCCTGACGCGGTACCACCAACCAATACTCGCTGGACTCAGCGGAGGATATCAAACCTGATGAGCGAAACTGACAACGCACTCCACCAGTTGCAACAGCAACAGGCTCTCACTGTCCAGGCATTAGCCGCACTCCTCCAGGGGAGAGCAGTTGGAGCGGAGTCTATGGAGGCATATCTGTATGCGATTGACCCTGGACTCCAGGGAACCCTACAACTGGACCCTCCAGTTTCAACCTCCACTCTCGAAGATGCGGTTGAAACACTCCCAAAAGAGTAACCTGGAATCCAGACGAATACATGCCAGCGCAGGTAAACAACTGGTCCTGTTCTGCCTGCTCTCTCGCGTGGGTACTGCGTTCCACTGGGCTGGACTCCGAAGCTACCGAACAATCCACCATAGAGATAATTGGGTATCCAGAGAATATCAACGCTACCTACGGACTCATGGACGGGAGCGGGAGTCAACTCCAGAGGGTCCTGGAGGACAGTTATGACCAGCCGACAGAGCAGAGATGGATTACCTACGATGAGGCATACACCATAGCGGAGCAAACCTGTGGAATGCTCGGAGGCTCCAGCTGGTACCATTGGGTCGGAGTACGTGGAGTATCTGGAGCTAATATCTGGATTGCGAACTCCGCTCCAGGCTGGATGGGAGTCTGGGACACGCTCAATCGAAGTCAGTTCAACTCACTAGGACCATTCTCACTTGTTGCGCTCGTATAGTCCCAGGTCTGGTCACTGCTGGAATAAGCAGCATGAGAAATGCAAGAGTCCCTCCGCTTGCCAGTGCAAGTGCCACAACTGGAGTGAGATTATCCTGGTGGAATCGTTTGACGGACTCCAGTACAAATGGCGGAGTCACTGGGTGAGAATACCCTCCTCCACTTCCCACCAGAGTACTACTCCAGCATGAAACAAGAGGAACTACTACTAACACTCCAGTTGGACCTCAAGCGGAGTCCAGCTGGAGTCCGCTCAGTTTGCTGGAGTCCACATGAGTTTTATCGGAGGTTTAGCA
>Ga0126378_10001339_pt1 | contig 18358 bp, 18 predicted proteins | sample PanSoiMetPlot_23_FD_92587 | JGI IMG/M metagenome (GOLD analysis project Ga0126378, IMG submission 92587) | Tropical forest soil microbial communities from Panama - MetaG Plot_23 | ecosystem: Environmental > Terrestrial > Soil > Tropical forest > Bulk soil | place: Panama | collected 2016-02-17
CGGCTTCAAAGCGGGCGCACTGGCGGTGGGGCTTCAGGCGGCAGAGGGCGAGTTCGTTTGTATTCTGGATGCCGATTTTGTCCCGCAAAGGGACTTGTTAAAACGGACAATCCATTTCTTCACCGATCCTAAAGTGGGAATGATCCAGACCCGCTGGGGCCATTTGAACCGTGGGTATTCATTGCTTACGCGCATGCAGGCGATCTTTTTGGACGGGCATCTTTTGCTTGAGCAAATTGCACGTAGTCGCAGCGGCCGCTTTTTTAATTTTAATGGAACCGCCGGTCTCTGGCGGCGTTCCTGCATCGAACAAAGCGGGGGTTGGCAATATGATACGCTATGCGAGGACCTCGATCTGAGCTATCGCGCTCAACTGGCAGGCTGGAAATTTGTGTATCTCTCAGATGTTGTCACCCCGGCAGAGCTGCCAGTGGACATGAACGGTTTCAAGTCTCAGCAGCATCGCTGGACCAAGGGCTCCGTCCAAACATGCAAGAAATTGTTGCCCACAATCTGGCGCAGTCAGCTTCCGTTTCCAATCAAGCTCGAGGCGACGGGGCATTTGATGTCCAACTTCGCTTACCTGCTCCTTGCTTTTCTTTGTGTTCTTTTGCATCCCTCCACGGGAGGCCCCGAGGGCGGCTGGCTGCGCACAGTGCTGATCGATATTCCGATCTTTATCGCAGCATCGGCTTCGGTTGCCGTTTTCTATACTTGCGCCCAGCGCGAGTTGCATCCGCAGACATGGATGAAGGAGATTCTCTTTCTGCCATGTCTGCTCGCTTTGGGAATTGGTCTATCGCTGAATAACGCGCGAGCGGTGCTGGAAGCGCTCATCAATCACAAGTCCGATTTCACGCGTACACCGAAATACGGTATTGAACGCAAATCTCAGCGATGGCGCAGCTGCAAGTATCGACCGCTCAAGTCAACGCTTCCATTGCTGGAGCTGGCCTTCGCTATTTACTTCAGTTACTTCGTGGTGTTCGCCATTGCGCACGGCCAGTTCTTTTCAGTGCCGTTTCTGCTGATGTTCCAGGGCGGTTTCCTTTACGTGTGCCTCTCTTCATTCGGCAGTCGCTGGTCAAAAATCAATTTTGATAGCTCGCGCGCAAGCGCTGCAATTCCTGCGTGACAAAACCCGAATTATCGGGTAAGAGGTTGCGCATGTTTCGGGTGCTAGGCGTAATTTTCAGTCTGATTTCGATCGTGCCGGCATTCTCTGCCACACCGCTTACACAGCTCAATCCGTCCTATCGTTTGATAATCAGCATTCGCGACCAGAAGCTGATGCTCATGGAGAACGGCGGGAAAGTGGCAATTTACCCGGTATCGACGTCCAAGTACGGACTCGGTGATCTTCGGGGGAAAATGACGACGCCGCTCGGTTACCTGATGGTTGCGAAAAAGATCGGTGATAACGCGCCAGTCGGCGCTGTCTTTCACCATCGGCAATGGACCGGCGAAATTCTCCAGCCAAATACTCCTGGCCGGGATCCGGTGACTACGCGGATCATTTGGCTAAGCGGACTTGAAGCCCAAAACGCGCAAGCCTTTCACCGCGGCATCTACATCCACGGCACGCCGGAGGAAAAAACAATCGGGCGGCCAGCCAGCTACGGTTGTATTAGAATGAAGGCCAGCGACGTCGCCGTGCTGTATAATGAAGTTCCACTCGGGGCGCTGGTGCAAATCACGCCTGATCGTTTGCCGAAAGTGCCAAAGGCGCGGCCACTGCCGCCGCCCGCTAACACGTCGGTCGTGCAAAACGAAAAACCGGCCACTCAGCAGCAGCCGCAACCTCAACCAACATCTGTTTCAGGCACACTTACCGTCGAGCAAATGCGAATGGGTGGAACGCTCGCCGGCGAGCGGCAAAAAGCGAAGCTCGCATTGGGCAAAACCTTGTAGCCTTCGGCCTCCGGCACAGCGCGCAGGGCTGCTTCACAAAATTTATTACTAACAATGGCCAACACCAGGTCAGCTACCAAACGCGCTCGCCAAACCTTGAAACGATCGCTGCGTAATCGCAGCGTGGTGACGCGTCTACGGACGATGCAAAAACAGGCACGTTCCACGCAAGCGCTGAGGAAGGATCAAATCCGTGCATTAATCTCGGCGATCGATAAAGCTGCCAAACGCGGTATCGTTCACGAAAACGCAGCCAATCGTCGCAAAGCCCGCCTAAACAAAGCGCTCGGCGCCGCGAAATAGGTAGGGGCGCCGCGCCGCGGCGTCGGGGACATCGCAGTGCGATCTACGTACCATCTTCTCCTTTGCATATCGTACCGACCGGATAAATTCTGGAATGATCCCTGCGCTATTCCTCATTTTTTCTGCTGTCGTTTATCGGGTGACCACGGGACTCCTGATTCATTCCGGTGCCAGCTGGCTTTCCAACTTCACGCCGCTTGCGGCCATCGCGCTGTGCAGCGCCGCGTACTTCCCCAAGAAATACAAATTTTCAGTCCCGCTTATCACACTTTTTATTTCCGATGTGATAATTAATTTTCGGTACGGCGCGCCGTTGCTCGATCCACAGATTCTTGTCCGCTATGCGGCGCTCGCGCTGGTCGGATATATCGGAGTTTTGCTTCACAATCGCGCATCCCTCAAGACACTTCTGCCGGCTTCCATCGTTGGATCGACAATTTTCTACGCAATCACCAACACATTCTCCTGGATGAGCGATCGTGGCTACGCGAAAAATTTCGCAGGACTCGTTCAATCGCTCACGGTGGGATTGCCTAATTACAGCGCGACCCCGAGCTGGATGTTTTTCCGCAACTCGATCATCAGTGACCTTCTGTTCACTTTCCTATTTGTTATTTGCATGAATTTCGGGCGTAGTATGGAGAGATCGCAAAGGCGCTCCGTCCCGCAATTGCGGGATCCTGTCGCTGCGGGATGACCGCCATGCAGCCGGGAGGGCAGCGCGACGAGGTTGAGATGCTCTCGCTGATGCTGTTGATACGGCGTTTCGAGGAACGGGCCAGCCAGCAGTATCAAGCGCAGAAGATCGGCGGATTCTGCCATCTTTACATCGGACAGGAAGCAGTCGTGGCAGGCGCAGTGGCTGCGGTGCGCGACGACGATTACATCATCACGGCGTATCGTGATCATGCTCACGCCCTGGCCCGCGGCACCAGCGCGGACGCGTGCATGGCGGAGCTATTCGGAAAAGAGACCGGCTGCTCGCGTGGACTCGGTGGTTCAATGCATTTTTTCGACCGGAAAAATCATATGTACGGCGGTCACGCCATTGTAGCCGCGCACATTCCGTTGGCGGTGGGGATGGCTTTTGCCATCAAGTACCGAGGGGAAGATCGCGTCACGCTTTGCTTCTTTGGCGACGGCGCAATCAATCAAGGAGCGTTTCACGAAGCGCTAAATCTGGCTGCTCTGTATAAATTGCCGATCGTTTTCATTTGCGAGAACAATCTTTTCGCCATGGGCACCTCTGTGAAGAGATCGACCTCACTGAAACAAATTGTCGATCGCACGGAAGGCTACGACATCCCTGGAGAAATCGTCGATGGAATGAATTTTCGCGAGGTGCGCGACAAGATTGCCGAGGTTGTCGAGTCCATTCGGAAAGAGCCTCATCCAGCGTTTCTGGAAGCACGCACTTATCGCTATCGCGGACATTCGATGTCGGACCCGGCAAGTTATCGAACGAAGGAGGAGCTAGAAAAATATAGGCTCGACGATCCAATCACGCGGCTGCGCGCGCAACTCACGCGCGAGGGGAAATTGACTAACGAACAATTCGACCAGCTCGACAAGCAGGCGAAGGAATCGGTTCTGGCCGCCGTGAGGTTTGCTGAAGAAAGTCCGCAGGCGCCGCTCGAGAAACTTTACGATTACACCTATGCCAATGGAGAAAAACCGTGAGAGAAATCACTTATCGCCAAGCGCTCAATGAAGCGCTCGGGGAAGAGCTAGAGCGGGATCCGAATGTTTTTTTGATGGGTGAAGAAGTCGCCGAATACCAGGGCGCATACAAGGTCAGCCAGGGCTTGCTTCAGCGCTTTGGGCCGCGGCGGATTATTGACACTCCAATCAGCGAGAACGGATTTGCCGGGCTCGGAGTCGGCGCGGCAATGGTCGGATTACGACCGATCATTGAGTTCATGACATTCAGCTTTTCGCTCGTAGCCTTCGATCAGGTCGTGAACAACGCCCCGAACATGTTCACGATGTCGGGCGGCCAATTCAATATTCCCATCACGTTTCGCGGCCCGAACGGGCCAGCACACCAGCTCGGCGCAACACATTCGCACGCGACGGAAAATTTCTACGCCAGTGTGCCGGGGCTTAAAGTGTGCGCACCGGCCACGCCGCGCGATGCGAAAGGTTTGCTGAAGACCGCTGTGCGCGACGACAATCCGGTGCTCGTTCTCGAAGCAGAACTGCTCTACAGCTCCAAGGGAATGGTGGAGCCACCGGATGAAGAGTTGTTGATTCCGCTCGGCAAGGCTGACGTGAAACGTGAAGGCAGCGATGTATCGGTTATCTGCTACGCGCAGACTGTTCCGCTCGCGCTCAAAGTCGCAGCACAACTCGAAGAGGAAGACATCTCTGCGGAAGTTGTCGATCTTCGTTCGATCAAGCCGCTGGATGAGAAAGCGATTTTTGATTCAGTTACGAAGACGCATCGTGTCGTGATTGTTGAGCAGGACCATCCGTTTTGTGGCGTCGGCGCAGAAGTTTGTTACCGGATTCAAAAAAACATTTTCGATGCGCTCGACGCGCCAATCATCCGCGTATCACAGGAAGATGTCCCAATGCCCTACAACGAGCGGCTGGAGCACGCTGTGCTCCCGAACGCCGATAGACTCATCGCTGCCGTGAAACAGGTCTGCTACGCATGAAACCAGTTAAAAGAGTTACAAGGGTTACAAAGATAGAGCGGCGGACCCTTGTAACCATGTAACTCTTGTAACCTTTTGACTTCTCTATCCATGCCGGAAATCCAGATGCCCAAGCTGAGCGACACGATGACCGAGGGCACTCTCATCACGTGGAAGAAAAAGAAAGGCGACCGGGTTTCGGCTGGTGAAGTTCTCGCAGAGATCGAGACCGACAAAGCTACCATGGAATGGGAATCGCCCGAGGACGGAACGCTAACCGAGATTTACGTCGAAGAAGGCGGCAAGGTAAACGTCGGTGACAGAATTGCGTTTATCGGCGGAGAAGGCGAGGAAGTGCCCAAGGCAAAAGAAAAAGAGAAAGAGCGGGAAGCGAAAAAGGGATCTGAGAAAAAAGAAGAGAAGCCGAAAGAAGAAGAAAGGCCAGAGGCGCCGAAAGCCGAAGACAGGAAAAAGGCCGCGCCACCGAAAGCAGAAAAGAGAGAACCTGAAGCCGAACAGCGTCCGCGGACGATCGAAAAGCCCGAGGAAGCGCGCGTAAAAGCGTCACCTGTTGCGCGTCGCGTCGCAGGTGAACTCGGCATTGATCTTTCCAGCGTGAAAGGCACAGGCCCCGAAGGTCGTGTCACGGAAACGGACGTGCGCGCTGCTGCGAAATCTGTAGCCGCGGGCGGTGACCGCGGCAGGGCGATCACAAAGCCGCCGTCACCGCCGGCGGCTACAATAAAGGCTGGCGAAGCTGCGCGCATTCAACTTTCCGGGATGCGCAAAATCATTGCGCAACGCCTCGTGGAAAGTCTCGGCCCGATCCCGCATTTCTATCTGACAATCGACGTTAACGCCAGGCCACTAATGGAAGCGCGTGAGGAATTAAAATCCGCTGGCGAAGGCGCGGACGCTGCGAAAATCACGGTAAACGATTTCGTTTTAAAAGCGGCAGTGATGGCCGCGGTAAAGGTCCCTCGGGTGAACGCCTCGTTCGATGGCGACACGATCGTCCAGTACGCTGATGTCGGTCTGGGTATCGCGGTGGCGATCGAAGACGGACTGCTGACACCGGTCATTCGCGCAGCGCAAAACAGGTCGCTGCGCGAGATCAGTGAGCTAGCGAAGGATTTGGCCCATCGAGCGCGCAACAAACGAATGAAGCCTGAGGAATTTCAGGGTGGCACGTTCACCGTCTCAAATCTCGGCGGCATGGGGATCGACAGTTTTTCGGCAGTAATAAATCCGCCGCAGGGATTCATTCTGGCGATTGGCAAGATTACTAAAGTTCCGGTGATCGACGATTGCGACCAAATCGTGGTGGGCCACCGCATGTTCCTCACGATGAGCTGCGACCATCGCGTAATCGATGGCGCACTCAGCGCAGAATATTTGAAGGAATTACGCCACCTTTTGGAAAATCCGGCGCTGTTATTGCTCTGAAAGATGAAATATCAAAGAGCAGCGCCGGTGCTCGCTGTTTCCCAGACCATGAAATCGTCCAGCGCCTGGCGATTTTTATCGGTTACAAATTCGATCACCGTCGCGTCATCCACGAAACCCAGAAATGGCGTCTTGTCGGGGATCAAATCGAATGGATCGACCAGGTAACTGAGAGCAGCAACGATCCACAAGAGCGCGTCACTCGGAACCTGATGATATTCCCCGCGATGGTACGCGCGGATTAATCGCAGCATCGTTTGGAGATAAGGCCAGCATTCTTTAAACGGCTCTCTGGGAACTGTCGCCGCCTTCTTTGCTGCTTCGTTTAAGAGCGCTTGCAGATCGTCGAGATTTTTCAGACACGCTTTCGCATCTGTTAGCGCTCTGACAAATGCTTCGCTTCGAAGGGCAGGCTTACTGTATGGTGTAACTCCGCCAGCCTCTTTGTGAGTCGGTCCCGCCTTGGTCTTGCCACGCGATTTCGTTTTTGCCTCTTTCATGGAGACTATAAAAGCAGTTTGCAGCGCCAATGGAAAGACGATTTCAGCGCACTCGAGACCGCTACTCTTGTAACCCGTAGACAGGATTGTCTGCCTCACTACGGTTTGGTCGCGAGAATGAGTGGCGACGGCCCGGGCGCTTGAAGTTTGCGAACCTTTTTGAATCCGGCGTCTTCAAGCCAGCTTTTGATTTCATTGAAACTAAAGGTGTCGCCTTTTTCGGTGTTGACCAACATTTGTACGGCGAACATGAGCGAATGCGCGGGCTCGGTGCGAGCGTCGTTCACCAGCCATTCCGCGATGGCAATCGTGCCGCCAGGCTTGAGCGCACGGAAGGTTTTCTTCAGGAGCAAGCGACTACGCTCTTCGCCTTCGCTGTGCAAGATGTGGCCCAGAGTGGCGATGTCATAACCGCTGCCGAAGTTCGTCTGCAATATATCGCCCTCGACATAACTAAAGCGATCACTCACGCCAAACTTTTGTGAGATCCGTTTGGTCGTCGGAATCATTCCTGCCCAGTCCACAGCAGTCACTCGCACCTGCGGCGCTCTCTGGGCGAGCGCAATGCCCCAAATGCCTGAACCTGCGGCAAGATCGAGCACGCGAATTTCGTTCTTTGTTTTCGCCAACTTCAAATGATCGCCGAGCTTTTGCGCAGGCGGATAGCTCATCGGGATAATCCGTTCCACCAGTTGGCTGAAAAATTCCGTGCCTTCAGCCTCCTGATTCACCGCGACGGCTGGACGACCTTCGCGAACGACATCAGACAATCGTAGCCATCGTGAAACGAGCTGCGGCGCGATCGTTGCAAAAAACCCTGCGTGGGTCCCTAGTTTGTTACTTAGAAGAAAGGCAGCGCTTTCCTGCGTAAGCGAATACTTTCCTTGTCGATCTTTCTTCAAAAGATTGAGACCAACGAGCGCATTCATTAAAATCTGCAAAGCGCGCGCGGATGCCCCGGCTTCTTTTGCAACCTGTTCTGATGTTTTGGCGCCGTGTTCCAACGAATCGAAAACTTTGTTGCTTACACCGGCGCTGATGATCAGTGGCGGCGCGTAACCGAAGCTAAGTTCCATCAGACGTTCTGGGGTGACTTGCTTTTTTTGGCGAGTTTTCGTGGGCATATCGGTATTTGAGATTTCGAAATGTAAGATCAACAGATAACATTGGGAATCAATCGTGACGGAGCATTCTTCAAACCCTCGCCGGTTGCGCGTGCCGGCCGTTTCCAAAACACGTGAACAAATGGAAGAAGGCGAACGCGCCTTGCTCGCGCCGTTTGCGCAGAAATCCGGCGACTCGCGCGGACGCAACTACTCCGAGCCGAGCCATTCGTATCGCACGGAATTTCAACGCGACCGCGCGCGCATCATTCATTCACGCGCGTTTCGGCGGATGGAATACAAGACGCAGGTTTTTTTGAATGGGACAGGCGATCATTTGCGCACTCGCCTCACGCATTCCATCGAGGTGGCGTCGATCAGCCGGACCATCGCCCGCGCATTGGGCTTGAACGAAGATCTCGCGGAAGCAATTGCGCTCGCGCACGATCTGGGGCACGCGCCCTTTGGGCACTCGGGCGAGGAGATGCTGGCCGAATGCATGTGCGATCACGGCGGCTTCGATCATAACCGACAGAGTTTGCGCGTGGTGGAGCTGCTCGAAACGCCTTATCCGAATTTTCCGGGTCTCAACTTGACGTTCGAAGTGCGCGAAGGCCTGCGGAAACACGAAAACGCGTTCAAGATGCCGGATGGAGAAACGTATAACTGCACATCGCTTGAGGCACAGGTTGCGGATCTTGCCGACGAAATCACGTATTACACCCATGACCTCGATGACGCGGTCGATTTTGAGATCTTGAATCCGGCGCAATTGGAACAAAACGAAGTCTGGCGGAAAAGTCATCGTGCTGTGCTGGCGCGTTACACCGGCGGACAGGATCCCGAGCTGCACAAGTTAATTATTCGCGACATCATCGACAACGAGGTGCACGACCTGGTTGCGACGAGCGCAAAATCGATTGGAGAATCCGGCGTGCAGAGCGCAGACGACGTCCGCCGGCAACCCGCACCGCTGGTTCGTTACAGCGATGAATTAGCCGAAGCCAATCGCGCGCTTCGGAAATTCTTATATCAGAATGTTTATTATCATCCGCGCGTGGCCGAAGTGAACCGGCGTGCCTGCGAGATGCTCCGGCGCGTTTTTGAAGCGTACCTTGTCGATCCCGATAAGCTCGGCGATGGAGCGACGAGACGCATTGAGATGGAGGGATTGCACCGTACCGTTTGTGATTACGTCGCGGGAATGACGGACCGCTATTTGATGGGGGAATATGCGCGGATTACTGGCAGTCCCGCGTTCGCCGTGTCATCCTGGATGAAGTGAACAATCTCTTACACGTGGTCGATCACGCTAGGGTTTCGCTGCGCGCCCTGGCGGTTATCATTCTGCTATTCGCGGGTATGGCTGCCGCAGAAACGCCAAACCGCATCACCATTCTATACGACTCCTTCGGCAAGTCTCCTTCGCTGACCATGGATTGGGGTTTCGCGGCGTTAGTGGAGTACAGGGGCAAGCGAATCCTGTTCGATACTGGAAATAATGCCAGGATCTTCGAACACAATGTGAAGGTGCTGGGAATTGATCTCCGGAACATCGATTTTGTGGTGATCTCGCACCGCCACGCCGATCACACTAGCGGCATTACCTACCTGCTGACCGTCAATCCGAGGGTCCCGATCTATGTTCCGGATGAGCCTTGGGGATTGTTTGCGCGCGGAGTGAAGAACGACTTTTACCGCAAAGATCCAGCATTGCCCCCTCACATGCGCTACTACGGCGGCCATCCGCCGGAGATCTTGCAAGGTGGCACGCCGTGGCCGGGTGCCAATTTCATCCCCGTTAGCCAAAAAACCGAAGTGGCGCCCGGAATATTTATCTTCTCTGGCGTCTCCACATCTCCTGGCACGCTGGAACTAAAGGAGCTAACGCTGGCCATCAAGAGTCCACGAGGTGTGATCCTGATTGTTGGTTGCTCCCATCCGGGCGTAGAGCACATCCTGCAGGAGGCGGCAGCCATCGATCCTCACATTAATATCCTGTTCGGCGGGTTGCACCAGATCCAGAAACCCGATCCAGAGGTGGAACGGATTGCGGCCGTACTGCACGAACATTACAAGCTGGAACGCATCGCGCCGGGACATTGCACCGGTGAGCCTGAGTTCGCCGCCCTCAGGAAGGCATTTGGCGACCACTACGTGTACGCGGGCGTAGGGTCAGAGGTTGACCTGTCCAGCACTACAGTCGCTCGGACAGATGGCCGGTAGCGGACAGTCGGCTTCCCGCAGGCGTGAACTGTTTTCGATCACCCGATGTTCTTATGCAGCGGCGTTTCCGATTTCGTCGCGCAAATATGTGATGAGAAAACGGAGGCGTTGGTTGAGCGAACGTTCTTCGAGCACGCGTTGCCGTCGCAGCGGATCGTTCACGAATGTCGAAGCCATAAGATCGGCGAGCATTTCCAGATCGCGCAGTTCCGAAAGATATCGATCGACTTTTGCCGGAAGCTGGCGGCGTTCGTGTTTCAGGTTCGCGTAAAGCTCGAGCACTTTTGCTCCGAGCGCTTCGGTCTCGACCGTCGTTGCATCGCGCGATTCGACAGCGTCGATTCTGGCGATGGGGAACGGCGTTTCCTGCTCGAAACTGGCGAAGCGCACCCGTTGCAAACCTTGCAGGATCAAATTCGATGTGCCATCGCTGCGCCCGACACAGGCGCGAATCAATCCGACGGTGGCGAGATGAAAGAAATCTTCTGGCGCGTGCCACTCCGGGCAGCTCGGCTTGATGAGACTAACGCAAAACATGCGATGACGCTGAAGCGCGTGTTTCAGCATATCGCGATAGCGCGGCTCGAAAATGTAAAGCGGGAGCAAAGCATGCGGAAAAAGCACCGCCCCCGGCAACGGCATCACCGGCAGTTGCTTTGGCAAAGTTACACGTGAAGACATGCTGCTAACTTTTTTACAATATGTGCGCTAGGGAAAGAGCAAGCGCGCAAAGGGTGATTCGTTACATCGTTGCACCGTTACATTGGATTACGATTTAACGATTCAACGGTGCAACGGTGTAACGTCGCGAAGCGATTCCGAGCGAGTGAAGTTGTTCGAGCGAGAGTTGCCCTTCGATGTCGGTCCCAGCGGCGATGGCGGCATAAACCAGAGCCGAGCCGGTGCGCGCGAGAAGCACGCGCGAGATTGCGCCAAGTTTGCCCATCCCCATCGCGGCAACGGAAAGGGCGGCGGACTTCTTCGCCATGAAGTCGAGCAGATGAGCGAGTTGAACCGGTTTGTCGGTGCGCGTCGCGACCTTGAAGATATCTGCGCCATGCGCCTTGGCCGCGCGGGCTTTGGCGTACAACACCCGCAGCGGAGGCGTCGATTTGAAATCGTGAAATGAAATGATACGCCACACTTTTTTCTGCTTTGCTAATGCAAGCAATGGACGCAGAGCCGACGCCGAGCGCAGTTCGACATCGACATAGTCGGCGTGCGGTAAAAATCGAGTCAGCAAATCGCGGCGTTGCCGTAGTGATAATTTGTTCGCCCCGCCTTCCTGCGGATGCCGGGCAGTGATGATGAGCGGCGCTCGCAACCCCGGCAGTTTGTTTTCTAGTTGATCGACAATGCCTGCGAGACGGTCCAGGCGCAGCTCGAATAAATGCGGCGGCTTGCGCATCCGCAGAGCGCAATCCAGGTCCGCGCGCGACGCGATCACGCCGACTGTGCAAGGACGCTGCGTGGCCGAGCTGCGCGCCGTCATTCTTTAACGTCGAGCGGCGAGTACTCGCTCGACGTATTTGGCCAGAATGTCGAACTCGACATTCACCGGATCGCCGGCTCGAGCGCGATCAAGATTAGTATGGCGCTTCGTGTATGGGATGATCCATACGACGAAACTCTTTGGAAGCGCTTCAGCGACCGTCAGGCTGATACCGTTGAGAGCGATCGAACCCTTGGACACCACATACTGCGCAAACTCAGCCGGCAACTCGACTTCCAAGCGAAAATCCGGGCCTTCCTTCTGGAACGCAACAATGCGCGACACGCAATCGATGTGGCCTTGCACAAAGTGTCCACCCAGGCGTCCTTCGGCGGACAAGGCACCCTCCAGATTCACTGCATCGTTGCGCCGCAAATTTTTTAGGTTCGTGCGAGCGATTGTTTCCTCGAGAAGGTCGAAGGTGAGACGATTGCCGCGTCGCGAAGTCAATGTGAGGCAACAGCCATTTACGGCAATGCTGTCGCCGTTTCTTGACTTTTTCGCAAGGCGTGGCGCGGTAACTTGCAGTCGCCTGCAACTGTCGCTCGCCGGTGCGACAACCTCGCCGACTTCTGCGACCAGGCCGGTAAACATGACCGATTTTATCGGACGTTGAGTTTGCGGCAAGACTTTAGAGCGAGCGTACAGCTCTCTGTCATTCCGAGCGAAGTCGAGGAATCTCTAATCTGATTCCAGAGATGTCTCGACTACGCTCGACATGACAAGCGTCACTTGCGTGTCGCGACGATCAAGTTCGCTTCTTTGTAATTCCAGCGATAACCGAACCCAAACTCAATCGGCGGCGGATTGCCTTGCGCGAAGAGTTCTTGCAGCCGTGGCTGAAAATGTTGTTTGAACAGCTCGATTGGGCCGCGGTAAACGCCGAAGAGGCGCAGGTGCCACTTGTTAGGATCAATGTAGGCAATCGGAATTCCTGAATCGTCCTGCACAATCATGTTGCTGTGGTCGAGAATGAAATTGCGGATTGTACCGAAGCCGTTCTCGAACATCAGATACGACGACGATTTCAGAAACCCGGCGCCGGTGCCGAGACGCTGACAAAATTTAAGAAAACCCGGAGCCGCTTTGATGCCGCCGTCAGAAATATCGGTGGTAAAGTAATAAATTGTCTGCGAATCGCCCGAATGGTTGTCGGTGTAACGGATTCGCACTCCGGGAATGCTGCCGCGGGCGCCCTCCTGAAAACCGCCGCTGCTGCTGAGCGAGCCAACGGTGACATTGTTGATCGATTTATCCGCCCGCGCGATGTACGCGTAGAGGATCGGCAGCACGCCGTTAAGGTTTTGCTGCTGCAAATCGACTTTCATGTCTTTGGTGATGAAGTAGGTCGTCTCAAGCGAGGTCTTCATCGCGTTTTCCAGATTTCCAAGCGCACCTGCAAGATTCGCGACGCGCAACGGATCAGGCGGCGGTCCCATTGCTTCCTTTCCGCAAAGAACGTACACCGAGGCCTTGGGAAAAAATTGATCGACGTAGAGAAAATCAGGTCCGCTAAACATGTAAAACACTACAGGGATCGCCTGTAGCGATTCCGGAAGGAAAGTCTCTTGCCAAGCGTGCAGTTTCTGAAGCTGTCGGAGGTTAAGCTTTGAGAATTCCTTTTCGAAAAATGCTGCGTGTCCCTGCCATGCCGGATCGCGCGTCAGCGGTGCGAGCGGGGAATTTTCCGGCACTTGCATTCCCGCAAGAAAATGCGCGACATCATTAGGCCCGACATTTACCGGGACTGCGCGAGGCGCAATCCCGGGATTCTCCTGTGTGTACACGCTGGACGCGGTTGCGGTTGCCAGCCCTATGATCAGAAACAATGTGAGGTTCTTTTTCATGCGGAGCGTTTTCCTGCGTAAAAGTAGAGGAGCAGCCCCACCAGCGCTGTCGCGAGCCCGGCGAGCGATTCGACGGTCTTCCAACGCAGCAGATAAAACATCATCCAAAGGGTGATGGCAGCGAAGATAATCGGCGGCAGCGGATATGCCCATACGCGGTAAGGTCGGGCGATTTTGGGGCGCGTCGCACGCAACACCATTACACCCAGCACAACCAGCAGCGAGCAGAGCAGCAGACTAAATTGGGTGTATTGCACGACGCTCTCAAAGCTGGACGTGAGCAAGAGCAGATTGACGATGAGCAATTGGAGCACAATGGCGTTGGTGGGAATGCCATGAGGATTCTTGCGGCCAAGCAATCTCAGCAGCCAATGATCTTCGCCCATCGACATGCTGACGCGCGGCCCGATCCAAGTCATTGAGCTGATCGCAGAAATCAAGCCGAGACAAATGACCGCGCCGGCAACGCGTCCGCCGTTTGTGCCAAAAATATGTTTGCCCGCGATCAATGCCACGTCGAGTTGGCCTTTCAACTCCTGGACGGGCGTGGTGGCGAGAAAGATTGCGTTGAGCAGCACGTAAATGACGATCACAAGGCCTGTGCCGGCGATGAGTGAGCGCGGCACATTTTTTTCCGGATGTTTAATTTCGCCTGTGATATAAGCCGCCGCGTTCCAACCCGAGTAAGAATACATCACGTAAACCAGCGCCACTGCGAAGGGCGCACCGAGAATTGTTGTCGTGTCCCCGGGCGCGGGCAAAAAGCTGATCGGCTGTTTCGAGTGCACAAAAAATCCAGCGCCTATAAGCGCACCGATAAGAAGCAATTTCACAAGCGTAGAAACATTTTGAAATGCACTACCCACCTGGAGGTTGCCGAGGTGAAATGCTGCTACGGCCCAAACAACAACAAACGACAGTAGAGCGGGCGAGCCGATGCCGAAGACTCCGACGAAATACTTCCCAAACGCCATGGCAGCGAGCGCAATGGGCGCTGAGAAGCCTACCGTAGTGGAAACAAACCCTGCCATGAACCCGAGCGCCGGATGATAAATCTGCGATAGGAAATGATATTCCCCTCCGGAACGCGGCAGCGCGGCGCTTAGTTCGCCGTAACAAAGCGCGCCACAAAGCGCGGCGACTCCGCCGATGATCCAAAGCATCAGCAGCGGAAATCCGGCCTGAATGTCCGCCAGTTGAAAGCCAAGGCTGGTGAAGATGCCGGTGCCGATAATGTTGGCGATCACGATGGAACAGGCCGTGACAAAGCCGATGGTGCGTCGCGGCGCGGCAGCCCTTTGCAAGGTCGCTCCAGTGCCACGGGTCACAGTCACCATCGACAATGGCTTGTTTGAAACAGTTTCGCCAACCATTGATAGGCAATTCCGATTTAACGATTTACCGTTGTCAGAAGCCATGCCCAGCATCACTTTGAAACCGGCATGAACCCAAATCCTTCGCTCTCCATCGAAACGGCCACCCAACTCGCAGTCTTTCTTGCAAATCGTCCCGGGGCGCTTGCCCGCGTGTGTGAAGCGCTGGCAAAGGCTGAAATTAATATCAACGCGCTCGCCACGTCAGACACCGTCGATCACACCGTCGTGCGCATGGTGGTGAGCGAGCCGACCAAGGCGCTGATGCTGCTAGGCGAAGCGGGCGTGCTCGCGCTCGAGGCAGAGGTGCTCATGATCGAAACTGCGAATCAACCCGGTGTGCTTGCTACGATTGCTGACCGTCTCGCAGAGGCGGACGTGAATATCGAATATGTTTATCTCGCTGGCGTCGGCGGCGAAAACGGTCTCATCGTGCTGAGGCCCTCGGATATCGAGAAAGCCGAGAGCGCGTTACGGGATTTGTAGCTTGCTGGCCACGCCTCCTTGGAAAGACGGTGACAAGATTGTCTGCGTCACTTGGGCGTTGCCATTATGGCGTAAATGCTGGCATAAATGCGCAGCGCGTTTATGACTTCGGTAAGGACGTTCCTCGGTTACCCATATCCTTTGGGCGCGACGTGGATGGGCAACGGGGTCAATTTCGCTCTCTTCTCCGAGCACGCCACCGGTATTGAGCTTTGCTTGTTCGACGATCTCGATGCGACCGAAGAAAACGTTCGTATTCCAGTCAGTGAACAGACTGATCAGGTGTGGCATGTATTTTTGCCCGATGTGCGGCCCGGGCAGCTATACGGTTTTCGCGTGTCCGGTCCGTACGACCCGGAGCGCGGGTTACGCTTTAACAGTTCGAAACTTCTTCTCGATCCGTACGCGAAAGCCATCGCAGGAGAAGTGAGCTGGGCAGACGAAATGTTTGGTTACGTCATTGGCGATAAAAAGGAAGACCTGGCGCAGGATTTCCGCGATGACGCGTGGGGTGTGCCGAAGTCGGTGGTGATCGATACGGCGTTTGACTGGCAGGGCGATCGGCAGCCCGGCGTCCCGTTGCAAGATTCTGCGATTTACGAGGTGCACGTGAGGGGATTCAGCAAGCTTTGGAATGAGGTGCCTGAGGAGTCGCGCGGCACCTATGCGGCGCTCGGCACCCCGGCGGCCATTGATTATTTCAAAAAACTTGGCGTAACCGCGGTCGAGTTATTGCCTGTGCATGCGCATATCGAGGATAAAGGCTTAATCGATCGCGGCCTGACGAATTACTGGGGCTACAACACTATCGGGTTTTTCGCTCCGCACGCGCAGTACTCCAGCAGCGGGCAAATGGGCCAACAGGTGTCTGAGTTCAAAACGATGGTGCGCAGTCTGCACACTGCGGGGATAGAAGTGATTCTGGACGTGGTTTACAATCATACGGCTGAAGGAAATCATCTCGGCCCGACGCTTTGCTTTCGCGGAATCGACAACACTTCATATTACCGCCTGCTCGCGGATAAGCCGCGTTTCTATCTCGATTACACCGGCACCGGTAACACGCTCGACACGTTAAATCCGCGCACGCTGCAAATGGTGATGGATAGCCTGCGATACTGGGCGAGCGAGATGCACGTGGATGGCTTCCGGTTCGATCTTGCGTCCGCACTGGGCCGCGACGGCACCGGCGTGAACAAGTTCCACGCCTTTTTCAAAGTGATCCGGCAGGATCCGATCTTGTCGCAGGTGAAATCAATCGCGGAGCCGTGGGACGTTGGCGACGGCGGCTATCAAGTGGGTAATTTTCCCTCGCCGTGGTCGGAATGGAACGGGAAATTCCGCGACACGGTCCGCAGTTTTTGGAAAGGCGACGAGGGTCGCATCGGCGAGATGGGTTATCGGCTCACGGGCAGCCCCGATTTGTATAAGCACGATGGGCGATGCCCAGATGCCAGCATCAATTTCGTTACCGCCCACGACGGTTTTACCCTGAACGACTTGGTCAGCTACGATAAAAAGCACAACGAGGCGAACGGCGACGGCAACAACGACGGCGACAATAATAACCTCTCGTGGAATTGCGGCGCGGAAGGCCCAACGGATGACCCACAGATCAACGCCCTGCGCGATCGTCAACGCCGAAATTTCCTGACCACACTTTTTCTTTCGCAAGGCGTGCCGATGCTGACCGGCGGCGATGAGTGGGGCCGGACGCAGAACGGGAATAACAACGCTTATTGTCAGGACAACGAGACCAGCTGGTTTAATTGGGAGCGTGATGAAAAACAGAATCAGTCCCTCGCGTTCACACGAAGACTCATTCAGTTCCGGAAAGATCATCCCGTTTTTCACCGGTCGAAATTTTTAAAAGGTCGCCGCATCCCCGGTTCCGAGATTCGGGACGTAATGTGGCTCAATCCTGGCGGTAACCTGATGAGCAAGGAAGAATGGGCATCGCCGTTTGTTCGCTGCCTCGGCATGCTGCTCAGCGGCGATACGAGCGACATTATCACTTTTGAAGGCGAGCCTGTCCGCGACGACACGTTTCTCCTGTTGATCAATGCTCATTACGAGCCGATACCCTTTGTCCTGCCCGGGCAGGAGAATCTCGAGTGGCAATTGATTCTCGACACAACAGACCCAAACGGATTTTTGGCGGAGCCAAGAAGATTCGCGTCGGGCGACGATGTCGATCTCGGAGGGCGAGCTTGTTGTTTGCTTCAACTGGTAAGCGGTACGCAAGAGCAGGCGCGCGAGGAATCCTGGAAGAAACGCGCGGTCGAGTTCCCGGCGATTAGCGCAGAGGAAGAACGCGCTGGCCGCAAGTAGCGATCATGGGGGCAGGAGAAATATCCCCAGCGCACTCTTGTCGCCAGAAACGAATTAGTTTATAGAAATATAAAGCGCGTGTTATCACGCGCGGCCAGTTTTTTGGTCAGTGATTTGCCATGACACCGAGTTCTCTTGTGATCGTCACTGATCGGGGCGGTTTAAAAGCATATCGGGTGAATGCGACGCCAACGCGTGGACCGAGCCTGCAATTGGTGCAGGCATTCAACATCACCGACGCGCATGGAAGACTGATCGATAAAGTGAGCGATCAGGCGGGTCGCTTTGCGGTGAGCGACGGCGCGGGTGCCCACCATGGAGCGGCTTCGATTGCGGAACGGACAAAGTTGGCAACAGAAACCCATCGGCGCATTCACAAAGAGCTCGCCGATCAAATTACAAAGATCGTTTCGAGCAACGGAAAGGAAGGTTGGTCGTTTGCCGCCCCGGCTGAAATTCACTCGGCAATTGTCGAGCTTTTGCCTCCGGCCGTGCGAGACCGGATCGTCGAACACGTGAAATCGGACTTGGTAAAAGTGGAACCGGCGAAACTGATTTCGCGGTTTCGCTCATTGCAGCAAATTTAATGCGCGATGCCGGAATATTTTTGTTCCCTCAACGTTGGACAGCTCATTAGTATCTAATTAATCATGCAACTGCCTGTTAAAATCTCGTACCGGGGTCTGGAAAAATCCGACCAA
>Ga0126378_10001341_pt1 | contig 18351 bp, 13 predicted proteins | sample PanSoiMetPlot_23_FD_92587 | JGI IMG/M metagenome (GOLD analysis project Ga0126378, IMG submission 92587) | Tropical forest soil microbial communities from Panama - MetaG Plot_23 | ecosystem: Environmental > Terrestrial > Soil > Tropical forest > Bulk soil | place: Panama | collected 2016-02-17
GGCGTCGGGCAGCACCAGATGCACGCGTCGCAGCACTACACCTTCACCAAGCCGCGCAGCTGGATAAATTCTGGCGGCGCCGGCACGATGGGCTTCGCCGTCCCGGCCGCGATGGGCGCCCAGATCGGCCGGCCAGGCGAGTTGGTCGTTGCCATCGACGGCGATGGCTGCTTCCAGATGACCGCGCAGGAGCTCGCGACCTGTGCGATCGAGGGCGTGCCGATCAAGGTGCTGATCTTTAACAACGGCTTCCTCGGCATGGTCAGGCAGTGGCAGGAGCTGTTCTACGACGAGCGCTACTCAGAGGTGCACCTCGGCACGACCATTCCCGATTACGTCAAGCTCGCCGATGCCTACGGATGCGTGGGCCTGCGCTGCGAGCAGCCAAGCGACGTGGACGCGGTGCTCGAGAAGGCGCTGGCCGTCACCGAGGTCCCGGCTGTGGTCGACTTCCGCACACATGACGCCGAGGGCGTGTTTCCCATGGTGCCGGCCGGCCACTCCAACGATGACCTCGTTCTGGGTCCTGAGTTCACCGCCGCCGAGCAGCAGGCCGCGGCGCGCAGGGAGGTAATCGCGTCATGACTACGCATACTCTTTCGGTCCTGGTCGAGAACAAGCCTGGCGTCCTAGCGCACGTGGCCGGGTTGTTCTCTCGGCGGGCTTTCAACATCACGTCCCTGTCGGTCGGCCCCACCACCGACGAGCGGGTCAGCCGCATGACCATAGTCGTAAACGGCGAAACCACCCCCGTCGATCAGGTACACAAGCAACTCGAAAAGCTCGTCCGCGTGCTCAAGGTCGTGGAATTGCACGAGGACGCGGCGGTGGAGCGTGAGCTCGCACTGATCAAGGTCAACATCAAGCCTGAGCTGCGAGCAGAACTACTCGACACCGCGACCGCGTTCCGGGCCAGCGTCGTTGACATGGATCCCGAGACGATCGTGCTCGAGGCGGTTTGTTCGCCTGGGCGCCTGGATGCGCTGCTCGTTCAACTCGAGCGGCACGGGACTTGTGAGCTCGTGCGGACTGGGCTGATCGCTATTGGCAGGGGTAGCGAGACGATCACTGACGACCAACCGGCTTTGGCGGTCTGCGCCTAAGGTGATGCCGCCCGCGCCTCAACGGCTGCGGTCGGATCACTTAGGCGCAGACCGAAACTCAATCTCAGAGACCAAGGAGAGGACCTGACAAGTGGCCACCGTTTATTACGACGACGATGCTGACCTCGGGCTGGTGCAAGGTCGGAAGATCGCGGTTCTGGGCTATGGGTCGCAGGGGCATGCGCACGCGCTGAGTCTTCGTGATTCAGGCTGTGACGTCCGGGTCGGGCTGCATGAGGGGTCGAAGTCCCGGCAGAGGGCGGAGGAAGCCGGGTTGGTCGTGCAGACACCGGATGATGTGTGCTCGTGGGCGGATCTGATCATGGTGCTGACGCCGGATACGGGTCAGCGGCGGCTGTATGCCGAGGCTATCGGGCCGAACCTGAAGGCGGGCGACGCGCTGTTCTTCGCGCACGGGTTCAACATCCACTTCGGGTACGTGAAGCCGCCAGCGGATGTCGATGTGGCGATGGTGGCGCCTAAGGCGCCGGGCCACACGGTCAGGTGGCAGTTCGAGGCGGGTCAGGGCACGCCCGTACTTGTGGCGGTCGCGCAGGATGCGACGGGCAAAGCCTGGGATCTCGTCAGGTCGTACGCGAAGGGCATCGGCGGGACCAAGGCGGGGGCGCTGGTCACGACCTTCAAGGAAGAGACAGAGAGCGACTTGTTCGGCGAGCAGGCCGTGCTCTGCGGCGGCGTCACCGCCCTGGTCAATGCCGGGTTCGAGACCCTGGTCGCGGCGGGCTACCAGCCCGAGGTGGCCTATTTCGAGTGCCTGCACGAGCTCAAGCTGATCGTCGACCTCATGCAGGCCGGCGGTGAGACGTGGATGCGCTACTCGGTCAGCGACACGGCCGAGTACGGCGACCTGACCAGAGGGCCCAAGGTGATCGGCGAATCGACGAGGCAGGCGATGGCCAAGATCCTCGCGGACGTCCAGTCCGGCGAGTTCGCGCGGGAGTGGATCGCCGAGGACGACGCCGGCCGACCCAACTTCGAGCAGCTCAGGCGCGAAGCGCGGGACAGCGAGGTCGAGCGTGTCGGCCGTCCGCTACGCCGGATGATGAGCTGGCTCGACGCTCCCACGGATCACGAGGAGAACGCCTGATGGAGGTCAACGTACGCAGCTACGTCGTCGCGCACCTACCAGGCGACGGCATAGGTCCCGAGGTCACAGCGGTAGCCAAGGACCTCGTCGAGCTGGCAGGCAAACGGCACGGCTTCAGCATCGACTGGCGACACTGCCCACTCGGCTCAGATCATTACTTGCGCACCGGCGAGGTTCTGCCCGACGACGTGCTTGGCGACCTACGCAAGACCGATGCCATCTTCCTCGGCGCGGTCGGCAGCCCGTCAGTCCCACCGGGAGTACTCGAGCGGGGCCTCCTGCTACGGCTCCGCTTCGACCTAGACCTCTACATCAACCTCCGCCCGGCGCGGCTCCGCGCTGGCGTTCCGTCATACGGAGCCGGTGCGCTGGACGCGATCGTCGTCCGCGAGAACACCGAGGGCCTCTACGCGGGCGCCGGCGGCATCGCCCATCGCGGCAGTGCATTCGAGGTTGCCACCGAGGAATCACTGAACACCCGCGCAGGCGTCGAGCGCTGCGTCCGCTACGCCGCGTCCCTGGCCAAGAAGCGCAGCGGCAAGCTGACCCTGGTCCACAAGACCAACGTCCTGGTCAACGCCGGCAGCCTCTGGAAGCGAGTAGCCGACGAAGTCGCCGCCGAGACCAGCGTTCAGCTCGACTATTGCCACGTTGACGCCGCGTGCCTCTACATGGTGAGCGACCCGGGCAGGTTCGACGTGATCGTCACCGACAACCTCTTCGGCGACATCATCACCGACCTTGCCGCCGCCCTCACCGGCGGCCTGGGCCTCTCGGCCAGCGGCAACCTGAACCCCGACAAGACCGGCCCCTCCATGTTCGAGCCCGTCCACGGCTCAGCCCCCGACATCGCGGGCACCGGCAAAGCCAACCCGGCGGGCGCCGTCCTGTCAGCTGCCCTCATGCTGGACCACCTCGGCGAGGCGGCGGCAGCCGCCGAGCTCGAGGCCGCCGTCGACACGGTCCTCGCCGCAGGCGGCGCAAACTCAACCGAGGCCTGGTCCGACGCCCTTACCGCGGAGGTGTCCAAATGACCGCCCATGACCGCGGCTGGGCGGACGGCAGTCCGGCGGCGCTAGGCGTTGCGAAGCCAGCCGGCGTCGCCGGATCTGGCGCCCGACCGGCCCCCAGCGTGGAGATGTACGACACCACACTCCGCGACGGATCGCAGCAGGTCGGGCTTGACTTGACCGTGGAGGACAAGCTCAGGGTCGCCGTCGCGCTCGACGCGCTTGGGGTCGACGTCGTCGAGGGCGGGTGGCCGGGGTCTAACCCGAAGGACAAGGAGTTCTTTGCTCGGGCCGGAGAATTGCCCTGGCGGAATGCGCAGCTCGCCGCCTTCGGCGCGACGCGGCGGCCGAATCGGTCGGCCGACGGGGATCCGGATCTGGAGACGCTGCTGGTGGCGAAGACGCCGATCGTGACGTTGGTCGGGAAGGCGTGGACGCTGCACGTCGACGAGGCGCTGCGGACCTCGCGCGACGAGAACTTGGCGATGATCGCGGACTCGGCTCGGTTCTTCGCGCGCGAGAGACGACGGGTGGTGTACGACGCCGAGCACTTCTTCGATGGGTACGCTGCCGACCGGGGCTACGCGCTCGCGTGTCTCGCCGCCGCGGCCGAGGCGGGCGCGGACACGTTGGCGCTGTGCGACACGAATGGGGGGACGCTGCCTGACGACATTGTGCGTGTCGTGCGTGATGTGATCGGCACGTTCCCGGGAGTCAGGGTCGGCGTGCATTGCCATAACGACGCGGCGTGCGCGGTGGCGAACTCGCTTGTGGCTGTGGGCGAGGGGGCGACGCATGTGCAGGGGGCGGCGAACGGTTACGGCGAGCGGTGCGGCAATGCCGACCTGTTCGCTGTGATCGCCGGGCTGGAGCTGAAGCGGGGCCAGGAACTGCTTCCGCCGGGACGCCTGGCGGCGCTGGCGAGCACGGCGCGGGAGATTGCGGAGCTGGCTAACCTGCCGTTCGATGCGAAGCAGCCGTACGTCGGGTCGTCTGCGTTCGCTACTAAGGCGGGACTGCACGCTTCGGCGATCGCGCGGCGCCCAGACGCGTACAGTCATGTCGATCCCGCCAGAGTTGGCAACCAGGCTCACGTGCTGGTCAGTGAACTGGCCGGGCGCAGCAACGTCCTGGTCAAGGCGGCCGAACTCGGGCTCGACCTATCCCGCGATCCTGAGCTTGCCACCGCGGTGCTCGAGGAAATCAAGGAGGCCGAGCACCGAGGGTACGCGTTCGAGGCGGCGGACGCGTCCTTCGAGCTGCTCGTGCGGCGTGTGGCAGGGCGAAACCCGTCGTGGTTTGACCTCGAGGGCTACCGGGTGGTCATCGAGAAGACCGACGGCACGGACCGGAGCGAGGCGATCGTCAGGCTGCTGCTCGGCGACCAGCGAGTAGTCGCCGTCGGCGAGGGCGTGGGTCCAGTGCACGCGCTCGACCAGGCGCTTCGCAAGGCGCTTTCTGAGCTGTATCCGCAGATCTCCAGCATCCACCTGGTCGACTACAAGGTGCGGATCCTGGACGGCCGGGCCGCTACGAGCGCTGTGACGCGAGTCATGCTCACCTCGGCAGACCACGACGGTGAGTGGACCACCGTCGGGGTGTCAGATGACATCGTGACCGCGTCCTGGGAGGCTCTGGCGGACGGGATCAGCTACGGGCTCCTGCGCGCCGGTGCGGAAGCGCTAGTCCCTGCAAGTGCATAGGCAGCGTGGGCACATCCCTGTCGTTAGAGCAGCAAGGTGCCCTCGCTCCGGGAAAGGGGTTTGAGACATGACTAATCTGCCGCGGCCGCGCACCGGCCCGCTGACCACCGGACCTGCTCGCGCACCACAGCGCGCGATGCTGCGCGCGGTCGGGCTGAGCGAAGAGGACCTGACACTGCCGCAGGTCGCCGTCGCCTCGTCGTGGAACGAGGTGACACCATGCAACCTGCACCTGAACGGGCTGGCAAGCGCCGCGAAGGAAGGTGTCAGACGGGCCGGTGCCGTGCCGATCGAGTTCGGCACGATCGCGGTGTCCGACGGCATCTCGATGGGGCACGAGGGCATGAAGGCCTCGCTGGTGAGCCGCGAGGTGATCGCCGACTCGGTTGAACTGATGGTGCACGCTGAGCGGTTCGACGCCCTGGTCGCGATCGCGGGCTGCGACAAGTCGCTGCCTGGCATGCTGATGGCGTGCGCGCGGTTGAACGTACCTGCCGCGTTCCTTTATGGCGGGACGATCCTGCCCGGGCACGCGCTTGGGCGGACGCTCACCATCCAGGACGTATTCGAAGCGGTCGGCGCGCAGGCAGCTGGTGAGATGTCCGACGCCGACCTGCTCGCTGTCGAGCGGGCCGCCTGCCCGGGCGCCGGCTCCTGCGCGGGCATGTACACGGCGAACACCATGTCCGCGTGCGCGGAGGCGCTCGGAATGGCGTTGCCCGGCGCTGCGTCGCCGCCGGCCGTCAGCGCCGAGCGAACCGCTCTCTCGCGCGCGACTGGCGAGGTCGCCGTTCAGGCGCTCGCCGCGGGGCTGCGTCCGCGTGACATCATGACCAGGCAGGCGTTCCTGAACGCGGCGGCGGTCGTCATGGCGACGGCGGGCTCTACGAACGCGATTCTGCACCTGCTTGCGATCGCCGCGGAGGCGCAGGTCGAGCTCACCCTCGACGACTTCGACACGATCAGCCGCCGCACCCCGCATATCGCTTCGATGCGTCCGGCCGGCCGGTTCGTGATGAGCGAACTCGACCAGGTCGGTGGCCTGCCCGTGGTGATGCGCGAGCTTGCCGAGGCCGGCCTGATCGACGGCGACGTGATCACGGTGAACGGGCGGACGCTCGGCGAGAACGTCGCCGCCGCGGCGCGGCCTGACGGAACGGTCGTGCGGCCGGTCCGCGACCCGATCGGCACCGAGGGCGGGCTGGCGGTGCTGCGTGGCAGCCTCGCCCCGAAAGGCGCCGTGGCGAAGGTGCCGGGCATCGAGACGCTGCGGTTCGAGGGAACGGCGCGGGTGTTCGAGCGCGAGGAAGATTGCTTCACGGCGATCACCGGCGGCAAGGTCGCCAAGGGCGAAGTGCTGGTGATCCGCTACGAAGGACCCAAGGGCGGCCCAGGCATGCGCGAGATGCTCGCCGTCACCGCCGCGATCAAGGGCGCGGGACTTGGCAGGGACGTGGTGCTCGTCACAGACGGCCGGTTCTCGGGCGCGACGTTTGGCGCGTGCATCGCCCACACCGCACCTGAGGCATTCGACGGCGGCCCGATCGCGCTGGTCGCCGACGGTGACCCGATCGTGCTCGACATCCCGCAGCGGCGGCTTGACCTGGTTGTCGACGACGCCGAGCTCGAGCGGCGGCGGGCAGGCTGGAAGCGGCCGCCGGCTAACTACACAAGCGGCGCGCTCGCCAAGTACGCTGCGCTGGTCTCAGGTGCCGACCGGGGCGCCATCTGCCTGCCGCACCCAAGCTGACGTGGGGCGCGGCGCGTTCAGCGCACGCTGACAGACCAGCTAGGGTGTGTCGGGACACACCGAGGATGACGGTTCCTGCACGCTCCGCAGCAGCCATGAGACACAATTGACCCCCGGAACGCAGAGTGAACGTTAACCCCGACCCGGAGGCTCGGCCCATGCATGAGGACTTGACCCGCAGGCACTTGTTCGGGCTCGCAGGCGGGACCGCCGCGGGCGCGGCAGGACTCGGTGCGAGCGGCTGCTCTGTGCTTCATTTCGGCTCGAGCGCGACGCAGGCCAGGTCGGTCGCCGCGTACTCGGCGGGGCCGCCCTTCAAGTCGCGCCCCGACCTGACTCCGCCGCACATCACCGTCCGCCGTTCCGGCGTCAAGAGCAATCCCAGGTACATCTTCCTGAACGCGCCCTACTCGGGGCCCGGGCACGGCGGGTCGTACATCATCGACCCCCGCGGCCACTTCGTCTGGTTCGGTCCCAACACCGCCGCCGAGCACAGGCTGAACTTCAGCGTCCAGTCGCTCAACGGCGCGCCCGTGCTCACCTGGTTCGAGGGGCTGGTCGTCGAGGGCTGGGGCGAGGGTGATCTGGTGATCGCCAACAACCACTACAACGTCATCCACAGAATCCACGCGCTCGGAAACCAGAAGGCCGACTTCCACGAATTCAATGTGACGTCCCGTGGCACCGTCTACGTCACGATCTACCGCAGGCACTCGGGCGTCGACCTGCGCAGGTTCGGCGGTCCCGTTAACGGTCACCTCGTCTCAGGCGTCACGCAGGAGATCGACCCGGTAACCAACAAGAAGCTCTGGGAATGGGACAGTTGGGCGCCGTCCAACCCGCACGTGGCGCTAAGCGAGAGCTATCAGCGGGCCACCGGCGGCGATGGCGGCCACGGGACAGCGGCCTCCCCGTACAACTACTTCCACATCAACTCCGTCTGCGACGTCGCCGACGGCTCGGGGGACGTGCTGATCTCCGGGCGGAACACCTTCACCGTCTACCGGGTGCACAAGCCGACCGGGCACATCGTCTGGCGGCTGAACGGCAAGAAGTCAAACTTCACCTTCGCGTCGCCGCGGGCCAAGTTCGCCTGGCAGCACCACGTCCGCCTGGTGCCCCTTGGCACTAATCCGATCGGCGGAATGACGGTATTCGACAACGGCGTTCCCCGTGAGCCGCAATCGCGGGCGCTGCTGCTTGCGGTCAACCAGACCACCAGGCACGTCGAGCTGAAGAAGGCCTTCGTCCACCCGCACACGCCTTACCATTCGGGCGCGATGGGCAGCGCTCAGCTTCTCCCTGACGGCCGGATGTTCGTCTGCTGGGGCACCGACCCGCACTTCTCTGAATTCGCCGCCAACGGCAATCTCCTGCTCGACGGCGACATCACCAAGGGAGACCCGTCGTACCGCGGGTTCACCGAGAACTGGGTAGGCCAACCGAAGACCAAGCCCGCTGCCGCGGCGCGGTTCCGGTCAGGCGGCGCCACCGTCTACGCGAGCTGGAACGGCGCGACCGAGGTTCGCTCCTGGGTCGTGTTCGCCGGCCGGACCGCAGGTAACCTGCACAAGATCGCGAAGGCGAACAAGAGCGGGTTCGAGACCGCCATCGAGGTATCGAACCGGGGACCGTACTTCGCGGTTCAGGCACTCGACGCAAAGGGCAACGGCCTGGGCAAATCGCCGCGGGTGAAGATCCGCTGAGGTGACGGGGTATAACCATCGCCCGCGCCCGCGTTTCCCTGTGTTGTTGATCGGAAAATCGTGCGAGTGACAGGTTCTGCCCTAGAATCGCTGCTGCCCTTGGCCGAGCCGCAGATGCTCGGAGTACCGGCTTGACGAGGAACCAGATGAACGAGACCTGGACGCGGCGGCAGCTGCTGACGAAGACAGGCGCGGCGGCAGCCGCTGCAGCGGGCCTTGGCCTCGTCGGCTGCGGCACTAGCAACGCAAAACAGCGGGGTCCTCACCGCAGCAAGGACCTGCAGTATTTCGTGTCACGGCCGGATCTGACCCCGCCGAAGGTGAAGCTGACCCACGTCGAACCCGGCCATCCGCTGCAGTACCTGTTCCTCGGGCTGGCCAACTCCGGTCCCGGGCAGGGCGGCGCGATGATCATGGATACGACCGGCGAGCTTGTCTGGTTCTCGCCCGACACCGTGAACAACAGCAAGATGGACTTCCAGCGCCAGCTGTATCAGGGCAAGCCGGTCCTGACCTGGTTCCAGGGCCGCGTGATCAGCGGCGGCCACGGCGAAGGAGTCGGCATCATCGCCGATCCGTCCTACCAGACGCTGTCCACCATCCACGCACACAACGGGCTCAAGGTCGACCTGCACGAGTTCGTCGTGACCCCGCGCGGTACCGCGCAGGTCACGGCTTTCCGCACGGTGAAATACGACCTGTCGCCGTACGGAGGCCCGAAGGACGGCGTGTTGCTGTCGGGCGTCGCGCAGGAGATCGACATCGCAACCGGCAAGCTGTTGTTCGAGTGGGACAGCCTGGACCACGTGCCGATCAGCGAGTCGTACCTGACGAAGTTCGACGGCACGAAGAAGAAGCCATACGACTACTTCCACATCAACTCGATCGCCGACGCCCCCGACGGCTCCGGAGACCTGCTGATAGGCGCGCGGAACACCTGGAGCGTGTTCAAGGTCAGCAGGAAGACCGGCGACATCGTCTGGCGGCTGAACGGCAAGCTGACCGACTTCACAATGGCACCGGGCAGCGAATTTTACTGGCAGCACGACACCAGACCGCACGGTCCCAACGTGATGACGGTCTTTGACGACGGCTGGGACGCCGTCATGCCTAAGGACGAGAAGGTGTCGAGGGCGCTCATACTCAACATCGACTATGACCGGATGCTCGTCACGCTCCACAGGCAGTTTATGAACCCCGTGCCGGTGCTGGCCAGGGCGATGGGGAACACGCAGTTGCTCACAGGCGGCGGGGTTTTCGTCGGCTGGGGCACCAACCCGTACTTCTCGGAGTTTTCCGCCGGCGGCAAGTTGCTCCTTGAAGGCCAGCTGACCAAGCGCGATCCGACCTATCGCTCGTTCATCGGCGACTGGGCCGGCCATCCCGTCGACTTGCCCGCCGTCGCGGCCAGGCACCGGCCGGGTGGCGCTACCGTCTACGCGACCTGGAACGGCGCCACGGAGGTGGCGAAGTGGACTGTTCTCGCCGGGCGTGCCAAGACCAAGCTCACGTCAATCGGCTCCGCGCCCAAGTCGGGGTTCGAAACGGCGATCGCGGTCCGCGCAAAGGGCCCGTACTTCGCCGTGGAAGCCCGCGACGCGAACGGCCGCTCGCTGTCGAGGTCCCTGCCGGTCAAGATCGTCTGATCAGGCATACGCGGCCGCGTGAAAAGCAGCGCGGCTAAAGGCTTTGACTTCATCTGCGCTTGAACTCTTAGGCTGAGCTACAGGCGCTGACGTGCACAGCGCGGCATGAGAGGCGGTAGCGCGGCGATGGCGGATGGACTCTGGGCGGCGCAGCGGCGCCCGCTGACCATCGGCCTTGCGGCGACCGTCACGTTCGTGGCGGCCGAGGCGCTGGCGGTCATCACCGTCATGCCGCTGGTAGCCAGGGACCTGCACGGCCTTGGCCTGTACGGATTCGTGTTCAGCGCCTTCCTGCTCGGCACCATGGTCGGGATCGTGGCAGCGGGCCGCGCGGCCGACCGGCGAGGCCCGGCCGTTCCCTACGTCTGCGGACTCGTCGTGTTCGCCGCTGGACTGCTGGTCGCTGGCCTCGCGCCCTCGATGCCGGTGCTCGTCGCGGGGCGCGCGCTACAGGGGGTCGGCGCGGGCGCCGTACCCGCGGTGGCGTACGTGGCGATCGGCCGCAGCCTGCCCGACGACCTGCGGGCGCGAATGATGGCGACGTTGTCCACCGCCTGGGTTGCTCCCGGGCTCGCTGGTCCGGCGCTCAGCGCCGAGGTGGCGAGGCTGTTCGGCTGGCGGTGGGTGTTTCTCGGGCTGCTGCCTCTTATCGCGCTTGCCGGGCCGCTCGCCCTTCCCGCTCTGGTCAGGCTCGGCCGGCCGGCCGAACACGCCGAAGGTGGTCACCGGCTGATCGACGGGCTGGGGGTCGCAGCCGCCGCCGGCCTGGTGCTCGGCGGCCTGACAATGGCGTTTGGCTCGGCGAGCGACCATGGGACATCCGGCGGCACTGTCACAGGGTGGATGGTTGCGGCAGGCTGCATGATGATCGCCGCGGGCTGCGCCCTCGGGCTCCCGGTCCTGCGCCGCCTGATGCCCGCCGGGACGCTGACGGCGCGCTACGGGCTGCCCGCCACGATTCTCAGCCGCGGGCTGCTGACCTTCTGCTTCTTCGGCGCCGACGCGTTCGTCACGCTGACGATCACGATCCTGCGCCACCGCAGCCCCATTCTGGCCAGCGTCGCGGTTACGGGCGCCACGCTAGCCTGGACAGCCGGAGCCTGGGTCCAGGCCAGGCTGAGCGACACGTGGGAGGGAAGGCGGCTGATAAGGATCGGCCTTGTGGTCATACTGACTGGGATCGCCGGCCTTACCACTGTTCTTAGCAGCGCCATCGCCGTCACCGTGGCCATCGTTGCCTGGACGGTCGCGGGTCTCGGGATGGGCATGGCGTACGCGCCTACTTCGCTGATCATGCTCAACGAGGCGCCGCCTGGCCGGGAGGGCTGGGCCTCCGCCTCTTTGAATCTGGCCGACGTGCTCGGCAGCGCGATAGGGATCGGCATCGGCGGCGCCGCGATCGGCGCCGCGGTGCGATTCGGCTGGCCGCTGTCCACGGGCCTGGCGACCGCCTTCGCCATCACTGCGGCGGCCGGGATCGTAGCACTGGCGATCAGCGGCCGGCTGCCCGGCGTCCACAGGGAAGTGCACGTCCCGGTGGCTGCTGGAACAACGATCCGCTAGCCGGATCCCGGCCGCGCCGCCGATGGCCTGTTGCTCGGACGGCCGCTAGCGCCAAGTCGAAGAGGATGCCGCGCGCGCGATCGCGTCCACACGCGCCCCGGTCGCGCGGACCAAGTCAGCAGGTTCGAGTTCGACCTCTAGGGCCCGTTGACCCGCGCTGCAGAATACGCTCGGCCAGTCAAGAGCGGACTTATCGATGACCACGGGCAGCCGGCGGCGTTGGCCAATTGGCGAGATCGCACCAATGACGTAACCGGTCGCCCTTTCTGCTGCATTGGCCTGCGCCATTTTCGCCCGCTTGCCGCCGATCGCGTCGGCGAGGGCCTTCAGGCTCAGTTGACTCGTCACGGGCACCACCGCAACCACCAGGTTCTCGTCCACGATTGCAACGAGGGTCTTGAATACCCGCCGGGGGGAAACGCCAAGCGCCGCCGCGGCTTCGGCCCCGTACGAGCCACTGTCGGCCCTGTGCTGATACGCGTGTACCGCGTGCGCGATCCCCAGCCTGGTCAGTTCCGATATCGCCCTGGTGCTCGCGGCCGCCACACGAGGATGGTAGCGGCGGCCCGCGGTCAGCTAGCTCAGCGGTCGGCTGGCGACCGTCAGCCGACCCGCGGTCAGCGAGCGCAGCGGTCGGCGGGGCCGGCCCTACCTGATAATCGGCGCCTGATCGGCGGCGCTCAGCCACGGCTCGGGCGCCATCGCCAGGGCCCGGCGGTATACGGCCTCATAGCCCTCCGCCATGACCTCGACGGTGAAGCCTGCCTCGACATGCTTGCGGCAGATCGCCGGCTCAAGCTGACGCGCGAGCGCAATGCCCGCAGGAAAATCGTCCGGGTCGTCGAGGATTATCCCGGTCTGGCCGTGCACGATCAGCTCAGGGACGGCACCGCGGCGGAGCGCTACGACCGGCGTCCCGCAGGCCATCGCCTCGATGACGACGAGCCCGAATGGCTCTTCCCAGCAAATAGGAAACAGCAGGCAGGCCGCGTACGCCAGCAGACGGCGCTTCGCCGCGGCGTCGGCGACGCCGTAGATCGTCACGTCGGTGCCGATCCTCGGCTCGATCTCGCGCGCGAAGTACGCACGTTCGATCGGCTCCGAGCATTTGCCGGCCAGGACGATCGGCATTCCGGCCGCCCTGGCCGCGTCGATGGCCAGATGCGGGGCTTTCTCCGGGTGGAACCGGCCGAGGAAAAGCGTGTAATTGTCCTTCTCCGCGCGGAATGGGAAGGTCTCCGAGCGGATGGCGTTGTGCACCGTAGCCGACCAGGCAAGGTCGGGCGCGCTTGAACGCTGCGCGTCGGAAATCGCGATGAGCTTGACGGTGTCGGCGAGCGCACGGTAGAACTCGCCAAGTTCGCCGTGCACCGGGCCGTGTGCCGTTACAACGGTCGGCGTAAGCCGCCCCCGCGCCATCAGCGGCCCGGCCATGGTGTGGTCGTGGATCACGTCGACGTCGAGCGCATCCAGAATGCACGCCACCTTGGCGGCATGGACGATCTCGGGCATTGCCTCGCCGAGCTGTTGGGCAGGTCCGACGTCGTAGGTGGGATGGAACCGCTGGGCCCGCGTCGCGTGAGTTCCGGCTCCGATCAGCGTCACCTTGTGGCCTCGGGCTACGAGCGCATCTACCAGATCAGCGACCACGGTCTCGATCCCGCCGTACGCCGCCGGTGGAACGTTGAAGTAGGGCGGTGCGACCATCGCGATGTGGATCTGCTGCGCCCCGACCGGAGCCGGCTGGGTTCGGGTAAGGGTCGAGCCTGTGGTGCTCACAGTGAACGCCTCCTTGCCTCACGGATGACCGGCGCGGCTCGGGCACCGGTCGGGCACCCAGTCCGGCCGAAAATGATCATGCCCGCCGACTGTGGCGCCAATGCTGCAAGTGCATTAATAAAAAGCCAATAGCTTCGCAAAGAGTTTACCTTTGCGGTCCGCGCAATGTGGCCACAATTGCTAAGCGGACGGCGTTACGCAGCGTGCTGGCCACATCGCCGGGCCGGCATATGGCCGACGCCGACGACGTCGGCGGTTGGTAATCGCGTTATCGTACGGAGATTGTCGCTGATTGTCTTGGTAAGCGGGTGATCAGGCCCGAGTGCCCGTTCACAATCGGCGATGGTTCGCTCGAACAACCTCATGGAGTCGCTCAGCCGCCGCGCCATGTAGTAGGCGTGCGCGAGGTTGGCGCGAGACGTCAGCGTGTCGGTGTGATCGGGACCGAGCACGCGCTCGAACTCCGCGACCGAGGCCTCGTAAACGGGTAGCGCCTCGGCGAGCCGACCGGCCGAATGGTACGCGCCCGCCAGGTTCGCCCGCGCGGTGATGGTATCCCGGTGATCGAGGCCCTGTACCCGCTCCCGGTCCGCCAGCAGGCGCTCGTAAAGCGGGATGGCGTCCTTCATGCGGTGCATGGCGTGATAGCACGAGGCCAGGTTTCCGAGGGCGGTCAAAGTGTCTGGGTGGTCGGTTCCCAGCATTGCCTCACGGCTCGCGACTGCCTGGCGGTAGATCGCGAGCGCCTCCTTCAGCCGCCCGGCGGTACGGTAGGCCAGTGCGAGCAACCCGGCGGCCGTGACCGTGTCCGGGTGATCCTGGCCCAGGGTCGTCTCCCTGATCTTCCTTACCCGGGCGAATATCGCGATCGCCTCGTCGACCTGGCCGGACCGCTGGTACGCGCGCCCGAGGTTCAGGTACTCGGTGAGCACGTCACGGTGCTCCGGCCCGAGCGCTTGCTCCCAGTCGGCCACGTTGCGCTGGTAGAGGGCGGTAGCCTGATCGGCCTGACCGGCCTGCAGGTACGTGCTGGCAAGCTGACTACGCACTCCGAGCGTGTCGGCGTGCTCGGGCCCGAGCACCCACTCGCGTTCAGCGAGGACCCTTCCGTACACCTCGATCGCGGCGTCGTAGTTGTCCGATTCCCGATAGATGCTCGCCAGCAGGGTCCTGGCGGTCAGCGTGTCCGGATGGTCGGCGCCTTGCACCTGCTCCCGCTCGGCGAGACTGACCAGGACTAGGTCCCTGGCCTCATCCAGCCGCTCAGCCTGCTGGTATGCCTCGGCGAGTAGATCACGCAGCGCAAGCGTACGCGGGTGCTCGGCGCCCAGCGCACGCCCGCTGGCGGCGAGCATCGACCGCCAGTAGGCGATGGCCGCAGAGCCGAGCCCAGCCTCAGCGAGGCTATCGCCGGCGGTCATGAGCACTGGATGTGGCTCGGGCAGCCAGAGCAGATCGCCGGCGAGGCCGCCGAGCCAGCCGGCGCAGCCGCGCAGCGCCTGCTCCTGAGCGGGATCGGCCTCGAGCATAGGCCAGACCTCGGCGATCGCGTCGGCCGCCGACCGGGCGGCATCGTCGAGAACCGCTGCAGGAACGAGCCTGCGTACCGTCTCCTGGACGACCGGGTGAACGACCACCATGCCGCCGCCAACCGATCGGTCCGCGGCAACCAGGCCGGCTTTGAGTAGGTTGCCGAGAGCGGCCAGCACGTCATTCTGATCGACCGGCGTGCCGCGGCCGTGCCTAGCTAGATAGCCCGTGGCGGCACGGCTGCCGGCCACCTGAACCGGAACCCCCGCCGGGTCGAGCAGCGCGACCAGTGCGAGGAGCGGCCTGGCAAGGCCCGCCGGCGGCAGTTGATCGGCCCGGTCGAGCGCGAGCGACCAGGCGACCTCGGCAGACGAAACCGAGCCGTCAGCCGAGCGCCCGAGCAGCTCCTGCCTGCGGCTCGCGTATCTGACCCGGTACTGGCGGCAGTCGAGTGTGGTGGTGGCGACGGTGGTCGCGGCGAGCGCGAGAGCCAGCGGCATATAGCCGAGATCCTCGGCCATATCGACCGCCTCGACGCGCTTGCCCGCTTCGTCATAGAGTCGCGCGGTCAGGTAGCTGAGCGCTTCCCTCGGGCTGAATTCGCCGATCCGGCACATCCTGGGCCCGGCGTCGGCCACCTCCGACATATCGGCGGACTGATGGCAGGTGACGACGACCTGGCCAGAGCTACCGGACGGCCACAGCCCGCGCAGGCCGGCGGAATCCGTCACGTTGTCAAGGACGATCAGCCACCTGCGCTCTGTCCGGCCCAGCCAGTCGAGGAACCGCGATGCTGCCGCGTCCGGCGGGATGCCGCGCTCGGTCAGGCCGATGTCGGCGGCTGCCCTGGCGTAGCTCATGACGGTAGCGGACGGGCTCGACGCGTTGATCCAGACGTACAGATCCGATCGCCCCGACCGGGCCGCGGCTCGCAGCATCGCCGCCGCCAGGTAGGTCTTGCCGAACCCGCCGGGCCCGGCAAGGATGGTCAGCGGCGCGCGCTCGACCTCGGGCCGGTACCCGTGGTCCGCGTCGAGGCCGTAGCCCGTTTCCGGGCGCGGGCTGAAGAAGTCCGTGAGCGCGGGAGCCGATCCCGACCAGACTGGCCACGTCACGGCGCTCTGGGATGCCGCTCCAGCGCGCCGTCTGGCACTGAACTCGCTCATGACCGCCTGAGTGGTGAATGCAAGGCAGCCCCATCGCTGCTAGCCCGTTCTTCGGCACCCCAACAGTACGACGGATTGGACCGCAGAGGCAGGTAACCGCCCAGACTCAAACGAACCCCGAAAGGGCTGTGGCGTGGTCAGCTACCGCCGCATCTGACGCCACAGCGGCCTGGGAACCAGCCGCATGACCGCGGCCGCACCCGCGAGGATGCGTGGCACCCACAGCGAGGTCGCGCTTGACTCAAGAGCCGCCGCGACCGCGGTACCGACCTGCGCGGGCGTCGACGAGAGCGGCGCGGGGCTCAGGCCGGCTGTCATCCGGCCCGTGACGAAGCCCGGTCGCACAACTAGCACCCGCACTCCGGTGCCGGCCAAGGCATCGGTCAGGCCCCGCGCGAACGCGTCAAGCCCCGCCTTCGCGGCTCCGTAGACGAAGTTGGCCTTGCGTGGCCTGACGGCCGCTACCGACGACAGCACCACGATGGTGCCAGACCGCTGCTGGCGCATCCGGCCGGCCGCCGCAAGCAGCGTGGTGACGTGGCTGGTGAAGTTCGTCTCGATCATCAGCGACGCCAGCGCCGGATCGCGGTCGATCTCATCCTGCGCGATGAGCAGGCCGGTGGCGGCGATGATCAAGTCGACCGGGCCGCCGCCGAAGGCGGCGTCGATGACCTGCCTTTGGCTGTCCGCGGCTAGCGCGTCGAACCCGAGCGTCGTGCACCGGAACGGCAGTTCCTTGCCCGCCGCCGCCAGGCGCTGTTCGTCTCGGCCGGCCAGCATGACCTCGGTATCGGCGGGCGCCCGCAGCGAGCCGAGAATCGCGAGGCCGATCTCGCTGGTGCCGCCGAGCAGCAGCACCCTGCCGGGCCTGCCGAGGTCGTCAAGCACTACGTGGCTCCCTTCGCTAGCGGGAAGGCGATCGCGAGAGCAGACTACCTAGAGGCCGATCGCGAACAGCGCCAGCCAGGTAATCTCGCAGGCGACCATCGCGGGGTCACGAGCGATCAGGTCTTCGACGGGCTTGCTCGTTGCCCGCGCCGTCAGGCGATCGAACCTGACCAGCGCGGCCGCGAGCGCCAGCGAGCTGACCAGATGCCACGATCGCGTCCGCGCATGCGGTTCCGTCCAGGCCCAGAGCACGTAGCAGACGATCATGACGAACGACACCGCCCGCTGGGTGAGCCGGAGGACGGGAGCCGAGTAACCGCGCATTGCAGGCCGGTGCGCGGCCGAGTCGGTTCCAAGCACCGTGAGCTCGGTGTAGCGCTTGGCGATCGCCACCATGAGCGCGCCGAGGCTGCACACGAGGAGGAACCAGCCGGACGGCGGGACGTGGGTCGCGGCAGCGCCGCCGACGACGCGGAGTACGAACCCTGAGGCCACGCAACCCAGTTCGACGACCGGCACATGCTTCAGTCCGGCGGAATACAGGAAGGAGACAACCAGGTAGGCCCCAACTGCCGCCGCTAGCAGCGGTTCGCCGATCCACAACCCGATTCCAAGCCCGGCTACTGCCAGGCAGGCCGCCAGTACCAGGGCATGCCAGGCCGGCAGCCGGCCCGCGGCTATCGGCCGGAACTTCTTGTACGGATGACTGCGGTCCCGCTCGGCATCGACGACGTCGTTCACCAGGTACACCGCGGACGATGCGGCTATGAACGCGACCGCCGCGAGCAGCGCATACCAGAAGCCGAAGGCGCGGCCGAACGAGTCTCCGGCCAGCGGGGCTGCGAAGACCAGGAGGTTCTTCGGCCACTGCCTCGGGCGAGTGCTCCGCGCGACGGCTGCCAGCCACCGGAACGAGCCGGCGAGGCGCGCGGGAGCTTCGCGGCGTTGCTCGGTAACCCTCGCCGCTGGAGGGGGAACAGTCATGAGGGAACCCTCATATGGCAACAGTCACGACGAGTCTGGCACGCGAAAGCTGTCATGTGGGAGCCTCAGGTGGCGACCGTCATCGGCCAAAGACGGCCGTGAAGTCTCGGTTGGAGATGAAGTAGTAGCGGGTGGGTGGCTGGGTCTGAGAGCTGAGCAGGTTCACCGGCCTGGGGTTGGCTGGATGATTTTTCGCCAAATAGTACATGAAGGACATCCAGTCGGGATTGATATCCAACTCCATCGCGGTGACGCAGCCCGCGCGCTGGAGCAACTTCGCCAGCGTGCGCACGTCGAGGGCGGGACCGTAGACAAAGATGATCCTGCCGTCCTTGGTGATGCCGACGCCGGACCGCCAGACGTTGTACCCGCCGCCGAGCGTGGCGCCCCAGGTGGTCAGGACATTCTGATTCAC
>Ga0126378_10001343_pt1 | contig 18333 bp, 9 predicted proteins | sample PanSoiMetPlot_23_FD_92587 | JGI IMG/M metagenome (GOLD analysis project Ga0126378, IMG submission 92587) | Tropical forest soil microbial communities from Panama - MetaG Plot_23 | ecosystem: Environmental > Terrestrial > Soil > Tropical forest > Bulk soil | place: Panama | collected 2016-02-17
GAGGTTGGGATGCCGTGCGGTGAACTTCGCCGCCCAGATCTTGTGGTTAGTGCTTGCTGAATAGGCGTTCTTCCAGACATCGGTGATGTCGAGCGGATCCTTGATCACGCCGGCGCGGACTTCCTCGCCAAATAGCCGGTCGAGAATATCTTCATCGATAGGCAGAGTGCTCTGCGAGAAGATCGGATAGCCGAGCTTCTGGAACTCTTCCATGATCTCGTGGTTCACGCCAGGATCATGATGATACGGACGCCCAAGCATTACGATACCGATGCGGTTTTCGCGCTCCAGCATGTCCAGCGTCTCGCGAGCACGTTTGCGCAGACCGGCGTCATAAGCTTCCTGAGTCTTGAATGCGACATCGCAGGCGCGATCGTTTTCTTCTTCTGAAACGCCCAGCACCGGACCCCAAGCGCGGTACATCTGCAGCGCGAACAGCTTGCGGTCGGCAAGGTTCAGAATGGGATCGAGATACTCGATCCCATTATCCGCAAAGACGTTGGCCTCTTTGGTGAAAGCGGCTTTCACAGCGTCAGGCGTAGCTGTCACTGTCGGACACGCGTTCGATCCCGTTGTGCATTTGAGATGCGTCGTGAGCACGTCGATCATCGGGAAGAAGATCGCATCCAGCGGCTTTTTCGCGTGCTTTACGAAAATCAGGTTATAGACGTGCGGAATGCCGATCTTGGATGGGAAGCATGGATCAATAGCGCCGCGCCCCGCACCGGCCTTGTACATGTCGCGATTCGTGTAGTCGGAGTAGATGATGTTCTCCGGCTCCAGCCCTAAAGTCTCGAGATATGCGCTGAACAGCGGCGCATACACATACATGTTCAGCACCTTGGGCATTCCCACGCGGAACGTGGCGCGCTTCTTCATCAGTTCGGCGCGCTGTTTTACTTCCTTGTTGAACGTCCACTTCGTGTTCGGAATCGGGTCCGCGACCTTCGACGGGTTCTGCGAACGCCAGACACCAGATGCGGCGATCTCAACGTAATTCGGATTCGCTTCTTTGAGCGCATCGAGGCCAGCCTTAATGCCGCGCATGTCTTTCACGTCCTCGACTTGCCCTTTTTCGCAGGTTGAGATAATCAGCCGCTGCTCGCCAGCCTGCAGTGGAACCTTCGACTTAAACGCCGGGGCCTTCCAGTTTTCAGTATCGCCGGTCTGGACGTCGATAAAGGTGCGCAGGCAGTTGTTCTTGCAGAAGTAGCAACGTGTGCTTTCGTTGCGTGTAGTGCGATAGCTGATCTTCTGCACGGCATCGAGCCCAATGAATTCCGTCTGATGTCCGTTCTTGTACAGACGCATCGCCTCCACACCCGCGCCGATGGCGCCCGACTCTCCGCAGTGCTCGTGCACGATCACTTCGGCTTCGGCCTGATCGCTGCGGAAGTGCGAGTTCACGAAGTCGACTTCGGCCTTTACCGCCGCAAGGTTCTTTTGTGTACCGCCCTGCAGAATAAAGCGCTTGCCCAGCTTTGCCAGATTGGGAATGCTGGCTACGTACAGGAAGATGTTCTTCGGCAGCACCGCGGCCAAACCGGCGAGAATTTCCTTCGCCGCCCAGCCCTGGCGCTGGAAGTTCACGATGTCCGACTGCATGAAGACGGCGCACCCATAACCAAAGATCGGCATCTGGTTCGCGGAGAATGCGATATCAGCGTATTCCTCCACCTTGATACCAAGCGTTTCTGCCGTTGATTGCAGAAAGTAGCCATTGCCGGCGGAGCACTGCGTGTTCAGCTTGAAGTCTTTTACGCGTCCATCTTTGAGGACGATGAGCTTGATGTCCTGCCCGCCAACATCGACGATGCAATGCGGATCGTGGTAGAAACGCATCGCCGACTCGGTGTGCGCAACCGTCTCGACCAACGCCACATCAGCGTGCAGCGTCTCCTTCAGTACATCTTTGGCATAGCCGGTCGTGCCAACGCCCAGGACTTCCATCGTCGCGCCCTGTGCCTCTACCTGCTGGCGTAGGGAGCGGAACATGTCGATGGTGTCCTGTATCGGGTTACCGTTCGACAGCTGATAGGCCTTGCAAAGCAACTCGCCGTCTTCCGCGAGGAGTACTGCCTTCGTGGACGTAGAACCGCCATCGACTCCGACATATCCGCGCACCACAGAGCCTGGAGTGAACTTCGCTGGATTAAATCGTGGAATCGTGTACTTCTGCTTGAAGCTTGCGAGTTCCTCATCGGAGGCGCTGAGTCCTGCCGCTCCAGACTGCGCTTTCTCTTCCAAGCGTCCCACATCGATATAGTGTTCGAGCTTAGCTGTGCCTTGGTACCAACCCACATCAGGATCTTCGTCCTTGCCAAACTCGACGGAGCCAAGCGCAGCGAAGTACTGTGCATTGTCCGGAGTCTTGATGAGCTGCTCGGGCGTCATTCCTTCGGGGATAGGAACTTTGCGCTCTTCCCACGTCTTGGGAATGTTGTGCTGCCATGCTTCGCGCATTCCCTTGATGAAACAGTTAGGACCGCCGAGTAACAGGACGTGCGGACGAAGTGTATGTCCGCGCGTGAGCACTGAGAGGTTCTGCAGCACGATCGCGTCGAAGAGCGAGGCCATGAGCTGATCGGGCGGAACAGCTTGCTTCTGTAGACCATTGATGTCAGTCTCAGCAAAGACACCGCATTTTCCTGCGACGGGATGCAGTTTGATTCCGTGGTAGCCCTGATTGCAAAGCTCATCCGCGGGAATCTTGAGCTTGGCGTTGATCTTGTCAATGACCGCGCCCGTACCGCCGGCGCACTTGTCGTTCATCGACGGAATCTTCTTCTTGCGCCCGCTGGCTTCGTCTTCCTTGAAGACAATGATCTTCGCGTCTTGTCCTCCGAGCTCGATGACAGAATTCACTTCGGGATGCAGCTTCTCAACTGCCAGCGAGACCGCAGTGACTTCCTGAACGAACTTCGCCCCGATCAGTGGAGCGATGGTGCTGCCGCCAGAGCCTGTGATAAACATGCGGCAGTTATTCGGCGCGATGCCGGCTTCGGCCTGCATGCGATTGAGGAACTCGAGAACCTTCTCCGGTTGCTTGGTTTCGTGGCGCTGGTAGTCGGACCAAATCATCTGGTCCGTGGCGGCCTCGACGATCACTGTCTTTACCGTTGTGGAACCAACATCCACCCCGACGTAGTAAGCGAGCTTCGTCTCGCCTAGAGGCACCGGATTCGTGCGTGGCTTGGGTTTGGGCCGTGGAAGCGTAGCGACGAGCTCGCCGAGTTTAACATCCAGCTTGATTGACTTGCTGCTTCCGCAGCAACCGTTGCTGTGAGAATGGTTCCCTGACAACGAAGACCTCCGTGAATCTGGCACGGCTCGAAGCCGTGCCCTTTCCTAAAGCTAATCGTCGCTCCAGTTCGTAACGCCCTGGAAACCGTGCATGGCCTGCTTAAACAACCACTTAATCACGCGAGCATCGTTGTAGCAGAAGCCCACGATGTGATTCAGCGTGGAGAAGCAGTGTGGCTGGCACGACTTCTTCATCTCCTTCAGCGGACCCGGCTCGAACTTGTGATCCTCGATCGTGCCCCAGTCGTAATGCGCGCTGTACATGGGGAAACATGGCGCCAGTGTTCCGTCCGTGCGGATAATGAGCGTGTTCTGCCCGGCGCGGCAATTCCATTCCTGAATTCCGCCGCGCATGAACTCCTTCATTTCAGATATGCGGGAGGTGGAGTTCGTCATCTTGTAGCCTGCGCGCTGCTTCGCAACGAGCCAATCCAGCAGTTCATCTACCTGGTCCCAATGTTTCTCCGTAATGTACGTCGGATTATTGTCGAGATGCTTGAAGTGCTCCTGCTCGGTCAGGGGTGACTCGCAGATGTGATAGTCAGTGGCCACGCCGTTGTCGTGCGCGATCTCGGTCAATTCGCGGACGTCGTCCATGTTGTTGCCACAGATGTTGATGTTGATGAAGACCGAGTACCCGTAACGGAACTGGCGCTTGATCAGGTAATCAAAATTCTTGCGGATCGGAACCAGCGCTTTCGGTAGTCCAGGCTTGAGATCGACTGCGTCAATCGCAAGGTTTACGACGCCGACGCCAGCGTCACCAAGTTTATCGATCACATCTGGACGCAGCAGGCGGCCATTCGTCGGAATGTAGACCCAGAAGCCCTTTTTGGTCGCGTAGTGGGTGACCTTGTGCGCGAAGTCTGGCCGCAGCAGTGGTTCACCGCCCATAAGGGCGACCACGCGTCCAGTTCCTTCATGCAACCAATCGATCGAGCGCTTGGCAATGTCCTCACTCATGCCTTTCACTCGATTGTCGAAGGCCCAGCAGTAGTGGCAATCCAGATTGCATTTCCACTCGGTAAACAGGTACGAGACGATTGGGTGCAGGTGACCGGGAAGTACGCGTGATTTCAGGTAGGGAATAGCCCACCCGCGCATAGCTCTAGCGACATGTGCTGCGCTGTACTTCCGCCTGCCGCCTGTCGGCATGTAGTCTTCATCGCTGCCCTGCTGCAAATGAGGGCGGCTAGGAAACGGCGGAACCGGTAGCGTCTGCAGGACGCCGCCCGGAGGTGGAGGCGGTACCGGCCGTGCCGCTGGCTTCATTAGCAGCTGGTGGAGTTGGACATCGAGTTTGTATTGTGGCGGAGCCTCGGGAACCCGGGCTGCCACCTCTTGAACTTCGGGCATCTCTTAAGGTCACCTTTCCTGATGCGTATGGTTATTCCGGGCCGAAGCAACCAAATCCCAAATTGCCACGGTTCCATCTGGCAATTGAGATTCCGCACCCGCCGTCGCGGGTACGGAATGATTTTTTGGTCTTTACGACGCGGCCGCTAGAGCCCGGGCCTGAATGGGAACGCGATATAGCTTCTTGCGCCCGTTTATCAAATCACTGACGTGAAGCACGAAGTTCGCCGCCATGCCTGTGACGCCTTCGCGATGCGGCATGGGATAGAACAATTGCCGCAGCTCAGGATGATCGGCAACGTAGCTCTTAATCTCATCCAGTGATTTGCCGGTCGACTTCAGTGCCTCGTCGAACTCCATACGCGCCTTGACCTTAGCCTCGCCGAGCGCCATCTGCACACGGCTGTGGGCGTTGATCTCACCTTCACCTGAGGTTTCGATGGGCAGGAAGATCATCTCCTTGAACGCATTTGCTACCGCCGATTGGGCTCCGTCCGATTGCGTGGAAGGCATGCAGCCGAAGGGTTTCAGAGCCAGCACCATATGACACAGCTTGTGCTTGGTGTAGTAGATGTTCTTGCCGACTTCGAGATGTCCCTCGCCGCCCCGCGCGAACTGGTTGTAGAACGGCATCGCGAGGTCCGCCATCTCCTTCTGATCGATCAAGTGATGGGCGATGTCTCCAAGAGACTCGACCACGCGATGGTATTGGCGGGAGTAAATCATCTCGCCTACGCTCAGCATGGCGATCTTCTTCTGGAAGTTCAGTTCATTGACGGCGTGCTTACGCAGCTCCCACCATGCGGGCCTCTGGTACTTATCTTCGAGCGGCTTCTTCTCGCGCCACCGCTCTTTCACCTGGTACATCATGTACATGATCCAGGTGGCGATGGGCTCGACGAGCACCTGAGCGCCTTCCCGCTCCAGAAAGGCAAACATGTTGAAGTTGCCGTCGCCTTCTGTGGTCTGCGCCCAGAATTCACCGATGATCTTTACGACGGGCTTTATGCGCAGACGATCCACTTCGATGGTCGCGAGGTGATGGTGTACTGCCTGGAGACACTCTTTGTAAGCCGTTCCGTATAGATGCTCCCAGACCTTTCCGAGTGAATTCACCATCTTTTCCCAGCCGGTGTTCTTGTGCTTGGCCAGGTAGCTCGTCATCCACTTCGGCAGGTCTTCCAAGTCCTCGAACGGCTTGCGCTCCTTGAGCATGGCGCACATCTTGTCCACTGATTCTTGGAAAACGCGATCGGTCTGACCTTTGTTTACTTCGAATGGACGGATGCGGAAGATCATCTCGTTCATGATGTCACCCATGTTCAAGGCATTGAACATGCCCATGCCGAAGTCGACCGTGAACTTGAGGCCGGGCTCGCCGGAGGCAGCCTTCACGCCATCGTTCTGCTGGAATAGCAGGACACGGAAGCCATCGTATCCAGCATTCTGCAACGCAAGGCGGTACTCGGATTCATACATGCCAAAACGGCATGGCCCGCAGGACCCGGCAGTGAAGAACACGTAGTTGTCGAGGATGTCCTGCTTTGAGATTCCGGCAGACTCAAGCAGTTGTAGATACTGAACCAGGTTGCCGACAGTAAAATACGTCGGATTGCACTGTCCGTTGTTCCCGTACTCTTTCCCCAGTTGGAACGCCGCGACGTCGGGCGTCGGCAGCACGTCGCACTTGTAGCCGCAGGCCTCGAAGACGGCCTTCATCACCTTCTCGTGCTTCCACGTAAGTCCCCCGATGAGAATCGTGACCCGGTCGCGTTCGGAGGCGGTAAAAGCGCGCTCGATCGGACGATGAAAATGCTTTGCGTGCTTGCCGTCTAAGCCTGCCTCGCGAGACAGACGCTCGCGTTCCGCGGAAAGGCGGCGGCGAATCTCTTCTTCAACAGAAACCGGCGGACGGCTGGTCAAACCCGCGAGCGGAACATCGATTTTGGTGACGGACATGTTGTTCTCCGTGGGGATCTCGTGAAGCGGTCAGGAAGGTTGATCGTTGTTGACTGGGGGTGCGAACAATGAACCTTGGGAGCCGTGGAGCGGAGACGATGTACAGCAAGTCGTCTTTCAAAAACGGAATACCGATTGTTTTGTTTTGGGAACAGATAATTGAAGGGTTGGCAAACGCCGAGTGTAGCGTACGCAGATCGACACTGCTACGACAGACAACAACGGAACTGTCCATGCTCAGCGAGCGAAAATCATGCATGGTCGCACCGGCTCTTGGCTCAGATGCTCACAGTGGGATTTAAGATACATTTTTGAAATATAGTTGACAAGTCGAGCAGCGGGCAGGCGTTAGGACAGATTTCAAAGTGTCCGCCAGTCCGGTCACCCGTCAGAGAGGTTACCTGCCGGACTCTGTCAGCCTAGCAATTCCAGGACCAAATATCCTGTTCGTTTTCGGAATGAGGCGTATTCGGTTTGCGGATAGTACTTACAAGAAGCAGCTCTGGAGGGCTGAGGCGCTGTGTGCTGTGTCTCTGCTCTTTGCGAAGTTATAATTTCGGCACGGAATCCAACGTATGGCCTTTACTCCACCACCTGAGAAGATCATGTTTGAAATCTATAAAGACGTTGCCCGGAATGGTAACTATCAGGTGATTTATTTCACGGAGCTGGATGATCATAACCGCGAAGCAGAGATCAATCGCGCGGCGAACGGTGAGCACGTTTATGACGGCTTCATCCGCAGTCGTGGCAAGGACCAGGCGAAGCTGGTGCTTGCTGCCATTGTGGAACGATTAAACAGCGGCGAACAGATTCACGCATCTCAAATCGAGCAGGAACTTCAACCTTTCAGCGCGTAAAGATCCCACCTAGGCATGGATACTGACGAGCGCGAGGAGCGCCTGCAGGAAATGATTGCCAAGCATGCAGCGCGCAATCAACAACTTGCTTCAACGATCAGCGGCTACGGCGTAAAGCTCGACAACGAGCGCTTGGCTGATATTCACTTCTGGAGTCCTGACGAGTCCACTGCAGGGCTGCTGGCAGATGCGCTCACACGGAACGAATTCAGCAATGTGAAAGCATCGGCGGCTTGGAGAAATGGAGTGTGAGCGGACAAGTCAGAGCGAAAGTAACAACCCTCATCAGTTCAGAGTTTACGGAACTGCTGGTACGGCTCGCCGAGAAATACAATTCCGTTTACGATGGTTGGGGCACAGCACTGATCGAGCTCACCCCGAAGACCCCTTCTACTTCTTGCGAGGGCAGCAGGCGAGTATTCCTCGCCACAGCAAGACTTCGGGCGCACAGGGCGCCCGGCGCTCCGTTTCTATTGCTTTAGAACGTCAACTTCAGCCCAAATTGGAACTGCCGTGGATCGAAGGCGGCCGTTGGCTGCCCCGCATTGGTCCAGAGCACGTTCACGTCGGCGACGTTGAACTTGTTGATCAAATTAAACATGTCGACCGTGCCTTCGAGTTTAAATCTTTCAGTCAGGTCGAAGAGGCGGCCGATACGCAAATCGGTGAAGACCGTCGTGGGCTTGATGCCCGCGTTGCGCTTCAGGTTTCCGACGAGCGTGCCGTTCAGGAAGCAAGCCGGTTGGAGGAATCCGGTCGGGGAATATCGCGATGCCACTGGCGCGTCGGAACAGAGGTTCACTGCCGTATTGGCCGGCACAGCTATTGGACGATCGGTATTCGGGCCGAAGTCAAAGTTGCGGTCAGATCCGACCAGAATGTTGAATGGTCTTCCTGAACTGGCTTCGACAATCGGAGCCACGGTGAAATTGCTAAGCAGCTTGCCGACCCAACCGTCGCCAACTCTCCCCGACTGATACACGCTGCTGAACACAAAGCGATGACGCTGATCGAACGTCGACTCCGAGCGTTCCGCATTGGGATTAAAGCTGTCTTGCGGCGCGAGTAGCGACTGAAGATCGGTGGAGTCGTCGATCGAGTGTGACCAGGTGTACGACGCCAGGAACTCGTAGTGATTGCTGAAGCGCTTGCGCAGATTGGCGGTTAGCGCGTGGTAAACCGAACTGCCGTTTGAGTAGTTGGCGACCATGTCACTGAATGGGACCGGCACACCCACGCCGAGCTTGTTTGCTTGCTCCACGGACTGCACCAGCGCCAAGCATTGCGCCGGAACGACGGGCACGAGCGACTGGTTCAGTCCAGACGGGCGGAAGAAGTTCGTGACCGCCGCCGGCACGAACGGCCCGGCCGGTCCGACGCCGCAAGCTGTGACCGAAATCGGCAGCGTGCTGGGAGTGATGGCCCCCGCAGCCACAGCGGCCTGCCAGTTCTTCACCAACAGATCACCGCGGGTTGGGTTGGCGTTTATGGGTCGATTGATGTGATGACCGCCGTTGTAGTTGTAATTAAGCGCGAGTGAGTAGTTGTGGCCCAGATCTCGCTCGATTCCGAAGTTCACCTGCTCGGAGTATGCGTACTCGAAATTCTTCGCCGTGGGGAAGCCAAAGGGAAGAATTGAGAGCGGAACGCCGGCCGTAATGAAGTTTTGGTTGACAAAGAGCGAATTCGCGTTCAGCGCGTTGTATCGCTGCTCGGCCGGCAGGTACTGAAGTCCCGCGGCCAAGGCAGGCGGCAGAGCACAAGCTGGGCTGGTCTGAATACCCTGAAAACCATTCGTCGCGTTCAGACTTCCTAACCCCTGAGTTGAAGGGGCCTGCGGGTTACAGATTGCGCCGCCACCCAGAATGATTTGCGGAGCCTGTGCTCCATCCGCCACATCGGAATCGAAGGCCAGAGCCAGCAACGGATGGTCGAAGAACATTCCGTACGACGCACGAATCGCGGTCTTCCCATCCTTAAACGGATCCCAGGCAATGCCGACGCGCGGAGCAATGTTATTGAGGTCCTGCGGGATACCCTGAGTGATTCCAAGCGCGTCCTGAGCTGCAGCCGACATGGCATTGTTTGCCGCTGGCGTAGGAGTGAACTCTACGTCGTAACGAGCGCCATAGTTCAGTGTCAGGTTCGGCTTGATTCGCCAGGAGTCCTGCAGAAAAAATCCGAGGATGTTGTTGGTAAAGCTGTCATGAGGATTACCAACACCTTGCACGAAACTCTGGGGAATGCCTAGACCATACGCCTGCACGGGCGAGAAGTCAGGAACATTGCCCAGTCCGGGAAGGCTGGCGGGGAATCCGAGCTGTACGGCCGAGAGTGAGCCGAAATTGTAGAGGCCGCCAAAGTTTACAGTGAAGTCTGCGGTGAGAGGCAGATGGTTGTAGTCACCGCCGAATTTCACTTGATGGCTGCCGATGGTCCATGAAAATACGTCGGCCACTTCGTGGCGTTGCTCAGTACGATTCACGAACGAGAACGGTTCGCGGCCAAAGAAGGCGTAACCGGGAATGTTAATGGCCACGTCTCCGCCACCCGGCCCGCTGGAGAAGTTATAGAGCAGTCCACGGCGCGAATACCCGTAGCGAAGCTCATTCACCTTCGTATTTCCGATCACCCAGGAATCCTGCGCGGTGATGGCCACATCGCGATAGGTCTGTTGCGACGTGCGCGAGTAAGAGTTCTGTCCAAAGGTCTGGTTTTGGCCGTTGACCTCAATTCCCGTAACCGTACTCGGACTGACGTTGCCACGGAGCATCAGCTGCTGGTTGTTCGTTAGCTTGTGGTCCAGACGAAGGCTGTAGACCGTAGTTCCTTCAAATACCGGAAAATTCCCAATCTGGGAGTTAAGACCATGAAACGAGGCGGGCAGCGGCGCGCCGCTCGTGATAAAGGCCGGACCTCCGCCCAAAGCTGCGGGTAGCCTGCCGTTTAATGCGGTCGCTGATCCGCCGCCAACCACTGGCACGTACTTCTGCAAAAATCCCTGAACCGCGGGATTCGCTAGTGCAGCGTTCGGAATACCATTCAGGAATCCCTGCTGAGCTGAGGTGCCCTGAAAGATTACAGCCCCTTGGGGAGCACCGAAGAAGCGCGAAACATCTATCGGAAGGAGATCGAAATTGTTCTGCCCAATACTGGAAAAACCGGTTTCATGCCGGCGCGTGGTTTCGAATGAGAAGAAGAAAAACGTCTTGTCCTTGACGATCGGGCCGCCGAGAGTCGCTCCGGGCTGCACGCGGGTATAAGCCGGATCCTTGACGGTGGAGAACGGGTTCGTGGCCTGGATATTGCGGTTGCGAAGGTAGGCGAAAGCCGATCCGTGCCAGTTGTTCGTCCCGCTTTTCGTGATGATATTCACGATGCCGCCGGCTGCCTGACCGTACTCGGCGTTGTAACCGTTCGTAATGATCTGGAATTCCTGGACCGCTTCTTGCGAGACCGTCGAGCGAATCCCATTTACTCCGTTGTCGACGTTGTTCATGCCGTCAAGGTTCACCAGATTGGCGCGGGCTCGCTGTCCGCTGAAGTTCAGTCCAGAGGTCGGAGCCGCTCCGATACTGGGCGCGTCGTCGCGCGTGAGCTGCGAGTTCGTAAGCGCAAAGTTAATGTAATTCCGCCCGTTAATGGGCAGGTTCTCAATGCGCTGAGTGTCGATCGTCGTAGACTCCGCGCTGCGCTGCGTTTCGATCAGTTCCGCATTCGACTCTACTGTTACCTGCTCCGAGGTACTCGCGACCCGCATGTGCACCGGCAGCTGGGCGTCTTGTCCGATGGTCAACACGACCGGGCTCTGAACAAGTCTGGCGAAGCCAGGGGCATCCACTTGAATGGCATAGTTGCCGGGGGGCAAGTTCAGCAGCACATACTCACCGCCGGCGTTTGTCTGCGTGCTGCGTTCCAGGTTTTGTGCGGCCAGTCGCGCAGTAACATTGGCATTCGGGATCACTGCCCCGTTCGGGTCCTGAACGATTCCGTGGAGATTGGCGGTAGCGATGTTCTGGGCGTTTGTTACCAGAGTTAGAGACAGAAAAACAATCGCGCTAACGAGCGTTCTTAGAACTCGCTTCATGAAGACTCCTGATCGAGTAATCGGCGCAAACAAAGGACTTGGGAAGACCACGACGCACGCAGCACTTTATCCATGGTTTGCTGTTTATTACGTTTTTGTGACTTGATTGCCGCAAGGTTTGTACATCAGTTAACCGTGCGATTACAAGCGGCCACGTAACCTGTCGTGCACGGCATACGACGACATCGCGCGACACTCTCAGGGAATGTCAGAAGCAAGGAAAGGCTGACGCAATCACAAAAGGAGCGGGCAGCCAGATTTTCTTGGCAGGCTGCGATTTCTTCTTGGATGTCGTGCAAGTCGAATTCAGGAAATCTGAATGCCCGACTGCTCGCCAAACTTCGTGCGCACACCCCATGCCATCCGAGGAGTGTTGTAAGCAATGCCATAACGTCCACGCGCATCGAGAAGGATCATGCCGCCATGACCGTTGAGCCGTGAGTTGAGGTATCCGATCGCTTCGCGGGCGGCGAGTTCTGGAACAGAACCACTCGCAACCCGGTCAGTCGCCCACTTGCCGAGGACAAGCTTCATGATCGGTTCGCCCCAACCCGTGCACGAGACCGCTCCACTTTGATCGTCCGCATAGCATCCGCAACCAATCAGTGAAGAGTCGCCTACTCGCCCCGGAGTCTTGTTGACAGTACCGCCAGTCGAAGTCGCTGCTGCAAGGTGTCCGTTGGAATCAAGGGCCACGGCTCCAACGGTATCGTGTCCGGCAAAGGTGTGATCGCGCTCACCAGCGGCAGCCTTGGCTTTGGCTTCAGCCAGTCGCTTTCGCTCGCGATCGATTACCAGCTCCCGGTTCTCGATAAGCTCGATTCCAAGTCCCGCTGCAAACTGCTCGGCGCCTTGGCCGACAAAATACACGTGCGGACTCTCGCTCAGGATCAGACGCGCAGCGCGAATTGGATTTCGGATGCGTTCTACACAGCCGACTCCGCCGGCACGCATAGTAGCGCCGTCCATGATTAGCGCATCCATTTGGACTTTGCCATCCGCGGTAAGGAAACTGCCGAGCGCGGCATCGAAGGTGTTGTCATCTTCCATTACAACGACTGCTTCCTCGACTGCCTTGAGAGCCGATCCTCCGGAAGCCAGAATTTCCCAGCCAATCCGAAGCGCATTCTGCACGCCGCGACGATGATCTTCCACCACATCGTCCGGCATCGCCCAAGCTCCGCCATGTACTACCAAGACCGGATCTGCTCGCACCCCATCCCTCGGACTAAAAAATGGAAACTAATACATGTATCACGATCGAGAAATTGGACGGCATGGCAATGCTCATTTTGTTCCCAACTTCTTCAACGCCAGTTTCGCGGCGTTGTAGCCGCACATTCCGTGCACTCCAGCACCGGGCGGTGTCGACGAGGAGCAGATGTAAACATCCTTGGCAGGAGTGGAATAGAACCGCCATGTAGGCCGGGCAATGAGCTGACGCCAGTCAGATGCTCCTCCGCCGATATCGCCACCGATCAGATTGGCGTTCATGCTCTGAAGATCTGTGGGACGAAGCACGCGTCGCGCCAGCACGCAATCATGAAAGCCCGGAGCAAAGCGCTCCAGCTGGGCTTCCATACGCGGAAGCATATCGATGGTACTTCCATTGGGGACGTGGCAATAGGTCCACGCAATGTGTTTGCCTTGGGGCGCACGCGTCGGATCGGCCAACGTTGGTTGCGCAACGAGCATGAATGGACGTTCCGGATGATGACCGTGCGCTGTGTCATTTTCCGAGGCAGCAACTTCCTCCATGGTCCCCCCGAGATGGACGGTCGCGGCCCGTGCGCACTCCGTCGCCTTCCACGGGATCGGACTCGACAATGCGTAATCCACTTTGAACGCACCGGGACCATATCGGTACCGACTAAGCAACCGTTGATACCTTGCAGTGAAGCGATCTTCGGCTATTTGCAGCATCTGGCGCGGCGTTAGATCGCAGAGCGCCACACAGAAGTCGCCTACGGAAGACAGTGCATCCACTCGGCTGGAAGTTCGAACCACGCCGTCGAGCTTCTCAAGGTATCCACGAAGGGCATTCGTAATCGACTGCGCTCCGCCGCGGGGAATGGGCCACCCTACCGCATGAGCGGTTACAGCGAAAACGATGCCGAAGGACGCAGTAAATGGCTCGCCGAGATCAACCATCGAATGAGCGGCTAGTCCCGCAAACAGGGCTTTTGCGCGCTCACTGCGAAAAAGTCCGTTTGCTAGAGAATTAGCCGATCTTAGCCCCTGCAGTCCAAACTTTGCGAGTACGAATGGATGTCGAGGGACCGAGATCATCGGTCGCAGCAGTTCCGGCGCAATCTCATGCCATCTTTCCACCAACGGCCGCACCATTCGATCCCAGGCTCTGCCATCTTCACCCAGCACTCTCACAGCCTCAGCTAAATCGCGCTCAAGCATCACAGCGGTTCCATCGTCGAGCGGATGGGCAACTGGTGCCGGAAAGTGAATCCACTCAAGGCCGTGTTCGCGCAACGGCAGGCTGGAGAAGAAGGGAGATCCGGCAGCCATCGGGTGCACAGCCGAGCCGAAATCGTGAAGAAAACCAGGCAGCGTGAGTTCCATCGTCCGCGCTCCCCCGCCAGGTTGCGACTCAGCCTCAAAAACTTCGACCTGAAGTCCCGCCTGAGCGAGGGTGATCGCCGCCGCCAGTCCGTTCGGTCCAGAGCCGATAACAACCGCCTTGGACGAATTCGATGTCATGGGTGTGGAGCCATCTCCAGTGGCATGTCCACCACGCCAATCTTGCCGTCGGGTTGAAGTTCGATCGTTGGCGCGTAGGATCCGAGTGATTTCCGTCGCCACCAGTTTCCTGTGGTCCGCTTCTCCGCCATGGTCGTGAACCAGTATTGCCACAGCACCGCGCGCACCTGCTTCGGCGGCGCATCGGCAAACGGATTTCCTCGAAACAGCTTGAGCACATCTGGGTCATTGGAGAGCAGGCGAACTTCGGTGTTGGGGACAATCGAATTGTTCGCCCATGTTCCCAGTGATGCGAACCACAGGTTCCAGTCGAAGCGAGGCTGATAGGGAGCGTAGATCCGTGGCGCTTCATTCAGGTTCTGTGGTTTGTTGCAGAAGGTATAGGCAACCCAGTTCTGCCCGTCTCTGGAACCTTGGAATTCGATTTCGTAGCGGCCTCGCGTCATAACCGCAAACAGTCCATATTGATTCGCGATTCGAAATGGTTCCAGCATGACGATCGGCGTAGTGGGAAGCGGAGTTCGCGGGGCAAGCATCAGGATCAGCAAGGCGGTGGTGACATAGAAAATCCATGTAAGCATCACCGCTGCCAGCGCAAGTTTCAATGCGACCACGTGGCGCCGAACCAGCGCCGGAAAAAAACGGAGCACCGGGCGGCGCCCCAGCCCAGCATCCTCAGCCCGCGACTCTTCCGTTGTTTCCGCCATCGTGTCCGGCACATTGGCAGGAGCCGGGTCCGCTGCCACTAGTAATCGCCACTTCTCCGGAATCCACCCCAGCACAAAGCGATCATCGACCAACAGAATTCCCAAACTTAGCACCAGGTAGTTCAGAAACGCATAGTTCGCGCTCGAGATCACGCCCAGTTCCCAAACCGTAACAATGCAAAATACGGTCACTCGGAACCTGCGCGGCAACAGAATCATCCAGATCAGCCCGAGTTCCATCACCAGCGTGGCTCCTGTGGAGGTTGCATGAAACCAGTGCGGCAGATGCTGCAGGTACCATCCAATCCACGTTGGCAGAGGACCATTTTGGTAATACTCATCCATCGCTGTGAAATTCCGCCATTGCGGCTCACCGCTGGCCAGCTTCACGATTCCCGATTCGAAGTAGATGCGGAACCACTCCCACTGCAAGAGAAACAAGCTCGCCCGGGAAGGTGGATGCTTCGCCGCAAGCCCCGGACGCAAACCAGGCGGTGCGAAGAACAAACAGATGAAGCCCGCCTCAAGCAGCATGCCGTCGGACTGGTATTCCGAGAAATCCCTGGACGCAGAAACAAACGAGAGAAAACAAACGAAACAAATCACAAGCATCGCGCGCGGCCAGAAGTTCAAGACCAGCACCAACGATGCGATCATCCCGATCCAGCACAGTGCCAACAGCATTCCAGAGCCGCTCGAAATCCAAACCAACGAAGGCGCATACCAGAAACGGACGTGCGCAACACCTGACCGCGCAATCGCCTCGAGGTATTCGCTGGCCGGAAGAATCCCCTGTGGGCCGATCAGCCCGCAAATCTGGAAGAACAGCGAATAAAACGCCGAAAAGTAGATAAGGCCGAATGCGCGTAGGAAGAGCCAGCGGGGGATGAGGCGATCAGATCCGCCGCACTCGGAAGAGAACAGCCTGCGGATAACGGATTTGTGGGTTGCATCCACCAAGCATGATCAAGGTACTGGCGAATTGCAAACTGGGCAACTTTAAGTCAGGCAAGATCTTGAGTGACGGCACCCTGCTCACAGTGACGACGCGAAAGGCGCTGAATAATAAAGGCTTACAAGTATGTCAGAGAGTCAGCTCGCTTCGAAGCCGCGGAAGCAACACTCCTCTGGGCAGCTAAAATTCTCAAAAAGGGAAAGATCTCTCCGGGCGCGACGCTTAGTCCCTATTTGCCGTTGCCCTGTCCCACGCGCCAAAAGAACCTACACGTGCATTGAGCAACTTTCTTGACAAGTTCCCTCATTCTGTTCGAATGTTGCTGGCGCATTTTGTCACGGTAGATCGTATTCTGATCCCCAAATATCCCGGACTAAACCCGGAAGGGTCCTACACCAGAACTTTGCTTTTTTTTCTGAGCAGCTCATATGTAGCCGCTTCGCTGCGTGCCGAGCCGCTCGGTCCATCCATTCACAGGGACGACGAGGAGGCTAAATGACGTCCAAACTGTTCAGGCGCGTTCTTTTTTTGGGGCTGTTTTTGCTGTGGTGCTCCGCACTGCTGGCACAACTATCAACCGGAAGCATTCAAGGAACTGTTACTGATCCTACTGGGGCTGTAGTTACCGGAGCCAAGGTCACAATTACCAGCCAAGCCTCGGGACAGGCGCTCGTTTTGACCACGAATTCCAGAGGTGCATACGTTTCCGGACCTTTAGCGCCAGGCGCTTATACAGTGCGCGTGGAGAGCAAGGGTTTTGCCACCATTGAGTCACCTGTGCAGGTCCAGGTCGGCGAGATTGCCACCGGAAACTTCACGGCCAAAGTGGGACAAGAGTCGCAGGTGATCGAGGTGCAAGCGACGAGTGTCGCGATAAACACTGAGCAGCCCAGTGTGCAAGGGGTGCTGACCACGGAACAAATTGAGAACCTTCCGATTAACGGACGGAACTTTCTTGATTTGGCGCAGCTCGAGCCCGGCGTGCAGATTCAAGACGGAGGCAATTTCGATCCGACAAAGAACGGGTTTTCATCCGTGTCGTTCGGAGGACGTTATGGCCGCACTGCTCGCATCACGCTCGACGGTATCGACATCAGCGATGAAACCGTCGGTACCACCACGCAAAACATCTCCGCTGGCGCCATTAAAGAGTTCCAGCTTAGCCAATCCACGTTGGATCTCTCTACGGAGCTAACGTCCTCAGGAGCCGTAAACGTAGTGACCAGGTCTGGCACGAATCATGTTCATGGCCAAGGCTTCTATCTCTTCCGCGACAAGCGCGCTGGCATCGCAAATTTCCCCGGCGGTCAGGACACACCCTTCCAGAGAAACCAGATGGGCGGCAGCCTCGGTGGTCCGCTTATTAAGGACAAGCTGTTCTTCTTTGGGAACGTCGAGCATATCCGCCAGCCATTCCTGACGCCGCTAAGTCCACCGCCGCCATTTCAGGGCCTGCCAGGAGGTTATCCCGCCAAATTTAGTGACACCACATCACTCGGCAAACTGGATTGGCAAATTAGACCCGATATGCACCTGTTTTACCGCTTTACCTATCACACCAACAGTGACGTAAGCGCGTTTGGCGCGACCTATCAGCCATTTGCCAATCGCGACAATACTCCTGCCCATGGTGTGGGTCTCGATTTCAACACGGGAACTTTCACGCACAGCATCCGCTTTGGCTATCTGAAGTTCCAGAATCACATCGCTGACGCCGTTCTTGGGAACCCAGGCGTCTTCAATCCGGCGGGCAATATACCAGTGGACATACGCATCGGGCCTGCAGGCGTGGTCACTCGCTTCGGACCTTCGCGACTAGCCCCTCAGGCAACCTTCCAGTCCGACAAACAAATTAAGTACGACGGAAGCAAGATTCTTGGCGCTCACATCCTTCGCTACGGAATGAGTTTCAACAAGATTCTCGGCGGCGGATTCGCTGCTTTCTATGGGCTTGCTCCCGAAGCGAGAACAAGGAATTCGCTCTCCGCTCAGGCCGCTGCTGATAGTGGACCCTTCCCCGGCGGAAGAACCAATCCCCTCAACTACAAAATTTCTACCATTCTGGTCGGCAACGGCCAGGGGTTCTTCACCGAAATACCGCAGTTTGGTTATCCAGCCGGTGGACAATATGACGACCGACTCGGCCTCTATGTGGGAGACAGTTGGAAAGTCAGGCCAAACCTAAGCCTGACTTACGGAATACGTTACTCGCGGGACACCGGACGGCAAGACAGCGATCTACCGCCTATGACCTGCGATCAGATCGACCCCACGTTGTTTGGAGGGCAGGTGCCCTGTACAGGCAAAAGTTTCATACTGGACCAGTTTGGTCAGCCTAACCTTGGCGGTCGAGTACGCCAGCCGAATTCGAACTTTGGTCCGCAGTTCGGC